>WNGK01002063.1_pt1 | contig 21727 bp, 21 predicted proteins | sample 5400601 | NCBI WGS metagenome assembly WNGK01 (sample SAMN13153376, study PRJNA577476) | soil metagenome | isolation source: 60 cm soil or saprolite under Garry oak tree replicate 1 | place: USA:California | collected 2016-06-15
CCTCCAGCGCTGTTCATGATGGCTTTGAGTAGCCGGTAGGCCTTAGTGGCGGTGGCCACGCTGACGCCGGAGTCGAGCAGGTTGATCCGCCAGCGGCGCCGGAAGCGGGGATGTTATCTGCCCGTAGGACACGCTCGACTCTTCCCGGCGGCTGAACCGCCCCGGAGTGTCCGGAGGCGATCATCTGGCAGACACTTCCGGCTGAGTCGTCCGTCACCCCGCTCACGCTGGCAGGTCGTCGTGTCCCGCGCCAAGTGCACTTACGAGAGCCAGCACCGTGAAGTTAGCCCGGCTCCACGACGGCACCCGTCTCGATCTTGCGCACTGTTGCTACGGCCACCCCGGCACTCGCGGCGAGTTGCTCCTGGGTCAGGCCCGCCTGCCCACGGAGAGCGCGCAACTGCGCTGCCAGGACCTCGGCCTGTTTGCCGTAGCGACTGGCAGCGCGTCGTCTGCGTCCACGACGAGCCTCCAGACCTGGGCCCGATGCGCGCTCTCGCCGAGCGCGAAGAGCTAGCGGAAGCCATGTCCAGACTCGCCGACGGCTACGGCCGTCCCCCTGCCCGCCGATGATTCCCTGGCGCCCCTGGCCCGTGACGTCTCCCAGGCGCTGACCGAGGCCGGGTTCACCCTGCATCACTGTGCCCAGGAACATCCGCTGTACAGGCTCGGTGGCGTATGCCTGCTGCCGGTTGCTCGCGGCCATGACCCCAATGACCGCGCCGCCCGTGGCCCCTACGGACGCATCCCGCGCCCCACGCCGGTCGGGAACAGCCTGCGCCATACGGCCCGGCTGCTGTCCGCCGCCGCATTCGGCAATGACCCGGTCAGCGCCCAGATCACGCTTATCACCCGCCTTGCCGCGCTGGTCGAAGCCATCGCTGAACTGCGCGTGGCACAACGGCACGCCGCCCAGGCAGCCGCCGCGCGTCGGGCGGCTGAGCACCTGCACGCCGCCAGCGCTGGTTACGCCCCTCCGGTCTCGAACACGCGCACCAAGGCGCGCACAGCAGCCGAGCGCGTCCGGCTCGATTTCCCCATGCCGCCCGGCCCGCTTTCGCCGGGGGCCGCTCCTCCTGCCAGCGCGCGCAGACCCGCTCAGCCCAGTCCTCGTCCTTCACACGGTCCGGGGCCACCCTCTCGGCGTGGTCGTATCAGATAACCATCGGGTGCAGACCATGTTGCGCTGGCAGTCGTCTGCGACGCGAATGCTAGGACCAGCCCTCGCTCCGATATGCCTTGACCGTCAGTCACCCCGGCCACATGATGAGAATGATTCATCTAGTTTCTAGCAAGGAGGCAACATGCATGCTCAGTTCCTCGGCAAGGACCCGGAGTCTCAGGTGGACAACTCGCCGACCTTATTCGCTACGGACCGCACGGACCGCAGGACCTACATCGCTCAGGGGTGGATCGTCACCGACCCGCAGGCGCTCGCTGACATCGGCCCGGTGCCCGAGGGCGAGGCGATTATCGAGATCCCTGAGGATGTCCTGAGGTTCTACCAGCGCAACCAGCAAGGGGAGCAGCGCTGACTCAGCTCATCCAGCCGGGACCTGACTTCCGGCAGCTCTTTCACGCCTTCGAGTACACCGTCTTCCGCCTGGAGGTACGTGACCGCTACGACGCGCCGTACGAGAATGAGTCGCTGCGGAAGTTCCTGGCGGGCGAGCAGGATGACCTGCCCTGGATGCAGAGCTGGCTGGCTATGCTCCGCGATCAGACCGCCAAGGGGCGCCGTTTCTCCCGGGTCCGCGTAGCGAGCCTGCCGCTCAACGATTACGGCCGGTTCGGCGTGTGGTGCGCGCAGTTCACCGGCGGCGCGGGCGAGGATATCCGTTACCTGAGTCGCGCGCAGGCGCAGGCCGCAAGGCTGCCCGCGCACGACTACTGGCTGTTTGACTCGCGCAAGCTGGTCAGGATGCACTTCGACGACGCGGACCGATTCCTCGGCGGCGAGGTCATCGATGACCCGACCGTGATCGTGCAGCACAACTACTGGCGCGACGCTGCCTGGCACGAGGCAGTGCGACGGGATGATTTTGCGACGCAGCAGCACGTCGGCCTCTAACGTCCATGAGGCACGCTCTGCGCTGGGCAACCGCCTTCGCGAGCTTCGCCAGCAAGCCCGGCTCAGCGGCCGACAGCTCGCGGAGGCGCTGTCCTGGCCGCCGTCGAAGATATCGAAGCTGGAGAATGGCCGCCAGACGCCCAGCGATGACGACATCCGCAGCTGGGTGCGGGCGACCCATGGCGAGAGCGACACAGAAGCCCTGCTTGCCTCGCTGCACACCCTTGAAGAGCAGCACGTCGAATGGCGGCGCATCCTGCGCACCGGCCTGCGGCCCCGCCAGAATGAGCTGGCTGAGCTAGACCAGAAGACGCGGAACTTCCGGGCTTTCGAGGCCACCGTCATTCCCGGGCTGCTCCAGACCGCCGAGTACGCGCGGGCGCGGTTCGCCGAGGGTATCCGGGTACTTAGGGTGCCGAATGACATCAACGAAGCCGTCCCGGGCCGGGTTAGGCGCCAGGAGATCTTGTACCGCCCGGACAAGCGGTTCCATTTCGTCCTGACGGAAGCGGCCCTGCGGATGCGCTTGTGCCCGCCCGAGATCATGCTCGGGCAGCTTGACCGGCTGGTTTCCTTCTCGGCGCTGCCCAACGTCCGCCTTGGCATCATCGGCTTCGAGACGCGGTACGCAACCTCCCCGTGGCACGGATTCTGGCTGTATGACAACGACCGCGTGCTGGTCGAGACCTACTCGGCAGCGCTGAACCTCGCCCAGCCCCAGGAGATCGCGCTGTATGGCAGCATCTTTGACGAGCTGGCCGCCGTCGCCAGCTACGGCAGGGCAGCCCGTGCGATCATCACGCGCGTGATCGACGATCTCGCGGCCGAGGCACCCGGCGAGGATGGCTCGTAGTTTCTTGCCGCGGCCGTAAATAGTAGAATTGCTAGAAATGATGAGAAACTTTCTTGAATATTAACTGATTCTGGTCCTACTCTCCCGAGAGGACAGCCCCGGCAGCGGCTACTCGGGAGAGCATGTGAGCACGTTTGTCCCCCTGTTGAGCAGGGCGCAGATCGAGGATCTGCCAGCCCGCGCACGTGAAGTCGTTGAGTACCGAAAGAGCGGCCTGAGCCTGAACCACATTCAGGGCTGCCCTTTGGACTGCGCCTACTGCATCCGGCATACATATGGCCTATGGGACCAGCGCGCACCGCGCGCCCTGATGCCGGACGAGGCGGCCGTCGAGCAGCTCGTGAACCATCTGTACTTCCAGGCTTACGTCACGCCGCTGCAGATTCTCAACCGGGCTACCGATCCATTCCTGCCGATCGTGAGACCGCATACCCTGGCTGTGCTCAGCGACCTTGATGCCCGTGGTCTGCGAAATCACGTGCTCGTGATCACGCGGCACCAGATGAAGCCGGAAGACATCGGCTCACTCAACGAGCTCGTCAACATCAAGCTCACGTTGCTGTTCACCTACTCCGGCATCGATGACAAGCGCATCGAGCCCTACCCATCGCATGTCGCCGCCGAGTCGCTGAAGCTCATGAGCGCACAGTTACCGCGCCGATACCGCACCATCTTGTACTGGCGTCCGCTGGTGCCAGGACTCAACGACAGTGACGAACACCTGCAGCGTGCCCGCGGCCTGAGCCAGCACGCCGACGCCACGGTGTTCACCGGCCTGTTCTACCGCGACCAGATCGCCGCCTACTATCGCGCGAACGGCCTCAGCGAACCGTATGACCAGACCGCCCGGCGGAAGATCGTGCCTGAGAAGCTTGAACGGCGCGTGCTCATGGCCTTCGCGGACTCCGCATCGTTGTTCCGCAAGACCTCGTGCGCCGTGTCGCATGTGCACGGCCTGCCGGACTACAACGGGCACTACGGCATCCGCGAGCTCTGCGACATCTGCCCGCTGAGTCAGCTCGATCTGTGCCGCAGCGCGCACCGCGTGCCGACCGCCGCGAGGATCCGCGAAGTCGCCAGCACGCTACCCGAAGCCGACGGTCTTGTGGTTACCGGGGTCACCAGCCGGGCGGCGGTCGTGTCGGGCCTGGCTGCGGAGCAGCCGCGCTATTACCTGCAGCACGCGCTTAACTTCCAGGTGCACGACACGGCGCACCCGCACTATCCGCGCCGTCATGGACGCGCGGATCTGGGATGGAAGGCAGCGCCAGATGACTGACTGGGCGAGTCTCCGCTACGTGGTGGCGGACGTGGAGGGCAATGGCCAGCAGCCACCCGACCTGGTGGAACTGGCCGTGGTGCCCATCGTTAACGGCGTCATCGGCGAGCCGGCCAGCTGGCTCGTCAAGCCCCCGCGGCAGATCAGCTCCATGGCCACCCGCATTCACGGCCTGACGAACCAGGATGTCGCGGCAGCGCGGGCCTTCGCCGACATCGAGAGCGAGGCACTACAGGTCCTTGATGCCGACGCGCTCGTGGCGCACAACGCGCATGTCGACGTTGGCGTGCTACGGCGCCACCTGGGCGAATGGGAGTGCCCCGAGGTTCTCGACACGCTCAAGCTCGCCAGGCGGCTGCTGCCTGCCCAGCCCAGCTACAAGCTCGGCGCGCTGGTCACCGCCTTCTCGCTCGCTGACGGCCTGCCCGCGGGCCTTGTCCCGCATCGCGCCACCTACGACGCGCTGGTGACAGCGCGCCTGTTCGTGCGGCTCGCCACACACGACGCCGACGGCCCGTTGTCGCTCGAAGAACTCCGCGGCCGCGAACCGGGAGGCGACAGTGGTGCTCCGTCCCTTTTCTAGTCACGAGCGCGGCCTGTTCGTCAGCGTGGACGGCCCGAGCGGCGCCGGGAAATCCACCATCGTCCGGCACCTCGCCCAGATGCTCGTGGCAGCAGGCGAACACGTGCACGTCACCGCCGAGCCATCCGACGGGCCCATCGGCGCGCTGTGCCGCGAGCTAACTGAATCGGTCACCGGACATGCGCTCGCCTGCTTGTACGCAGCAGACCGCTATCTCCACATGGAGACAGAAATCCGGCCGCGCCTGCAGCACTCCATGGTCATCAGCGACCGCTACCTTCCCTCCGGCCTCGTCATGCAGCGGTTTGACGGCGTTGATCCGACATTCTTGTGGATGCTTAACGCTGAAGCGGACCGCCCGGACCTGGCGGTCATCCTCGAAGCCGATCCCGAGGTCATCGCTGAACGCCTGGCCGAGCGCGGACCGCATAACCGCTTCCAGCTTTCGCCCGGCAGCAGCAACGCGGAGGTTCATTTCTACCGGCAGGCCACCGATCGTCTAATCCAGGCCGGCTTCGACGTGCTCCGGGTGGAGTGCAACCAGCGGTCAGCCGAGCAAGCGGCCGGGTTCATCCGGGACCGGCTCACGGCGTTCTTCAGCTCCTCGAAAGGGGAATGGCGGACCGAGGATCGTGGTGACTGCGGCCGATGAGCGGCGGTACGAGCGCGCGCACGCCACCCGTCCCAGTAAGGGTTCCTCGTGATACTGGACGCAGAACCGGCACCATGCGCGAGGCTGAGCCACCCCCGTTCGCGCGCCGCGTCGCACAGACGGCGATACCTGTGCCGATGCCGCCTTCCTGGCCTGAGGAGTCCCTGGTGGCCGGGTGGCCGTTGCGTGACTTCATCGAACTCGGCGCCCTGCCCGGCGCGGTGCCGTCCGCGCGTTACCACTGCCGGCAGGTGCTCTGGGAATGGCGCCTGACCGGGTTGACCCGAAACGCCGAACTCCTGGTCAGCGAGCTGGTCACCAACGCGGTCGCCGCGTCTCGCTCCGCGGGCAGCCCTGCCGTGCGGCTATGGCTGCTCTCCGATACCGCATGCGTGCTGATCCTGGTCCACGACGACAGCCCGCACCGGCCAGCCCGCACGCAACCGGACGCCGGCGCCGAATCCGGCCGTGGCCTGCTCATCGTGGAAGCCATCAGCAGCCGGTGGAACTGGTACGCCCCCAGCCCGGGCGGGACCGGGAAGGTGACCTGGGCGCTCCTGGACCCGCAGGGCACGCAGGGGTGACGAAGCTGGCTGTGCCCCATGCAGGCGCCTGTCAGCCGGATGCTCTCAGCGGCGGCGTGTCCTCGGTATGGTTCAGCGGGCCCCACCGCCGTGCAGCGGGGTCCCGCACCGGACTTGTTGGTGCCTTCCTAGCCGGCGGCGCCTGCCGGCTTCAGCTCGCGGCTGCCGGCGTCGTGCGGCACGGACCGCGGACTCGGGACGAAGGCCTCGGGACGTCCCTCGACCCGCAGCTGGGGAAGCCGCCGGTCGACCGATCGGGGCAGCCACCAGTTCGCCCGGCCCAGCAGATGCATGATCGCAGGAACGAGCAGCATCCGTACCACGGTTGCGTCGATCGCGATTGCCGCCGCCATGCCCAGGCCGATGACCTTGAGGACGACGTCAGGGCTTGGAACGAACGCGGCGAACACCGCGACCATGATCGCAGCAGCGGCGGTGATGACCCGGCCGGTCCCGGCCAGGCCGTCGACGACGGCCCTGGCCCCGTGCCCGTTCGTGCGCAGCCACGACTCCCGCATCCGGCTGACAAGGAACACCTCATAGTCCATCGAGAGCCCGAACAGCACGGCGAACATCAGCACCGGAATGAAGGCGGGCATCGGCGTCTCGGTGTCGATGCCGATCAGCTGGCCGGCCCACCCTCCCTGGAGGACGAGCGCGACCACGCCATACGCCGCGCCCACCGACAGCAGGTTCATGACCGCGGCGGTCACCGGGATCGCAATGCTGCGAAACGCCAGCAACAGCAGCAGCATGGACAGCACGACCACGCCGGCGATCAGCAGCGGAATGCGTTCGGCGATGTTGGACGCGCTGTCGATCGCGGTGGCGGTGGCGCCGCCGACGTGCACCTCGTCCGCCGCGCCGCCGGTCACGGCCGGGATCACGGACTCACGGACCGTGCGGACCAGGTCCTCGGTGGCGGTGTCCTGCGGCCCGGTGGCCGGGATCACCGTGAGCAGGGCGGTGTCACCGGCAGGGTTCAGCTGCGGCGGCTGCACCGCCGCCACGCCCGGCGTGCTGCGAAGGTCGCCGGCCAGGCGGTTCACCAGTCCCTCGCCGGCACCGTCCGTCAGGTCGGTGACGACGACCAGCGGGCCGTTCGCGCCGGCCCCGAAACCCCCGGCCAGCATGTCGTACGCCTGCCGGGTGGAGCTGCCTGCCGGATCGTTGCCGGCGTCGGGGGACCCGAACCGTACACCGAGGAAGGGTGCGGCGAGCACGAGCAGCACACCGGCGCCGGCCAGCGACGCGATCACGCTGTGCCGGTCGATGAGCCTGCTCCAACGGGTCCAGCCGACCGAGGGTACGACGTGCCCGCCGGCGGTGGTCTGCATCTGACGGCGCCGCCCCAGCGGGATGCGCAGCCGGTCGGCCCACCGGCCGAAGTAGCCGAGCAAGGCCGGGAAGAGCGTCACCGCGGCCGCCATCACGACGAGTACCGCCATGATCGTCACGAGGGCGGCGCCGCGCATGAACGACAGGCCCATCGCGAACAGGCCGAGCATGCTCACCACGACGGTGCTGCCGGCGATCAGGACCGAGCGGCCGGCGGTGTCAAGCGTCGCGACGGTGGCGGCCTCCGGGTCAAGGCCGGCCTCTCGCCACTCCTTGAACCGGGTGACCATGAGCAGCATGTAGTCGATGCCGATGCCGATGCCCATCATCGCGGCGAGCGAGGTCGACCAGTCCGGCACGTCGACCACCGCGGCCACCAGGCCGATGAGCGTGCTGCTGACCGCCAAGCCGGCCACGGCGACCAGGATCGGCAGCCCGGCCATGACGACGGTGCCGAAGGTCAGCAGCAGGATGATCGCCGCGGCCACGATGCCGATGCCCTCGGAGCCGATTGCACCCTGCTCGGCAGCTTGGATCGTCTGGCCGCCGAGCGCGACGTCGAGCCCGGGGCGTTCGGCGGCCTGCGCGGCCTCGAGCAGCTTCTTCGAGTCGGCGACCGGCATGTCCACCGGGTTGGCGACGTCGAGCTTGAGGTGGGAGACCAGGGTCTTGCCGTCCTGGGAGATGTCACCGGGCGTGGTATACGGATCCTCGGCCGCCGCGACGTGCGGCATCCCGCCGAGCTCCCGCAGCAGAGCCGTGACATCCGAGCGGACGGCCGGGCCGGTGACCCCGGCACCGGACCGTACGACGACGTCGACGGTATCCCCGGCCTGCACCGGGAAGCGCTGCGCGAGCAGGTCCTGGGCCTGCTTGGAGTCCGACCCCGGCGCCGAGTAGTCCGCGGCGAAGTCGCCGGCGAAGGCCGCGGAGAGCCCGATCACCAGGGCGAATGCCGCCAGCCAGCCGAGGACGACGCGCCGTCTCCGCCGGTAGGCCACCCCGGCCAGGCGCCCCAACGGGCCCAGCCTGGCACGCGTGGTCCGGCGATCGCCGCTGGTCAGTGTAGTGACGGGTGTGGTCGTCACGATGCCTCCGCAGGGCTGGTCGGCGTCGCTCATCGTGCTCGCCTGCCGGTTCTGGTTGAAAGTCACGCCTTTCATCTCCAATTTCTTGACGGCTCCCGTGCCGACCCCGGAGCCATGCTCGCTGGCGGTGGTTGGGTTCGTCGTCACACGCACGGCGGCTTCCCGGCTACTCCGGACAGCGCAGCCGCCGACCGGCGCCTACGCCGCGGGGCGTAGAAGCTGTCCCAACGCTGGGGTTGGCCTGGGTTCAGTGCTTGCGCGGCGTGACCGGGCGCACCGGGGCTGGGCGTGACGAATGACCCCTGCCCTCGCCGGGGCGGGTTGGCACGGGTTTCCTCACTCGCGCCAGGTCCTGGAGCGTGGGCGCCTGGTAGCGGCGGCCGAGGCCGCGCCGGACGGCCAGCCAGGCCAGCGGCGCGGTGGCGGCGCGGACCAGCCCGGGAGCGAAGGGTGGCTGCACCTCCTGCTCAAATTCCCGCATGAAGAGGGCCAGATCCAGTGGCCGGGGCAGGCCAGAGGGGAGGGTCCGGCCCTCGGCGGCCAGGGCCACCGTGGTCTCCCAGAGCTGCTCCATCTTGAGGGCCGGCCGGACCTCCACCCGGATCACCGCTGGGCTGTCGCCCGCGTTGGCGAACCGGTGATAAGTGCCCGGCGGGACGATCAGGGTGTCCCCCGGCTCGGCGAGAACGGTCTTGCGGCCCTTCTTGAACCGCATCCTCCCGCTCACCACCTCGAACCGCTCTTCTTGCACCGGGTGCACATGGCCTCCCGGGACGTGCCCGTCGGGGGCGACCACGAACTCCACGGCGAGCAGTTCGCCGCCGGTGTCGGCGGCGGTGTCGCTGAAGATGAACCGCTCGCCGCTGACCGGGTTGTCGAGAACCTGCCCTGTGAAAGCCATCGCGTTGTCTCCTTTGCTCGATCTGTGATTCGCCTCTCGAAGGTAGGGCTGGGGCGGCTGCCACGTCGTCGGGCAGAGGGAGGCTTTCGCTATGCCACGGAAGGCGAAGCGCTGCCCGGCGCGGCTGCTTCAGGAGAGGTAGCCCGGGAAGCGCCGGCTCGCCCGGTCCCGGCCACATGCGTGTCCCGGCGGCCCCGGCGGGCGGGCAGGAATGGCCAGGGCTGCCCCAGCCGTGACCCGGTCCGTGCCACCGGCCGCGGTGGGTACCGCCCGGGGAGTAGGCGCACCTGCTACCGGCAGCCGATGGCCGATGGCCAGCGCTGATCTAGGCTCGTGTCGTGACCACGGTGAACGGCAGCGCGCCGCAGGCACCGGCCCGCCGGACCAGCCTGCTGGCCGACGGCGCCCTGGCGGCAGGGCTGGCCGTCGTGCTCACCGTGGGCACCTACTTCGCCGCACAGCATCAGCCCGATGTCACGGTTCTGCAGGGCCAGCTGCAGCGCCTTGGCCATCGTCCCTTCGACGCCGGGGCGGTCGCCCTGGTAGCCGCCTCTGCCGGGGCCTTGGCGATGAGGCGGCGGTATCCGATGGCGGTCTTGGCCCTAGTGTTCGGGACCACCCTGGTCTACTTCGTGCTCGGCTACGCCAACGGCCCGATCTGGCTGGCCCTGGTCATCGCGTACTACACCGCCACCAGCCGCGGTCACCGGCTGGCCGCCGGTATCGCGGCGGTGGCTGGGTTCGCCATCTTCCCCTGGCTGGACTACCTGCTCCGGGACCAGCCGGCACCATCGGCGATCGGGCTGGCCGGCCTGGCCGCCTGGCTGCTGGTGGTGCTGGGCGCCGGTGAGGCCGTGCGCATCCGGCGAGAGCGGGCGGCAGCGGCCGCCCGGATCCGGGAGGAGGAAGCGCGCCGGCGGGCCAGCGAGGAACGACTGCGCATGGCCCGCGAGCTGCACGATTCTCTGGGGCACTATCTGTCGGTGATCAGCGTGCAGTCGGCGGTTGCGCTGAACTTGAACCAGCATCTGCCCGAACAGGCCCAGGCCTCCCTGGAGGCGGTGAAGCAGGCCAGTAAGGAAGCCCTCGGTGAGCTGCGTTCGGTGCTGGAGATCTTGCGTCAAGACGGCGAGCGCGCCCCGCGCTCCCCGGCCTCGACCTTGGCCCGGCTCGGGGACCTGGTCTCGCAGGCGTCCGCGCCGGGGCTGGAGATCCGGGCGGAGACCGAAGGGACGGTCCGCCCACTGCCGTTCGGGGTCGACGTTGCGGCCTACCGGATCGTGCAGGAGGCGCTGACCAACGTGGCCCGCCATGCCAGGCCGGCCGCCGCCACCGTGCTCGTCCGCTACGGCAAGGAGGAGGTCACCGTGCAGGTGGACGACGACGGCCGCGGGCCCGGTGCACGCCAGCAGCCAGCCAGCGGCAAAGGAATCGCCGGGATGCGGGAACGGGTGGCCGCACTCGGTGGCGAGCTTTACGCCGGCCCCCGCCCAGACGGCGGCTTCCGGGTCCAGGCCCGGCTTCCCCTGGACGGCGCCCGGTGATCCGGGTCCTGCTCGCCGACGACCAGGTCCTGGTCCGGGCCGGGTTCCGGGCCCTGCTCGACGCCCAGGACGACATCGAGGTGGCAGGCGAGGCCGGCGACGGGAACCAGGCCGTACGCCTGACCCGCGAGCTCATCCCCGGCGTCGTGCTGATGGACATCCGTATGCCAGGCACCGACGGCCTGGCCGCCACCCGGCAGATCACCGCCGACCCGCAGCTAGCCGGTACCCGGGTTGTCATCCTCACCACATTCGAGCTCGACGAGTACGTCTTCGAGGCCATCCGGTCCGGGGCCAGCGGGTTCCTCGTCAAAGACACCGAGCCGGACGAGCTTGTGCAAGCCGTCCGCGTAGTGGCCGGCGGCGACGCCCTGCTGTCCCCAAGCGTCACCCGGCGGCTGATCGCAGAGTTCGCGGCCCGGGCCAGGGAGCCCCACGACCCCGGCGGCCTGGAGGAGCTGACCGATCGCGAGCAAGAAGTGCTGGCACTCGTTGGAACCGGGCTATCCAACAACGAGATCGCCAAGCGCCTTTACGTCAGCCCGGCCACCGCCAAGACCCACGTCAGCCGGGCCATGATCAAGCTCCAGGCCAGAGACCGGGCCCAGCTCGTGGTCATCGCCTACGAGCAAGGCCTGGTACGGCCGGGCTGGCACGGCTGATCCCTCCACGCTGCCACTGTCAGAGTTTGCGCCCGGATGCTCGGAGGCCGTGCCGACTCTGCCACATGGCGGTGATGCGTGTGGCTGAGAGCCGCTACCACGTGAATGGACACACGCCCGGGCGGCAACTCAACATCAAGGAAATGGCGCGCACTGCCCTCGCTAAGCAGCCGCTCAAGACCTTGCGGAAACCCTTCGCCCTGCATAGCTATCTCCAACTTGCCCAAGGCTCTCTTGTTGCGCCAGCCAACCCTGGCAAGGGTAGTCCTGCTCCGAGGCGACGACGGGCACACAGACTGGACCCAGAATCACGCGTTATGGGTGCAAAGGTTAGACCATGAACGCGAGCTTGCTGGGCGCGCTTGGACCGCAGATAGCTCGCCGGGCCAGTGGAAGCGGAGCCAGCTGGTAGCTGGCGACCAGCGGACCGCGCTGCGACCTCGATCACTCGTGAAGGATGCTCCAGGTCACCATCACCGCCGCGCTTACGACCAGGCTTCCCGACTGCAATGCTCCCGACGCAGCCTCATCGTCGTCTGTGTCGGAGCCTGCCGCCTCGACGTGTCCTCCTCGGTAGACCATCGAGTCTGGGTTCACGTCCTCGATATGCAAGACGTGACCCAGTGCCACGCCGGCGGCCTCGCTGTAGACCTCTGCCTTTCGCCGCGCCGCCGCGACAGCTTCACGGCGGGCTTGGGCGCGCAGTTCTGCGAGCTGGGTGGTCAGATACTTGACGCTGGTCACTTCATTGGCGCCGGCCTCGACGGCGCCGGTCAGGACGCTCTCGACGCCGTCAAGGCGGTCGATAAGGATCCGGAACGTCACCCGGGCGCGGTAGCCGATGAACTTCTGCGCCTGCCCGAAGCCCTCGTATGCGCTCGTCAGAACGACGCGCGAGACCTCGACCGCCTCTGGTGAGATGTTGTTGCGGCGGACAGACCTGACGACGGCCTCGACCGCCTTGCCGGTTTCGGAGAAGGCCGCTTTCGCCGTGGATGCCACCCGAACGACGCCGATCTCCGCCACAGCCCGGTCGGGCTCAGTTCTCAGGACGGCGGAACCGTAGACGTTGGCTCCGACCGGATGCTCAATCGACTGATTCGTGGGCCAGGGCATCGCTCACCTCAATTCACGTGGAGCCGGACACAGCCGGCCCCTGAGCGCGACACAACATTCGGTCACGCGCCTCGCCCTCGGCTGCGCCGCTCAACCCAAAGCCTTACAGACTCGGCGATCCCGCGCTCCGCCTCCCTGCGAGTCCGTCACGGTCAGTGATTCTGCCTCAGTATTCGCGAGGCGCGCATCGCCGCCGTTCTGGGCCGGGTCCGTGCCGCCTGGCGTGGTCGCCTGCAACGCCCAGATCCGGGTGATCGGCGGGCGCGTTGCGCAGGTTCGGCAGGATGCCGATGCGCGGGACCGTTGTGCGGAATCATGATGGCCTCGATCCCTTCCGGCGCAACGGGCCGCCATCCTGGCCGCCCGTAGGGTTTCAAGTTCACGGGCCGCCGCGTGCGTGTCAGGCTGGGGGAGTTTAACCGGCTCGCGCGTAGCGGAGGTTGACGACGCCGTTGCTGTGCGGCCGGGAGTCGAGGAGCGTGAGCGGCACCTGGCCGCCGCCCCCCTCAAACAGGTGCTTGCCGGTGCCGGCCACGACCGGGTGGACCAGCAGGCTGAGCTCGTCGAGCAGCCCTTCGGCCAGCAGGAACCGGACGAGGGTGCCGCTGGCTCCGACGGTGATGTTCTTGCCCGGCTGCTGCTTGAGCTTGGTCAGCTCGGCCGTGACGTCGCTGCGGATCACCGTGGTGGGTCCCCAGTCGGGGTCCTCCAGGGTGGTGGACACGACGACCTTCGGCGCGCTGGTCATCATCTGCGCGTGCGGAGGCCGGTTCGGGCCGGTGAACACCGCGCGGAACAGCTCGTAGGAGCGCCGCCCGTAGAGGTGGGTGTCGGCGGCAGCCAGTTGCGCCATCACGGCCTGGGTCATCTCGTCGTCGTAGTAGGGCGGGTTCCATCTGTGTGGTGCCTCGACGACGCCGTCGAGGGTGATGAACAGCCCTGCGGTGATCTTCCTCATGGTGGGTCCTTTCCGCGCCGGTGACCTGGCGCATATCGGGCGGAGCTGCGTTACGGCAGGTGAGCGCGGGGCGGAGTTCCCCGTTCACTGTGATCGCCCAGTTACCCGGCGAACCGGCTGCCGGCGGGCACCGCCGGCGGGTGCCCGGGCTGGCACGGCCGGAGCAGGCCGTCTCATCGGGCCGCCTCCCCGGCCGCGTGTGGCGCTGTCTGGTGGGGTGAGCCGCCGCCGTGGTAGAGGTGCGCGGAGGCCACGGCGAGCCAGGTGAACCCGATCACGATCCCGGCCAGGAAGACCAGCACGCTGGCCGCGGCGGCGATCGCGCCGGCCAGGGACAGGGCGCCGCTGGCCCGGGAGTAGATCGCCCAGTTCCGCTGGCCGGCCCGGGAGAACCGGCGGGCCAGCACAAACGCCGCGGCCGCCAGGCACACAAAGCCGAGCGTGGCCGAGATCATGTGGCCGGCGCCGTGTGCGCTGATGTGGGCCGGGTTCCCCGGCGGCGTTCCTGGCGGGAATCCGTCGCTGGGGTCGGGGTGGAAGACGCCGGCCACGACCGTGGCGACCCCGAACGCGCCGACCAGCAGCGGTCCCCAGGTGCCGCCGGGGCCGCCTCGCAGGGTTCGCCGGATCCGGACGGCGCACAGCGCCGCCAGCAGGCCGGTGACCATGAAGTTGAGGTCCTGGATCCAGCCCAGGCTGCCCAGGCTCAGCAGCGAGATCGCGTCGCGGGCGAAGCTGAAGCCGGCCCGGGTCACTCCCTCGATCAGCGCCGTGACGAGAAGGACCGGGCCGGCCAGGATGCCGCCGGCCAGCAGCCGCGGGGCCGTGCGCGGCGAGCTGGGGGCATGGGCCATCAAGGAGGTAGCGGCCGCGGAGGGGGACGCGCCAGCCTCGCGCATTCCAGCGGCGTCCCGGCTGGGTTCTGACCGGGTTGACCTCATCGGTGGCTCCTTTCCCCGGCGCTACGCGGGCCGGTGATTCTCCTGGTCACGCATCACAGGGCTGGCCGTCCTGGGCGGGCGCAGCCAGCACCTATGGATCGACCCTGGACGCGTCATCCGATCCCAGCGATACTTTTAGTTCTCCCTAAAAGGTGTGGCCTGTGATCGAGTGGAGATTCACCCCGGACGACGTGGCCCGGATCCGGTTCGCCTTCTCGCCGCTGTTCGAGGCGGTGATGAGCCTGATCGTGCTGCGCGCCCCGGGCTCGCACTCGCTGCACCTGCCGTGGGTGCGCGCCACCCGGCCGCTGGTCGCAGGCCTCGATCTTTCCGAGCTGTTCGCGCTGGTGCCGGTGCACGGCGACACCGCCGACTTCCTCGCGCCGCCTCCCACCTCGCCGCTGCCCGACTTCGCCGAGGAGCTGGAGGTAGTGGGGGCCACGCCTCCGGACCGGGCGGCCGCCGAGCTGGCCGGGGTGCCCGGCCTCCCCGAGGCGGTGGCCGGGCCGATCCGCGCCGACCCGCAAGCGGCGATCAGCCGCCTCACCGGCACCTTGCAGGCGTACTGGGACATCGCCCTGGCCGGGCACTGGCCGCGGATCGCCGCGCTGCTGGAAGCGGACGTGCTGTGGCGGTCGAAACGGCTGGCCACCGGCGGGACGGCGGCCCTGTTCGAGGAGCTGCACGAGACCATCGCCTGGCAAAGGGGCCGGCTGACCGCCGCCGACCCGCACGGCTACTCCGGCTCGCTGGCCGGAGAAGGGCTGCTGCTGGCCCCGACGGTGATGACCTGGCCGGGCGTGCGGAAAATGATCGAGCCATACCAGCCAATGCTCGCCTACCCGGCCCGCGGCATCGGCACCTTGTGGGAGACTGGGCCGCCACCGTCGCCGCAGGCGCTGGCCGCCCTCATCGGGCAGACCCGGGCGGCCATGCTCACCGCCCTGGCCGAGCCGTGCTCCACCACCACGCTGGCCCGCCGCCTGTCGGTTACACCGGGCGCGGTCAGCCAGCATCTGTCGGTGCTGCTGGACGCCGGCATGGTCGCCCGCTCCCGGGTCGGCCGCCAGGTGCTGTACCGGCGCACCCGCTCCGGCGACATGCTGGCCGCCGCCAGCAGATGACCAGGCGCTGCCATCCTGTCCGGGCGGCCGGTCCGGTCACGCCGTCGTGGAACGGCCGCGGTAAGCCGCCTGCCCCGGGGGTGAGCGCGGCTGCTGACCGGGACCGCCGCGCAACTCGCAATTGAGCCACAGCTAAATGTCTTCGGCTCCGCCCCCGCGGCGGTGCAGGCTCCGGGCATGACCAGCGCGACCGGCCACCCTCCGGCCCGGCCCGTGCGGCCCGGCACTGACCGCCGCTCCGGCGGTCTGCCGCGGCTGTTTTGGGTGCTGTGGTCCGGAATCCTGATCAACCGGCTCGGCACCCTGGTGGAGCCATTCCTCGGCATCTACCTGGTCGCGGTGCGCGGTTTCCCGGTGACGGCGGCGGGCGGCGTGCTGGCCATCTACGCGCTGGGCTCGATCGTGTCCCAGATGCTGGGCGGCCTGCTGGCCGACACGCTGGGACGCCGGCCCACCCTCGCCCTGGGCATGCTGGCCAACGCCGCCTCGCTCCTCACGCTCGGCTACCTGACCGCCGCGCCCGCCGTGACCGCGGCGGCCTTCGCGGCCGGGGCGACCATCGACATCTACCGCCCGGCCGCCCAGGCGCTGGTCGCCGACGTTATCCCGGCGGCCGGGCGCGCCCGCGCCTACGCCCTGATCTCCTGGGCGGCCAATCTCGGCTTCTCGGTCGCCATGCTGTCCGGCGGCATGCTCGCCCAGGCCGGCTTCCGCTGGCTGTTCTGGGCCGACGCCGTCACCTGCGTGGCCTTCGCCGCGCTGGCATGGCGGGCCATGCCCGGCACCCGGCCCCGCCCGCGAGCCCGTAGCAAGGAGCCCGGCGGGTTCGGCGACGTCCTGCGCGACCGGGTCATGGCCGCCTTCGGGCTCGTGGCCCTCGGCTACATGACCGTCTACCAGCAGGCCTTCACCACCCTGCCGATCGCGATGCACGAACGCGGCCTGCCGCCACGCGCTTACGGGCTGGTGATGGCACTCAACGGCATCGTGATCGTCACCATCCAGCCGCTGGCCGGCCGCTGGCTGGCCGGCCGCGACCCCAGCCTGGTCGTGGTAGCCGGCAACGTGCTGACCGCCGCGGGGTTCGCCGCCACTGCCCTGGCCTCCACCGTCTTGGGCTACGCCGCCGCGGTCTGTGTCTGGACGCTCGGCGAGATCGCCATGGCCGCGGCCGGCGCCGCGATCGTCGCCGGCCTGGCCCCCGCCCGCCTGCGCGGCCGGTACCTGGGGCTCTACGGCGCCGCCTCGGCACTCGGCGCGCTGCTCGCCCCGCTCGCCGGCACCCAGCTGCTCCGCCTCGGGGCACCCGCCCTGTGGCTGACCTGCGGCGCCCTCGCAGCCGCCGCCGCCCTCGGCCAGACCGCCCTCGCACCAGCCATCCGCAACAAAACCAGCTCGCTGCCCTGACCCGCCCAGAAGAGCCCGAGCAGACGCGGCCCGGGAAAGATCGTTCTGTGCCACTTCCGGTGACGGCGGCGGCGCGGCTGGTCAGAAGCTGGCGAACTAGTCGAAGGTCGCGTATCGGGTTCGGCGCCGGGTGCGCAGGACGGCCCAGTGGTGCCGGTCCTCGGTGATGCAGATCTCCTCCGCGGCACAACCCAGGTTCGCCACGAAGAACGTGGCCGCACGCTGCCGCGAACCCGCCCGTAAGCCCGCACGACAAGCACGCGCCCACGAACCGATCCCCGATACAGCAAAGGCCGCCAGGCAACCCCGCGCTCCGGCCCCGCAACCGGGGCCGCAAGACCGGCCGCAGGCTCCAGCACGCTCCGCAGCACGTGTGGGCAACGCCGCTGCAGGCATTGCTGCTCGCCGAGAGGGCCGCGCTGCTGTCCGGCCGGGACGAGGATTTCACCATGATCGTCACGATCGGCTACACCGGGCCTGCGGTGGGGCGAGGCCATCGGGCTGGAAAGCGGCTACGCCTGCCGAGGCGAGCTGCACGTCGAGTGGCAGCTCCGCGAGGTCAACGGCACTTTCCACCGGCTCCCGCCCAAGGATGATTCCTACCGCAGCCCCCGCTGGGAACCGGGCCTGCCCGCCGACCTGCCCACATTCCTCGACGAGCTGCTCACCCGCCAGATCCAGGACCACCCGCACCAGCAATGCGCCTGCGCCGGGCAGCACGGCGGCACCGGCCTGTACGTCTTCCTTGGTCCCGACGGCAGGCACTACCGGCGCAGCAACTACGCCCGCCGCGTGTTCCGCCCCGCCTGCGACGGACGGCACGAAGCCACACCAAGCCGCCCCGCACGCGTGATCATCGCCGACGTAACCGCCTGGCAAGGCATCCCCGTCGCCGCCTGGCCAGCCGCCCAGCCAGGCATCAGCCCGGCAGCTCAGGCGCAGATGCGAACACCGGCCGACACCGCTCCTGGCGCCCCGACGGTCGGCTATGTGCGGCCCCGAGGTCGGGGGATCCCGGCCATCCCGGAGGACATTCCGCTTGCCTGCTGGCTTCCGATCAAGCTCGGCCTGACCCCGCACGGCTTGCGTCACAAGACCTGGATGGCCGAAAACGGGATCCCCGAGATCCTCGCCGAGCAGCGGCTCGGCCACCAAGTGCCCGGGATACGCGGCCTGTACGCCCACGCATCGGACCGGATGCTGGACGAGCTCAAGGCAGCCCTCCAACCCCGCTGGGAAGAGTCTCTGCGCGCCCGCACCGCTATCGGCCCGCGCTCGCCAGCGCCGCTGCTCGACGAGCTGCTGGCACCACACCGCGAGGCAACCCGGCAAGCAGCACAGCCAACGGCACCACGAGCGACCCAGCGGCAGCCGCCGACACCTGTGGACAGGGAGAAGATGATCTCCCAAATTCCTCCCAAACGACCGGAAGCCGTCACCACGGCAGTAGGGTGGAACCTGTCCTACGAGCTTCTGACCTGGCCAGATACCAGGAACGATTGCGTGGAGCTAAGGGGACTCGAACCCCTGACCCCCTGCTTGCAAATCGAGTTATCCACCTGCGGGCAGGGCGCTGACCTGGTCAGTGGGTGGCCCATGAGTGACCGCAGCGTACCGCTGGTGACCGAGGGCAATGGCACGTTAATGGCACGGCGATCTTGAGTCGTCGCTGGGTTATGGGAGGCGCATACTGCTTGTTAGATGGCCAGTTCCGGCGACCGGGAGGGATACGTGCGATGAAGGTCTGCATCGTGGGAGCCTCCGGGAAGCTCGGACAGTACATGGTGCAGCACGCGCTGGACCGGGGCTACGAGGTGGTCGGCGTGTGCCGTGAGCAGAGCGTCGCGAAACTCGATGCGTTCAAGGGGCGCATGACCGTCGTACCGGGGGCGACGGACGACCGCGAGGTCATCAGGAAAGCGGTGGCGGGGTGCGACGGGGTCCTCACCGTGATGACCCCCATAGGTGTCCACGGGTACTCGACTGGGACGGCTCAGGCGGTGCTCGACCTCGCCTCGCCGGGCGCGCGCCTGGTGTTCTCCTGCGGGTGGCACATCTCGCGTGACGGCCAGGACGTCTACTCGTGGAGGCTCAAGTGGAAGGTAGTTGTCCTCGGGGGGTTCGCCAAGCTTGCCCGGATGGTGGACCTAGACGACCAGGTCGAAGCCTGCCGCCGCGTGTTCGCCAGCGATAAGCGATGGACCGTCGTGCGCGGAAGCGACCTCGAAGAGGGCGAGAGCCAAGGCCTACCCGTGTGGAGCCGGCACGTAGGTGACCCAATTCTCAAGAGCAACATCACGCGCCGCGTGGACTTCGCCCTGTTCATGGTAGCGGCCCTCGAGAACGACGAGTTGATACACGAGGCACCGGCGATCGTCGGCTGCCGGACACCCTCGGCGCTTGCGCATGCAGCTGATGCCGGGCCGTCGACTGGTCACTGACGGTCGTCGGAGGCCCAGAAGACCCCCAACCTTCTGATCCGTAGCAGGATCAGGTATCTCCAGAGCCGTCCGCCGGTGGCAGTTATGGCTGCTCATGCGTCTTGTGTGACGAGGCTGCCTACGTGGGTCCAGGTCTGTCCAGATCTGTTGTTAGCATCCGCGTTAGCAAGATCGGCGCGCTAGACCCCTGCTTGCAAAGCACAGCCAAGATGTCTGGCACCGTCTCTGGCCTGATATGGATCCCTGACAGCGTCTGTCCAAGTCCGGTCACATCTACACTCGTTGGTGTCGATCATGGGTGTCGGGCCGCAACTTAGCAACCGGAGTGGTGCCCGCCTCTCGATCGAGGTGATGACGGGTCAGTGCGCCCTGCCATGCCCGCAGCGAGCAGGACTCAGGACTCCATGACAAGCGGTAGCGTCCTTTACGCACCTGGCAGCCACAACGGACGGCGTTGGATAGAAGCCATGCAGGGCCGAGCAGTGCTGCCTTGCGGTGGACAGGAACCCTGGCTTATTCGGCTTTGGGCCTATAGTGGGGTCTTCCGGGAGGGTTGATGCGGTCGGCCTGGCGTGAAGTACGAGGTGTGCTGCACCTCGACACGGCATCATACGAGCTCCTGCCCCGCGAGTGGATTGCCTTGGCATTTCTTCTTGGAGCTGCAGCCTTCTGGGGGGGCTGGTATCTCGGCAGCTGGGGGTTCGTTGAGAACGTTCTTGCAGGCTTGGTGCTTGTCGGACCAGGCCTGTTAGTAACAAATGTCCTTGCAGCCAAGTGGCGACGGCGCCGAGAGCTTGAAACAGTCGTGCTTGCCCTCGCGGCAACGCTGCAAGCCGTTGCCCCGGTATTCGAACTTGTCATTAAAATTGCGAAGACCGTTTCGCCGCGAGTACCGGCACGACGACGGCTGCCTGATTTTAAGGGTCACATATCCATAGATCAGATGAACAAGCTGCTCCATGCATCAGAGACCCTTCTCGCGGTTGTTCCCTTCGGAGAGGATCTGAAGCCCGGTCCATACCTCCCCTCAGAGCTGAAAGTGACGCCCGCAAGAGCAGAAGCCCTTTCAGGACGGGTCCGATCTGCATTGCTCCACCTATCGGCAGTGCATGAGTTTCCGCAGATCACATCCGATGGGGAGGAGCTAATTCAGGCGATCGACGCGCCTTTCCCGTGTGAAGTTACGCAGGATGCTGCCGAAGATTTTCACGCTGAATTCCGGGTAGTTGACACCGAGGTGCCATACCGAACCTGGTACGGACTGCGCGACATACGCTCGGCAGATGTCATCGTCATCCAACGCGAGGATCTGATCCCATGGACCGCCGCCATGCTTTATCCACTTCGGAACCTCTTGATTGAAATTAACATTCGCCACAAATTGGCAAGAGACGGCATTATTGAAGATAATCCTTCACCTTTAATGTTTCCTCGTCTGGACTTCCGGCTTATCGACAAGCCTAAGTCATGGCCCACTACAAGCGACTCTGCCCAAGCTGGAGATGAAGCTGCGGGACCGTGAGAAAGCCTATAGGCGGTGGAGCGCCCGCGAACAGCTGAGTCAACTGGTGAGGAAGCGTGATGCTGCCATGCCGAGAGTCATGGTCGCGACGAATGCTGCACCTGCGCCCGTCAGCGCGCTGGTGGGGCTGGCCTTGGTCAGGTGGAGCAGGAATCCAGCGCCGGTGGCGGCGAGCACGGCCGTGATGAAGATGATCGCCAGCCATACTGGCCGGTTTGAGGGGGTCGGATCCCGCAACATGAGGTCAAGCCCTCCCGTAGTCAAGGAGCCGGGGGAACGCGGCTGCGCGTCGAGGACATACAGGGCCTGACGGGAGGCGTTACCTTCGGTGTCGACGCGGCGTGGCCGACACTTCCAGGGTGACATTTACAAAACTGCAGGTCAAACGCACGTGCTTGCGGTAGCACTGTCAATAGAGTACGCTTGCGCTGGTGTTGTTAGGCGTCTGTACTGCTTAGATTAGACCGTCCTGCTGCACATCTGGGACAATAGCGCTGGAAACCTATATAGGAACACCCACTACCCCCGTACGCCCGCCACCACTGGTATGCCCTGTTTCTACAGCACAAAGGTAAAGACCTTGTCGACGGCGGAATCCCGCGCTAACGCGATCGCCCTCCTCGCCAGGGCGGCGGAGCGATCCAAGCGCGGTAACGTCGCCTA
>WNGK01004773.1_pt1 | contig 21725 bp, 23 predicted proteins | sample 5400601 | NCBI WGS metagenome assembly WNGK01 (sample SAMN13153376, study PRJNA577476) | soil metagenome | isolation source: 60 cm soil or saprolite under Garry oak tree replicate 1 | place: USA:California | collected 2016-06-15
TGCGGGCCGGATCTCCCTTCTGGGTCAGCATGGCGGTGTCGGCCGGCGCGGGAGCGGTCGCGGGTGCCGTCGGGGCGGGCTGCGCGGGCGGATCGGTGGCCGAACACGCGCCTGCCAGGACGAGTACCGCTGCCGACATCGCCAGTGGTAGCCGACGAACCATCAATCGCTCCCTGTCGCCCAGAACACGACAACGCGAACACCGTCCGGGACACGAGCGCGCCCGGACGGTGTCGCTGTCTATCTATGGAGTGAAGCACTTCCTGGTGTTGACGTTGTAGATCGGCGTGGTGTCAACCGGTTCGTTGTTCGGCGGGTTGAGAACGACCGTGCCGCCGTTGTTCTGGGTCAGCGCGTCCTCGCAGTTGAGCAGCGCGCTCTTGTCCGGGTTGTGCAGCGAGCGCTTGTCGCCGCCGGCCCACAGGTCGATCCGCCAGCGGTGGCCGTTACGCGGCGGCACCGGGTTGTCACCGTTGCCGGCCTTCGTGTTGAAGTCCTTGCTGCACTCGGTGCAGGTGTCCTCCATGATGAAGTACTTCTTGAGGAACGGGTAGTAAACGATGGTGCCCGGCGCTTCTTCCTTCTTGTCCGTCGCGAACGTGACGGGGTCGGCGAAGGTGCCGGTACCACCGGCCTTACTGTGAATCTGCGGGTTGGAGATGATGGCGCTCGGCGGGGAGTTGTCCACGAACCCGTAGAGCGTCACGTAGAACGCGGCGCTCGTCGACCTCGGTGCGGCCGTCGGCGCGGCCTGGCTGACGGGTGCGCCCTGTACCAGCCCCAGCGTCACGACCAGAGCCACCATCGCTCCGGCCGGTAACAGGCGTCGAGCAAATCTGCGTGACATTGATCCCTCCTGTCGCCCACGATGTTTGTTAGGAACCCTTACTTACTAGTGGTCGAGAGTAGCGGCACCGTGACGTTCGGTCAAGACCGCGTCGTGGCCAGGGTGTCGGGTATGCGCTTTTCGGCTGGGCGACCGCCAGGGCTAACTCGCGAACCGGGTCAGCTCCGGGCGGCGCCTGCGGCCCGTCTTGTCCCTGATCCGGTCCAAATAGGACCGCACGGTGCGGATGCCGATCGACATGGCCTCGGCGATATCGGCGTCGCGCTCCCCCGCCGCCACCAGCGACAGCACCCGGCGCTCCTGCGCGGACAACTCGATCCTCGGGCCCGCCTGCCGTTCACGGGACGAGTTGAGCACGAACGCGGCCAGTATCGGTGACACGTAACTGTTGCCGGCCGCGATCGCGCGGATGGCGCGCAGGATCTCGGCGCCGTCGGCGTCCTTGGACAGGTAGCCACGCGCACCGGCCGAGATCGCGCCCAGCACCTCGGGCTGGTCCGCGTGCGCCGACACGACCAGCACCCGGTGGCCCATGCCGACGACCTCCAGCACCGCGGCCGCGTCGCGAACCCCTTGCAGCTTCAGGTCGAGCACCACGACCCCGCCGGGCCGCTGCCGGCCCACCGCGAACCGGGCCACCGAGTCGGCGACCACGCCCAGCTCGATATCCGGCGTCTCCTCCAACACCCGCGCGACCGCAGCCCGGTACAGCGGATGGTCCTCCACGACACCGACCAGGATGCGCCCGGTCGGAGTGTCGTTGTCCGGCGCCGGTTCGGCGGCGGGTGTTCGCACGTCGGTCATCGGCTTCCCCCGCCGGTAGGGACTTCTCGTTGGGCGGCCACCGGATCCAGCGCCGGGCCGGTGGGCAGCAGGGCCAGCAGGGTCCCCGCGACCGGCCGCGCCGACGCGCCGCCGTAGCCGAGCGATTTGAGCGCGTCCTGGCTGGGCACCGGATACTTCGTGCCCGCGTCGGTGATCAGGTAGGTGGTCGGGGTCGTGCCGCCCGCGCCGACCAGTTCCCGCACCAGCGCGCCCGAACCCGGCGGGACGTACACCTCGTCGGCGACCCGCTCGTCGGTGCGGTCGATGACCGGCATGGGTTTCGCGCCGTCCGGCAGCGGCAGCGCGGGCTCGGCCACGATCCGCATGGCGTCCTGTCCGTCGCCGACGCCGCACAGCACCGCGTTCGGGCTGGGGTTCGCCAGCACGGGGATGACGCGCGGGTAGCCGGCGTCCGCTGTCGTGCCGGAGACGGGTGCGTTCGCCGCGGCCGCGACGGATACCGTCAACACGCGTGGGTGGCCGTCCGGGTAGGCACGCGCGTTGTCCGTGTCGTCGAGCACAAGAGCGGCCTCGACGGGCGTGATCGGCGTGAGGCCGTCGGGGCGCACCAGATAGTCGCCGTTCGCGCCGAGCACCTGGCCCACCCGCGTCGCGGCACCGCCGATCACCGGGCCGGGACCGCCGGCACCGGGCACGGCGACCAGACCGAGGTCGCGGCCGGCGGGCACGGTCGCCAGCCACTTCGCCGACACCGCGACCGGAGGCTGGGTCCGGTAGCCGAGCGCGCCGATCGACGCCTGGTCCGGCAGGCGGTAGCGGTGGCCGTCGGTGATCAGGTAGGGCTCGCCGGATCGCGGCGCGACCAGCACGCCCGCGTCACCGGCGAGCGTCTGGCCGCCGGGGGCGAGGCCGCCGAGGATCACGGTGGACACCGGCTCGGCGGCGGCCGGCAGGTCGACCGGGCGCCTGGTACAGCTCGCGAACGCGGCCGGCAGCAGATTTCCGGTGACGGGCAACGAGTCGGGCGCGCCGGGGATGCCGAGCATCGCGCCGCGCGACGCCGAGGCCAGCGCCTTCGCCGGCACCGACGACGTCTGGTTCCCGTCGCCGCCGGCCAACAGGCGGGCCGACGCGTAGTTCAGGACCGGGTGCAGCAGGCCGTCCTGCCCGTAGACGAACCGGGCGCCGGTCTGCTGTTCGACGATGACCTGGCCGCCCTGCTTCCAGTTCGACGAGCCGGACGGGTTGAGTACGCCGATGATCCCGAACACGGCGGTGATCAGCACCGCCGCCGCGATACCGATGATCGTGCCGAGGATCAGCCGTCTACTCGGTGACGTCGGATGATCGGCGTCCGCGGCGACCAAAGCGGAGACCGAGCGCCGCCGTAGGAACTGGTACGCCTGGATCTGGTCGCGCTGTGTCCACACCGTCGCGCCCCCGTGCGCTTTTCGTGGTCGATCCGTCGTGTGATCATACCTATGCTCTCGGTGGTCTTCGGAAGTTGTCAGGCAGTGTTTCACCGATGTCGGCGTTCGGTCCGTGGAAGGCGGTTCTTCCTTGATGAGTCAGCAGTCGGCTACGGAACCGTCGTCCGCCAATCGCACGATGAATGCCGGACCGGTTGAATTGGCCGGAAAAGCCCTTTCGCGCGGTCAGCACCGAATCGGCGTGCTGCTGCCGATCGGGATCGGGCAGGTCGCGTTGTGGGAGATCGCGCTCGTCGCGGTCGCCGCCACGGTGTGGCCGTGGCGGACGGTGAGCATCGTGGTCGCCGCGATCGCCGCCGTGACGATCGCCGTGACGTCCGCGCGGGTGTCGGGATTGTGCTGCTACCAGTGGGTTCGGGTGCTGTGGCGCTACCGCGCGCGCCGCCGGTCCGGGCCGGGCGGGGCGACGGATCCGTTGGCGGCCGTGCTGCCCGGCGTCACGGTGCGCCGCCAGATCGACCGGGCCGGCAACCGCGCCGGCATCGCCGATGTCGGCGGCTCGCTGGCCGCCGTGATCCGGCTGACCCCGACGGTGACACCGAATCCGGCCGCGTTACTCGCGGTGCTCGCCGACGCGTTCGGCCGCACGGACATCCGGTTGGCCGGCGCGGAGATCGTAGTGTGGTCGGTGCCGAGCCCGCCGAGGGCGCGGTACTACGGCGACGAGCGGGACATCGAACCGATCCGCATCCACTGGCTGGCCGTGCGCTACCGGCCGGCGGACGCGCCCTTCGCGGCGGTCGCACGCGGCGGTGGCGACACCGGCGCCGCCAAGGCGACGGCGACCGCCGCGCTCGCGCTGGTCGCACGGCTGGCCGAGGCCGGTTACGCGGGCGTCGTCGTCGACGAGCCCGACCTGCGCCAGGAACTGCTGGTGGCGTTGGGTTCCGACCACGCGACACTCGGCGGCGCCGCATTCACGGTCAAGGAGACGTGGCACGGCTGGTCGATCGGCACGCTACGGCAGTTGTGCTACGCGCCGAGGACCGAACGCGACGGCATCGCCATGCTCGGCAGGTGGATCCCGCAGGCGGCGTTCACCTGCACGTCGTACTCGCTGCGCCGCACGACGCGCGGCGAGATACGCGGCGACGGCCGGCTGCGGATCGGCGTGCACCCGACGTCCCGCGTCCCCACCGCGTCGGCCGTCGGCCATGCCCTTGGCGTGGAACTGTTGGCCCGTAACGGAAGGCACGGCAGCTCCGTTGTGGACACCCTGCCGTTGGCGCTGCCACAGAGCTAGCGGACTAGTGTCGGCGGCATGACCGCCGAGGACGTGGCTCGCAGCGAGCCCCCACGCTCCGCCGACGAGCGCGAGTTGCTGGACGGCTGGCTGGACTACTACCGCGCCACGATGCGCCACAAATGCGCCGGCCTGAGCTCCGAGCAACTCAGCGAGCGATCCTGCCCGCCGTCCACGATGTCGTTGATCGGCCTGGTCCGGCATCTCACGGAGATGGAGCGTGCCTACGCGCAGCGTCTCGCCGACCCGGGCCTGCCGCTGCACTACGTAACCGAGGCCAGCCCGGACGCCGACTTCGATGACGTCACGCCCACGGCCGTCGAGACCGACCTCGCGATCTTCGCCGAGCACTGCGCCCGCTCCCGCGAGGTGATGTCCGCCCTGCCGCTGGATCGTAGGCTGCGGTGGACGTACCTCTATCTGATCAAGGAGTACGCCCGCCACCTCGGCCACGCCGACCTGCTACGGGAACGCCTGGACGGGGCGACCGGCGAATAGCGCGGGCCGACCGCTTACAGGACGCCCCGGATCGCGTCGTAGAGTCCGCTGACCATGCCGACCAGCGGCACGATCGCCATCAACCCCGGCCTGTTGTGGGAAATGCACTTCATGTGCGAACGCTCGTCACTACCTCACATGTCCACTCTGTGGCGGCTGTGGGGACAGGCCCTCCGTTGCTTGTCCCCGACAGCCGGGATCTCAGACTCCGCCGTGTGGCTGAACAGCGGTGACGCGCCGCTGGCGCAGCGCGTCAAGAGCACTGGTCACGACATTCACGAGCTTGGTCGCCGCATCCTCGGTCATACAGAGTTGGAGCGAGCCGGCAGACTGTCCCAGCTCGATCTCGACACAGTTCTGCGTGGTGACGGTGTGCGTCATATCGCAGTCACCGTCGATGGACACTCCGGCGTCGACCGAGATACCGCAAAAGGTAGGCATTGTTGTCTCCGTGGTTAGTTCAATGGCGGGCTGGGCATCGGATCGAATCAGCCGCATCGGCGGGTCCTTTCCGGATCGATGTCGCCTCTTGGGCATATGTCTGACTGCATCTCGTGACAAGACTTCGTCGTAGGCGGCGGTCATGGGCGCCGCGCGGACGTTGGCCATCAGAATCCCGGCTGTGAGAGCTGCACCTGCCTGTTGGCGTGCACCGCTACTCAGGCGATGTTCGAGGCGAAGAATGTGAGCAGTCGGCCGTGGATAAACGCGGCGGATTGTTCCGGTGGCCGTTGGTTGCAGTCCACCCGCAACACGTCGAATCCAGCCTGAATCAGACGGTCGGTAGCTTGCCGGTAGAAATGAACTTCGGCGTGACCGCTACCGGGCGAGAGTTGGAAGCGGTTGTGTGGGCCGCGCTCCGCGAGCCGTTCGGAGATAACTTCTGGGTCGGCTTCGAGAATGACGGCCAAGTCGGGTCGATCCGCTTCGGCGTTGAGCTGCCAGAGGAACGCCGGATCGATGCCGTCAAAGCGTTGCGTGACGAGGCCGGACGGAATGTAGCGGTCAGAGAGAACCGTCCGGCCCTGCTCCATGTGCGGCCGGATCTCCGTCTCGACGTGATGGTACCGGTCAGCCGCATACAGGCAGGCCAACGAATGACCGGTAACGGACTCCGTCAGTTCACGGCACAGCTTGCCGATTGGCCCGTTTGAGGGCTCGGCCGTGACATGCACATCTTCACCATTGGCGACGAGCATCTGCGCGAGATGATGGACGATGGTGGATTTACCCGCACCACTCGGGCCGTCAACACTGACGAACATGCCTCGCTCATGACTAGAAAAGGGACGGAGTTTCATCGTCTTCGCCCCCTTGTTTCTCGTCGCGGAGTTCCGCGAGTGTCAGCGGGCTCTCGTCGTCGCGGGTAGCGAGCCGGACGAACAGACGAGCCGTCACCAGTGCGTCGTACGTCGCGCGATGAGGCAACAGGTCGGCGGACAGGCCGTCGGCGAGCGAGAACGCCTCCACGAGCGCGCCGAGTTTGTAGCTCATCTGGTTCGGCCGGAGGCGCTTGGCGAGCTTGAGCGTATCAAGGACCTCGGGACACTCCCACTCGCCCAAGTGCCGACGCAGCACACCGACATCGACGTGAGCGTTGTGCGCGAGCAGCACATCAACACTGAGCGCCGCACGTACCTCGCCGGCGATGTCACCGAAGACCGGCGCGTCCATGAGGTCCTTGTTGGTCAGGCCGTGGATGTGCGTGGCGTAGTACTTGATCGACCGCGGAGGCTTCACGAGCCAGTTCACCGGCTCACCGATGGCGCCGCCCACAATGGGCACCACGGCCAGCTCTACCAGGTCCGGCGGATGCTGACCGTTACCCTCGACATCGACAACGGCGTATCGCAGGCTGGTCCAGTCACTCACCTGTCAGTGTCCTTCCATCCGATGTCCGCGCGGCCGTGCCGGTGCGCGTGGTGCGGGTGCCGCACGTCGTGCACTTGGAAACCGAGCGCGTGTTGCAGGTAGTAGCGCGGCTGCTCTTGGCTCAGGCCGGACACGACGGCAGCGCGGTCGGTGATATCTACGACTACCAGGCCGCTCGCCTCGGGCAGCGCACGAGCGACCTCGTGAAGCCGCTCGGCGGTCGGCACGCGATGCCCGTTCCGGCATAGGTCGACCTGGCTCAGCGGGCAGATGTCGCAGAGTTCACGTATGCCGAAGTGCCCGTTGTAGTCCGGTAGGCCGTGCGCATAGGAGACCGCGCACGAAGTCTTGCGGAACAATGAGGTCGAGTCGCTGAACGCGCTCAACACGCGCCGTTCCAGGGTCTCGGGCACGATCTTCCGGCGCGCGGTCTCGTCGTAGGGCTCGGGCAGACCGTTCGCCCGGTAGTACTCCGCGATCTGGTCACGGTAGAACAGACCGGTAAACACCGTGGCGTCGGCGTGCTGGGTCAGCGCGTACGCCTGGTCTAGATGGTCATCGGTGTCGTTCAGGCCGGGCACCAGCGGACGCCAGTACAGGACGGTCCGATACGGGCGTTCACGTGGTGCGCTCATCAGCTTCAGCGACTCGGCCGCGACATGCGAGGGGTACGGCTCGATCTGCTTGTTGTCGATGCCGGAGTAAGTGAACAGCAACGTCACCTTGAGATGGCGGAGCTGATTCAGCCGCTCAATGTCCTCGGGCTTCATCTGGTGCCGCGTGATGACCAGGACATGGTTGCGGAAGCCGCGTTCTTCAAGGAGTTCGAGCACGGCGAACGTGTGCGGCCGGACGTTCGGCAGAAACGGATCGGTTGCGCGGTTGAAGATCTGAATCGGAGTCACATGCGATTGGAAGTAGCGGTGTGCCACGAGCTGATCGACCGCCGCAACGTCGGTCATCAGGGCGCGCGGCTGGCGCTGGTCCCACAGGCCGTAGGTGTGCCGGATGCAGTACGCGCAGTCCAGCGGGCAGCCCTGAATGTGATTCAAGCTCAGCCCGCTCTTGCGGTACTCCACGACTTCGCGGGCGCGCTCGGGCAGTCGGTCAATCTGCTTGCGCGTCAGAAGCGGAACGAACGTGCTCACCTGGTCCTCTTCCCAAGTAGCCGACAGAGTGGGCGCCCTGTTGGGAGAGTAGAAACGAACAGTGTCGATTGAAAGAAGGTTTCTTGAAATTTCTAGCAATAACCCAAACGAGTTCGAGCTACCGAAACTACGAGCCATCCTCGTCCGGCGCCTCTGGCGCGAGGTCATCAATCACGCGCGTGATGATCGCTCGCCCCGCGCGGCCATAGCTGGCGACGGCGGCGAGCTGGTCAAATGCGTTGGCGTACAGCTCGATCTCTTGCGGTTGCCGCAGATCAAGCGCTGCCGAGAAGGTTTCGACCAATACCCGGTCATTGTCGTATATCCAGAAACCGTGCCACGGCGAGATGGCGTACTGCGTCTCGAAGCCAATGATGCCAAGCCGGACGTTCGGTAGCGCGGACAACGACACGAGTCGGTCAAGCTGCCCAAGCATAACCCCAGGCGCACACAGACGGAACCGCAAAGCTGCTTCGGTCAGTACGAAGTGGAAGCGCTTGTTTGGCCGATACAGAATCTCTTGCCGCTGAATGCGCCCTTGCACTGCGTCGTTGATGTCGTTGGGGAGGTTCAGCCTACGAATGCCTTCCGCGAAGCGCGCCCGCGCATACTCGGCGGTTTGGAGAAGCCCCGGAATAACTGACGCCTCGAACGCACGGAAGAATCGGGTCTTCTGGTCCCACTCAGCCAGCTCGTTCTGACGGGGCCGCAACCCCGTACGCAGGATGCGCTGCCACTCGGCGTGCTGCACTTCGAGGGTATGCAACGAGGCTAGCAGCGCGGCTGTCTCGCTTGCGCTACCAGTGGCCCGTGTCCATGCCCGGATGTCGTCGTCGCTCGGCGTCTGATGGCCGTTCTCCATCTTGGAGATCTTCGACGCTGGCCAAGACAGCGACTCCGCGAGCTGTCTGCCGCTCAAGTCAGCTTGTTGGCGAAGCTCACGGAGTCGTTTGCCGAGCGCGTTGCGGGCCTCATGAACGTTCGACACGCCGGTCGTTCTATTCGGTGGCAAAGTCGTCCCGTCGCACGGCGCGGTGCCAAGCCGCGTCACGCCAGTAGTTATGCTGCAGGATCACGGCAGGGTCGTCGATGACTTCACCGCCCAGAAAGCGGTCTTGCTGATCGAAGTGCATCTTGACCAGCTTGCGTGAGTCAAACAGCCAGTAGTCATGGTCGGGTAGCTCGTGCGCCTGGTCACGGGGTAGGTACCGGATGTCTTCGCCAGCACTGTTGGTGAACTGGGCGCACCACACGCCGAAGCGGCTGTAGTCCGTGAGCGGCATGGTCACCACGCGCACACGGGCAAACCGGCATCCCTCGGCGGTCGCGTCGCGGAGCATCGTCAGCCAACTCTGTATCCACGGGAGGTCGTCCGGCTCGTCTGCGAGAAATTTCCGAAGCGACTCGTTCTCGTACGGCGCGTCGTAGGTATCCCGCGTCTCCAAGCGGAAGGCCGTGTGCTCGAAGGTGTGGAAGAGCTGCCTGAACTCCGGTCCGGGTTGGATGAACTGAGTCAGTGCTCCCCCTCCTGGTAGCGACGCACGTAGAACTTGAGCACATCTTCCGGGATCTCGATGACCGCCTCGTGGTCGGGGATGGGTCCGATGTCCGCGAGGGCTTGCGGGTCTGACACCTTCCACCCCTGAGCGATGTAGGTCTTGCGGTCCGTCCTGTCCGTCGCGAACAACGTAGGCGAGTTGTCCACCTGGGAGTCCGGGTCCTTGCCGAGGAACCGAGCGCGCATCATGCCTCCTTGCGAGAAACTTGGTGAAGCGTGCAGAACTATCGTCGCGCAAGGTAGGGCGCGGGTCAACCCGAAGCAAGGCTGCCCAGTGCTCAGGCATGGCAACGTCCCCGCGAGGGCTCGCTACAGGACGCCACGGATCGCGTCATAGAGCCCGCTGACCATGCCGACCAGCGGCACGATCGCCATCAGGCCGAGGAATTCCGTGACGTCGAAGAAACGGGACCAGTAGGGCGATTTCCGGTTGCGCACGACCCGGTTGGCGTAGCCGAGGCAGAGCACGCCGGCCAGTGCCAGCACCGCGACCCAGGCCAGCGTCGTCACCTGGTTTCCGTTGGCGGCCAACCAGACCCCGAGCGCCGTGAGCACGGCGATGCCGACGCCCATCAGCACGACGCGGGCCGACGCGCCCGAATACGAGCGCGACCGCAGCAGCCACACCACGCCCAGCGTGCCGGCAAGCGCTGCTTGCCACGACGAGCCGCCCTGTCCCAGCAGCACCACGACCGACCCGGCCACCACCAGGCCCAGCCCGCCGAGCAGGCCGGTCAGCAACCGCTCCGCGATGGACGTCTGGTCCAGCACCGCCTGCCCCATGGTCGGCTTCTCGTCGGCACGGAACGAGTCCATGTCGGCGGGCACCCGGGGCAGCGGCAGTTTGGCCAGGCGCAACGAGATCATCGGTGCGACGGCGGCCAGCGCGGTCGCGAGGGCGGTCGCGATCCCGGCGACCGCGATCGGCCGCACGTCGGTCAGCAGCACGGCGGCGGCCGCGAGCGCGCCCAGGGCCGAGGACACCGTGAGGCACAGGAACCACGGCGTGCGTGCGGCGACGACCAGAATGGCCAGCACCCCGTACACGGCCCCGATGCCGAGCCCGGCCGCCAACGGTGCCGCACCGAGTGCGAACACGTGCGGCGACACCACTGCGACCCCGGCCAGCAGCGCGGCGGGCACGCCGGCTCCGGCACACACCGCGCCCGCGTCGGCGTCGCCCTGGGCGCGGGCGAGCGCGCCGCCGCCGAGCAGTGCCAGGGCCGCCAGCGCGCCGAGCCCGATCGGCGCCAACGCGGTGCCCCACAAGCTGTGCAGCAACAACAGGGTCGCGCCGACGACGACGGCAGCGGCCGCCCCGAGGGCCGATGCGTAGGCCGACTTCGGGCCCCACGCGCCGGCCCGGCTTTCCGCCGCGCTGGCGATCGCGTCGATCACGTCGTCGAACAGCAGCGGCGCGGCCTGTCGCTCGCGCGGGTTGAGGTACAGCACGTCACCGTCGCGGATCGCGGCCGCCGTGACGGTCAGGCCGAGTGGAAACGGCGCCCCACCAAGGCGGGACAGCACCCAGCCCGGGTTCTCCGCCGACGCTTGTCCTTCCGCGCCGGCCAGCCGGATGAGCTGTGGGATCAGCTCGGCGAGGATGGCCTGCACCGGCAGCGCCACATCGACCCGCGCGAACGGCGTGACGACCGTGACCCGGCAGGTCGGTGCGGTGCCGGGGGGTTGCGGTGCCGCGGACTGCGAGATCGTCATGCGCCCGAACCGTCGAGGCGCGACGCCGCCTCGATCACCGGGGCGAAGCGGGCGCTGCTGGCTTCGGCCAGCTTGCGCAACCCGTCGTTCACGGCTTCCAGCACGATATCGCCGAGATCGTGCGTGTCGTAGCGGCGCACCGCTTCCGGGTCGATGTCGATCGCGGTGAACCGGCCGTTGCCCCGCACGGTCACCGTGACCTCGTTGTTCCGCGAATTCCCCTTGACCTGCAACGCTTCCACGGCACGCTGGATCCGCTGCACCTGGTCGGTCTGCTCCCGGACCTTCGCCAGCAGGCCCTCGACGTCCACGTCCATCTCAGGGTTCATGTCGTCCCTTTCATCGGGCCGTCGTCGCGGATGTGGAACGTGCCCACCAGTTGCTGGAACTGCGGTATCACGGTGGCCGCCTGCGCGGGCAGGCAGGTGCAGGAGATCTCCACGACAAGGCGGTCGGCCGCCGTGTCCCCGAGCGGAATGGCGAGGTGCACCTGGGTCTGCACCAGCTTGCGCGCCGGCCCGCCCGAGCCCGCTGCCGTGCGCAGCCGCAGTACCTGCGTGACGCCGGGAGTGCGGTGGTCGCCGATCGGCTGGCGGTCCACGAGTTCGACCTCCGCGAGCACTTCGGCCAGCCGGTCGATGGACTCGTCGGCGGACGCCGCGATATCGGCGCCGTCGGCCCGCCGGTCGACGCCGATCGTGATGCTGGGCGTGTAGTCCTCGCCGGGGCTCGGGCGGACCAGCAGGAACGCGGCGCGCACACCGAGCGTTGCCGGGTCGACGGTGGTCCAGCCGTCGGGCACGTCGAAGCCGAGCGGGATGTCGATCCGCTCGGTCCCGGACTCCGCAGGCTCCGTCTTGTCCGCCTTCTCGTTCAGATCTGTCCTCGTTCGCACCGTGCTCACCACGCGCCAGCGTAGTGGCCGGCACTGTTGAACACCGAGCCGATCGAACTCGCGGCCTGGCTCGCGGCGTTCTCGACCGACGCCCCGACCTCGGCCGCCGTGTTGTAGGCCTGGGTACCGTACTGCTCCGCCGTGTTGACCAGCTTCGGCACGTCGACGTCGATGTTCGCGCCGACGGTGGCGCCGACGCCGAGGGTGGCGCCCGCCTTCCAGTTCACCTTGATATGACCGGCGTCCCAGGTGGCCTGGCCGTCGAACTGGGCGCCGATCCCGGCCTGGAGCCCACCGGTGGCGCCGACGCCGACGCCGGCCACATCGGCGCTGACCGTGCCCTGCACCTGGGCGCCCGCGAAGGCGTTCGCATGCGCCGCGACGCCGTTCATCAGGCCGCCGGAGACGTGCCCGGACAGGTCGGCGCCGACCATGGCGTCACCGCTGGCCTGCGCGGCGACCGGCCCGTTGGTGTAACCGCCGCTGGCGCTCGCGTCCAGCAGGGTGCCCTTCAGGTCGCCGCCGGCCTGGAACTGTCCGTTGTGGAGGGACAAGTTGGCCTCGCCGGTCAGCCGCGGGCCGACGTCGAACTCGGCCTTGCCGTTGAGGTTGCCGAGCGCGCCCATGTTCGCATCGCCGGACGTCTTCGGGTCGAAGATCGAACCGTCGGCGAGGGTCTGCTTGCCGCTGTCCCAGAACGAGACGTTGGTGTCGTGGAACATCTTCTGCGCCGCGGTGGCGGTCTCCGGCGGATCGTCCAGCGCGCCGAACGGCGTGTCGGCCTTCAACGGCGCCGAGGTCGGCTGGAAGCCGCTGGTGGTGAGCTTGGACCAGCCGCCGTTGACGAAATCGCCGGGCGCGCTGGTCGAGCGGCGGCGGCCGTCGAGCACGTCGTCCTTGCTCAGCCAGGACTGCGCGCCCATCTTGAGGTGGTTCGGATCGGGTTCCGTGCCGTAGGTGTTCTTGTACCACTGCTGGAACCACGGCTGGCTCGCCAGCAGTCGCTGGCCCGGCTTGCCACCGAACTCCTTCTCCCGTTCCGGCGCCTCGGGATGCTCGGCTGATTCGCCGCCTTCGGCGGTGGACTGCGGGGCGAGGCCCCAGAGCGCCGCGAGTGCCTGGCCGACCTGCTCGACCAGCGACTTCCCGGCGCTGACCGCCGACTCGCCGAGCCGCTGCGCTGCCTGCACGAACTCGCCGACCGCGCCCGCCGCCGCCGTGCGGGACTCGGCGATCAACGTCTGCGAGTACTGCTGGAACTGCTGGGCGACACTGTCCATCTGGGACTTCGCGCCCTGGAGCAGTTGCCCGGCGGCGACCAGCCGCTGGCCCTCCTGCGCGGCCGTGGTGTGGCTGGTGTCGAGCTGACCGGTCAGTCCGGTCGTCGCGGTGCGAAACGCGGTCGCCGCGTCACCCTCCCACGTGGTGGCCAGCGTGTTCGCCCGCTGCGTCAGGTCCGATGACGCTGACCCCAGTGTGTTCGCCTGGTTCTGCAGGGTCGTGCCGGCGCTGTTCAGTCCGCTCGGGTCGCCGGTGACCATCTGCTGGTACTGGGTGACGACGCCCTGATAGGACTGCAGGATCGAGCTGATCACGCCGGACATGTCCACGACGCCGGCGGAGTCCGTCATCGAAGTCATGACGCGTGCACCGATCCGTCAGCGCCGATGGTGAAGTTCTCGGTGATGTGGTCGTTGTTCACCGTCGCGTCGAGGTGCACCTGCGCGGCCTGGCCGGCCGGGACCTGGACCGTCGTGGTGATGCCGTGGTCCGTCGTGGTGACCGAGACCTCCTGACCGGTCGGCGCCGCCGGCGGCGGCGCGGCAGGGGGCGCGGCTGCCGGCGGCGCGACGGCATGGTTCGCGGCGTTCGGGTCGACCGCGATCCACGAATTCGACGGGTCGATGCTCGGCGTCAGCCCGGCCGGCGACGTGCCGCCCGCCCCGGCCATCGTGGGCAAGGTCGGCGACATGCCACCCGCGCCCGGGATCGTCGGGACGGTTGGTGACATGCCACCGGCGCCCGGGATCGTGGGCACGGTCGGCGACATGGTCGGCGAAGTGCCGTTCGCGCCGGGGATCGTAGGCACCGCAGGGGTGGTGCCGTTGACCGTGGGCGCGGTGGGATTCGTGTAGCCGGCGAGGGCGGGCGGTGTGTAGTTGGTGATGGGGTTCTGCGCGGCCGCCTGGCCAGCGGCGGTCGCCACCGGAGGCGGGGTGAGCGGGGCGCTGATCGGGGTCGCCGAGATGGTGGCGTTGGTCGGCACCGAGCCGACCGTACCGACCGACGGCGTCGTTCCCGTGCTCGACGACGAGCCCTTCGCGAGCTGCTCGATCTCGGTGATGATCGACACCAGCGCGGCGATCTCCTGGGCCAACTGCCCGACGCCGAGTCCCTGCAGCAGCCCCTGAATCGCTGTGATGAACGCCCGCAGTGACGCACTGGTCGCGGTGGACAGCGCCACGGCCGCGCTGTAGGTCCAGGGATTGGACATCAACGACGCCACGGTCGGGTTCACCGCCCCGACCACCGACTTGTACGCGGTCTGCGCCGACTGCACGAGGGTGCCGGAGATGCCCAGCAGCTTCGAGCCGTTCTGGATCACCTGGATGATCTTCTGGAACGACTGGAGCGAACTGGTTATCTTCTTGACGGCCGAGTCCGACGCCTGGCCCGACCACACCTTGCCGAGCTGCTCGGCGGCCTTGGTGAACTCGTCCATCAGCGAAATGAACTGCGTCGCCTTCTGCAGCAGACCCGCGGAATGCTGGGCGATCTGCTCCGGCTGACCGGTCACGATCTGGAACAGGAAGGTGCTGGGGCCACCGGAGGACGCGGTCGCGTCCATCGCACTCGAATTCGGGAAGTCGAACATTCCGGCACCTCTCACACAGGGCGGTACACGCGAAGCGTTGCCACGTCGCCGAATTGGGGTTGGACCAGGCCGTTGTTGTAGAGCTGGTTCGAATTGCCGATGATGCCGATCGTCGGATCGGCGGCCGAACCGGGATCGATCACGACGAGGTCGCCGTTGTGGATGCCGCCCGGGACGTCCGTGAAGCCGCGCGCCGCACCCGAGTAGACGCCGATCACGCCCAGCGACGCCTGGTTGTCCGAGCTGGCGTCCAGCCAGGACGTGAAGTCGTGCGGGCTGCTGGTCGGCACGCCCTGCGGCGCGGAGGTCAGGCCGGCCTGCGTGAGGTAGCTCAGCACGGTGTCCGCCGAGTGCGGCTGGCCGCTGGCACCCGCGCTGTCCCCGACCGCGACCCCCGCGAGCTGGGAGGTTGAGCAGCGAGCGCAGCGCTGCGACCTGCTGGCCCTGCATCGACGTGTTCGCCGACGCCACGGCGCTGCCGATCGTGGCGAACGACGTGGGCGCGACGATCATCTTCTCCAGGTCGAGCAGCACGGTGATGGTCTGCATGATGATGCCGCCGACATTGCCCACCGTCGAACGGACGGCTTCGGGCCCGAGTTGGAACTGGCCGTTGGCCGTCATGTGGGCACTCCTTTCGTCGCTGCGACAGTCAGGTTAAGTTCGCGCCAGGACACGGCCGACGGCAAAAGTACCCACCGGAAGCACGGTCGAACTGCCCGATCGGGCGCCCGCTCACCCGGGCCGGCGGGTGCAACACGGTAAAAGTACCCACCTGCGGATCGCGCCGTGTCACGACAATCGGATGCAGGTGCCCGCCCCCAGGTCCAGGAGTTACCCGACGATGTCCGCCCCGATCGTGCGCCGCGACCGGCGAGCCGCCCCGCCGGAGCAGTCGGCCGGCGAGATCCTGCTGCAGTCGCCACCGATGCTGCCGAAGGGCTCGAACTCCGGGCCGATGCAGCTCATGTTCTTCCTGCCGATGATGCTGGGCATGGGCGCCATGTCGTTCGTCTACATCGGGCGCGGCGGCGGCGCGATGACGTACGTGTTCGGCGCGCTGTTCGCGTCGTCGATGGTCGGCATGATCATCATGTCGCTGGCGCGGGGTGGCGCGGCGAAGAAGGCGCAGATCAACCTGGAACGCCGGGACTACCAGCGGTATCTCGGCGGCCTGCGGCAGCGGGTACGCGATGTCGCCGACGCGCAGCGGGCCGCGCTGGCCATCGACGCGCCGGCACCGGCGGACCTGTGGGCGTTCGTGGACCGGGGTCGGCTGTGGGAGCGCCGCCGTTCGGATCCCGACTTCGGGCGGGTGCGCCTCGGTACCGGGCCGCAGCGGCTGGTCACTCCGCTGCGGGCGCCGCAGACCGTACCGCTGGAGGACCTGGATCCGGTGTCCTCCACGGCATTGCGGCACTTCATCCGGGCCTATTCGACCGTGCAGGACCTGCCGGTGGCGATCTCCCTGCGGTCCTTCTGCTATGTCGACGTGAGCGGCGAGCGGCCCGGCGTGCTCGGCGCGATCCGCGCGCTGCTCGCCCAGCTCGTCACCTTCCACTCCCCCGACGACCTGCGGATCGGCCTGTGCCTGGCGGCCGACCGGCATCCGGACTGGGAGTGGGCGAAGTGGCTGCCGCACGCGCACGCCACGCCGTCGTCGGCCGAGTCGAGCACCGACGCGACCGGCCCGGCGCGACTGGTCGCCGACAATCTGACCGCGCTGGCCGAACTGCTCGGCCAGGATCTCGGCGAGCGGCCGGCGTTCAGCCGGGCCGGCGGGATGGGCTACGAGTACCGGCACATCGTCGTCGTGGTCGACGGCGGGCGGACCTACGGCGATCTCGCGATCGCGCCGCCCGGTGGCCGGTACGCGGTCACGGTGCTGGACGTCAGCGGCACGGCGCCGCTGCAGAACCCCGGCCAGTACACGTTGTGCCTGCACGTGTCCAGCGACCGGGTCGGCATGCTGGTCGGCGCGGACGACGACCAGCGCATCGCCCCGCTGGGCAAGCCCGACAGCATGGATCCGCTCGCGGCGGAAGCCCTGGCGCGCCAGCTCACTCCGCTGTACCGCGCAACGCCGACGGTGTCCGAGTCGCCGATGGCGAACGCGCTGAGCCTGCCCGGTCTGCTGGCCATCGGCGACCCGCGCGACCTGGACACCGGCATCACGTGGCAGCGCAGGGCACCCCGCAACCGGCTGCGCATTCCGATCGGCGTCGACCCGGAGGGCCGGCCGGTCGAGCTGGACCTGAAGGAGTCCGCCGAGGGCGGCATGGGGCCGCACGGGCTGGTGATCGGCGCGACCGGATCGGGCAAGAGCGAACTGCTGCGCACGCTGGTCACGGGACTGGCCGCGACGCACTCGTCGGAGACGCTGAACCTGGCGCTGATCGACTTCAAGGGCGGTGCCACGTTCGCCGGCATGACCGATCTCCCGCACACCTGCGCCGTGATCACGAACCTGTCCGACGAGCTGCCGCTGGTGGACCGCATGGGCGACGCGATCAACGGCGAAGTGGTGCGACGGCAGGAACTCCTGCGCGCCGCCGGCAACTACGCCTCGGTCCGCGACTACGAGAAGGCCCGCGACGCCGGCGCCGACCTGGTGCCGCTGCCGTCGCTGCTGGTGATCATCGACGAGTTCAGCGAGCTGCTCTCCAGCCGGCCGGACTTCATCGACCTGTTCGTGATGATCGGGCGGCTGGGCCGAAGCCTCGGTATTCATCTGCTGTTGGCATCGCAGCGGCTGGAGGAGGGCCGGCTGCGCGGGCTGGACTCCCACCTGTCGTACCGGGTCGGCCTGCGCACGTTCTCCGCGTCGGAAAGCCGGTCCGTGCTCGGTGTCGCCGACGCGTACACGCTGCCGCCGGTGCCCGGCTCGGCCTACCTGAAGTACGACACCGAGTCGCTGGTCCGGCTGCGCGCGGCCTACGTCTCCGGTGACCTGCCATCGCGCGGCGAGGCGACCATCCGGACGCACGGCATCACCGGCGCCAGCACCGTACTGCCCTTCCGGCTGGCCCCGGCCGCGAAACAGACGCCGCGTGCGTCGGAATCGACCGCGGCGCAACCGAAGGCGATCGAGTCGTCGACCGGCGAGACGATCATGGGCGCGATGGTGTCCCGGCTGGTCGGCAAGGGCCCGGCCGCACACCAGATCTGGCTGCCGCCGCTGGACGAGCCGGCCACGCTGGATCAGGTGCTCACGCCGCTGGGCGTCGACCCGGAGCGCGGCCTGTGCCCGGTCGGTTGGGGCGGCAACGGCGGGCTGATCGTGCCGGTCGCCATCGTGGACAAGCCGTTCGAACAGCGCCGCGACCTGCTGTGGGCGGACCTTTCCGGTGCGGCCGGCCACGCGATCGTGGTGGGCGCGCCGCAGAGCGGCAAGAGCACGCTGCTGCGCGGCCTCGTCTCGGTGCTCGCGCTCACGCACACGCCACGCGAGGCACAGTTCTTCCTGCTGGACATGGGCGGCGGCGCGCTCGGCCCGGTCGCGGGACTGCCGCACGTGTCCGGCTACGCCACCCGTCGCGACGCGCAGCGCTGCCGCCGGCTGGTGGCCGAGGTGGTCAGCCTGCTGTCTGCGCGGGAACTGTTCTTCACGGCCAACGGAGTCGACTCGATCGCCGCGTTCCGCCAGCGGCGGGCGGAATTCACCGAGGGCGGGGGCGACGGCCGGGAATTCGGCGACGTGTTCCTGGTGGTGGACGACTGGACGACGCTGCGCCAGGAGTACGAGCAGTTGGAGGAGGCGATCACGAACCTGGCCGCGCGCGGGCTCGGCTTCGGCATCCACGTCGTCGTGTCGGTGAACTGGTGGATGGGCGTGCGGGCACAGTTGCGCGACGCCATCGGCACGCGATTCGAGTTGCGGCTGGGCGATCCGTCGGACTCGGCGATGGACCGCCGTGCCGCGCTGAACGTGCCCGCCGACGCGCCCGGTCGCGGCATCACCAAGGACAAGCTGCATTTCCTGGCCGCGTTGCCGCGCATCGACTCCGACCAGCGCGCCGCCACCGTCGCCGCCGGCACCGCCGATCTCGTGGCACGGCTCACCAAGGCGTGGCCGGGCCCGGTGGCGCCGCCGGTCCGGTTGCTGCCAAGGGAAATCTCATTGGCGACTGTCGAACAGGCCGCGACCCCGACCGGGCGGGCGTTCCCGCTGGGAATCGCCGAGTCCGATCTCAAGCCGGTGTACCTGGATTTCAGCGCCGACCCGCATTTCATGGCGTTCGGCGACGTGGAGTCCGGCAAGACGAACCTGTTGCGCACCATCACGACCGGCATCACCAGCCGGTACAGCGCGGCGGAGGCCGCCGTGATCGTGGTGGACTACCGGCGCGGCCTGCTCGACGCCGTCACCGGTGATCACCTGCTCGGCTATGCCGGTGCCGAACCCGTGCTCAATGGACTGCTCGCCGAGGTCACCGAGGCGATGCGACAGCGACTGCCCGGCCCGGACGTCACGTCCGAGCAGCTCCGCACCCGGGGCTGGTGGAGCGGCCCGGAACTGTTCGTGGTCGTCGACGACTACGAACTGGTCGCGACCGGCGGCCGCAACCCGCTGGCGGTGCTGGTGGAGTTCCTGCCGCAGGCCCGCGACATCGGGCTGCACCTGATCGTCGCCAGGGCCAGCGGCGGCGCGTCCCGTGCGATGTTCGAGCCGCTGCTGCAACGGATCAAGGAACTCGGGTCGCCGGGCATCGTGCTGTCCGGCGACAAGGACGAGGGCGTGCTGATCGCCGACGTCAAGGCGAGCCCGCAGCCGCCCGGCCGGGGCACCCTGGCACGGCGGCGGCTGGGATCGGCGCTGGTCCAGGTGGCCTGGACAGCGCCGCCGGCAGCGCCGGAACCGGCCGCGGCACCGCAAGAGGGCGGGTGACGAAGTGACGGTAATAGTGCCGTCAGTTCGACCGGCAGTTGTGCCGTTTGCTGGCCGCAGCGGGTTTTCTAGATTGATCAGGCCGGAGCCGACAGAGCACTTCGGCGACAACCTCGACCAGGAGAAGGAGGTGGCCGATCCGTGGCTAGCCAAGGGTACCTGAGCGATTCCCAGGCGATGACTCGTGCGGTCACGGGGTTCGCGGAGTGCGCGGCGAACGCCAAGAAAGCAATGGCGGACCTCGAGAACGACCTGACGTCGACGCTGAGCAACTACGCGGGTGACCAGGCCGTCGCGTTCTGGCAGCTCCACATGCAGTTGCAGGACAAGATGAAGGCCGCCAGCAACGAGCTGGACACGATGTCGAACCTCGTGAACAACAGCTTCCACAACTACGGCTCCGGCGACTCCACGGTGGCGTCGAGCCTCAAGAACCTGTCCGGCACCGTCGACGCCGGTGGCGCGGTCCTCGGCCGCCTCAGCTCGGGCGCCTGACCCTCCGACGTCGGAAAGGACACCGAACGACATGACGGCCGACCAGATCAATGTCAACTTCGCCGCGCTGCAGGCCAGCTCGGCATCGTTGAGTGCCAAGGCCAAGGCGCTGACCGACTACCTGGACCAGTTGCAGCAGAACCTGCAGCCGCTCAAGCAGAGCTGGTACGCGTCCGGCAGTTCCGCCGGTACGGCGGCGGAGCAGTCCGAGACCCGGCTGCGCGCCGCGGCCGCGGACATCGTCAACATCATCAACAACTTCGGCGGCAAGGTGGCCGAGGCGCACGACCTCCAGTACTCGCTGGAGCAGAAGAACACCAGCTATTTCGCGTGATCGACCGGCGGTCCGCCCTCCCCCCTCGGGCGGACCGCTTCGGTCGGCGCGCCTGGACCGTCGTCCCTCCCGGTTGAGGAGTTTCCCCCGATGGCCGACCACTCGTTCTTCGTCCACCTGCAGTCGCTGTCCAATTTCGCGAGCGAGTTGCAGACGCAGCTCGCCGGGATGGCGACCCCGATCGGCCATCTCGACTCGATGACCGGGAGCCCGATGCAGCTCGGCGACTTCGGTGAGGCGAATGCCCTCGCGGCCGCCAACCAGGCTGCGGTCGCCGAGATGACGGAGCTGCTCGGGCAGGTGCAGCAGGCGATCTCGTTCGCCGAGAACATCACCAACACGGTGGCCACCGGCTACCAGGAGGCCGACCAGAACGTCGCCGGCGGGATGCAGTCCGGCGCCAACGCCGCCTCGGCATCCGGTCCGTCCAATCCGGACGGTGTGTGGGCGGCGAACATGGGCGCGTCCGCCGCGAGCACCAACGTGAGCAGCGGCAACTCCGGCGGAGAGGGCGTGTGGACGTGAGCGGCAAAGGGCACGGCTGGACGAACTTCGCCCAGTACAGCCACCAGCAGTTGTGCGCGATGCTCTACGCGGGCAACCCGCAGACCTCCCGGGCCACCGCGGCGACGTGGGACGACACCGGCAACAGCCTGCACGACCAGGCGAACCGCCTGGAAAGCCAGCTCTCCGGTTTCTCCAACAGCTGGCAGGGCGGCGCGGCCAACCAGTACAAGACGATGATGACCGACCTGATCTCCGGCATCCGCAAGGTCGCCGACACCGCGTACTCGATGCGTAACCTGGCCGAGGACACCGCGCAGGCGCAGGAAACCGCGCGCGCCGAGATGCCGCCGCCGGTGGACGTGCCGGCCGTGCCGCCGGCCGCGGTCGCCCTGGCCAGCGCGCCGATCCAGGTCGACGCGACCACGCCGGCCGGTGTCGTCATGCAGATCCAGCAGGCCCGCTCGGCCGCGATCTCCGCCGTGCAGGGCCAACAGGCGGCGTCGGCGGCGGCCGATGCCGCGCACGCCAAGGCTGTGCTGGTCATGCAGACGCTCGCCCAGGACTACGCGACCG
>WNGK01005890.1_pt1 | contig 21721 bp, 37 predicted proteins | sample 5400601 | NCBI WGS metagenome assembly WNGK01 (sample SAMN13153376, study PRJNA577476) | soil metagenome | isolation source: 60 cm soil or saprolite under Garry oak tree replicate 1 | place: USA:California | collected 2016-06-15
CCCGGGAGCGATGGTTGCAGATAACGAGCGGGCCGCCGAAGCGGGCGGAAGACCGCGGAAAAACCGATTCCAAGCACTCGTACTAGCATGGCCGAACACTTACTACCCCGAGGTAACGGGCTTATTCAGAGTTTCCCTAGAACGCGATCCAGTGCGTCCGTGTACCTCTAGTTTGTTGAAGTTCCGTTTAGTTACTTTCACGGCGGTAACACGGGTTCAAATCCCGTCGGGGACGCCAAAGATTTTCAAGAGGTTACCTCGGAAACCGCTTGTTTATCGCGATACACAGAAAATACACTCTCCTTCGGCCGTATCATACCCACAACCTTGCTCTGAGCTGCCCGCTTGTGCGGACTGAGAGCTTGGGTGTAAGTGTCCAGCGTCATCCTTGATGTGGAGTGCCGCAACAGCTCCTGCACTACTTTCACATCCTCACCATTGCTCTTCAGGATCGAAGAAAACGCGTGGCGAAACGTGTGCCACGACATCTTCTTGTTGATGCCTATCTGTCGGGCTACCGGTTGGATGTAGTCCCGCATCACGGTGCTCAGCCAGACTGGTTGTTTCCCGCGCTTGGTTCCAGCGCGGTTGGCATCGGTCGCCCATACATAATCGGAAGGCTTTTTGTATGGGGTCACTTCGTACCAGGCCAACAGGTCCCGAGCCACGTATTCGTCGATAGGCATCAGCTTTCTCGACGTTTCCGTTTTGACCGGGCCCACGTGCTGGTCAACCAGCGACCGGGTCACGCTCACATGGAGGTTCTTGAAATCGAAGTCCTCCCATTTCAGCCCGGCCAGTTCGCCTCGACGCAGCCCGGATGGCATGTCGAGAAACACCATGGCCTTTTCCCGAACCCCAAGGGCCGCAAGAAGCAATTGCATTTCTTGGACATCGAGAATGTCAGGTGTGCGTTCACGTTTTGCAGAGACGCGCACCCCTGAGTGTTTGGTCGGGCCAGTGATTGGATTCCGGTCAGTGAACTCCCACCGTATAGCATGGTTGAAAACGCTGCTCATTGCGTCCCGGATCTTCTCTTTGCTGCCGCCTGCGAGAGGTTTGGGCTTACCAAATTTGCTCGTCACAAGCGTCTTAAGCCATTGCTCAACCGCAACGAGAGCAACGATATCGGCTCGTCGGGGTCGGTTTGAGCAACTTTATAGAAGCCGAAGAGACTGCTGCACAACCTGCTCTTTTCGAGTGACACGAACATGGAAACGATTCTCATCCCAGGAGCGGAAATCTACTACGACAAGAATTTCCTCTCGCCTGAGGAAGCGACGAGCCTTTTCAACGTGCTGCGGACAAAGTGCGCCTGGGAACGACGCAAATCTTCATTCAAATATGCTGTGCCTCGCGACGAGGCGTATTACGGCGACTCGGGAACCAACTACACATATTCGCGCCGTGAGTACAAGCCGCTCTCTTCGCGTAGAGTTCCGCGCCAGCAAGCTCGGGTAGGTCGATGAAATTGTCTGCTCGCCGCACCCATTCGGCTTCTCAAGCCCGGCCTCCAGGTTCTCCACCACATGAGCGAGCAAGTTCGGATAAATCTTCACTCGCGCGTGCAAGGAACCGGGAGTCACATTTTCAGGAATCCGCGCGGTGAGCATTCCATTCTGATCGATGAACGTCGGCGGCGGTTACCGAAAGCGGGCGACCGAAGGGATGAACGTCTACGGGTTTCTGTGCGGCGTCGCTGACGTCGGAATTTGCTGCACTCACCTGCTGCTTGCCATCTGTGACCGATGAAACGGCGCGAAAGCGGAATAGAGCATGAGCGGCATCGCCTGCTTCAACGTGTACCGGCACCTCTGCCGGACCTAGCAATGAGAACCATGCCTCAGGCTTCATCGACGCTTTCAGTAATTGAGTTTGTTGAGGTAGTTCCGCAGCACAAGGGGATACGAAATCTCGTCTCCCTGAGTCAAAATGCGGGGAGGATCATGCTCAACGAAAAACGGTTGAAACGCCCGCAAGTCTTTTTCCGCTCGGCCCAACTCTCCACTCCTCGTAGAACCGACCGCCGTCAACTTCCACGTTGTAATGTTGTCTGCAAGCTTGAAATCAAGCCTTGCATGCCCGCGCCGGTCGGTAATGAGAGTGGGTTCCCAGAGCATGGTCTCGGGGAAATCCTGCCGCAAGCGAGGGGTGCTCATCGCACCAGATTTCGTAACGCCGCTCTTCACGCTAACGGTCAAATCACCTTCTTCTGCCTGAACTTCTCGCGGAATTGGAAATTCGAGAGTCGCGTTGCCACTGGTGTTGGTGACCCCTGTTGCGATTATCTTTTTATTTTTGTCGCCGCTTTCGTCTTCGTCCCAGACCAGATCCCCGTTTACCTGAACACCCGCTAGCGGCTGGCCGATGTTGCTCTTCACGTGAACCTGCACACGATAAGGAAGGCCTGGCGAGGCCACCCGACTCGCGGCTGCCGTTAGCACAAATGGATCTGTTGTGGCGGCCCGCAGCGCTTCGATTCCCGACGCGAGTATTTCCCCGTTGCTCGTTACCTCATACTTGACCCGAAGCCAGTGCAGCATCTCCATTTCCTGTGCCGGCACTCTCTCGAAGGGCTTCGCTAGCCTGAGCATCAACTGCTTCTGGTGGCGCACTAATTGCACATCTTGGCTGAGTTGTGCCCGAACGATATCTTCCGGGCTCACGAGTACGAGCCGCACGTTGGCGTGGATCGGCCTCTCAATGGGATTGGGCGAGTGGTACCGTCAATGTCAGGTCATCTTTAGTCGCCTTCAATTGCACGGGCGCTGCAGGTGTTCCCGACCGCCGATTCAGTCTGGACTGGCTATTGCCGCGTTCGCCAAATGCGAGGACAACAATGAGTGCGCTTAGGAAGAAAATGAGGAAGCGACGCGACGATAAGTGGCACATCAAGGCCGCCTCCGAGGAAGCCATATGGCAGCGATGCTAACACGGACCAGGAGCACAGGCAGTGACCATCGCTGGCTGTTACCAGTGAGTTGCCAGCATTACCCTGTAACTCACCTAGTCTGCAGGAGCGCCGAGACAAATTGTTCTAGATCCTGTGCCTCGACCCCGCTCGCGATCGCCGTCGTAGGCGCCTGAAGCCTGGATTTTCGATGGACCACAATCAATCTTGCTGCTCGTTTTTGCAGCGCGCGCTGAAGAGAGGTCAAGGGCGACGCCATCGCGGGACGAACAGTCTTCGCGGATTTCGCTTCTACCAGCCACAGCTTGGCGTTTGGGCGTGGAACAAGGAAGTCTACTTCCAGACCCTGCTGATCGCGAAAATAGTAGAGTTCCTTGCGCATCCCACGGTCGGCTTGGCTTTTGAGTATTTCTGCTGCGACGAAGCCTTCGAACAAGGGCCCTAGGAATGGCGACCGCTCAAGCTCAGCCGATGATGTCAGGCCCAGCAGGTAACAGGCGAGGCCGGAATCACCCAGGTATACTTTCGGTGACTTAATTAGTCTCTTTCCGAAATTTTCGAAATACGGCGGCACCAGAATGACCTGGCCTGTTATTTCGAGGATGTGCAGCCAGTCGCCAATCGTTGGAACGGTGACCCCGAGCGGTGCAGCAAGGTCGGTCTTGTTCAGGATCTGGCCGTGACGACTCGCCAGAAGAGCGAGAAAACGGCGAAATGTCGCCAAGTCCCGCACGTTTGTAATCGCCCGGACATCTCTCTCCAAGTACGTTTGCAAGTAGGAGGCAAACCAAAGGCTACGAGCCTTGGGCCGGGCGAGCACCTCTGGGAATCCCCCGTGTAACAGGTTCACTTTCTTGGTTTCTGCGAGGCTGAAAGGCAGGAGCTGGAGGATGGCAGCCCGGCCCGCCATCGATTCGCTGATGCCCTGCATCAGCGGAGCTTCCTGGGACCCCGTGAACAGCCATTGCCCCATCCGCCGTGGGCCCGTGTCGATAACCGTACGGACGTAGGCAAGTAATTCGGGGGTATTCTGGATCTCGTCGAAGACGACTGGAGGGCGCAGCGCGTCAAGGAATGCGCGGGGATCGCTGCGTACGCGTGCCTGAATGTCGGGGTCTTCGAGCAGTACGTAGCGGGCTTTCGGGAACAGCCTGCGCAGAAGAGTGGTTTTGCCGGCACGCCGAGGCCCTGTCACAACAACTGCGGGAAAGTGTCGAGCTGCGTCCAGCAGCACGCCTGCCAATCTCCTTTGGATATATTGCATGTGAGAAATATAAACTAGTACTTTAGATTACTCAATACTAGAAATTGGTGTGTGTCGAGACAGATGCCACACATGTTGTTGGATGCAGGCTGACCCCTGACCATGTCCGTCAGAGAATCCACCCCATATTTTGCGCAATTTGCATAAGAGCCTACGCAACATGCGTAAACCTGCTGCGCCGGAGAGAACGGCTCAGTCGTGAATGCTTGACTGGGAGGGATGCTCCGGTGCGGCCCGCCTTTTCACCCTCTCAGCCATAAGGGTGCTGATTTCGTCGAAATGCCACGGGCGGAAATCATGTGTATCGACGCCGACATCCATGGAAAGGGAAGTAGGTGTGTCAGGGAGGTTCCCATGAGAATGTCCGTACAGGTGCCACGCTCCATGATGGGAGCGATTTCAGACGCGCATCGCATAGTGACAGATCACGATGGGTTGGCCATGTATGGAGATTTCCGCAAGGTTGCTGAGCCAGCAGAACTCCTCGGTCAGCTTGCGAATTTGTTTGTCGTGATTGCCCGGCACCGCAAAGATCTTCCTGCAGCGAATCTGCTTGCGGTGCTCCAGAGCCCTCACCTTGCTCCCGATGCAGAAATCCCCAAGGAAATAGAGGATGTCATTGGCCTTAACGGAGGCGTTGAGACGTTCGAGAAGGGACCATGCAGACGGCCTGTTTACGGCTCATGGGCAAGAAGCTCCTGGTCGCGCTCACCATGGAGGGCAAATTTGCCGGCGAAGGGCTGCAAAGTATCGATGAAGATGACGACATGCTATCGGCGATGGCGCGTGAACTGGTCGAACGAAATGGAATTGGCGAAACCGCCGATGCTATCTGGAAAGCTCTGAATTCAGAAAAGCAAAAGCTATTCCCAACGAACAACGGTTCCAACGGTGATACTCCTGTAGCCAACGCGCCTGGCGCCCTGATTGAGAGCCAGTTCGACCCACCTTGCCTCATCGACTCCGCCCTTGCGAACACATTTACCGTCGCCTTCGGACAACGACCTGAATCCCTGTCAGGAAGAAGGCGGCGAGCAAGGCGCGTCGTCCCTGAACAAGCGTCGCTATTCAGCTTGAGCTAAATCAGGCACAATAAGCAAGATGTCTCGACGCCACTGGCCGGTCCTAGTAAGGGCGACCTTTAAGTTATAAAAGTGCGGGGCCAGACTGAAGGAGTTGGAAATGTTCAGACCGGATTTGAGCATTCTTCCACGACCTCAGAGACAACTCTGGGCTGAATTAAGAGACACTCCGAAAACATTCGTGCTTTATGGAGGTACAGCTCTTGCATTGCGTCTCGGGCACCGACAATCGGAGGACTTTGACTTCTTTTCCAACAAGTCCTTTCAGCCCATTTCGCTGCGCGAGAGTATCCCCTACTTGAAGCAAGCCGAAATGACCCAGTTCCAAGACAACACGCTCACGGCGATTGTCGATCGGAATGGCCCGGTGAAGCTCTCGTTCTTTGGATCTCTGGAAATCAACCGCGTGCAGGACCCCGATATCATCGAAGAGAATGGGGTTCAGATCGCTTCGATGCTCGATCTCCTTGCGTCCAAGCTGAAGACGGTTCAGTTGAGGGCCGAAGCGAAGGACTATCGTGACGTTGTTGCCACACTCGGCGCGGGTTTGACTTTGGCTGAAGGTCTAGCAGCTGCTGGCGCAATCTATGGGAACGAATTCAATGGAGCGCTGAGCCTTAAGGCACTAACGTTTTTCGAGGATGGGGACCTCCCGGGCCTTACACCAGAGACGCGAAGGAAATTGCTCGGGGCGGCAACTTCGGTCAACTTAAAGGAGCTTCCATTTATCACAGCGAGAGCTGGTCTCAGTCAGCAGGAAGGGAAATGATGAATTATCCCGAGGATCTCCGGAGAGTTGCCAAGCGTGTTGTTTGGTTCAAGCCACCAGAGGAAGCATTGAATGAGACCAAGCTGTTTCTCGCTCATGTGATGACCTACGGCACTCTGGAAGATATCGTTACTGCGATGAAGCATTACTCCGATGCCGATTTCGACCGAGTCTTGAGAGATCCCCCCGCCGGAATCTTTGATCTGCGCTCATGGAATTATTGGAACCTGCGCTACCACCATGAACCGGTTCCGCCGCTGCCGGAGCGCACGCTTCCAGGAATCGATGCCGTTGGGGCTTAGTGGCTGTAGATCCTAAAGCTGTCGTCTCGGCCGCTTAGATCCCAACTCGCGTCTCCCTTCTCCCAGTTTCAACTTTCCAAACTTACAGCCTGACAAGGAGGATATCCCATGAGTAGTGGAGCACTTGTGTGGCTGGTCCACTGCCCAAAATCGGGCGGTCGCAACTGGCTCAAATTCCCGTCCCCGAAGCAACATCAACCCACAAGCCAGTGCCCCATCACGTCATCGTTGAGGCGCTGGCCGAAACCCTCAGCTTTCGCCATATCCGTGTGGTGAACGAAGAGTATGCAGTCTCTTTCGACGGCATGAAGATGTTTGGGGTGCTTGACCTTTGAGACCCAAATGGAAGGATGCCGGTTCTCGATTGGCATCCGCAACTCGCATGACAAGTCTTTGCGTTTGGGCCTGACCGCCGGCCTACGCGTGTTCGTCTGTTCGAACATGGCGTTCAGTGGCGAATTCACTCCTGTCCTGGCGAAGCATACGAAGAGCTTCAACCTGATCGACACGCTTGCAGTGGGTGTGGACCGGATCCAAAGGGGGCTTCGAACCGATGCGACGCCAGGTGGAAGAGTGGCGGCAGGCGCAAATCACAGACGAGCGAGCGAAGCTGATCCCGTACGCCGCGTTTATTGATGGCAAACTGGAAGCGCCAAGGACTCTGCTCCCCGAAGTCCACCGGCTCTACTTCCAGCCGGAGTACGAGGAATTCTCGCCACGGACGATGTGGAGCCCGTCGAACGCGTTCACTAGCGCGTTCAAGGAACTGGATCCGATTCCCCAGTTCAAGGCCACGGCGAAACTGGGCGCTTTCCTGTCTCACCTGTCTGCGTAACCCACCCACCCAACCACCTCCCTGTTCGTGATGCGATGATTTCGGACGGGGAGGTGGTTGCGAAGTAGCTTAGTTGAATGTATCTTGTGGCGGGAGAATGTTCTTGCGACGCGGCAACCCACAATTCACGAATCCCGCTGCTATCGAACCCCGCTTGCTTCGCAGATCTCCTTCGAGAGAGTTGTCGAAGAGCTCAGGCTCTCGCCTTCAGAGTATGCGACTTCTCCGAGGCTACGAGACTGGGTTTTTCGGAACAAAGATCGAAAGTATGTTCCCTCAGAATTGCTTAAAGCATTTGGATTCGAAGTCAACGCTGATCTCTGATCCACCTCCTAAATCAGTCGCCATTGTCGTGGTCGTTTAACCGACATTCGTAGATCTCGGAGCTCATCGAGGCAAGCTGCGCACTGTCGGACGTGATCGAGAATGGAGTCGGGCCCCGCATCTTCTGGCTCCGTTGCCAGCCTGGTCAATGCAGTCCGCCCTGGGCAACCGAGGCGTTCGGCATTGGGATGCTCCTCATGTATTCGGCGACCGAATGCGGCGATCAGATCCTCCAGATCTTCCTTACGACCCACCATCGACTCCTCACTAGTCGTTCAAACTTGGTCTCAATTGCGACCGACCGCATCACTTTTTTATACGGCTTTCTGTTGGACGAAAGCTATCTGAATTCGTGAATCTGACAAAAAACTGTTTTTGCGGTCGCGATACTTTCTTACTTCCCTGCCATATACAGATAAAGGAGCGCTCTCTCAGCCGAGAGCGTTTGCAATATGAATGAAGAACAGGCCGGCAGGAGGCGCCGCACCTTTCGCTGGCCAAAAGAAGCCCGAGAACTGGTGAGAATCCACCTGAACGCACAGCGATTGCGGCCGCAGGGGCTGGGTTCTAACAATGACCTAAGAGTGATGGTTACGAAGTTGGCAGAAGCCTCCGGCAACCCGAGAGAACGTGTTGGAGATTTCTCCGACAGCCCGGAATTGTGGGCAAACGAGCCTATCTCCAGTGGCCCGAACGGGCACGACAGAGGCTATTGGACCTGATTGCTGTCCAACCCTTGCCCGAAGTTGCCATTGCGATGCGTCGGTCGCCTGGCTCCATCCGCTCTATGCTGTATCGGCTTCGTGCAAGTGCGAGGAAGGGGCAAGATTGGTTTACGAAATACACGCTCGCCGAGGCCCTGCACATCCGGGCGGAAGAGGTGGAGCGGTGGATAAAGCTCGGCTGGTTGAAATGTCGACTGGTGCAGTCCGGAAAGCTACAGCGGGAAATCGTCGATGCAGATGACTTCTCGGAGTTCTGCAAGGGACACAGCAGAGAAGCTGTAGGGCGAATCGACCGGCTGGACTTTGTCAAAGACTTCGTGTTCCCGCCAAGCCACGCAGAATTATTGCCGGTGAGGGAAAGCAAGAAGGAAAGGGCTGCATATGAAGAGCAGATGAGCGAGGTGTCACACTCAGACATCAACGAGGACGAGTACGACGAGGACTTCGCAACTTCTCCGTGACTAGCAGTGTGGATCGTTAGTCATGCCGATATTCCGTTGAACCTGGCGTTCAGATCCCGCGGAACAATTGGCTTTTAGTTCGCTTTTCAAGTGGAATTTTCAAAGAGTCTCAAGAAACCATATAGCGCTCCGTGCAGAGCTTCACCCCAAAAAGCCTCACTGCCGAAAGTGTCGAAGCGAAATGTCTGTTGCCCTTCCTGCAGCATCCGTTCCGAGTTGGCACGAACCACAGCGTCGAATCCCGAGGGCGATGCCCCCTTTTTCTGAGTCTGGGCTGACGCTCTTTGTGCTCCAATCAGGTGATATGAGCCGACAGCCAACCCTGTAAAAAGAACGACCGACCAGGATCTTTATGCTTTTCAGTAAGGCGCGCAAGCACAAAGGCAGCCAGAGCCATCTCTACATCTCGCACTGCGACATCAAAGAGCATTCCCATCGAGACCAGGTTGATAGCGATTGCTAGCAGCCATGCTGAAGCAACATACGCGCCCAGTCGCGTCCACTTGGTCAGAATCGCCAGTCCCACGATCATCTCAATGACGCCGACGATGTGCATGAAGGTTTGTCCGCTGAACGGCAGTATTTTCAAGACCAGCGGACTGATGTATGTGGTCCAGTTGGTCAAGAGGTTGAAGTATTTATCCAGGCCCGCCAGGAACGGCCCGAACCCAAGCCCGATCCGCAGTGCCCACCAAGCCTGGTCCAATCGTGAATCAAATCCCTTGTGCATGTTGGCCTCCTTCACGAGAATAGAGTGGGCAGGAGGAAATCGGTTACAGGTCGATACCTCCATATTTTCTTCCCGAGCTGCCGCGGTGTGATCTGTAACGTTTATTGCTGTCGTGACTCCATCCTATGGAGGGTTTGTATGGTCAGCCCCGCGGAAGTGGCTACTTCGCAAGAGCCCTTGAGTGATGAAGAAGTTGTGGCCCGAGTGTTGGCGGGTGAGACGGCGATGTTTGAAATCGTCATGCGCCGTCACAACCAGCGCCTTTACCGCGTGGCCCGGTCTATTCTTCGGAATGACAACGAAGCCGAGGATGTCATGCAGGACGCCTACGTGCGCGCCTACGAACATCTGGGCCGGTTTGCCGGGAGAGCGAAGTTCTCCACCTGGCTGACCCGCATCGCAGTGCATGAAGCCTTGGCGCGACAGCGTCGCGGAAACCGATATCAGGAGTTGGAACCCATGTCAGAACTGGAGGGAGATCCCATGGATAGGTTTGCCTCTTTGGCACTGAATCCAGAACAGCAAGCGTCGAACTCGCAGGTTCGCAGGCTGCTGGAAGAAGCGGTCGAAAGGCTGCCGGACGCTTACCGCACCATTTTCGTGCTGCGCGACGTGGAGGAAATGAGCACGGCCGATGCCGCCGATGTCCTCGAGATCAGCGAAGAAAATGTTAAGGTCCGCCTCCACCGGGCGCGGGCGTTGTTACGCAAAAGTCTTTTCGCGCGTGCTGGAATGGAACGGAAAGAAGCATTCAATTTTCATGCCCCGCGCTGCGATCGAGTGGTTCATAATGTCTTTGAAAGAATTCAGCAGCTGCTCTTGAAGACCGAAAGCTCCGCGGTGAAGACCCAGTAACAATCTTCCACGAGCCTGTCGGAAGGGTAGGCTGCCGTATTACGCCGAGAGTCGGCATTCACCAAAAGTCGAGGAAGTGCGCATGGCTGCTAACGAAATTCCGATAGCTAGTTACCAATGCAAATTGTTGAACCGAGTCGAGGTTGCGGAAGGCACCATGGGCTTCTATTTCGAGAAACCATCGCGATTCGATTTCAAACCCGGGCAGTCGGCCGACCTGACACTCTCCAATCCTCCAGAAACTGACTCTGAGGGAAACACGCGTACTTTTTCGATCGCCAGTTCTCCCTTTGAAAACCAGTTGATGTTCGCCACCCGCATGCGCGGCACAGCGTTTAAGGGCTCGCTGAAAAAAGAGCCCCTGGGTACCCAGGTAAAGATTGACCCGCCCATGGGTTCCTTCACGCTGCATAAGAATTCAGCCAAGGCGGCTGTGCTCATGGCCCGCGGAATCGGAATCACACCTTTTCTCAGCATCGTGCGGCAAGCCGATCACGACCGGATCCCACACAAGCTGCATCTCTTCTATTCCAACCGGCGGCCCGAAGACGCTCCTTTTCTCGATGTTCTTCGGATGCTCGAAAAGACCAACCCGAATTTCCAGTTGGTATGTACCATGACCGAAATGTCGAAATCGAAGAAGGAATGGAAGGGAGAGACAGGTCTGATCAACCGGGAGATGTTGTCAAGACATCTCACTAACCTGCAGGGACCCATCTATTACATCGCCGGGCCTCCCGCCATGGTCGCGGGCTTGAGGAAGATGCTTGTAGCCGCGAACGTTGACGAGGACGACATCCGAACGGAAGATTTTGCCGGATATTGAAGCGCGTAGTCGGCGGTGGGATGGCGGGTCGAACAGAAAGAAGAATCTTTCGAGGTGAACAGCATGCTTACAAACAGGCCTAAAACGAAAATTCTGGTCGACGGTGGCGACCCCGATGAGACGCTCCGGATCAAGAGCTTGCTCGGGTTTGTGGATGGCCAGACCACGAATCCATCTTTGATTGCCAAGAATCCGGAGATTCAACAGCTCATCGCATCCGGTCACACGTTGAGCGCCGAAGAAGAAAAAAACGAATACAGGAAGATTGTCCAGAGCATTTCGCCGCTCGTGGGAGACGCTGGGGTTTCCATCGAAGTGTTTGCGGATCTCAATACGACAGCTGAGGAGATGCTTGCCCAGGGCCAGGAAATGTTCTCCTGGATTCCAAATGCCTACATCAAGTACCCGTGTACGCACGAGGGTTTGCGAGGCGCACAGATATCGGTCCAAAACAGTATGCGGGTCAACATGACGCTGTGTTTCTCGCAGGAGCAGGCGGCTGCAGTGTATGCCGCAACCAGTGGATCAAAACAGCCGGTCTATGTATCGCCTTTTGTCGGCAGGCTCGACGATCACGGCGAAGACGGCATGGATCTCGTCAGAAACATCAAGAAGATGTATGAACACGGAGACGGCCATGTGCACGTCTTAGCCGCCAGCATACGCGGCGTCAACCACCTGCTTTGTTCCTTTGCTCTAAGCGCCGAGCTTGCCACTGTGCCCGGCAAAGTTTTGCAGGAATGGGCAGCAAAAAGCTTTCCCATGCCAGATCGAAATTTCAGTTACCGAGGGGTCGATGCGAGTGGCAAGCCAAAGAAGGCGATCCCATACAAAGAGCTCGATCTAAACCTTCCCTGGCAGAGCTTCGACATCGCACACGAACTCACAAATAGAGGTATCCAGAAATTTGTGGCTGATTATCAGAGCACACTCAGACCCTCGGCGTAGAGTTTGCAGACCTGTTGGAGACATTCTTGCCGCGCCGCCGCAACCCACCCTGATCGCCATTTCACCAACAACCGGGTTGTGAGCGTAAACGCCTTCCATGAGAAGGCCGGTCGGAGTCAAGTGGGTTCTTCTTGGTTTTTGTTAGTCCGTTGTTTCTCCCAGCCGAGTCGCCACTGTCGCCACCCTTCCATCCGCACTCTTGTGTGAGCGATTCTTCGCTCGGTGCAAGTTGGGTGTTCTCGTTTCAGCCAGTGCTGCCACCTGTTTATCGACCTTGTGTTCCATTTCGAGGATGGAAGTTGGGCCAGGCGTTTAACGCAGTCACCGGAACTCGGCGTTGGGCTCTATCCTTCCCATCTCACGCTCGCGGCCAGCACCGTGTACAACCATTTTGGCCTGAAATTCACGTTTGCGGCTTCTGCTGGTAGCGCACACTACAAGGTGGTCGTTCCTCTTTTCAACCGCTTGCACTTCGGTTAGGAGGTGAATGTCCGCACCAAGCTGCCGCGTCTTATCTGAAAGCTGCTCAACAAGATCGGGATCAAAACGCTCCAATGGACGTTCTGCGCGATGCAAAATTGTGACATTAGCTCCGCAGCGAAGAGAGACGTGAGCGAATTCAAAGGAGATGTAGCCTCCACCTATGAACACAATGCGTCCTGGCAGGGAATCGCGACTTTCCAGGGTCTAGCACGCTTCATAGGCCCAACCAAGGTTCAAGTTGGAGAACGCGCATTCGACAGCCGTTATATCTTGGTTGCAACCGGCGCCAAACCGCAAAAGCTGAACATTCCGGGAAAGCAATATCTAACGACAAGTGAGCAGTTCTTGGAACTCGGCGGTCTTTACTGACAGCCAGGGAACTTAAAACTGCCGATTCGTGTGCTCCAGTTGAAAGTCCCGCTGCTCTTCAGATATTCGGTCGTGTAAAAGAAAGTGCAATCATCCCCCGGATCGATGGTGATGCTGCTGTAGTCCCCCCAGCGATTCAGGTTCGACAACTGCGATCCGCTGCCCGCTAGCAGACTGGTTTCTGCTTCCAACGTTCCCGAGGCATCGGTCGGCACTCTGCCGGTATAGCGAATGCTGGGAAATACGCTCGAACTGGAAGCGCTATATCCGACCGCGATGTCTCCAGTTTTGTCCATACCGACACTGCCCATCCAGCGGAAGGTGGTATCCGGGGAAAACGTCCCCTGTTGAAAAACAGAGAAGGTGCCGGAACCGGAGGGGGTCCTCCTAAGCTCATACCAGCGCACTCCGGTAAAGGGATTTCGCTTAGTCGTGCCCACTCCCACGGAATGGTTGACTACCAGCGATTCATGGTTATCAGCGAAGTTCCGGTACGCCAGGCGATACATCAGCCGGTCACCCAGCGAATCAAGCTTCTGTTTGGTGCTGGGTTGCTGAACGCAGCTTCCGCCATTACACGCCGCTCTGAAAGCTGCCACTGGAATATTCGTGGGACCGGTGAGCGTACTGTTCGCCGGCGTAATGAAATCTACGTGAAAGGTCCAAAAGTTCAGCGAATTAGTTGCAAAGTTGAGGAGAAAATTCGGGGTTCCGGCCGGTGGAGGGGAAGTGGTTCCGGTTCCTCCGCTTGCTCCATCAAGGTCAGCTGGTAACAGTGAACCGAAGCTGGAACTCAGCTGGAAGCAAACCTGTGTGGCGACTGCCCCACTCAACATCGCGCTGCGATCAAATGCGCATGCCCTGGCGCCGACGAAGGTGTTCCCGGAAAACATATTGAACGTGGCGTAGTACGCATCCGGCCAAACTCCAACTTTTGGATAATCATTAAAGTTGGGTTGCTGAAACGCATAAACATTGAACGTACCCGTAGCGTCGGAAGTCGTTGACACAGCGATGCACTGATAGAACGGGGGACCTCCGGTAACCGAAAACTGGGTGAGCACCCAGCGGCCGCCCTGCTTATCATATTGAGCAATTGGGTCTCCATCATTATTGACCGCACACGGGTGAGTGCCGCCCAGCGCCTGAAACAGCTGATTGCCGGCAACGGGACCTTTGATCAGGGAACCTGTGCTCTTGCTGAAAACCGCAAAGGACTCATTTACCCACTGCACGTACTGGGTGGCACCGACCGCGCCATTGGTATCCGGTGGCGCAGCATTGGGAGTAAATCCATAGTCTCCATTGCCCACACCGGCGAAGTTGAGGCCGGCAGTTGTAGCCACCGCTGCTGTTGAGGATGTTTGCAGGGCACCATCATTTCGCGCACTCGCAGGAGACGACGGAGGAATAATGTGCAGAGGCTTGAGGCGATGGCCACGCGACTCGGTGTTAGTGGGAAGGTCGCGCACCGGAAGTGAAACCGCATGATCACCAATGCTGACTTCCGTGGCGCCGTGCTGAGCAACAGCCGGCACAGCCGGCAGCAACAAACCGCAAATCATGAGCCCCGTGGTAAAGCGTGCAGCATGCAAGCAGGCATTAAACCGAGAACTGTCCATCGCGTACCCTCCTTCAACTGGATTTGTGAGAGGCAGGGAGCGCATCGCAATTGGCGGGTTGCGGTCGCCGCTGCGACCTGACACGTCGCCTCCCCAGAAGGTTAGCGAATTAGATGCCTGTAACGCGCTATCCGTACGCATACAAGGTGCCCTCGAAGGGGGCCACTTTTGGTATTCAGACAAATGTCCGGTGCGTAAATTTAATTCACGGTAAAGTTCACGGTGTTTGAGTTAACGCCACCGCCATATGCTCCACCGCTGGTGCGGACGTATACCTGTATCGCCCCGGCAGTCGCGATGTCGGCTGCAGAGATTTGGGCCGTCAGCTGCTTCGCCGTCGCGAAAGTGGTAGGACGGGTTGCGGCGTTCCAGTAAACTGTGGAGCTAGCGGCAAAGCCGCTGCCGTTGACGGTCAAAGTGAATGCCGCGCTGCCGGCAGTCGCAGTGTTAGGCACGAGGGCGTCGATGTGGGTAGCAGTCGTTCCACCACCACCCGTGCTGGTATTTGAACTGTAGCCGCCGCATCCGAAAACGAAGAGTGTGAAGAGTGCTAAGAGAAGGACCGAGGTGATTTTCATGACACATCTCCCAAGGACGGCCTGCCCAAAATCGGGGAAATTGTAACGCAGCAGCAATTCGGAAATGTCAACAAGATGTCATTTTGTGGTCATGCCTTTGCAAGGCTGGCTGTCTAAAGCCGAGGCCAACTTCTTTCAGAGAAGCTCTGAACCAGACGAGTGGCACTCCGAAATGTGCTTTCTTGAACGCAATCAAAATATGACAAACCTTCTACATCGGTTTTTTCGAGGCTGACCATAGGACTGGTGAGAGCTGCAATGTTATTCACTTGCCTGACCACTTGGGCGGAGAGGGTTATCCGGAATCTGAACTTCAGCCTGTAGAAACCATGTAGTTTCGACACGCCGATAGGAGATGCTATAGAAACGCTTTTTCAAGTTTTCAAGTCTTTAGACCTCCAGCGGGAGGAAGGTATTGGGGCATGGTGATCGTCAAGCGCACATTTAGCGTGTAATCCCCTTATCCTTCCTCCTGAGACCAAATGTATCGTTGCGGCCAAGCCAACCAACGATGATTTCGCGATCTTTGCAGTTCACCTATTCGTGCCATACGGTGTGCGGAGTGCGGTGTATAGTCACAGTTTGGTGGTGAGCGGAACCTTGTGACAATTACGGTAGTCCAACATGTATTTCGTGTCATCGCCGACCTACTCGCGATGACTTCCATCGTTGGTCTTCTGTTCGTCCTATATTCCTATTTCGAGGCGAACGTTCGGGCGCTGCCTCAGACATAACGGGGTAACCGCGGACCAGAGGAACTTCAGTAACCGGCGGTAATCAGCCCATCGTGCCCCTTGCTCCTCGCGAGTGCCATTGCCGGGCCACAATATCCTTTTAATCTGATGACTGAGCGCAGTCAGAGGGGAGGCTGCCTCGAAGGAAACGCCGCAGAACCCGCCGAGCCAGGGGTTCTTGGGGCGTTTTCCTTTTTCCCCACTCGACTCCTGCTTTCACGCCTAATTTGGCTATTGAACGCGCGAGTTGGGAAGGGTAGATTTACAAGCGCGCCGCACCGATTGGAGAGTACCAATGACTAGAACCGTCCGGTTCGCTTTGATCATCTTCCTCGCTGTTGTCCGACCGTTGCGTTCGGATAGACTGGCATCAGCGGAATCGGTCCCAGCGGTCCGCAGGTTGCAGGAGCGGGCGGCGGCGGGGGGGCGCGGGACTGGCTGCCGTAACTGGCACGGGTTTTCTCTATTTCACCCTCCGCAAGCCCTCGATTGTCGGCTGCGTTGAGTCGTCGAAAGGCACAAGCAGCTTGATAGATGAAAAGGACAACCGGACCTATGTCCTAGTTAGCGATCACGTCGCTCTCCCCAAGACTGGTGAGCGGTTCAAATTACAGGGTAAGAAGATCAATGGACCCGACGGGAAATACACGTTCAATGTAAAGAAGGTGGGTAAAGATTACCGTCCGTGTCAATTGATGATCGTGAGATAAAGCCGAACCGGATTTGTGAAAACCTTCAGGAGTAGATTTAACCAACGCGCCGCGCCGATGCTGCTGGACACCGACGCGACGCGGTTCGCCCCAAGCAAACAACTTTCCTTCTGATCCTCAGCGCCGCTTCCGGGCACTTCGGACAGCCTCTTCGGCGGCAATCTTGGCCAGTCCTAGGATAATGGCGCTCTTCGAGAGGATTGGCCAGAGATTGTCAGCCGCCTTCTGGAGAAGATCGAAATCCTCAACCGCCATGCGCAAATTCTCGCATCCGGGATGCCGGGCAGGCGATCCCGCTCGAAGCGGCCTGCCGGAATGTCTGATTCGTGATTCTTGGAATGATGTGAGCCAGCTAAAGGTTCTTACGCGGAGTTTTGCACATTTGCACCAAAAGCGGACGTATTGCACATTTGCACCAACAATGGCGTTGCTCTTCATCCTTGTGCGAATCTTCCTCTTGACATCTCTGATCATTAAGACCGATAGTGCGCATGGATCATGATTTGGTAAGTTAACTAACACTTCGGCAAGCACGAGATTATCCGGCGGTCATACGCTAACTGCGAACAAACCTTGACCGACATCTGCTTGTCAGTTATATCGAGCGAAAGGCCCCCTCAGTTACAGTTGCAGTAAAACACAACGTTTACTATCACGACCCACGGCGTGTGGTTAGAGCACGTCTGGAAGGAGAAATATCTATGCCAACTAAGATATTTAGCATTGTAGCTTGTATGCTCAGTACGATGTTGTTTCTGAGCCTACCGAACCGTGCGGCCGCTGTAATAGACGAGCTGTTGGTGTACCCCGGATCAAACTGTGTCAGAGCAGCTGGCGGTACGCCTACCTTCAATAGTAATGGATGGCTGGTCAACACTACCGCTTCGACCATGGTTGTCCAGTGTCCAATGTATGATAATGGGACCAATTTCACCGGAAATGTGTGGGTTCTTGACAACAGTACCACCGCCAATGTCACTTGCAGTGCTAATGCGAGGAACCCTCTCTCCGGCAGTGGTACGCAAACAAAGTCAACAACCGGAAATAGCAGCTCCTCCATGGTACTTAGCTTCACCGGACCTGACGTGAGCGGGACATTCACTTATCGCTTCTACACATGTACTTTGCCCCCGACAACCGCGATCATTAGCTATCGCGGGATAGCACAATAAATGCAGCGCGTCGGGTTGATGTGTAGAAGGGCAAAAGATACGGTTTGTGTGTAAGGCACGTGTACGAGCGGGGCTCCGCATGCGCCCAGCTCTTTTTGCCGGTTAGGTCAAACGTAGGTGGCCCCTTTAAAGACCAGAGGAAGCCGTCGTGCGCCGACCGAACAGGTTGCTGCTAAAGAAAGCAGCTCTGGCCCGGCCTAGTCCTGATGGCAAAGGCCAAACCCCAACCCGCGGTGCTGAAAGGGTGGAAAGCAGTCGCTCAATTCCTGGGACAACCCTCGTCCACGGTTCAGGGATGGGCTAAGGAGGGAATGCCTGTTGAACGCAGTGGGCAGATGGTGCAAGCATTCCCTGACAAGTTGAACCAGTGGCTTGGCCGCGAGACTCGTGAGCCTCTTCAGATCGCGACCCAAACACCCGATCTGCCGCCCGAACTACGATGGTGGCTTGCGTGTGTGCGTCGCAGCGGAAAGCGCCAAGGGATAGCACGGATGAGCCGCTCGGGCAAGCGCCGCTAACCTGAGGATTTTATTCAACTATGACTCCCAATTTGACAAGCTGAGACTCGAGGAACACAATGATACCAATGCGGTCAGGGTTAAAGTCTGTAGTCCGATTAGCAACCGTCGCCTGATCAGGCTCGCCGCCCAGCGTCAACGCTCCAGCCGTGCAGGAAAATTCATACGGAGGGACTTCCATGACCGATCTTATTTCTAAATTCTGGACAGACGACAAAGGCCAAGACATCGCGGAATACGCCGTGATGTTGGCTGTGATCTTGGTAATAGTCGTTGGTACGATTCGTCTGATCGGGTCGAACGCGAACACTGTGTTCTCTTCTGCAGCCAGCTCGATTCAGTAGAGGAAGTGCGCGAATCGTAACCTTTGCATCCTCAAGCTGTTCGTTTCTGGGGCGAACTTTCCGCGCCTTCGTAATTATTCTTCTCTTCTCAGGAACTACCTGTTCGACGACGACCTCGACGGGAGCCGCACGCTCAACCACCACTTCTTTGACAGATGCTTGGGGAGCGAAGAGGCGAGCCATGTATTCGTCCTTGCACTCCATGGAACAGAAGTGAATGGCCAATGGATGTACCGCCGTTGTCCTATCCCAGTCTGATTGGATAGTGACTTCCTGGCGAGCCGAGGTAACGCCTACCGCCTCCGCCGCAAGGCCCACCAGCCAGACTTCGCCTGCACCTTTGACGGCTGAACACTTGCCGAGAGGAAGAGGATCTGGAGAATTGTGAACGTTTGATGCAAGAACACCAGATCAGCAGCATTCCAATCGTGGATGCAAAGGACGGCGTCATCGGAATCGTTGCGCAGGCTGATTTGGCGCTAAAAGATAAGTCCGACAGAGTATCGAAAACGGTCGCAGAGATTTCAAAGCCTGCGGAACCGTCCGTTGCGGCTTGACATTCCCGGCGCTCTCAAATGCTGAAGCATTCTTCCGAGTGTCGTCTGGCTGGAGCCGTAGCTAATGTCGCTCTCCGCAACCTGATTCGAAACCGCTGGTTCAACGCTGCTTGAGTCACGCTTCCTACCGGGACTCTAATCGAGAGAGGTGAATCGTGGCTAAACTCATTCGCGAACACTCTACACAGATCAAAGAGGAGGACGCGACCTACATCGCGCGCATCTACGGAGAGCAGAGAACAGACGGCACGTGGGAGGGGTGGATCGAGTTTCATCCGACTAACAAGAGCAAGCCAGTGCTGCGTACAGCGCAAGAGACGTCCCAGCCCAACTACGTCGCGATTCGAGTACTGGGCGTTTGGCTTAGAGCTGATTTATCTCGAAGGGTGCGCTTGCCCGCGCACAAGGGCGGTTGCCAGCACCGTCGAGCGGAAGCTGCTGAGCCCGAGATCGATGAGCAGCTAGTGCAACACTGAAATCGAGACGGCTTTTGGTCTTTCTGCTCTTTTTGCGCATTCGAAACACGCTTTGAAGAGAAGGTGAATATGGCGACGCGACAAGACCGAAAGCCAAGCACACTGAAGCTCAGAGTTGTTCCACACTCACCGACGTCGATGGGGCGTACGGATACTCACGAGAACGTGGTGTACAACCGCATTCTGTTGGCCCTTCCAGATGACGAATACGATGCCCTGCTTCCCCACTTGGAATTTGTTGAGCTTCGGTTGCACCAAAGCCTACACGAATCCCCGGACGGACTTGAATATGGGTACTTCCTCAATTTTGGACTGACCTCATTAGTGATCGTGACCAACGATGGTAGGACTGTGGAAGTGGGGATTGTTGGCCGGGAGGGTTTTGTGGGTACACCCATCGCCGCAGGCTTGAACAGGACTCCGTACGGTGCTGTGGTACAGGCAAATGGAAACGGATTCAGAATTAAAGCTGAAGTGCTGGAAGTTCAGGTGGCGCAGTTGGCGGCCTGCAATCGGCTACACGAGATTGATCAGCGGCTGGCACGCTGGCTGCTCATGTGCCAGGATAAGATTGTTTCTGACTAACTGCCAATGACTCACGAGTTCTTTGCGGAAATGCTAGGAAGCGGGAGGCCGAGTGTGAGCCTAGCCGCCGCCGTGTTGCAGAGGGCAGGCTTAATTCAGTACGCCCGTGGCACTGTGAGGATTATCAATAGAAAAGGTTTGGAAGAGGCAGCCTGTGAGTGCTATGGCGTAGACATCTACAGATTGTCGGCCAGCCCAAGGCGGTCAGTTTTCTCAGAAGCAGGTATTCTGGAAATACGGTATGTACTGTATCGAACATAACCGCCCTGTTGTGACATACTGCTGATTGCCGTCTGCGTGTGAAAAGGACCAGCCGCTTCGTCCACCGGTGCGGCCAGTGGAAGACCTCGAACAAATTCGTGCCGAACTTCTTGCGCTAATCGAAAAGCAGGTCGAAGCTCTCGAACGAGACACTTTTGTCGGCCTAACGGACGTAGAGCGGTATGAATACGACGCAAGGCATGACCGCATCCACGAACTAAACGCGAAACTGGGCCAACTCAAGACTGCCGCTTGAACGCACGCAAGCCACTGGTCGAGTCGAGTAGGGGACCAACATTGCTGGTGGTCCCCCCTCTAAGAACCGTGCGTGAGAGTTTCCAACTCACACGGCTCAAGTTTCCGGGAACGCTCAAATCATGAACGCGCACGATGCGGAGCGACGGCGTAGCGTCTGGACAGATACGGGGTCCAACTCGGGTCGTAAGGATTCAGGCCGGACAGAACCTTAACATGCCTTACGATTCGCACAGAAGCTGCATGAAACAAGCGGACACGAAGAGGCGAGCCCTGCGCGTCCACGGTGTCACCGAAGAACCACCAATCGCGTGTTTTCACCCGATCGAAGTACTTCTGCTTAATCCAACCAGCCCCTTTTCGGGGATGACGGGCTTGCGCCCAGTGCCATAGCATCCTGAATATCGCAGCATCGAGTCGGGCGAAGACCCGCTTGGAGACGACATGGCGGTGCTAGTTGGTCCATCCCCGTATGATCGGATTTAGCCGACTAATAAGGAGATGGGTGGCTCTACCCAAGTGCTCCCGGACGATCTGCTTCACTTTGGCGAGAACAGAGGCAACACTTTTCCGAGCGGGCTTGATGAACAGCTTCCCGTTCGGATAGCGCCGAATGTTCTGCCCGAAACCTTCTTCTACGTGCGTGATTAAGGTCTTTTCGGAAGAAAGGACCAAACCCCGCTCGGTCAGGAAGGATTCGACTAGCGGTTTGACCCTCATTCTCAGCAACTCCTCTGAGTGGCCGGTAATGATGAAGTCATCCGCATAACGAATCAACTGCACTTGCGCTGCCCGACCACGCGGCAATGGCCACCAGCACCTGGACAACTACATGCTGGTAGAACATGCCAGTCCGCGCTGCGGCAGCCGGCAGTTCTACAACGGGATCCTCGATGGCCACGCACACGGCGTCTTCCACGGCCGCATCATCGTGCACGAGGATGCGCAGAAAACCGACGCCAAGCAGACCAACCGCAACCTGCTGCTTTCCGATGACGCGCAAATCGACACCAAGCCGCAACTGG
>WNGK01004921.1_pt1 | contig 21713 bp, 18 predicted proteins | sample 5400601 | NCBI WGS metagenome assembly WNGK01 (sample SAMN13153376, study PRJNA577476) | soil metagenome | isolation source: 60 cm soil or saprolite under Garry oak tree replicate 1 | place: USA:California | collected 2016-06-15
TGCTCGATGAAGTCCTGTTTCTGCATTAACCAGTCTCTTGTCGTGACCACGCCTCCTGGCTTGAGTACCCTGTACCACTCTTTGAACAAGAGCGCTTTTTCCCCGGCAGAGAAAAACTGGATGAAGAAATCAGTTTCTATCCAATCGAAATTCTCACTGGCAAACGGCATGTGTAAGGCATCACCTTCGACGAAGGAGACTCGCGCCGGGTCAATATCCTGGCAGGTCTCCAGAAAACGCGCGGATTGGCTCACAGCATAGGGAGAAATATCCAGGACTTCAATGCTGGCCACGCTATTGAACTTTCTTACGAAGCGCGTAAAAGTGACGGTGGTATAAGGAGACGCAGTCCCACAGAGCAGTACGCGGGGGGCCTTTCTTGCGAGCGGGTCGGGCCAGCCCAGAACGTTCATCAGACTCGAAGATGTCCGATAAAACATGCGAAGCTGCAGCTTACGTATAAGGTGTAGATGCTTCTTCTTAAAGCTCTTGTGATACTTCCCCGTGCGAAAAACATCTCCGGTCTCCTGCATGATGTATCCCTCCAAAGTGGTCATAAGGCCTTTTCAGGAGAGAGCAGAGTAAGTATTGTATTGACCTCTTGTTGTGCTCTTGCTACCTCTCCGGCAAAGATCAAGCCCATGGGATTTTTTGCCATGCGGCAAATTATTCTCGTTCTTTCCTGCTTCAAAACATCATCTCTTTCGGTGATGCCTGCTCTTACGCTTTGGGGGTCTACGTTTTCGGGCAAGGGATGTTTATCGATAGTGCAAATTCCTGCTGAAACGGCTGCCTTCATGTTATAGATGGTCTGCTCTCTTCGGTTAGCTCCTAGAATGGTCATAATGGCATCAGTATAGTTTGTCCAGCGAGGATTACATTCTGCCAGATAATTGCCTACTGGTTGCTTTCTTCGTATTCGTAGTCTTTTTTCTAGCTCTCCTGGGATCATGATATCCAGGTTTGCCACGCCTCTGATAGAGGCAAACTCTACGCTGCACTGCTGAGCTGTCCATCTCAACAAGGCCTCAAAGAACACGGCTGTCTGTTCTTCATATTCTTGCTGCATGCGCTGCATATATGCATTCTTGGGAATATACGTACTTGTTCCAATGCATGCTTTACTGCCTGGCTTTTGCAACTGACCATTCCATCCGAGTGACTCTACCCGATTCTCCATAATCACTACAGACATGCCGGGAGAGTCGACAAAGTCTATATACCGGCTGATCACGACCCTGGCTTCCTTCTGCACATTCATGGTAGCTGCCAGATGTGTTTGTGACACAGCTAATGCCTCTTGCCACTGTGTATAGTATTGAGCATGGTCGGCGTCTCCGTCTTGTACGACGATGATGCCACCTGCGTTTTCATAGGCCAAGCAGCAGCCGTAATTGCCATCTTCCTCGGCTGCCCGGAGCATTACTCCCAAGGGATAGGCTTCTGCTAATCCTGCCTTTTTGTAGACATCCTCTACCCGCCGGAGAAAACGTTCCGCTTCTCTGGCAACCTCATAGATACTTGCGATCGTATAATCAGGAGGGTAAAAGCCTTCCAGGCCAAACTCATCAACCAATTGATAAAAGCTTGCTTTGTTTTTCAGCACATGGGTCATCTTGCCCGGGAGGCCCCATGATTCTGCTCCAAGTTCATTTTGCAGGCGTGTCTCTATTTCAGGAACATTAATGTACGGCACCACCAAGGGTACCAGTTCTGGCGTTTTCCCCTTTTCCATTTTGAGTTCGTCAAATGTTGTAGGGGTAACATCTTTGCCAAAGAGCGCGCTGAGATAGGTCATTTGGGCCTGGATCTCCGCCGTAGGTAAGCTCACGACTGCACGTATATTCCTGGCATTCAGAGGGAGATGACCGCATCTTTCTCCATAGTAGTGTTGCACATAGTTGATCATGGTCTCATTAGAAGCACGTAACACTCCCTCGTTGCCTACGTTATGAAAGCCCACACCAAGAGTTCTTGGAATGGGCGATGCAAATAATGGTATATGCAGGATACTCATACTTATAAAACAACCTTATTGCGTGTGATTTCCGTTTTTCAAGATACTCCCAGCCATCAAGTACGCTCAGCATTCTCTAGAGACTGGCGAAAGATGGAATTGACCAGAGATAGCACATGTGGTTCAGAACGATATTATACGCGTTCAAAAGATACTGTCAATCTAGTGAGAAAGAAATCCTGAAACCACGCTGGCAGCCTACTTCATGCAAAAAGAGCTGATTGCATGCCCCAAGACCTTGCACCTTTTCTGTCTGCAAGGTTTTGTCTGCAGCACTGCTTGTCAGACCACATGCTGCATGGTAGTATACAGGTGCAGAAGCAGATTCGTTTTTTGTAGAGGTGGGTCAAGCAGTGTCACGGCAGAAGGGCTTTCTATCAACCAAGTCATGTTCATGACAAAAGAAACCATAGGCCCGAAACCGCTCTCACGCCGTCAGGCATTGGTCCTGTTGGCAGGTGTCCCGCCGCTGGCGCTTGGCCTTGCTTCAGATAGCCCCCGAGTGTCTCCGGGAGGCAGGAGAGCAACGATGATTCGAGTGGCGCTCCTCAGTTTTTGGCATGTCCACGCGCGTGACTATGTCCAACAAGCACGCACCAACCCCACGACCACCATCACAGCGGTCTGGGACGAAACGCCGGAGCGCGGCCGTGCCCAGGCACATGCGTTGGGTGTGCCCTTCTACGAGAATCTACCTGACCTGCTGGCCCAGGCCGAGGTGGATGGCGTCATTGTTACCACGCCGACGATGATGCATCGAGAGGTGATCATCGCAGCAGCTCAGGCGGGCAAGCATATCTTTACCGAAAAAGTGCTGGCCCCCACCCTGCGCGAATGCACCGAGATCGCAGCAGCGGTCGAGCAGGCCGGGGTCGTGCTGGTGGTCTCCTTGCCACGGCTCTCGAGCGGCTCGACGCTGGCTATCAAGCACATCCTCGACCGGAAGTTGCTAGGGGAGCTGACCGAGGTGCGGACGCGCCTGACTCATGATGGCGCGCTCAGGACCCAGCAACATCCCCAGGGCTGGTTACCCCCTTCCTTTTTCGATCCCCAACAATCGGCTGGGGGCGCGATGATCGATCTGGGGGCACATTCGATGTACCTGGCCCGGTTCTTCCTGGGCCTGCCCCAGAGCGTCAGTGCTACCTATGCCTCGCTCACCGGACGTGCCGCGGAGGATAACGCGGTGGTAGTGCTGCGCTCTCCCCAGGGGACCGTGGGGATCGTCGAAGCCAGCTTTGTCAACCCCTTCTCGCCGTTCACCATCGAGGTCCATGGGACACAAGGGAGCCTGCTCTATGGGACGCCGGACGGGATCCTGCGCATACGCAGCGCAGTTGCGGGCGCTCCGGGAACTTCCCAGTGGAGTGTCTGGACGGACATCCCTCCTGATCTGCCGACTCCCTTCTCGCAATGGGTCACACACATCCAGCAAGGAACCCGTGCTCGTGAGAATATCCAGGCCGCCATCGACCTCTCCAGGCTCATGGAGGCGGCGAACCGTTCCGCCACAATGAATCAACCGATCCTCCTGGATGCGTTCCCACAGAGCGGTAGGTGAAACAGGCGTACGACGAGGAGGGAGGAAGGGACTACAAGGGGCTTGCTAGACATGGCCTACAACATCACAGGAGGTGCAGGTATGAAACATGCCCGCTTTCTGACGCGGGGACACTATCATGAAGGCATCCTGGTTGAACCTGGCATGTTGCTCGATGAGTCGGGGACGAGTCATCACGAGGACGAGGTAACGTTTCTTCCTCCTGTAATGCCCCACTCGGTGATAGGAGTAGCGCTCAATTTCGCCGATCATGCCGCAGAACTGAGTGTAGCGACACCTGAAGAACCAGCGCTGTTTTTCAAGCCGCCCAACACGTGGATTGGGCACCGGTCAACAGTCATTTATCCGAACAATGTAGACTACATGCATTACGAAGTCGAGCTGGCTGTTGTGATCGGGCGGAGATGTCGCAAGGTGTGTGCAGCCGATGCCTTTGATGTGGTACGCGGCTATACCATTGCCAACGATGTCACCATCCGCGATTTTGTACGTAATTTTTATCGTCCGCCGGTGCGTGCAAAGGGATGGGATACATTTTGCCCTCTCGGCCCCTACCTGGTTGAGGGGGAAATCAGCGATCCCCATAATCTGGAATTGCGTGCCTATGTGAACGGTGAATTGCGCCAGCGTGCCAGTACCAGCCTGTTCGTGCATCCCATTCCACAACTCATTGAGTTCATCAGCAGCTTCATGACGCTTGAGCCGAATGACATCCTGTTAACTGGGACGCCAAGAGGGCTTTCCCACGTTCGTCCTGGAGACGTGATGCGGCTCGAGGTCGATGGTCTGGGTGCACTTGAAAATAGTGTCGTTGCTGAACCAGAGAGCGCATGAGGAAAAACTCCCCATCCCTCGCTTTGGCTTGTAGTGGCCGGAACAGCACGCCTAATGTAATCATCGCGGCATTGTCGCCAGGCAAAAGGAGCCATGAGATGCTTGATACGAACTGGATTCAGCCATCATTCAACATTATTCGCGCTGCATATGCAGAGCTGGTAGTCGCAGATCTGGAGAAAGCGAAAGCGTTCTACGTGGATGTACTTGGATTCGTAGTGACCGCGCAGACCGCCGATAGGCTCTATTTGCGCGGATACGAGGAACGTTTTCACCACAGCCTGGTCTTACGTCAAGGCGCTACAGCAATGGTCGATCACCTCGCCTTTCGTGTTGGTGCGCCGCAGGAACTTGATGCCCTGGCTCAATTATATGAAGGTCTTCAATGTCCAATACAATGGAGCATGGAAGAGGCGAGCGGGCAGCAGCGCATCCTTAAAGTGCAGGACCCTTTCGGTTTCCCAATCCGCTTCTTTTCATCCATGGCTCCTGCAAGGCGACTCTTGCAACGCTATGACCTCTATAGGGGCGCATCGGTGCTGCGCATCGATCACTTCAATTTCTTCGTTCCGAATGTTCAGGAGGCCTACGACTACTATAAACAATTGGGCTTTCGCTGTTCCGAATACACCGTCACCACTCCTCCTGAAGAGAAGTTATGGGCAAGTTGGCTCTACCGCAAGCCAGGCGTGCATGATGTGGCGCTAATGAACGGCGCAGGTCCGCGCTTGCACCATCTCGGTTTCTGGGTCGGCGACATGCAAAGTATCATACATCTGTGTGATATTCTTGCCGCAGCAGGCTACAGCAAAGCCATCGAGCGCGGTCCAGGCCGTCACGGGGTAAGTAATGCATTCTTTTTGTATGTTCGCGACCCGGATGGTCACCGTATCGAGTTCTATACAAGCGACTACTATACCGGCGATCCAGATTTCGAGCCGATTCGCTGGGATATCGACGATCCCCAACGTGGTACTTTCTGGGGACATGCCGCACCCAGCAGTTGGTTCGAGGAGGCTTCACCAGTTGCAGGCATGGACGGTACACCCAGGGCAACGCAACCAGCTCATCTCAATGAGCGACCACTCGTCGCGATCTAACCTTGAAAGCGATTGACATGCTGGCTCGTCCAACGTAGACTTTAATATTGAGCCGCTCAGCAGCGTACCACTGAGCCGGCTCTATATTGTGTCATAGGCGCGCAATTAATCGGGCGGCAGCTCCTGGTAGATCATCTTCACGTTGATGCCACGGCTGGTATTGACAAATCTCATCACGAAGTAGATCACGATGGCAACCGCAATGAAAACGAGCGCCCAACCAACGCCACTGGAGTTGGACAATGCGAGGTAGGCACTGCCGCTTGCCAGGAGACCCTTTATGACAGGCCAGACGAATGCTGCTGCGTATACAGGAACAATAAAGATAAGCCAGAGAATCCCATACCATACGAGGCGAGGCAGACCCAGGAACTTGCCTGTGTTGTTGGTAAGCTGGAAGAGATCGGGGCGACGATATGGTATCAAGATGGCATTTAACCCCGGCATGATCCACGTAAGCCCGGCCAACAGGATACCAAAGAACGTCGTACTTGCCAGAGATACACCGAAGAACGTCAGCACATAGAATACCGCCCCAAGCAGGATCGCGAGAACAATCACACGCAGCGGCGCATTTGTGCGCTCATTTACAACGCTGAACCACTCTGGCACCTGGCGGTCAAGCGCCCAGGCCAGCACGATACGCGAGAGGAAGATCGCGTACACGGGACAAAGCAAAACGTTCAAGGTGATGTTACCCAGCGCCACAATCAACCATAGCGGCCAGACTCCCGGATGGACGGCTGTTGCCATCACTGGAGTAAATGGAGGCTGACCATTGAGGGGGGCAGCAGTAGTGTTCCAGTAGAGGTATCCCCAGGCATTGGTCAGGTTAAAGCCGAAGTGATTGCCCAGGATATCGATATAGAGCGAATTCATGAATATGGCAAAAATCAACGCTCCAATTACCGCAAATGCCACTGAGCGTCTGACGTTGCCCTTCACTTCACCAGCAATGTACGAGGAGAATTGGAAGCCGATGAACTGGAAAAGTATAACACTGACCAGGCCTGCCAGAGCGATCAATCCGAGAAATGAGAAGTCAGGGCTGCCGAGTGAATAGCCAGCCTTGGTGGCTGCGCTCATAATTGCCTGGGATGAGGTGCCGAGTTTCGGCAAGGCGGCATTCATCGAGTTTGGATCAATCGAGAATGCCCCAAAGAAACTGATTACGACTGAGATGATGGCAAAGATGGTGAGACCTGTCACAACCTTGTGGAAGGTGCGCGTCTTCAAGATAGAGATACCAAAAATGACCAGTAAAATGACGATGCCGACAATAATTTTGCTGGTGTTATCCTGGAACCAATTCTGCGCATTGGCAAAGGCGCTTCCAGGAAAAGCAACACCGAGCAAGATACCGGTCAGTTGGATATTGTGTACTGCTACGATAATTTCAAAACCGATGATGGTGAGTGCCGATCCAACCAGCGTCCAGCTTTCAAGCCAGCCCAGCCTACTGACGTCCCTACGAAGGCGGAGATATTGAAGAAGAGTGCGTTGGCCATACTGACATCACGCACCAACCCCGACGCCTGCCTGACGAATAGCCCGCTGGGTGTAGCAGATTTTGCCATGAGTGCGAATCCCTTTCATGCAGGGAGCGCAATAAATTGTACTCCCAACTACCCCTGGACACGGAAAGCCCGTTCCAGCTTGTCTTTACCAAGATCAAAGACAAAGCCGCGCAGGATACCCTGGTTGGCCTCGCTTCCAGCGTTGAAACAGGTGGTGCGCCCAATCCTGGCCTGTCCACCGGCTTCGTGTACATGGCCGTGGACACTGACCAGTGGTTGAAACTCTTGGATGGCACGACGCACACCTGTGCTTCCCACCGGGACACGTAAGACGTCGCCCATAGTCACTTTGGGCCGCAAGGTCTTGTCAAGTTCCGGGGCAGTATCTATTCCACTATCATAGGGAGGGACGTGAATCATAAAAACAGAGTTATTGACGTTTTTCAATGTATCGGCGCTTGCTTTGACATGTTCATAATATTCTTCCTCGCTCCATTCACGCGGGGTATGCCAGGGAGTGGGATTGGCATAGTCAAAGCTAATCATTTCGTGGTGCTCGTTCAGTTGAATGGTTTTGCCAACAGGGTTGATGACATAGCTCGACTGTGCAATCATGGCGTCAACACCGTGATCATCGTCGTTGCCTGGCATCATATACAACTGTACGCCACTCTTGCTAATGCGTTCCTCGGCTAACGCTACCCATTCGCCGACGCGCTGAATCATTTTCTGGCGAAACAGTTCGTTCATCTTCACTGCATCCGCTCTCAGTGCGTTTACCTCATCCCAGTCGGTTACGTAGGGGTAGTAGCCGATATCAGAGATAGTATTCTCAAGTTTCTGGCGTTCGGTCTCGGTCTCGACGCTATATTCTTGATCCAAGAACGCGGCAGAGTAACGCCCGTTGCCCTGCGCGATGATCGGGACAATAGCCTTGCCTGTCAGATCACCGGCAATGAGGACAACATTCGCCTCGTACACGTTCATCTTGATGGCATTAAGAAGCTTGCGGTAGGTGCGGTTTGCAGCGTGCAGGTCGGAGCACATGTAACAGCGAAGATACTTGGCCATGCTCTCTCCTCTAGCAGAAGCCTGATAAAACTTGATATAGCCTGTACAAATGGCTTATTTGAGAAGTTACAAGAAAGTATACAAGAGCTTGAGGGAAAAAACAATAGGCTGCGCGAAGCTATTGGTGTACCCCTGCAGCCGATTGAACGGGCCGACTACGACCATACGGTAGCCGCTGTCCGCGGCCATCTCGGGGAGGAGGCCTTTGTCTCCGCATGGGCCGAGGGGCGCACGATGACAGCGGAGCAGGTGCTTGCTACGGGAGAACGGACCCAGATCTCCTTTGTGAAGACAACTCAGCCTCAACGAGTGCCTGGTTGGCCTTGATACCGATGGACAAGAGCGGCATGATCGCGCTCGGCCTGGCCTGCGTAGGTCTCGGCGAAAGCTGCAATTGCGCGGTCAAACACATCGCTTCTGCCCAGGTAGCCGCTGATTTGCGCGGCGTCGCCCGAGCGGGCATGAGCCCGAGCAAGAGCCCATCCACAGAATCGACAATACTCGATGAAGCCACCTTCGCTCAAGGTTTCGATATTCACCGTCAACTTCATGTCTCGCAGCTGGCGTATATAGTAGTCGGTGGAACCCAATCGTGTCCACCCAAGAAAGAGGTCGCTGGCCGCCTGCATGAGTCGTTGCCCGCAAACCACTCTCTGGGCGTGATTGGCATAGCCACTCGGGCCCAGGTGACGTTCGAGCACCGAGGGTTGCGCTTCCTTGATTTGCAAGAGGAGGGGATCATTGCTGTCGTTGCCCAGCAGTAAGACAACGTAACAACGAGTACCGACGCTCCCCACACCGACAACTTTTTGAGCGACATCTACACATTGGTATTTGCTGAGGAGTACCTGCCGGTCCTCCTGCACCGATGGCCGATATGCATCTACCAATCCCTTCAACTGGTGGATAAGTTTCTCGTCATCGAGGTGTGCGATCAGAGGAGGATCATCCTTGAACCGATGCTGACCATCGACTTGCATCGTGAGCTTGGGAAATGCCTGTAGGCTTGAGCGCTGGCGAGACTTCTCGCGCTGTTTTGTGATGTACCAGCGAAATGTTGGATGCACAAATTGGAGTGAGCTCTCGTAGTCAATGCGGGAGTACCAGACATCGATATGGCGCATGTCGCTATACTTCCACATGTGCTCGCGATACGACTGGACACAATTGAGGACAGCCTGCCTGTTCGTAGAGGCAGGGAAGCCGTTTGTACGCCCGCCTAAAACAATGCTGGCGGCAAGTCGCTTGATATCCCATTCCCAGGGACCGGGGAGCGTCTCGTCAAAGTCATTCACATCGAAGACCTGATTGCGTTCCGGGGTGGCGTAGATGCCAAAGTTGTTGAGATGCGCGTCGCCACAGACCTGCACCTGGATCCCAGTGACAGGAGTTGTAGCCATATCCTGCGCCATGACGATCGCCGACCCGCGCAAAAAGGTAAAAGGCGAGGCTGCCATGCGCTGATAGCGAAGCGGCACGAGATGTGCCAGGCGGGAGCGGTTCTGTTCCTCCAGCAAACTGAGCGGATCAGGGCGATCAGCAGCCGGGGTCCACCCGGCATGGATGGAGCGAGGTACCTTGTTACGAAGCTCCCTGCCAGCAGCACGACGACCGGCTAGCGTTCGAGCGTTCTGCTCTCCTCCTGAAGAGACGATTACTTCATGCATTATCGGCCCTCCTTTCAGCGATACCTTTCATTGCGAACGGTTAGTTGAGCATTCCCTCTCCTCAGACTCTACTGCTGTTGGGGCATAATCTGCTGCTGGATCTGATCGCGTTCATCTTCTTCATCAACTGTTGTGATCCACGTGGGTTCCAGTGCTATTTCTTCAGCGAGTGCTACCTGTGAGGGAGCGAACCGTATCGTGACTGCCAGATCGCTCTCAGCCTTCCCGCGGAACACACCGCGCGTCGGCGTTACATCGGCGTAGTCTCGGCCAATAGCCACACGAACATGCCGCTCACCGGCTAGCGTGTTGTTGGTGGGGTCGAAGCCGATCCAGCCGAGACCCGGTAAATACGCCTCAACCCAGGCGTGCATGGCATCGCTGGTGGAACGCTCCTGGCTGCGTCCCTGCTGAAGTAGGTAGCCGCTGACATAACGACAGGGTATACGCAGGTGACGTACCAGTGTGATCATAATATGTGTGAAGTCCTGGCACACTCCCTTACGCAGGCGTAACGCCTCATCGATTGGCGAATCGACGCGCGTGGTTTTGAGTGCGTAATCAAAGGTCTGGTAGATTGCACTGTTCAAATCGCGCACAACCGTCAGAGGGTCAGCCTGCCGCCGCATATCTAGTTCAAGGGCCAGTTCATAGAGGAGCTCGCTCGGGCTGGCAAAGTGGCTCGGCATCAAGGTATCCCAGTAGTCATCATTTGCCGTAAGAGCGTCCAGTTCATCCCAGGCATGCTCATCCAGCGCTAGCGGCAGTGGCGGAGGTGCTGTCACATCGACCAGCGCCTCGGCCGTTATGGTGAGCTGGCTATGGGAATTAGGGATGTCAAAATGATGCACCCGGTTGCCGAATTCTCCCCGGTACGTCATGATGTAGGCACGGGGGCTGGTATGCAAGTGAAAATCCAGGCAATGCTGGTTGCTTTCGCTACGTGGCTGGACGCGCACTTCCATGATACTTTCGCTGATCGGCTTACCGTAGCGAAAGCGTGTCGTGTGGCGGATGGTATAATACATCTGCTCTTGTCCTCCGACGTGAACACCGTTCTCCGGAATCTACCCAACTATGGCTTGTCCATAGTTGGTATCCGGTTCCCGCTTCGCCGAGGGGAGTTTCACTGATCCATCGTGCGACCGATCAGCCAGCGCTCCCCTCTCCACAGGCGTTTCACCCTTCCCGAGGAACTCCCGGTAGGGACCTGGATGCAACCCTTCTTTTGCCAGCGCTGCCAGGTTCAGCGCGGCGTTGAGATCGCGGTCGATGACCAATCCACACGCTGAGTTGTCACACACATAGGTACGCTTGGAGAGATCCATGTCTGCTTTGACATGACCACACCGCGAACACAATTTGGTCGAAGGAAACCAACGATCAGCAAGCCTGAACTGCTCACTTTGCCAGGCCGTCTTATAGGCCATTTGGCGTTTGAATTCTCCGAAACCGACATCACTGATCGCCTGTGCCAGTTTGCGATTGTGCTTCATGCCCTCGACGTTGAGATCTTCGAGTACGACCATCCATGGACGCAAATAGGCATCGGTTGCTCTGGCCTGTCTGAGCAGCCGCTTCACCTGCTTCCGTTTCACCCGTGCGGCAATCTTCTCGGGGAGAGGAGGTGCTTCCATCGGCTGAGCCTTTTTGCGCTTCCCTGGTTTGACCTTGGCTTTCGGTTCTGGCAAGGAAGCAGTAATCTCGGCCTGAAGCTTCGCACGTTCCTCCTGCGTCAGGTGAGCGCGGGTGAGCAGGCTGCTACCCTGGTGCAGGGCATCCAGGCGAATGTGCGTTATCCGTGCGTACTTGCGGGCAAGCTTCTGGCGAGCCTTGACTCGGTTTTTACTGCCTTTCTGTTTGCGAGACAGGCGACGGTGTAAGCGTTTCAGGCGCTTGAGGTGAGCACGCAGGGCCTTGGGATTCTCCACCACCCGGCCATCGGAGCACTGGGCCAGCCGATTGATCCCCACATCGACTCCGATTGGCTCGGACGTTCCAGCAGGCGGATCGGGCACCTCTTCTTCCACCTGGACGGAGACAAACCACCGCCCGGCCTCCTCCGAAACCGTCGCGGAAAGCACGTTGACTCCACTCGTGGGCACATACCCGCATTCTTTCAGGCGCAGTCGACCCAAACGAGGCTGGTCAATGGCTTGCTCGTAGACATGAATGGAACCGGTCAGTTTGAAACTGCCCAGCCCTTGCCGTTTCGTTTTGAAGGTGGGATACCCGGGCGGGCCTTTCCACTTGCCCTCTTGTTTGAGTTGCATTCGCCGAAAGAAATTGGTGAAGGCCACGTCCAAATCGCGCAGAGCCTCTTGTGGAGCGCACTTCGAGCATTCGTACATCCAGGGAAGCTCACGCTGCTTGAGTTGGTTCAACTCCCGATGCAGCTCCATCGCGCTGATGCTCCGACCCGTCGTCTGGTAGACCTCTTGCTTGCGTTTCAAGCCCCAGTTGTACGCATAGCGGGCAGCCCCGGCGTGCTTCTTGCAGGCCGTGATCTGCTGGTGATTCAAGTCCAGTTCGGTGCGATAGCCCCGTGTGATCTGCACGATGGTTGCTCCCTAAAGAGGTGCTAGAACAGGGTTCTTTCTAGAGGATAGACTACCACAAAAGGGGTCAATTGTCTCTCTTGTGTACGTTTATTTTCAACCCCTCTGCCGGAGGCAGTTACGCTCGTTCGCGGCTACCGCTACGCGGTCAGGCGCGTGCAAGGAGCGGCTAAGCTTGTGCTGCACCTCGGGATGTGAGGGCGACTTCAATCGGATAGGCAATATAAGCCTGGTAGAGACCACTATGAATAAGCGCACACTGCCGCTGGATACTCTCCAGGTATTCGTGCATATCGCCACTGAGAATCTCCTCAATCTGGTAGTAGTCGAGCGATGCTCGCAGGCGGCCGATAAGACGTTCGACACGTCCTGAATTGCGCGCGTTGGTAGTTTTCGCAATCGCCTGAAGCGCTCCCTGCATCATCGCGCAAGCGAAACGTACCGAGCGCGGAGCTTCGGCGTTTAACAGCAAGAACTCGGCGATATGGGCAGGGCGAATCACCGCAGTATAGACTTTGCAATACGCTTCAAACGAGGCGCAAGACCGCAGCAGTCCTATCCAGCTCAAGTAGTCGAGCGGCTCATTCTCATCTTCGGTTTGCTCCGTCAGGAATACAGAGAAGTGCGTGTCCAGCGAGGCGGCAGTGGCTGTGGCCCGTTCGAGAAATCGCCCAATGCGAATAAAATGCCAACCCTGGCTGTGGCTCATCGTCGCATCGGTTAAGCCTTGAAAAAGATAAATTTCTTCCTTCACACTGTTGAGGAATTTATGTGGCTCCGCAAACCACATCTTCTCCATACTGGTCCCTTTCACCTGCAGAAAGAGGCGGTTGAGCTGTTCCCACATCTCAGAACTGATCTGCTCGCGTACCTGCCGTGCATTTTCGCGCGCAGCTGCTATACAGGACGCAATGGATGAAGTGCTGCTTGCATCGAAGGCCAGGGCCTGTGTAACACTATAGGCATCGACATCCCCTTGCGGCGGCGGCGTACGCAAACTGTGCAGGAGTCGCCGCCAGCGCAGGTTTGACTCCCCGCCTGCCTGATCGAGCATCTGGTTCAGTTGTACATCGATAAGGCGAGCCGTATGTTCCGCTCGTTCCAGGTAGCGGCTCATCCAATAGAGACTTTCGGCAACTCGAGAAAGCATGCTTCTACCTCATTGATTGACAGCCGTTGTGGGCTCGACCAGTACCCAGGTATCTTTACTTCCTCCTCCTTGCGATGAATTCACCACCAACGAGCCACGCTTGAGGGCAACACGAGTCAAACCGCCAGGGACGATGGTGACATGCTCGCCGAAGAGGACAAAAGGGCGGAGATCGACATGGCGCGGTTCGATTTGATTATCAATAATACAGGGCGCCCGCGAAAGTGCCAGTGTTGGCTGCGCGATGTAGTTGCGCGGGTTCGCGATCACCTGCGAGCGAAAGACTTCGCGCTGCGCGGCTGTGCTATAGGGGCCGATCAACATCCCATATCCGCCGGCTTCTCCCACCGCCTTGATAACAAGTTCATCAAGGTGTTCAAGCACGTACTGTTGTTGCGCTTTGTCGGTTAGCAGATAGGTCTCCACATTGGGGAGAATGGGTTCCTCATCAAGGTAGTAGCTTATGATGGTGGGGACATACGCGTAGATGGCTTTATCGTCGGCGACGCCTGTGCCAATTGCGTTAGCCAGCGCGACATTTCCTGCGCGATAGGCGTTCAACAGACCGGGCACTCCCAGATTAGAGTCGGGCTGGAAGGCGAGTGGGTCAAGAAAATCATCATCGATGCGTCGATAGATCACATCAATGCGTCTGAGGCCAGCCGTAGTGCGCATGTAGACGACGTTATCATGCACGAGCAGGTCACGTCCTTCCACCAGTTCGATCCCCATCTGGCGTGCAAGAAAGGCATGCTCAAAATATGCAGAATTGTAAACACCCGGAGTTAGTAGTACGATCACCGGTTCTGGACGCCCAGCCGGAGCCAGCGCCAGCAGGGTACTGAGCAATGCTTGCCCATAATGATCGATGGGACGGACGCCATAACTGCCAAACAAAGAGGGGAAGGTGCGTTTCATCACCTGCCGATTGGCCAGCATGTAGGAGACGCCGCTCGGAACCCGCAGATTATCCTCTAAGACGGCGAAACGACCGTCAGGTAAGCGCACCAGGTCGGTGCCATCAATGGCAACGTAAGTGTCATGTGGGATGCGTACACCACGCACTTCACGCCGAAAGTGCCTGCAACTATAGACCAGCCATCGAGGTACGGTCCCATCAGACAGGATGCGCTCGTCGTTGTAAATGTCCTTGAGGAATAGGTTGAGGGCGGTGACGCGCTGCGTTAAGCCTTTTGCGATCATTTCCCACTCCTCGCCGGTGATGATGCGTGGCAGCAGGTCGTAAGGCCAGATACGTTCGGTTCCCTCGTCATCTCCATAGACCGTAAAAGTAATCCCCTGGTTCAAAAATGCCGTATTCGCTGCTTGCTGCCGCTGGTATAACGTCTCAGCGGGCATTTCTAGTAAACGATGATACAACTCCTGGTAATGGAGGCGCGGCCTACCATCGAAATCCAGCATCTCATCGAATGCCGTACCGAGTGTATAATTTGAGAAAGGGGGAGGCAACGCGGGCTGTCCCATGGTATCGGGTACAATCACGAGCAAGGTTCCTACATTATTCTTCCTGGCTGACGAAACACTGACGATTTGACATCCTCCCGTCCCCTTGAAGGGGACGGGATTCCAACACTCACGTGTTGGCTTTCCTGCTTCGTCGAAGCGCGCCTGGTTTGGTTTTCACGGATCAGCCTCGTCGAGAGCTTGTGCAGGAAATCACGGCGGCGATCAGCGATACGGGCATGTATTCTGGCTACCTTTTTACGCACCTTCTCTCTATTCTTGCACCCCTTTTTCTTTTTCGCGTGCCGCCTCTGCGCACGCGCCAGCTTCTTTTCATCTTTAGCGAAGAACTTAGGATTGCCTACGATTTCGCCATCAGAGAGGGCGACAATGGACTTCACTCCAAGATCAGCACCTATGGTCTGTTCAGACTGAGGCAAGTGGGCAATCTCTTCTTCAAGAAGGATGGAGATGAAATAGCGACCTGCGCCGTCTTTCGTGATGGTGACGCTGGCAGGTTTGGCCCTTTCGGGCAAAGAGCGCGACCAGCGAATAGCAAGCGGCTCATCCATCTTCGCAAGGGTCATGTTTCCATCGCGCCACGTGAACGCATTCGCGGTATAGGTAGCGGCTTGCTGACCGCGCTTCTTCTTGAAGGTGGGATTGGCCCCGTGTCCCTCGAAGAAGTTGAGGAAGGCTTTGTCCAGATGCCTCAAGGCTTGTTGCAGCGGAACAGAAGAGACCTCGGAGAGCCAACTCACCCCTTCCTACTGTTTGAGCTGGGTCAAGGCCTCGCTCAGATCTTTGTAGTACAGGCGTTGCTGCTCGGTGTAGTAGGCATCCGTCTTTTTACGGAGCGCCCAGTTATAGACGAAGCGGTAACACCCGAAAGTACGAGCAAGAATCCGTTTCTGCTCATCAGTTGGGTACAACCTAAATTTGTACGCTCTCTTCTGTTTCATTGCTTACATGATAGCAGATACGGTGTAAAAAAATCAACTATTCAAAACAAGGGCCGGTGCTCTCATCCCGTCCCATGAATGGAGACGGGTCTTCCCTCGCCGGGGTTGATAACCCAGCGGGGCCCGTTCCTGGTATCCTTTCGGATCAGAGGCAAGGCAGTATAAGCATCTAATGAGCAATCTAGACCACCTGGAAATCTCCCGAGAAAATGGTTTTCCTCGAGCCAGGCGCAGAGTAGGTCAGAACGCCCTGGTAGGTGCCTGGCGACCGGGGAGCAGCGAGTTTCACAACGAGCTCCTGCCCTGATCCAAGCGAGAGAAAAGCCGTAAGGATCATCAGTCGGCAGGGAGCGACAGGTACCCAGGTTCCATGCACCAGTTGTTCCAATAGAACAGTTGTGCATTCAGTGAGATGGTTCGGGAAATGGATGGTTTGACCGCTCTGGTTATTGAGGATGAATACAATCGTATCCCCCGGCTGGTACACCGATGCCCTTACATTCAAGGTCACGGGACCCGTCCTAAGCGAGTGTGGAGGCCTTGTGGGAGTAGCCCGAGGCGTGGGTATGGGTTTCTTTACGGGAGTTGAAGATTTTACCACAGCCGTGGGTGGCGTAGTTGAACTGGCCGAGCTATTGGTATTATATGGTCCACAGCCTGCCAGCAATGCCAGGGCAACAATGGCGCTCAGAGGCATAAGCAGACGGTATATCGACTTCATTCCAGACCTCCTTGTCATCTCTATAACACCCGAACACTTACAAGAAGTGCCAGGCAAACTAATGTGCAAATATGGACGACTTATCCCTCATGCTATAGAAGACGTATATGGCCTGGCATAGGTTCCGACATGCTGACTAATAGCTATGAAATAGAGCAGGAACGTCAGAGCAGCGTATCAAACGAGGTATATCGACTGGCCCAGTCGCGAAACGTCCATTTCTCATCTCACCATTGATGACCATGCCGCTGAAAAGAACTCCCAACCACTGGACAGACATGAAGATCTAAGGGTATAATGAGTATACTATGAACGGTTACGCGATGAGAGGTTTGACAGTAATGATACGCATACGGCACATCTGAGCGGAGCCCATCCAGGGTTTACTGCTTGGGTACGTCATGTTCCACGATTTTTTCGTGGGCAGCATGTACTGCTTGTCTTACCGTCCTTTCAAGTTCGGGCTCCGCAATTTGTCGCATCGGCCACCTGGCTATGCGGCTTTTTTGTGCCTTCTGCCATGTATCTTGAAAGGATTTTTCATGCCAGCTATCTTCCAAAGAAGCATTTTGTACGCGCAAAATTTCCTCACAAGCTCCTGCCTGATCGACGCGCTACTTGACAGGTGCAGCTTCGAGTCCAGTGATATCTTGTACGAGATAGGACCCGGCAAGGGCATTATTACGGACCGCCTGGCATCTCGCTGCAGCCGGGTCGTAGCAATCGAGAAGGATGCGCAGCTCGTTAAGGCGCTGCGCTGTAGATTCGATGATGTTCCCACCATTACCATTTACGAGGGCGACTTTCTACTATTCCGCCTGCCCAATACCCGCTACAAGGTCTTTGCAAGCATTCCTTTCAATATCACTACTGCCATCGTGACCAAGTTAACGACTGCATCTTGCCCCCCTGATGATGCCTACCTGGTCGTGCAGAAGGAGGCTGCTGACAAATTCCTCGGCAAACCACGCGAGTCGCTCTACGCGGTGCTGACGAAGCCATGGTTCGAGCTGGACGTTATACACCGCTTCAGGCGCTGTGACTTCGTGCCGACCCCACGCGTCGACGTGGTGATGCTGCGCCTGCGCAAGCGTGGGCCTCCGCTCATTCATGGAAGCGAGAGGCAGTTGTACCGCGACTTCGTGGTGTATGGCTTTACGGCGCGGCAGCCATGCCTTGCCAGCACATTTAAGGATATCTTTACTACTCAGCAGTTCCAGCACCTGGGCAGGAAGCTGGGTTTCGGGTTCGACGTGACACCGACAGCAGTACGGTTTGAGCAGTGGCTGGAATTATTCGATTACTTCAAGAGGATGAACAATGCGCAGGCGTTGCAGATCACTGCAGGAAGTGAGAAGCGCCTACGGCAGCAACAGGCTCAGTTAGAAAAGATGCACAGGACCAGGGTTGAGAGAAAGGGATAATTAGAGTGATGATCTGACGTTTTGATATAAGGATTAGGGACTCAGGCCAAAACGTTGAAGAACGGCCTGTGGAGAGCCGAGAGCGGCGGGGAGGCGACGGAGAGGCACATGGGTCAAAATGGCAAATTCGGCAAGATGGAAAATGCCATAGGCTCGTCCGAGAAAGACGATGATCTTGTCGCGGTTTTCTTCGCGTAAGCGCTGACTCCAACGCGCGGTGCCTTCTCCACCAAGCAGGGCCGAACTGAGGGTGGGAAGGATCTCGGTGGCCGTTGTGGGAGTGGAGGCTGACCTGGCCTGCCACAAGCGGAAAGCGGTACACAGCCCCATGACCAGCAGGGTAAAGAAAGAATGGACCACCACGGCTGCCTGCGTGCGTTTGGGAAAGCGCAAGAGATGCCAGGGGTGCTTGCCCTCTTTGAAGATCCCGTTCTCAATGACGCTGCGCCAGTCATAGGTGTCGAACATGCTGAAAGGATCACCAACGTCTCCATTGGTCAGATAGACCGTGCCACCACCTTTGGGCACGCGATTCTCCCACCGCCGCACGACGACGGCATTGATGGGCTGCCCCTGGTAGTCGCGTCGATGGGCTGACTTGGTGTGCTCGGACTCGCCATAGCTATCGTAACTGGTCAAGGCTGACAATCCGACCACTTCGGTGCGCAAGCGTTCCTGGGTGGCCTTTGTGCCATGCCCATGACCGACGACCCCCTCGCGCACCACCGCACGCTCCCCTTTGGCCAATCCCTGCGCATCCTGGGTGACCGCCATATTGGCTTGGCCCACGATCACAAAGAGGATGCCACGTTGGTGCACCCGCCACAAATCGTCTCCGTCCAGATACCCGCGATCAATCACGACCGTGCCAATCTGCGCATGCTCTCCCAGGTTGCGTTGGGCTTGCTCCAGCAGAGGGATGAGCCAACTCCCCTCGTAATCCTGGATTTTGACCAGTTTCATGGCCAGCGGGAGGCGTGTTTGAACCTCAATGAGGACCAATACTTTCCACCCATAGACGTAATATTCCTCCGTCGCCGCTTCTTTCTGTCCTTTGATTTTGATGCTCCGGGTTTGCTTGAGCTTTCCACAGCCCTCATAGCTCTTGGGGGGATGGCTTTTGACTACCATATGCGGGCAGATCTGGTGACGGACACGATCCAGACCATCACCTTTGAGGAACCTGGCAGCATCTGGCACAGCGACCAAAGGAAACAGTTCGGAGCTGAGCAGACCCGCCATCTGCTCTTGCAAAAAGGCTTTGTACTCTCGATGAGCCGGGCGGGCACGCCCACCGACAATGGTTATGCAGAGCGTTTTGTTGGCATGTTTAAGCTCGCTGTGGCTGAACGGTACCGCTATCACAGCCTTGGAGCATTCCTGCGTGCCGCTGAAACCTGGATTAATTTTTATAATCAACACCGTCCTCATGAGGGTTTAGGCAATCATTCTCCTCAGCAATTTGCTGAACAGTTTGCTCTGGAGAAGATCCCTTCGATTACCCTTGTGTAGTGTCTATACAAACGGGTACTTGACACTTAGCACAAAAATATCAACCATCAAAGATATTGCGAGTTTTCTTTTACCATTTGGAACAGATCATAAACCATAAGCGCAAAACCACACTGAGTAAGCAAAAATGGAAACATTGATCTACCTCCGAGCATGCACAACACATCGACGTGGGGCGCGGCCCGTCGATGCACCTCTCCGCCCCGCCGTGAGGCGGTGCCCGATCAGGGATACCCTGCCCATTTCTTTTTGCCCCTCCCGCCTATCCGGCCACGAGCGACCGCGAGCAAGATTATCCTTCCACCCCACATATCCACCCGCCGTAAGGCGGAACCTCCACGCGAGCGGCACACCTCACTATCCGCGATAAGTGTCAGTCGGGCCACGTAGTGGCAGTGACTATCCGCGATAAGCGCCGGTGTGGGCACTTCGTGCAGACGCTAGAGTGATCTTGGCCGTTATGCATAGTACGATAGTCCTGTCCGACTTCGGTTGTACGTGCGCACGAAGTGCAGGCGCCTGGATACTGCACTGCGTGCAGGTACAGAGTGATCTTAGCAGTCATTCATGGTGACAATTCACGGACGAACTGCGAATTGAGCGCGCACGCAGTGCAGGCGCATGCAAGCCACCGAAGGTGGCGCCGCAGTCGCGGGGGCCGAGATCCATACCAGTTTTTTATAACAAAATAGAATATAATAAATAACTTGAAGGAATGACTCAAATATGTTACTGTTTACCTGATGAAGCTAAGGCCAGAGTTGTCCACTTCCCCTTTCCCTATCTATCCTATTAAGCATGAACAAAAGGAGAAGGACCTCATGAAATTACCCTTCGCCAACTACTGGCGTATTACCACGCTTGTCGTCTTGCTTGCCCTTGCACTTGTGAGTTGCGGTACTCAAGGTTCCAATAGTAACGGACAACTAAGTGTCCGCCTGGGCTATTTCCCGAATCTGACTCATGCCGTGGCACTGGTCGGCGTGGAACGCGGCACATTCCAGAACGCGCTTGGCACACGCGTCACGCTGGAGCCAAAGATCTTCAACGCCGGACCGGCGGAGATCGAGGCTCTCTTTGCTAATGAGATTGATATCGGGTATGTAGGGCCCAATCCAGCGATTAACGGCTATGTGAAAAGCCACGGTGAGGCACTGCGCATCATTGCTGGTGCGTCGAGCGGCGGCGCTTTGTTCATTGTGCGACCGGGTGCGAATATCAAGAGCCCTCAAGATCTCAGCGGCAAGAAGATTGCCACGCCTCAGCTTGGCGGCACTCAAGACGTGGCCTTGCGCTACTACCTCCAGCAACATGGCTTTCTTGATGAGCGCTCGCTCTGGAGCGGCGGAAAATTTGTGACTACCGAGGTCATTTCGAGCAAGAAATTCCTCGATCAACATCCCGACCTGGTGAGCAAGTTCCTCCAGGCGCATGTTGACACGGTCGAGTATATCCTGAGCCATCCTGGGGATACGCAAAGTATTGTGAATAGTGAAATCAAGCGTATCACGGGCAAAGCGCTGGCGAGCCAGGAACTGGCACTGGCCTATACCCATCTCGACATCACCTACGACCCGCTCACCGGTACCCTGCAGGAGTCTGCCGATAGGGCGTACGCCCTGGGCTTCCTGGGGCAGAGCAAGCCTGACCTGAACAGTATCTACTTCCTGGGACCACTCAACCAGGTACTCTCGTCCAGGGGGCTGGCTACAGTAGCCGGGCCATAGCGCGATCAGAAGAGAGGACGATGTAGATGTTTTTCCAGTCGACAGTAAGCCAGACCCAGAGGACCGAACATGTTATCGTCAGGGATCAGCCAGCGCCAGGAGGCATACCGCTCAAGATCGAAGGTGTGAGCAAGACCTTCAGCGGGGGCGCAGGAAGCATTGAGGCACTGCAGCCGGTGGACCTGGACGTGGCCGCGGGAGAATTCGTATGCTTGCTCGGGCCGAGCGGCTGTGGCAAATCAACTCTGCTGAGCATTATCGCGGGCCTGGAGACGGCGAGCAGCGGCAGCGTTTGGGCTGATGGACAGAAAGTGCATGGACCAGGCACCGACCGCGTGCTGCTGTTCCAGGAGGCCGCGCTGTTCCCCTGGCTTGATGTCCAGCACAATGTCGAGTTTGGTCTTCGCCAGGCCGGTGTGCCTGCCAGG
>WNGK01002068.1_pt1 | contig 21709 bp, 20 predicted proteins | sample 5400601 | NCBI WGS metagenome assembly WNGK01 (sample SAMN13153376, study PRJNA577476) | soil metagenome | isolation source: 60 cm soil or saprolite under Garry oak tree replicate 1 | place: USA:California | collected 2016-06-15
GTCTGGTGGCGCCCGGCTACAAGACCTACTACGCCTACCTCAAGCACTTCCGGTACGAGTGTGGTCGGGTCGGCATTCACGCCTTCCACGGACATCGGCATTTGTATGCGCAGGAGCGCTACCGGGAATTGACCGGCCGGGAGTGTCCGGCGCGCGGCGGTGCGACGTCGAAGCAGCTCACGCCGAAACAGAAGGCGATCGATCGCGCGGCGCGCGAAATGATCAGCCGCGAGATGGGCCACGGCCGCGAGCAGGTTACTGCGGTGTACCTCGGTCGTTAGCCCGATGCCGGTCGAAGAAAAGGTGACGCATCGCTGACGCAAGGAGCCACCATCAAGCGTCCTGCCAAATCGTTGACCGTACTGCCATCCATAGGGATTGCAGACGTCACGCTTGGCGTAGAATCCTTCTTACCTTTGTTCCTTCGCTGGCGAGAGGCTCATGCCCTCCCGAACATCGAACCACACCGCCCTGTACCTGAGATCCAGCAAGGACCGGTCAGACGTATCGATCGACGCCCAGCGGCGTGAGCTGACAGCCCTTGCAACCCAGCGCGGCTTGCTGGTCGTCCGCGAGTATTCCGACGTTGTCGAGTCCGGGACTGACGAGAATCGGCCCGGCCTTCGCGCACTGGTCGGTGATATACGCAAGAGTGGGCGCGGCTGGGACACCGTAATGCTGCTCGACACAAGCCGCCTTGCGCGCAAGCCGATCATCTCCGTCATGTTCGAGCGCGATGCCGAGAAACACAATGTCCGCGTCGTCTATAAGTCCGTTCCGGACGAAGACCCGATTACGGCGGTGCTTCTGAAATCCCTCATGATGGGGATCGATCAATGGCATTCCCTCACGAGCAAGCGCAAGGGCCTTGCAGGGATGGCTGAAAACGTGCGCCAGGGCTTTCGCGCCGGCGGAAGGGCCCCACGTGGCTATCGGCTAGCCACAATTGAAACTGGCGCGATCCGTGAAGGCGCCCCAGTCACCAAGACTAAGCTGGAGCCCAACGACGATGCGCCGATCGTCGCGGACTATCTGCGGCTGCGTGCCGAGGGCATCGGCCGCACCGCGCTGATGCGCCAGCTCAAGATCAGGTGGCCGGTAACGTCGCTCATCGGCCTGGAATGGAACGCCCTCACCTACGCCGGCCATACGGTCTGGAACGTCCACAACGAATTCAGCGGCGACGGCTACAAAGGAGAGGTCAAGCGCCGGCCGCGTAGCGAGTGGGTGATGCAGCGGGAGACGCACCCAGCGCTCGTCAGCGACGCGATTGCGGAGACCGTGCTCCAACAGGTTGAGAAAGCGAGCCTTAGTGACAGCCGCCAGCGCGGCGCCACATATCTACTTACCGGCATCCTCAAGACTCCCGCCGGCGCATCGTGGCAGGGCAATCGGTCATCACGGTCAGAGTTCTATCGCACACAAGTGGGCGAAGGTAGTCGTAGCTTCCTCGCCGAGCGGATCGACCGCGCTGTCATCGAGACCGTGGCCGGGGACCTTCAGTCGCCGGCATTCGTCGCCGCCGCTGTGAAGTCAACACGAGAGAAATTCGGCGCGACCCATGTTGAAGAGATTGCGGACGCACGCAGGCAGATCGCAAAGCTCGACGCTCGCAGTGGGAAGCTGCTCGAAATGGCGACCGAGCTCAAGACGCGCTCGCCGGTCCTGCGCAAGGTGGAAGAGCTGGAGCGCGAGCGCACCGAGATCGAGCAACGTATCGTCGGCTGGGACAAAGACGACGAAGCCGCGCACGCTCTGGCCAACGTCACCGATGCCCAGGTTCGAACCATGCTCGGGCACATGGCCGATGAGATGCGCCTCTATGAGCGCAACGCGCTCAAGGACTTCCTGACATCGATCCTCGACCGCATCGAGCTCGATCCGGACCAGCAAACCTTGCAACTCTGCTACCGCATTCCACTACGTGGTGGAGTTAGCGTGGCGTCCCCACGGGGATTCGAACCCCGGTACTCACCGTGAAAGGGTGATGTCCTAGGCCTCTAGACGATGGGGACGAGGCGTGGTGCCGAACGGAAAGATGGTGGAGCTAAGCGGGATCGAACCGCTGACCTCTTGCATGCCATGCAAGCGCTCTCCCAGCTGAGCTATAGCCCCCAGCGAGTCGCGAATTATACGGCGCGACCCTACCCATTGCAATCGAACGCCGAGCACGCAACCCTTCGTCGCATCATGCGATCTTCGACGCGCGCTTTTTCCGCTATGATCGGCTGCCTTTCGTTCCGACCCTCGCAATGCCGCTGCCCAACCCTTCCGCTCCGGCGATCGCGTCGCTGCGCGATCGCGTCGTCCTCATCACCGGTGCAAGCGGAGGGCTCGGACGCGCGCTCGCGCACGCGTGCGCCGAACGCGGGGCGATTGTCGTACTGCACGGGCGCGTCGTCCGCAAGCTCGAATCGCTATACGACGAAATCATTGCGCGCCGCGGCGCGGAGCCTAGCATTCTCCCACTCGACCTCGCTTCGGCGAATGCCGAGGACTTCGCGAGCGTCGCGAGCGCCTTGCAGTCGCAGCACGGCCGTGTCGACGCGATCATCCACACGGCGGTGCTTCTCGGCTCGCTCGGGCCCATCGAGCATCAAGCATTCGACGCGTGGCTGTCGACGCTGCGGGTTGACTTGCTCGCGCCCTTCGGCCTCACGCGCGCACTTTTTTCGCTGCTGCGCACCGCGCCTGACGCGAGCGTCGTCTTCACGCTCGATACGCGCGGTCAGCAGCCCAAGGCGTATTGGGGTGCGTACGCGGTCGCCAAGGCCGGGCTGGCGGCCTTGCTGGCGATCCTCGCCGATGAATGGGATAGCTACTCGAATCTTCGTGTTAACGGCCTCGTTCCCGGACCCATGTGCTCGCCGCTGCGGGCACAATCGCATCCGGGCGATGACGTCACGAGGCTGCCGCGTCCAGAAGCCTTCGCTCCACTTTATGTCTATCTTCTTTCGGGCCAGGCGAAGTCCGAAAGCGGGGGCGTGATCGATGGCGAGGCATGGCTGCGCGGAGAAATCCCGCCGGACGCTGCGCGCGATGCGGATCCGGGACGAACTTCGCAGCGCTAGGAGGAAGACGCATCGTCCGGCAGTTTGCCTAATCGCAGCAGCATTCGCAGCCGGCGAAAATCCTCGGCGTGCATCATGTCGGGAAGGATCGCCTCCGCGCGCGACCAGCGCGCTTTTTCCGGCCGTATCACCAGCGTGGTCAGCAGTGCTCCGACATAGGAGTCGGCTCGGACGATCCCCTCGATCCGGCGCCCGCTTCGTTCCGTCAACACGACGCGCCTGTCCGAGCCGATTTCGATGACGGCAACCGCGCGCGGCGAGACGCGCAATCCCCACGAGCGCAGCGTAGCGATGCCTTGCACGCCCACGGACAGCGCGATGGCGGCACGGATCCATTCGTTGCCGGGAAGCCAGGCTACAAGCGTTGCAGTCGCGATGCTGGCGACACCAACCAGGGCCATTGCCAGACGTGAGCGCTTGAGCTCGACGCGCAAGACGGCGGACGTTTTCATGATCGCGATTGCGCGCCATGGACAAGCACGCGTCAATCAGCCATTCGGATGAGTAGGTGCTACTGAGCTTTGCAGAAATGACTGACAATCAGCAACGCTCCGCCCTCACCCCCGCCCCTCCCCCAGAGGGCGAGGGGAGATTCGTGACGGAAATGGACGTCAACCATTTCCGTAAGACTCAAGACTGCGGATTGTGCTTGGCCAGCGCCAGCCAGGTTTCCACGACAGTGTCGGGATTGAGCGAAATGCTTTCGATTTTTTGCTCGACCAGCCACTGCGCGAGATCGGGATGGTCAGAGGGCCCCTGGCCGCAGATGCCGGCGTATTTGCCCGCTTTGCGACACGCGGTGATCGCCATCGTGAGCATGGCCTTGACCGCGTCGTCGCGCTCGTCGAAGCTCGCCGCGATCGCTCCACCGGCGTCGCGGTCGACCGCGAGCGTGAGTTGCGTCATGTCGTTGGAGCCGATCGAAAAGCCATCGAAGTGCTCGAGAAAGCGGTCAGCGAGAACCGCGTTCGATGGAATCTCGCACATCATGATGAGTTTCAGCGCGTTGCGGCCGCGCTCGAGACCATTCTTCTTCAGCAGCGCGACGACCTGCTCCGCCTCCGCGAGCGTGCGCACGAACGGCACCATGACTTCGACGTTGACGAAGCCCATTTCGTCTCGCACGCGCTTGAGCGCCCGGCACTCGAGCTCGAAGCAATCGTAGAAGTCGGAGGCGATGTAGCGCGAGGCTCCGCGGAATCCGATCATCGGGTTTTCCTCGTGCGGCTCGTACGCTGATCCTCCGAGCAGGTTTGAGTATTCGTTGGACTTGAAATCGGACAAGCGGACGATGACCTTTTTGGGCCAGAAGGCGGCTGCGATCGTTGCGACGCCTTCGACGATCTTCGACACGTAGAATTCGGTCGGGCTGGAATAGCCGCCGATGCGAGCGTCGATCTGCTGCTTGAGCTCCGCCGGTTGTGCGTCGTAGTTGAGCAGAGCCTTGGGATGAACGCCGACGTTGCGCGCGATGATGAACTCGAGCCGGGCGAGGCCGACGCCTTCGTTGGGAAGCTTGCGGAACTCGAACGCGAGCTCGGGATTGCCGACGTTCATCATGATCTTGGTTGGCGCCGCGGGCATCTCGTCCATCGCCACGTCGACGATCTCGATGTCGAGCTTCCCCTCGTAGATGTGGCCGGTGTCGCCTTCCGCGCACGATACCGTGACCATTTGCTCGTCTTTGAGCACCGCTGTAGCGTTTCCGCAGCCGACCACCGCGGGGATGCCGAGCTCGCGGGCGATGATCGCCGCGTGGCAGGTGCGGCCGCCGCGGTTGGTGACGATCGCGGCCGCGCGCTTCATCACCGGCTCCCAGTCGGGATCAGTCATGTCGGTGACGAGAACATCGCCGGCTTTCACCCGTTCCATTTCAGCCGATGATTTCACCAGCCGAACCGCGCCCTGCCCTATCTTCTGGCCGATCGCACGGCCGCTTGCCAGCACCGTGGAGCGCTGCCTGAGCCGAAACCGGCGCAGGCGTTCGGCGCCGGATTCGCGCGACTTGACCGTCTCAGGCCGCGCCTGAAGGATGTAGAGCTTCCCGTCGAGCCCATCGCGGCCCCACTCGACATCCATCGGCCGTTCGTAATGTTTTTCAATCGCCATCGCGCACCGAGCCAGCTCTTCGACTTCTGCGTCTGAAATCGAAAAGCGTCCGCGTTCGCTCGGCGTTACGTCGACGGTCACTACGGTGTTGCCCACGTTCGCGCCGTCGGCGAAGATCATCTTGATCGCTTTGGCGCCGAGACTCTTGCGCAGAATCGCGGGCCTGCCGGTCTCCACGTTGGATTTGTAGACGTAGAACTCGTCGGGGTTGACCGCGCCCTGCACCACGGTCTCACCCAACCCGTACGACGAGGTGATGAACACGACTCGGTCGAATCCGGATTCGGTATCGAGCGTGAACATCACGCCCGCCGCGCCGAGGTCGCTGCGCACCATGCGTTGCACGCCCGCCGACAGCGCAACGGCGGAATCGCCAAAGCCCTGGTGCACGCGATAGGCGATCGCGCGATCGTTGTACAGAGACGCGAATACTTCTTTTATCGCGTGAAGAACATTATCCAGGCCGCTGATATTAAGAAAAGTCTCTTGTTGCCCCGCGAAGGAGGCGTCGGGCAGATCCTCGGCCGTCGCCGATGAGCGAACGGCCACGGTGACGCCGGGAGACGCCTCGCACAGCGCCGCATAGGCTGCCTCGATTTCGCGAACAAGCGCGTCCGGTAGCTTAGCTCCGGTGATCTCGGCGCGGATGGCAGCGCCTGCTTGCGCCAGCGCAGCCACATCGTCGACGTCGAGCCTCTCGAGCGCTTTCGCGATGCGCGCTTCGAGATCGTTGGCGGCCAGGAACTCGCGATAGGCGAAGGCCGTCGTCGCAAAACCGCCCGGAACGCGGATCCCCTGCTCTGAGAGTCGGGCGATCATTTCGCCCAAGGAGGCGTTCTTGCCGCCGACGCGCTCGACGTCGTGCATGCGCAGACGATCGAACGCGATGACCCGCTCCTGCTCCGCCATGTCCTGCGCGCCTAGTGAAGTACCCGCGCGCTCATCCGCGGCGCAGGAAAGGCACGCATTCTAACGCGCGCAGATCCGCGCGCCGGGACTAACGGCGGATTCCAAGCGATAATCGCTGCAGAGTAAGGGCGGGCGTCGCGCGCGCGACGGAACGAGATATCAGTTCGGACCGGTCACGTCCTCGGTCACGCCGGCGTGCACAGGTATGAGCTCGTCATCGCCGAGCGCAACCGATTCTCCCTCGGGCCGCTTGTGCTTGCTGCGGACTGCGCGGCGCAAGCTGCGATAGAGATCGGGGTGCGACTCTTTGAGATAGCTGATGATTTCGAAATCGACGCGTTTGACCTGCGACAAGTCGATCTGCTCAACATGGACGAGTCTGAGCAACTCGCGCACGGGCTTGGGCATCTCGCGCCCGCTCTCATAGCGCGAGCCGCCGCTCTGCGTCACGCCGATCTGCGTCCAGAACTGTTCCTGATTGAGGCCCAAGCGCCTGCGAATCTCGCGCGGATTGAGAACTCGGTCAAAGAGTTTCACGGTGGTCCCGTTCGATATGGTCAGGGCTGGAATTTACAAGTTTCGCCGAAAAATCCGAAGCTTGCAATACCATTGGCATAATTGTTGACTAAACCGACGAGCGGCGCAAGCGCGTTAAGCGGTCGCCGCGCGCCGTCCGTTCCGGCGGCCCCGGGGCGCCGTCGGGTCGAACGGTGCCGGCCGCTGGAGCGCCGGTCGGCTCGTCCACGCGTGGTCCCGAGGGCGCCATCTTGCTTAGGGTGCTAAACAGTTGCCGGCCAGCTGGGCCAAAAAAAGCGCTGCCTGCGACCCGCTGTGCCCCTTCCGCGGGCCGGTGACGTCGATTTGCTAAGATCGTCAAATGCATCCCGGATTCTGCCCATAGATCCTGCGACGATGCTTTGTTGCGATCTCCACTGTCACTCGACGCGCTCCGATGGGCTGCTCGCGCCCGCCGAGGTCGTCCGCCGCGCCGCAAGGCGTGGCGTCGATGTGCTCGCGCTCACCGATCATGACGAGGTCGATGGGCTTGGAGAAGCCCGCGCGGCAGCGGAAGAGTGCAGAATCCGCTTCATCGACGGCGCCGAACTATCGGCCACTTGGCAGGACATCACCCTCCATGTGGTCGCCCTGGGCATCGATCCGTGCTGCGAAGCCCTGCTCTCCGGGCTGCGTACCATCCGCGAGGGTCGGAAGCAGCGCGCCCGGAGGATCGCCGAGGCGCTGGGCGCGGCGGGGATCGAAGGTGCGTACGACGGCGCCTTGATGCACGTGGCCAGCGAGCGCCTGATCAGCCGGACGCACTTCGCGCGCTTCCTGGTCGAAAGCGGCCATGCCCGCGATACCCGCGACGTTTTTTCCCGCTACCTGGTGCGTGGCAAGCCCGGCTACGTCGCGCATGAGTGGGCGACGCTTGCCGAGGCGGTGGGCTGGATCCATGCCGCCGGCGGGCAAGCCGTCCTCGCCCACCCCGGGCGCTACAAGATCGACGGCAGGCACATGCGCGAGCTGCTCGCCGAATTTCGCGGTCGCGGCGGCGACGCGATCGAGGTTGTTTCGTCCAGCCACACGCCCGCGCAGGTCAACGAATTCGCGCGCCACGCGCGGGTCTTCGGCTTGCTTGCCTCGTCGGGTTCGGACTACCACGGCCCGGGCGAGAGCCGGTTCGATCTCGGCGATATGCCGCAGCTGCCTGCGAGCGTGGCACCGGTATGGAAGGACTGGTAGCGAGAACAAGCTCGAATCCGGCGAGAGCGCCGGTCAAGCAGGTTCGCCAATCCCGCATCCGCGACCGGGTGATCATCATGATCAATCGACATACCGTCTTCTTCGTGTCCGATCGCACCGGAATTACCGCGGAGATGCTGGGAAACAGCCTGCTCTCGCAGTTCGAAGGCGTCAATTTCGAGCGAAAGACGATTCCATTCGTCGACACGCCGGAGCGGATCGACGAAGTTCGCCGGCGCATCGACGAGACGGCGGCGGCGGAAGGCAGGCGGCCGCTCGTGTTCAGCTCGATCGTCGACGAGGCGATGAGCGCGCAACTCGGTCGTGCGAACGCGATGGTGCTCGATCTGTTTCAGGTCTTCATCGCGCCGCTGGAGTCGGAGCTGGACGCGAAATCGTCCCACGCGGCGGGACGATCGCATGGGATCGCCAACAGCCACGAGTATTTCGCGCGCATGGAAGCGATCAACTTTACGCAGGCGCACGACGACGGCGCCGCGACGCGCGAGCTGTCGAAGGCCCAGGTGATACTGATCGGCGTTTCGCGCTGCGGCAAGACGCCGACGGCGCTTTACCTCGCGCTCCAGTTCGGAATCCTGGTCGCAAATTTTCCGCTGACCCCAGACGATTTCGTCGACAAGCAGCTCCCGAGGTCGATCCAGCCGTTCCACGATAAGCTTTTCGGCTTGACGATCGACCCCGACCGCCTGCAGCAGATCCGGGAAGCGCGGCGGCCGGCGAGCAAGTATGCCGCGCTCGACAACTGCCGCTACGAAGTGCGCGAAGCGCTGATGCTGATGCAGCGCGAGCGGGTGCCGACCATCGATACGACCAGCCGGTCAATCGAGGAGATCGCGACGACCATCCTGCATCGCGCGGGGCTGCAGCGCCACATTTTTTAAGAGATTGCCCGGAGGCGCGCCGCCGAAACCGGGCCGCGGCCCGCGCAGCATATCCTGCAGCCGGGCGTCAGCGGCATGCTTTCGGCTACCTGCCGATCAGCAGTTGCGGCAGCCATGTCGTCAGCGGCGGCCATAACGTCGTCGCTGCGAGCGCAACGAGCAGCGGGATGAGAAACGGCACGATGGCGCGCGACATCCGCTCGAAAGAGATCTTCGCGATGTTCGACACTACGTAGAGCACGACGCCCACTGGCGGGGTGACTGTGCCGATCATCAGGTTGAGGACGAAAACCACACCGAAATGCACCGGATCGATGCCGAGCTTCATCGCCACCGGGACGAGAATGGGAATAAGGATCAGCATTGCGGCGATGCCTTCCATGAAGCAACCGACGAACAGCAGCAGCACGTTGACGATGAGGAGATAGATCAGCGGGTCGGTCGTCCACGCCGTGAGCATCTGACCCGTGATCTGCGGGATGCGCGAGATTGCCAGGCACCACCCGAGCAGCTTGGCCGCCATCACCAGCGCCATCACGACACCCGTCGTTTCAATGGTGTCCAGTATCAGGGTCGGCAGGCTCGCGACGCTGAAGCTCCGATAGACGAAGAGCCCGAGGATCAATGCATAGAGCGTCGCGACCGCCGCGGCCTCGGTCGGTGTGAAGGCGCCCGAGAGCATGCCTCCGAGCAACACGACCGGCGTCATCAGCGCCCAGAATGCATCGCGGAATTTCTGCCAGATGTTCGCGAAGGTGGGGAAGTTGCCTTTCGGCAGGTTAAGCCTCCGCGCCATGAACGAGCACAGAACCATCAGCGCGAGTCCCATCAGCACGCCCGGGATGACGCCCGCGATGAAGAGTTTGCCGACGGACACCTCGGCCGCGGCACCGTAGACGACCATCGGCAGCGAGGGCGGGATGATGGGACCAATGGTGGCTGCCGCGGCGGTGAGGCCCGCGGCCATGTCCGGCGGATAACGGGCATCGCGCATGGCGCGGATCTCGACCACGCCCAGTCCGCCTGCTTCCGCGACGGCAGAGCCCGACATGCCAGCGAAGATCATCGAGGCGATCACGTTGGCATGGCAGAGCCCGCCGCGCATCCAGCCGACGATCGCCGCCGCGAAGTCGAAGATGCGATGGGTCACGCCGGCGTTGTTCATGACGTGACCCATGAGTATGAACAGTGGTGCCGCGACGAAAGGAAACGAGTTGGCGGCGGATACTTCCTGCTGCGCGATGATGATGGAATCGATGTTCTGACTCAGCACGAACGCGCTTCCCGCCAGCGCCATCGTGAGCCAGATCGGAGGCCCGAGGAAGAGCACGACAACCCATACCGCCAAGATGAACGCCATCGCAAGTGTCACAGCTGCGCCTCGATGGTCTTGATGTCGCCCTTGCGCAATATCGCAAGAAGATCGCGCAACGCGTAGACAACCAGGAAGCCGCTCGCGAGCGGCACGACGAGGTAGACCGGCCAGAACGCGGAATCGATCGATACCATCTGAACGCTGCGATTGGCGAGGGTAATCTTGACGCCGACTGCGAACAGGATCAGCGCGAACGCGACGGTCGCCGCGGACCAGAGCAGGTGCAATGCCCTGCGCAGCGGCGCCGGCAGGCGGTCGATCACAACGCTGATGCCGATGTGGATGCGTTTTCGCGTCGCCATCGCCCAGCCGAGGAAGGATGTCCAGACGAAAAGATACTGCGCGGCCTCATCGCTCCAGACCATCGGGTGGTTAAACACGTAGCGCAGGACGATCTGCAGAATGATCACGCCGAACATCGCGGCAAAGATCACGACCGCGAGCGCGTCGATCAGCTTCTCGGCTTGCCGACCCAGCGCTCGCACGGTAAGAACCTACGAGGCCCGAAGGGCAGCGCCCCGCCGCCTCCTTTAGCCATTGACATGAACTTGCCACCCAGCATCGGTGGCCAGCAATCGGCGCGATCGGCGCACCGCATCCGCCGCGGCGCTCAGGAGAGCGACCGGAGCCTCTCGAACGTGCCCTTGCCCCAGCGGGATTCGAATTTCGCCGGAACGGCTTTCAGCACCGCATCGCGGAAAGCGGCGACGTCGGGCCGGATGACCGTCATCCCGCCCTTGGCGAAGACATCGACAAGCTCGCCTTCCTGCTTGAGGATCTCGGCGTTGGCCGTTGCGACAGCCTTGCCGATCGCCGCCTGCACGATTGTGCGATCGGCATCCGACAGACCGCGCCAGAACTGCTCATTCACCACGACAAAGCGCGGTGTGATGATGTGCGCGGTGAGCACCAGGTACTTCTGGACCTCGAAGATTTTCGCGGATTGGATGGTCGGCAGCGGATTTTCCTCGCCGTCGACGACCTCCTGCTTGAGCGCGAGATACAGCTCGCCGAAGTTGATCGGCGTCGGCCGCGCGCCCCATGACTCGGCCATCGCGTTGAACACGTCAACCGGCGGCACGCGCAGCTTGAAGCCGACCATGTCGCGCGGGTGGCTCACCGCCTTGTTCGCCGTGGTCAGTTGCCTCGTGCCATAGTAGATCGTGTCGATGATGCGCATGTTGCGCGTCTTGACCAGCGTGTCGATCAGGCCGCGTGCGTCGACGTTCGCCATGCCTTTGGCCATGTGCGCCGCGTCCCGCCAGACGTTCGGCGCTTCCAGCACGGAGATGGCGGGGACCCACGAGCCGAACGTGCCCGCGCCGTCGGTATACAGCTGCAGAGCGTTCGACGCCAGCGCTTCGATCATGTCGCGCTGCGTGCCGAGCTGCGATGCCGGGAACACCTGCAATTCGAACCGCCCGCCGGTCTTTTCGGCGATCTCCCGGCCCGCGGCTTCGAGGGCTACGACGCTGGGGTAGTTCGCGGGCAGCACGTCGCCGTAGCGAATGATCGTCTTGGTCTGAGCTGAGATCCTGCGGACGAAAGGGCCCGTCACCAGCGCAGCCGCGGCCGCTGCCGTAAACCTGCGTCGCGAAATCATGATCTTCTCCTTATCGTGTAGAGATTTGACGGCCCGCCCCTGCGATTGCATTGCGCTTGTGCACGCGATGGCGATATCCTCGGCCGAACGTCGCGCGCCCAGGATGACGCGCACCTGCCGATGCCGGTGATCCGGCCCGAACGTCCATCTCGTTGTCGACCTGCGGGGAGTTTACCTGCGGGAAACAGGAAATGCGAAGAAGCTGCCGATGAGCACGGTTACGATAGGGGCGAGATACCTGGTGCGCGGCGTTTGGTGCGCGACGCTTTCGCCCTTGAGCGAAACCAATGGTCTCGACGCGGTTCGGCTTGCCGGGCACGTGCGCCGCCTGTTCGCATCGGGTGTCGACGGCATCGCGCTGTTCGGAACCACCGGTGAGGGGCAGTCGTTTTCGCTCGCCGAGCGCAAGGAGGGTCTCGACGACCTGCTCGCGGCGGGCATCGATAGGCGTCGAATCCTGGTTGCCACCGGCTGCGCCGCGTTGCCCGAAACCATCGAGCTGACGCGTCACGCCATCGAAAGCGGTTGCGAGTCGGCGCTCATCGTGCCCCCGTTTTTTTTCAAGGACATCGGCGAGGACGCGGTGTACGCCTCGTACTCGCGCGTGATCGATGCCATTGCCGACCCTCGCCTGCATCTGTATCTCTACCACATACCGAAGGTGAGCGGTGTCTCCATCCCGATCGAGGCGATCGAGCGACTCGTCGACGCGTATCCTGCGACGATCGCAGGAGTCAAGGACAGCGACGGCGACCTGGAGCACACGCGGGCGTTGCTCGCCCGGTTTCCGGCGCTGGCGATCCTGGTCGGCCACGAGCCGCATCTCCCCGCGGCGCTTGCCGCCGGCGGTGCGGGAACGATCTGCGGAATCGCGAATCTTTTTCCGCAATTGATGCGCCGCCTTCACGACGGGGCCTTGGCCGGAGACGGTCGCGGCGATACTTTGCTCATCGAGCGTTTCGTCGCGCTGCTGGAGCGTTTCCCGCTGTTTGCCGCATTCAAGGCCCTGCAGGCGCAACTCACCGGAGATCCGGGATGGGAAGCGCTGCGCCTGCCGCTCATCGCGCTCGACGCCGACGCCCGACGTGCATGGCTCGACGCCGTCGCCGGCCTCGGCATCGACTTCCAGCGCGACGGCGCGTGCCTCACGGAACGTGCGCAGGATCGCTCGCGTCGGTTATGATTTGAGCTCGAGCTGCGCCGTGCTGATGCGCCCACGATACCGGAGGAGAAAGCCATGACCGATGATGCCCCGCGTGATCGCCCTTTCAACACCTCCCGGCGCCGTCTGCTGCAGGCCGGCGCAAGCGCCGCGGCGCTGGGCGCGCTGCCTCACTCATCGCTGCTGCACGCTCAGGGCGCGTTCGACTGGAAGCGATTCAAAGGCGAGAAGATCGAGATATTTCTGGTCAAGAGCCCGCGAGGCGATCTGCTCACCCGATATCACAAGGAGTTCGAGGATCTGACGGGCATCAGCGTGGGCTCGGAAATGGTGCCCGAGCAGCAGCAGCGCCAGAAGGCGGTCATCGAGTTCAATTCGGGCAATCCGAGCTTCGACGTGATCGCGCTTTCATACCACGTGCAGAAGCGGCAATTCGCAAAGAACAAGTGGCTCACCGATTTGCGGCCGATGATCGCCGACAAATCGCTCGCGGATCCGAATCTCGACTTCGACGATTTCGCGCAGGGCGGCCTCAATTATGCCGTCGAGCCCGACGGCCGCGTCAACAGCCTGCCGTTCAATCTCGATCCCTGGGTCGTGTATTACAACCGCGAGCTGTTCGATGCCAAGGGAGTCGCTTTTCCGAAGACCTTCGCCGAGATGATCGATGCGGCAGGCAAGCTAAACGATCCCGGCAAAGGCGTGTCCGGGTTCGTGGCGCGCGGCCTCAAGAACGCCAACGTTCCGGTGTGGTCGAGCTTTCTTTTGGGCTACGGCGGAGACTTCATCGACAAGAACGGCAAGCTCCTGACCGATACGCCGGAGGCGATCGAAGCCGCAAAAATGTATCAGACGCTGCTGGCGAAGTTCGGCCCCGCGGGCGTCGCGGGATACAACTGGAACGAGGCCCAAAGCCTGTTCCTTCAGGGGAAAGCCGCGATGTGGCTCGACGGCATCGGCTTCGCGCAACCGCTCGAGGACCCCACCAAGTCGCGAATCGTCGGCAAAGTCGGCTACGGGGTCATGCCCGCGGGCCCGAAGAAGCAGGTCTCGGCGCTCTTCGGCGACGGCGAGGGCATTTCGACTTACAGCAAGAAGAAAGGCCCCTCGTGGTTTTATCTGCAGTGGGCGTCGAACAAGAACAATCAGACGCGCATGCTGCAGGCTGCGGCGGGTGCGCCCGTGCGGAAGTCGGCGTACGCCGCAGCCCAGGCGTCGAGCGACTTCAAGGCGCCCAAGCAATGGGTCGAATGCATGTTGACGTCGGCGCGGATTGCGCAGCCGGGACTTCCCGTTATCGCTCCGGTCACCGAGTTCCGCGATGTATTCGGAGTCGCCCTGACCAACATGATCAATGGCGCTGATCCCGCGACTGAGCTTCGACGCGCCACCGCGGAATTTCAGCCAGTGCTCGACAAGAGCGAGAAGGCATAGCGTCCCGTAGGCATACGCCGGTGCGGCAGCGCGCGGAAAAAGACGCGCGAACATGACGTCAACCCGCGCCATGCCGCCGCGCCCCGGGTTTCTCGCCCGGCGCCGGCGCACCTACCATTTGTTCATCGCCCCCGCGCTGATACTGATCGGCGCGGTGATCCTCTTTCCGTGGCTGTTCACCGTCTGGATGAGCGCGTTCGACTGGAAGATCGGATCGGTCGCGCATTTCGTAGGTATCGAGAACTACGTCAATCTCGCCACCAATCAGCGCTTTCTTGAGTCGATTGTCCACACGTTCTATTTCACGCTCCTCGCCGTCGTGTTTCCGTTGATTCTCGGCACAGCGGCGGCACTGATCTTCCACCGCGAGTTTCCGCTACGCGGACTGCTGCGGGCGGTCTTCACGATGCCGATGATGGCGACCCCGGTCGCTGTCGCGCTGGTCTGGACGATGATGTTTCATCCGCAGCAAGGCGTTCTCAACTACCTGCTGTCGCTCGTCGGGCTTCCGCCTTCGCTGTGGGTCTATTCGCCCACGCTGGTGATACCGAGCCTGGTGCTGGTCGAGATCTGGCACTGGACACCGCTCGTCATGCTGATCGTTCTAGGTGGGCTTGCCGCGTTGCCGACCGAGCCCTACGAAAGCGCCAAGCTCGACGGCGCGAGCGAGTGGCAGTTGTTCCGGTACATCACATTGCCGCTGGTCGCGCCGTTTCTGCTGGTCGCTTCGGTCATCAGGACCATCGACGCGGTGAAGGCGTTCGACACCATCTACGTCATCAGCCAGGGCGGGCCGGGGACCGCATCGGAGACGATCAACCTCTATTTGTATCTGCAGGCCTTCGCCTTCTACAACGTCGGCAACGCGTCCGCGGTCGTGGTGGTCTTCTTCGTCATTATTCTTGCGCTCGCGCTGCTCCTGCTCCACGTGCGCGAAAGGACCAAATGGACGTGAACGCGCCCTCGCGGCGGGCGGCGCCCAGGATCGCGATCAAGCGGGCATTTCGCCGCGCGGGCTTCGCATTCTCGATCCTGGTGATCATTTCACCCGCGGTCCTGGTGTTCCTGTGGATGCTGTCGCTGTCGCTCAAGAATGACGTCGACAACGTCGCCTACCCGCCGGTATTCATCCCGCATCCTGCGACGCTTGCCAATTTCATCCAGGTTTTCTCCGAAAACTCGATGGGCCTGTATTTCTGGAACAGCGTGGTCGTATCGGGGCTCGCGACCGCCGTGGCGCTGCTCGTCGGCATTCCCGCCGGATTCGGCATCGCGAGGGCGCAGGCGCACAAGCTTACGGTGCTGGTGCTTATCGCGCGCATGACGCCGGCGCTTTCCTACCTGATTCCGCTGTATATGGTCTTTCAATTTCTCGGACTCAACAACACGCTCACGGCGCTCGTGATCACGCATCTAGTCATCACTGTGCCGATCATCGTGTACATCATGGCGGGGTACTTCGAAACATTGCCCAAAGAGCTCGAGGAAGCCGCGCTCATCGACGGCGGCAGCGTATGGACGACGTTCCGCTACGTCGCGCTGCCGCTCGCGCGCCCCGGCATTGTCGTGGCGACGATCCTCGCCTTCATTTTCTCCTGGAATAATTTCGTCTTCGGTGCCGTGCTCGCGGGGCGTTCGACGCGCACGCTCCCCGCGGCAGTCTACAACGTGCTCACCTTCGAGCAGCTCGCCTGGGGCCCGCTCGCGGCGGCGGCGATCGTCGTCACGCTTCCGGTATTGCTGCTGACCGTCGTCATCCAGAAGGAAATCGTCGCGGGCCTGACGCACGGCGGCGTCAAGGGAAGCTGAGCGACGGGCGAATTCTTCATGATCGTCGTATTCGGATCCGTCAATCTCGACCTGGTGACCCGGGTCGCTAGGTTCCCCGCGCCCGGCGAAACCGTTGCCGGAACATCATTTCACATGGTTGTCGGCGGCAAGGGCGCCAACCAGGCGCTGGCCGCGGCTCGCGCGGGCGCCAAGGTGCGCCTCTACGGCGCGCTGGGGCGCGACGCGCTCGCGGCGATGGCGGTCGAGACGCTTTCCTCGGGCGGCGTCGATGTCGAGGGACTTGATCGCCGGGACGCTCCAAGCGGGTGCGCCATCATTCAGGTCGACAGAGGAGGAGAGAACTGCATCGTCGTCGTGCCCGGCGCCAACGCATTCGCGGACCCCGATTCGGTGCCCGATCATTGCCTTCGCGCCGGCTCGACACTGCTCCTGCAGCACGAGGTGCCGGAGCAGGCCAACAAGGCGCTGATCGAGCGCGCGAGCGCCACCGGCGCCCGCGTCTTGCTCAACGCAGCGCCTGCGCGTCCCATCGGGCTCGATTTGTTGCGCAGGATCGACATGCTCATCGTCAACGAAACCGAGGCGGGCGAGTTGGCGGCACATCTCCGCTGGCCCTCGGAACCCGCCCGCTTTGCGGCGGCGGGCAGCGCCTCCGTGGAATCGCTGGCGGTCGTCGTCACGCTCGGTGCGGCCGGCGCGATCGTGGCGCAGGGCGGGGATGAGCTTGTCACTCCTGCGCCTCGCGTCGATGTCTTCGACACGACCGGCGCGGGTGACGCGTTTGTCGGGACGCTCGCGGCCGCGCTCGACGGCGGGTCTACGCTCGCGCTTGCCATGCAGCGGGCCGTCGCGGCCGGCTCGCGCGCCTGCACCGAGCAAGGCGCGCGCAAACCCTGCGCACCACCGACGGAGCGCGCCTAAGGCGGCGGCCTTGCGGAGTGTGGAACCAGGCAACCCCCCGTCTTGTCCATGCGGTAGTGCTCGAATGAGCTAAGGAACCTCTGAACAAGTCCCACATGAGTCGCGTTTCTGGCGCAATGGCTTCAGATGCTAGGCGTCGCGGCGCGGCGAATAGTTCATGCTATTCGCGAGCCGCGCAACAACGCAGATGAGGCCATTGCGGCGAAACCCGGAGGGACGGGGCTTTCCGGGCGATCTGCTGTGTCGCGCCGCTCGCCAATGGGGCCTGCCATTGGCTTCGCGTCGCTTCGTGCATCTCATCCCGGAAAGCCGCCGTCGCGACCACGCGAGGGCTTATTCAGAGGTTCCCTAACGTAATTTTTTCAAACCGAGCGACGATTGCCATGGTCCGACGACTCTTGCTCGCCACACTGATGTTGGCCGGCGCGAGCTGCGCCGCTGCCACCGATTACAGCGATATCTGGTACGACCCGCCGGAATCGGGCTGGGGCGTCAATATCGTGCAGAGCGACAATTTTCTCTTCATGACATTTTTTCTTTACGGTTCCGATGGACGGCCGACATGGTATGTGGCGCAAGTGACGCAGGATGCCAGCGGCAACTTCAACGGCACGCTGTATCAAGCCACGGGCACGTATTTCGCGCTTCCCTGGGCCGGCAACGTGGTCAGCGTCGCAGGGACGGCGTCGTTCCAACCGACGAATGCGTACACTGCAAAGCTCGTATATACCGTCAATGGTGTGGGCATTGTGAGCAAGAACATTCAGCGCCAACCTTTGACGACGATCACTATAGGCGGGGGGTATACCGGCGGCCTCGTGCTCGCGCAATCGGGTTGTGCCAACAGCGGCAGCGGGACGCTGACGCTGAACATCCAGGTCACCCAGCCCGTCAACAACATGGGGCCGGTGACGGTCGCGATGAATCGGGCCGATGGCCTTTCCTGCACCTTCAACGGGCCCATCACAACCTGGGGCAAGCTCTACCAGATGCAGGGCGCGACCTACACGTGCAGCAATGGCCGCAATACGGCTGCGAACATCGACGAGCTGGCTGCGACGGCGCACGGGCTGGAGGGCACGTGGTCCGCATTGGTCGAGGGCGGCTGCATCGAAACCGGCACGTTCTCGGCAGTGCTCAGATAGCCGGCACACGTGACATCGCAGCGATCGTTATCGAGCGCTCGACACGTGCTCCGCGATACACTAGTCGCTGAGCTGTCAGGCAGAGGTCGAGTGCGATGCTGAGACGAATTTTGCTGGGGGCGATGCTTCTGGCCGCGGTTACGGCCGCCCGAGCCGTCGATTACACCGACATCTGGTATCTACCCAGCGAATCGGGCTGGGGCGTCAATGTCGTTCAGAGCGATAATTTCCTTTTCATGACATTCTTCGTCTATGGTTCCGACGGACGGCCGACGTGGTACGCGGCGCAAGTGACGAAGGACGCCAGCGGCAACTTCAATGGAACGCTGTATTCCGCTACGGGGACTTATTTCGCGCTTCCCTGGGCCGGCAACGTGATCAGCGTCGCGGGAACGGCGTCGTTCCAGCCGACAAGCCCATACACGGCGAAGCTTATCTATACGGTGAACGGGGTCGCAACCGTGACCAAGATTATCCAACGGCAGACCCTAACGCTTATCACGCTTGGCGGAGCCTATGCGGGTGTGGCGATCGTCGACGAATCTGGATGCGCCATGGCGGGTAGAACGATTAGCGATGTCGACGTCACGGTAACGCAACAGGTTAATAACAGTGGGCCAATTTCCATTGTTCTCAATTACCTTGCAAGCGGTACTTCCTGCACTTTCTCTGGCTCGGTCATTCAATGGGGGAAGCTCTACCAGATTCCGAGTGCTACGTATTCATGCAGCAATGGGTTCAAGAGCACAGCGATGATCGACGAACTCAACGCAACGCCGCATGGTCTTGAGATGCTTTGGAGAGCGCCCGCCACGCAAGGATGTACCGAGTCCGGAACATTTTCTGGTCCATTGGAATAGAAGAGCTCATGCAGGCGAGGCTTGTTGACGTACGCGCTCGAAAAGGCATACGGCGGCGGCTGCCGCCGCATTGAGCGATTCGAACCCTCCCGGCATCGGAATGGTGACGCGGGCGTGCGAAACGGCGAGCAATCCTTCGGACACGCCGCCGCCTTCGTTTCCGAACGCCAGCGCGACCCTTCCGCTGTAGTCGGCGGAGAACATGGGCTCGCCATCGCGTACTACGGCGGCGATGACGCGGCCGTCGTACTTACGCGCCCATGCCGGCAGATCCGCGTGCTCGAAGATCTCCAGATGGAAGTGCGCGCCCTGCCCGGCGCGCAGCACTTTCGGCGACCAAGCGAACGCGCAGCCGGCGGACAAAAAAACCTGCGCCGCGCCAGCGGCCGCGGCGCTGCGCAGTATCGACCCCACATTGCCGGGATCCTGCAGATCGTCGAGCAGCACGCAAAAGCCCGCCGCGCGGCGGAACGCGGGCGCAGGCGCGACGACAACTCCGACAACGCCGAGCGCAAGCGGTATCTGACCTAGATCGGCCCACACGCGCTCGCCGACGATGAGCGTGTTGCGCTCGGGGACGCGCTCCAGCAGCTCGCGCACCGACGGATTCGTCAGCGCCGATTCCGCGACGATGACGGTTTCGGGAGCGCCGTGACGCTCGAGGTACACGCGCAGCAGGTGCTCGCCTTCGAGCACGCAACGCCCCGACTTCGCGCGCTCGCGCGACGAAGAGACCAAACGTGCAGCATTCTTAATCCGCGCGTTGTCGCGCGACGTGATTCGCGGCATGACGGTCCGTTCCGAGCGCGCGCCGCTTGTGCGACGCGAACACCCTCAGCGCGGCGCGATGACGCCCGCGCTCTCCGCGGGCGCAGGCTGCTTGCGTAACGCGTTGTCCGCAGGCAATTGAAAGAAAACTTCGTCCTGGCGGATCATGCCCAGCTCCGAGCGCGCGCGCTCTTCGATCGCCTCGAAGCCATGCTTGAGATCGCGCACTTCGGCGTCGAGCACCGCGTTTCGCGCCTTGAGTTGCTCATTGACCTGCTTTTGCGCCTCGAGCTGGCGATCGAGGTCTCGCACCCTCAGCCACCCGCCCCTGCCCGTCCAGATCGGATACTGCAGGGCGATAACGAGAACGGCGAGGACAAGCGCGAGGATTCGCAAGAAGGGAAGCTCAGGTGTGTTGATGGAATGCGTTGCGCCCGGGATAGCTCGCAACGTCGCCGAGATCTTCCTCGATACGCAGCAGCTGGTTGTACTTGCAGATCCGGTCGGAGCGCGAAAGCGAACCGGTCTTGATCTGTCCCGCGTTGGTGCCAACGGCGATGTCGGCGATCAGGCTGTCCTCAGTTTCGCCGGATCGATGCGAAATGATCGAGGTGTAGCCCGCGCGCATCGCCATGCTCACCGCGGCGAAGGTCTCCGATAGCGTTCCGATCTGGTTGATCTTGATCAGGATCGAGTTGGCGACGCCCTTGGCGATGCCCCGCTGAAGGATGGCCGTATTGGTCACGAAAATGTCGTCGCCGACAATCTGGATTCTTTTTCCCAGATTGTCCGTCAGCATCTTCCATCCGTCCCAATCGTCCTCGGCCATGCCGTCCTCGATTGAGATGATCGGATATTTGTCGACCCAGGCGGCGAGATAGTCGATCATCTGCGAGCGCGTGAGCTTCGAGCCTTCCGATTCGAGCTCGTACATGCCCTCCTTGTAGTATTCGGACGCCGCGCAGTCGACCGCAAGCGCAACGTCGGTGCCTGGCGTGTAGCCTGCGTTCGCGATCGCCTCGAGCAGCAATTGCAGTGCGGATTCGTTGGAGGGCAGGTTTGGCGCGAATCCTCCTTCGTCTCCGACGGTGGTCGCCATGCCCTTCGCGTCGATCAGCTTCTTGAGCGCATGGAATACTTCGGCGCCATAGCGCAGTGCTTCGCGAAACGTCGGCGCTCCGACCGGCACGATCATGAATTCCTGCATGTCGACGCTGTTGTTCGCGTGCGCGCCTCCGTTGATCACGTTCATCAAAGGAACGGGAAGCGCCATCTCGCCGGCGCCTCCGAGATAGCGGTACAAGGGCAGCGTCGACTCTTCGGCGGCCGCCTTGGCGACCGCGCAGGACACCGCAAGTATCGCATTGGCGCCGAGCCTCGATTTGTTCTCGCTTCCGTCGAGCTCGATCATCGTCCGGTCGATGAAAGACTGCTCCGACACGTCGAGCCCGATGATCGCCTCGCAGATCTCGGTGTTGACGTTTTCGACCGCTTTTTGCACACCCTTGCCGTTATAGCGGGCGGCGTCGCCGTCGCGCAGCTCGATCGCCTCTTTCGACCCCGTCGAGGCGCCGGAAGGCACCGCCGCACGGCCGCTGATTCCCGATTCGAGCACGACGTCGGCTTCGATGGTGGGATTGCCGCGCGAATCGAGGATCTCGCGGGCGATGACGTCGACGATGGCGCTCACGCGGGGCTTCCAGGTTGAAACGGCGTTGGCCCTCGCCGCCGGAGCGACCGGCTGCGCGCGAGGCTCGGAAATCCCTCGTGCACGCTCATGGTGCCATCAATTCCACTTCGGGAAAGCCGGCGCGCTTGACCGTGGCGTCGAGCTCGACGAGCGTCCCGAGCAGCTGGCGCATCCGTTCCAGCGGCCACGCGTTCGGGCCGTCCGACAACGCCTTCGCCGGATCCGG
>WNGK01002613.1_pt1 | contig 21705 bp, 23 predicted proteins | sample 5400601 | NCBI WGS metagenome assembly WNGK01 (sample SAMN13153376, study PRJNA577476) | soil metagenome | isolation source: 60 cm soil or saprolite under Garry oak tree replicate 1 | place: USA:California | collected 2016-06-15
CAATCGCCAGGTTTTAATCAGCATGTGTTAATCAGCATGCGTTAATCGGCATGTTCTAATCAGTGAGGTGGATATGTCCGGAGGGTTGCGTTTGTTCTGGATGGTTGCATCTTTATTATTTCCGGCGCTATTGCTGGCGGCGGCGGTTTATGCGTCCGACGGCTCCTCGTCCTCTTCGCCGGCTGCGGCCGTCTCCTCGCAAGGACCTCTTTTGGCCGAGCCGAAGCCGTTGGCCGAAACTTTGCATGGCACCAGAATCGTCGACAACTACCGCTGGTTGGAAGACGGCAAGAATCCGGAGACGCAAAAATGGGTCGACGCGGAGATGTCTTACACCCGCGCCGTGCTCGATCCTTTGCCGGGACGCGAACAGATCCACAAACGTCTGACCGAGCTCCTGACCATCGGCAACATCAATGTTCCGCAGATCGGCGGCAAATATTATTTCTACACTCGTCGCGACGGCATGCAGAACCAGCCGGTACTGTATGTGCGCGAAGGCCTCAACGGACAGGACCGCGTTGTGGTCGACGCCAATCAGCTTGTTGCCGACGGCACTATCGCGCTTGACTGGTTCGAACCTTCGGAGCACGGCAAGTACGTCGCCTATGGAACTTCGCCCAGCGGCTCGGAGATGAGCACGCTGCACATCATCGAGACCAAGACCGGCAAGCTGCTGCCGGACACAATTGGGCGTACGCGCGCCGCGAGCATCGCGTGGAAGCTCGACAACTCCGGGTTCTACTACACGCGCTATCCCAAGAATGGCGACGTAGCCGAGGGCCAGGAGATGTACAACCGTCACATTTTCTATCACGAACTGGGCAGCGATCCCGCCGACGATCCTCTCATCTTCGGCGAAGGACGCGACGCCGAAGACTGGCCCAACGTGACCCTTTCCAACGACGGCCGCTGGCTGCTGATTCAAGTTGAGCAGGGGTGGACCAAGACAGAACTTTTTCTCGTCGACATGAAATCTGACAAACCGGCCTCGCGCGTGACCACGGGCAAGAATTTTCTTTATGGCGGCCAAGTGTTTGACGGAAAACTGTTCATCACTACCAACGAAGACGCGCCGCGCTATCGCGTCTTCGTCACCGACGCAACCAACTTTGACCGCGAAAATTGGAAAGAAATCATTCCGCAGACCGACGCCGTTCTGCAAGGCACGGGTGTCTTCGGAGGAAAGCTCTTCGCCCAGTACGAGCAGAATGCCAGCTCGCAAATCAAACTCTTCGATCTCGAAGGCAAAAAGATCAGCGACCTCGCACTGCCCACCATCGGCACCGTATTCGGCTCCGGGGGCAAGTGGGACAGAGACGAACTCTTCTACGGCTTCCAGTCCTTCACCGTCGCGCCTTCGATCTACCACTACGACTTAAAGGACGGCTCAACTTCGCTCTGGACCAAAGTTGACGCGCCTTCCATCGATCCTGCTGCCTACGAAGTCCAGCAGGAGTGGTATCACTCGAAAGACGGCACGCGCGTGCCCATGTTCGTAGTCCACAAAAAAGGATTGAAGAAAGACGGCCGCAATCCCACGCTGGTTACCGCCTACGGAGGCTTCAACGTCAGCCTCACGCCCACCTTCAGCCGCACTGCCTATCTATGGATGGAGCACGGCGGCGTCTACGCCGTCGCCAACCTGCGCGGGGGTGCCGAGTTCGGTGAAGACTGGCACCGCGCCGGCATGCTCGACAAAAAACAAAACGTCTTCGACGACATGATCGCCGCCGCCGAGCACCTCATCGCCGAAAAATATACTGACAAGAATCATCTTGCCGTGCAGGGCGGCTCCAACGGAGGCCTGCTCATGGGCGCCATGATCACGCAACGTCCCGACCTGTTCCGCGCCGTGGTCTGCCAGGTGCCACTGCTCGACATGCTGCACTATCAGGATTTCCAGATCGCCAAGCTCTGGATCCCCGAGTACGGCAGCGCCGAAAATCCCGAACAGTTCAAGTGGCTCTACGCCTACTCGCCCTATCACCACGTGAAGCCGGGCGCAGAGTATCCCGCCATCTTATTCATGACCGCCGACACCGACACCCGCGTCGATCCCATGCACGCCAAAAAGATGGCCGCTCTAATGCAGGCCGAAGCCAAGAATGGCACCAGCCGCGACCGTCCAATCTTATTAAGGATAGAAACCAAGGCCGGCCACGGCGCAGGCAAGCCAGTAAGCAAGCAGATCGAGGAGTTCACGGATCTGTATTCGTTCTTGTTTTGGCAGTTGGGAGTGAAACCGTAACGTGGGTCCTCGGTGCTTATCCCTCCGCAGGTACGACTGTTGGTCTGAGATCAACTTCGCAGCCGAGTTTGCGCAACGTTCGGACCAGTCTCGGAGCGCGCTGTCTGTTGGAGTGGAAGGCCAGAACGTGCGGAAATAGACGTCACGCACTGTCACGCGCTACTGCCCTCCCCGCTGGAGCGAGATGGGTAGCGCACACTCATTGGCTCAAAAACGCACATTCCAAGTCAGACTCAGGGACGGCCTCTGTTCCACAATACGGAATAGCGCATTACTAAAGTCCAATTAGCCTCTTGCTTTCAGTTACTTGCCACCCTTTCCCCAGATAGGCGACCATCTCTATCAACACGCGCCACGATCCGGACTTTCGGGATGCGTTCAGGACTCTAGCTGAACGGACACCGGCTGGCAACACACCGCTACAGGGCGGAATTGGTGCGATTCCACACAAAAAGGGGAAACTTGATGCGAAATCTTATCGGCGTTTCCGTTTTGGTTTGCATGATTTCGACTTTGGGACTGGCTCAGGAACCGCCAAAGCCGGAAGTTTACGGAGGCTACCAGTTCACCAGCACCGACGGCGGATGGCATGCCAGCGGCTGGAACACTGCCGCGAACATGTACATTACTCGCTGGCTGGGCGCAACCGCGGATTTCAGCGGCGTATATCACTCTGGCTCGAATCTCTACACTTACACTTTTGGGCCGGTGGTGTCGATCCACAAGAGCAGCTTCTCGCCTTATGCGCATGCTTTGTTTGGCGGCGTCCATACCGCAAGTGGTGGCATCAGCGACAGCGGCGTGGCGATGCTGTTCGGTGGCGGTGTGGACTTCGGAAAACGCAAGCTGGTTTTCCGCGCGGTCCAGTTCGACTGGATGGTGCTCCGTTTTTCGGGCATTTCCGACAAGAACAATATGCGCGTGAATACTGGAATTCTGTACCGGTTTTAGTTTGCCGGTACCGGTTTTAGCTCGCGTGAAAGCGCAAAAAAAGGTGGCCTACGGCCGCCTTTTCCTTTGGCTGTGGGGACGGAGTAGCCGAATGCCTTGCGGCGGCAAAATGACAATCAGCTGGATTGCTCATTCCAGCAGCAGCAAGCCAGAATACTCTCCGAACGAAGGGTGTGTCAGCCCCCGTCTGTCGTCTCGGATTTGGCTCTCCACTCAACAGCAAAAATTCCATTGTGAAACACCGATTTCGGTGGCTTGAAAAAGGTGGTCAGCAAAAATATTTTAGGCAGAAATCAACAACCTCCGGGATGTCGACAGGAGTGTGAAAGATTGCCTGCGTTGAGACTAAGGAGATTTTCGCCCGGTTACAAATCTCGCGGCCCGCTGTCCAATCCGGTTCCAAGCGGAGCTTCCTTCAACAATTCTTGCAGGTCGAGCGGACGGGTGAACATGGCGAGTTGGCCTTGGGGCGTGCGCGGCCACATTTCTCGCGGCTTGTCACAATACAACTCGACTCCGTTGTCATCGGGATCGCTCAGGTAGACGGATTCGCTGACACCGTGGTCGGCCGCGCCTTGCAGCGGAATTTCCGCAGCCAAAACTCTGCGTAGAGCAGCAGCCAATGCCGCGCGAGTTGGGTACACGATTGCGGTGTGATACAGGCCGGTTGTTCCCGGAGCCGGCGGCGAACCGCCGAGACTTTCCCACGTGTTCAACGCGATGTGATGGTGATATCCACCAGCAGACAAGAAAACCGCGCCATCACCATATCGCTGGGTCACCTCAAGCCCAAGCACGCCAGAGTAAAAGCGGAGTGCGCGTTGCAGGTCGGCAACTTTCAAGTGTACGTGTCCGATGCGCACGTTGTGGTCAACAGTATAGGGTGTGGTTGTTGTCGGGTTATTCTTGGACAAAGCCATCAGTGAGATTCTTGCCGCAATTTCAGGAGTGGACCAATCGTGTCCAGATTAAGGTTTCCTCCGCGATGGATTGGGCTGGCGGCCATCTTACAGAATCGAGTGCACCACGCCTCCATCCGCCCTCAGCGCCGCCCTGTTAGTCGCGGAAGATAATGGACTACACACGAAAGTCACGAGCGCAGCCACTTCTTCTGCCGTGGCGAAACGTTGCCGCAGAGGTGTAGGACGCATACTGCGAAAGAATTCCTTCTCGACTGACGCGGCGTCTGTCTGCTGCTCTGCCGCCAACTGGCCGACAAACTTGCTTACGCCTTCAGAAGCCGTTGGTCCTGGCAACACCGTATTTACCGTCCCCTTCGTGCCCACGGTCGTCTCAGCCAGTCCGCGCGCAATGGCGAGTTGCGCGGTCTTGGTCATGCCGTAGTGGATCACCTCCGCGGGAATCTGGACCGCACTCTCGCTCGAAATAAAAACGATGCGGCCCCAGTTGCGCTGCTTCATCCCGGGCAAAAGTGCCGGCTCAGGCGAACTCCGCTCAGAACATTTGTTTCTAAAAAGTGAAACCAATCGTCATCGCTGATTTGCTCGAAGGGCCTGACCTCAAAATCCCCAGGTTGTTCACCAGGATGTCCAGCACAGGAAAGCGGGCGATTGCTTGCTGCACCCCGTCGGCGGTGCCGAGATTGGCGGCTAAAGCCTTCCACCTTACCGCGAGTTCCGGAGTGTTGCAGTTGCTTCAAGGCAGCCTTTACTCTCTGCTCGGTTCGCCCGTTCACGACGACCGATGCCCTTCCTTTACCAATGCTCCGGCAATTGCAAACCCCAATACCAGTGGTGCTGCCTGTGCCCAGTGCCTGCTTTCCTTCCAACTTGAGATCCATGAAAGTTCGATGCTGCAGTTGTTCCCGATGATTCAACACAACGGGATTCTGTGACCGTGGGAATCAGGACTCTCAGGACTTTTCCCACAAAAAGCTCATATACTTCTGAGGAGTTTTTCCTTCTAGCGGTTTTTTTCGTGTAGCCTGTTTCTCCTAAAAAGAATCGATGTGCGTTTTTTGATCGGAGGACTTTCCGAATGCGACTACGCCAGGCAGGCATCAGCGCGATACGGCTTTCGCTTTTGGCCGCCGTCTGTTTTTTTATTTCTCACCTGTGCGGGCCGCGGAGCCCTCCTCGCGCGATTTGCATTCAGGTTGGCAGTTCCGGATGACCAGCGGAGCAGACATGGCAGCTCACGCTGATCTGCAAGAATGGCATGCAGCGCAGGTGCCCGGCGTGGTGCAGACCGATCTTTTGCAGAACCATTTGATTGAGGATCCTTTCTATCGTGACAACGAATCGCGCCTGCAATGGATTGGCGCGTCGGATTGGGAATATCAGACCACATTTCAGATCGAAGCCGGGGAGTTGGCGCGTGAGCATGTTGATCTGGTCTTCGAAGGTCTGGATACGTTTGCCGATGTTTACGTCAATGACCGTGCGGCGCTGCAAGCAGACAACATGTTTCGACGCTGGCGGATCGCGGCCAAGCCTCTCTTGCAGCCGGGCGCGAATATTTTGCGCGTCGTATTTCATTCTCCGATCACGAAGATGCTGCCCTATGTAAAGTCGCAGGGCTACGTTCTGCCCGCCATCTCGAGCCAGAATGGGGGCAACGAAGAAAATATCGCGACTGCTCCCTACACGCATAAAGCTCCTTATCAATATGGATGGGATTGGGGACCGCGCTTCGTCACTGAAGGCATCTGGCGGCCGATCCACCTCGAGACATGGGATTCACTTCGCATTGAGAACGTTCATACTCATCAGGGAAGAGTCAGGAAAGATTTGGCGAAGGTTGCTGTCGAAGTTGAAGTCGAAGCCAGTCAGCCCCCAACGGCGACCATTGTTGTCACACACCAGGAGCTGGGCGGCGAGCCGGTGAATGACGGCACGCAGACCGTGCCACTCGATACCGGAACGAATCACAGGTGAAACCACGGTTCATGTCGGAATTTGGATTCCAGTCTTTCCCCGAAGTGCGGAGTATTTCTTCTTTTGCCAAGCCAGAAGATTTGGATATTCGCTCGACGGCCATGCAAGCGCATCAGAAGAACCATGGCGGCAATGAACGCATCCTCACTTATATGCTGCGCGAGTACCGCGAGCCCAAGGACTTTGCTTCTTTTGTTTACCTGAGCCAGGTGCAGCAAGCCGAAGTGATCAAGCTGGGCGCGGAGCATCTGCGGCGCAATCGCCCGCGCACGATGGGATCCTTATATTGGCAATTAAATGACGCTGGCCGGTGGCATCCTGGGCCAGCATTGATTATTTCGGACGCTGGAAGGCGCTGCAGTATTACGCGCGGCGGTTCTATGACGATGGGCTCATTTCGCCATATGCCCATGATGGCAAGGTGGATATCTTCGTCGTGTCGGACAAGCTGCAGCCGTTCTCGGGTGCCAGGCTACTGGATTTTTCTGGAAATGTGCTGTTCGAGAAAACACAGGATGTACAGATCCCAGCGGCTTCGAGCGCAATTTATCTGACTCTGGATGAGAAAGAAATGTTTGCCGGCCCCTCAGACAAAGATTCTGCGAAGATTGGCCGACGCAGCAGTTTTCTCGTGGCTCACTTAGAGGTGGGCGGGAAAAGCAGGTCACGCAATCTGGCGTTCTTCGATGTTACTCACAACCTGGAATTACCTGTGACCCCAAGTGTGGAAAGCAACCTGGTTAAAACGCCGGATGGTTATGCGCTTACGCTCCACTCGCCGGCCCTCGCCCGCAGTGTGTACATTTCCTTCGGCGACATCGACGTCCAGCTCTCTGATAATTATTTTGACCTGCTGCCGAAAGAATCTGCGCCCGTCAATATAAAAACCGCAGTCCCCCTCGAACAGCTCCGCCGGGTATTGAAAATGGTTTCACTTACCGACGCGTTCGCCAGCCGCGCAGTCAGTTATTGAGAGGGCGTGGTTCGAGCACATCGCGAAGGATACGCTAACCGGCTGCGAAGGAGGCCTCCTTTCACGCCCAGCCGACTATGCGGCCGCGAAGCTTTGAGCTAGCCCCATGCGCCGCTGAATATCGGTGAAGCGCACATCGGAGCGGATAGGATCGAATCTGGGATCCATCTTGCTGTACGTGAGCAAGGTGGATCGCTCCTCGAAGGCTTTTTCTAGGGCTGCAAGCCCCTTCCCCTTGTCACTCAAGACCAACCTAGACTTTTCGAGCCCAAGTCTGAGAATTCGTCTCTCAGACTTTCCGGCCATGTAACATTGTTACTTGCGCCTCAGCTCGCAGGGATTTCAAGGGGCGGAGCCCCTTGGCTAGATTTAGGCAGACTGAAGAATGGGGAATGTTTTCTTTTTTGCTTTGGTTTCGAGGGGTGGGAATCCTCAGCGCCTTTTCTTTCTGGCCTGAGATGGCGTACGCATGCGCCAACGAAGCCATGGTGTTGGGCTCGGGAGAGAGTGCGGCTGCTTTTTCCAGCTGCGCGACAGCTTCGGCCGGCATGCCTGTTTCTCATAAAGTCGAATCATTGAAACGAATGTGACTTGCCGGTCGTCCACACTCCGCCGATCTTCAGAACCTATTGCAGCCTGAATGGCATCCCATAGCCTGCATGAGAACGCCTTGCGACGAAGCCGCAATCCGAACCGGGGATGTCGCGGTTCCGTGTGGCGCAAAGCCGAGACCATGGATACTCGCCGCGACCATTCTCGGTTCGAGCATGGCTTTCATCGACAGCACGGTGGTGAATGTCGCTCTGCCTGCGCTCCAGGCCAGCTTTCACGCAACGGTAGTGGATGTGCAATGGGTGGTCGAGTCTTACGGATTGTTTCTCAGTGCCCTGATTCTGGTCGGCGGCTCGCTGGGCGACCTGTTTGGCCGCCGTCTGATCTTCGTCGCTGGTGTGGCGATTTTCGCCGCGGCCTCCGCGGGTTGCGGCCTGGCTTCGAACATCCATCAATTGATCATGGCGAGAAGCATTCAAGGTGTGGGAGCTGCACTCCTCGTCCCGGGGAGCCTGGCGATTATCAGTGCGTCATTTGACGAGAAGAGTCGTGGCCAGGCGATAGGCACGTGGTCGGGCTTTACGGCGATCACCACCGCCATTGGTCCGGTTCTTGGCGGCTGGCTGGTTGAGCATGCTTCCTGGCGGTGGGTATTTTTTATCAATCTCCCGCTTGCCGCGGCGGTGATCGCCATTTCGCTTTGGTCGATACCGGAGAGCCGCAAGGCCACGGCCGGGCGGGTGGATTGGTTAGGAGCAATTCTTGCCACGCTCGGATTGGGGGGTTTGGTTTACGGGTTCATTGACTCGGTCAACCTGGGTTGGACAAATCCTCTAGTATTTGGAAGTTTGGTCGTTGGCGTCGGCTGTCTTATTACATTCGGCTTCGTCGAAGCCCGCGTTCATTCGCCGATGCTTCCGCTTGCGCTGTTCAAATCCCGCGGCTTTAGTGGCGCGAACCTGCTTACGATGTTTCTATATGCCGCTATTGGAATTTTCTTTTTCTTGTTCCCGTTGAACCTGATTCAAGTCCAAGGATACTCCACAACGGCAGCCGGCGCTGCGGTCCTTCCGTTGATTCTGCTTATATTCTTCCTTTCCCGCTGGTCGGGCGGACTTGTCGCCCGTCATGGCCCGCGAGGCCCTCTGATCATTGGCCCTCTCATTGCGGCTTTGGGTTTCGCGCTCTTCGCGGTGCCGACCGTTGGAGATAGCTATTGGAAGACGTTCTTTCCGGCGGTGGTTTTTCTCGGGTTCGGGATGGCGGTCACGGTGGCTCCTCTAACTACCGTGGTTATGAATTCAGTAAGTCAAGACCGAGTCGGCACAGCTTCTGGCATCAACAATGCAGTGGCGCGCGTAGCGGGCGTTCTTGCGATTGCGCTGCTTGGGATTGTGATGGTGAGCGCCTTTGGCTCTCGCCTGCATCGAAGCCTGACTCCGCTTTCGTTGCCGCCCGCCGTTGTTCAGGAGGTTCGAGCAAACCAGATCAAGCTGGCCGGATTGCAGGTGCCCGCTGGTCTCGATCCCACTACGAAAACCGCCGTCGAGGAATCCATTCAGGAAGCATTTATATTTGGATTCCGCATTGTAATGTTCATCTGCGCATGCCTGGCTGTGGCAGGTGCCGGGGTCGCGTGGCTCATGATTCCGAAGGGTCCTGATCGCCCTGGGCTGGCTGCGGACTCCTGATTTAAGGCGGACACCAACGCGATGGCCTAGGGAGGCTTTGAGGGAGGCTTTGGGTTTGACCCTACACCTCTAACGTGTTATAAATGCTCGTTTTGCGCTGGGAGGCTCGGGGGCAGTCTGTCTTGCCCTGGACTGGCTGGCGCGGAATGTTCCGACGCGGCCAAGCTCAGCACTCCTTCAAGTCTTGCGGTGGAAGCGTGTTCGGAATTCTGGCGGAATCACTCCTGATGTAGCTGAGCACCTGTGAATGGAACGTGCGGGCTGGCGGGACGGGTACGCCGGAAGGCAGCGCATAAACACGTTTGTAATCCGTGGTCGAAGCCGTTGGAATAATAACGTCATAAAGACAACATGATTTGGAGGACTGTTATGCGCACCTGGCTCGCAAGCCTTGCGTTCCAAGGACGCGGTATCGCTCGATTTGAGGGAGTGATTCGATTTGCCGGGGTGAGAACTCTTTCGGCTCTGGCTGCGCTTTTTACCGTCGGCGTGGGGACGGCTATGGCTCAGCCTGAGGCTGGTGGTGAGGCGGCGTTGAAGCTGCCTAACCTTCGCGATGTTAACTTTCTGAATGGCAGGATGGACGGGCACAACCTGCTGCTAATCGGAATCCTGTTCTGCATTTTCGGCCTCGGCTTCGGCTTGGCTATTTACATGCGGCTCAAGAACCTGCCAGTACACCGGGCGATGCGGGAGATCTCGGAACTGATCTACGAGACCTGCAAGACTTATCTGGTGACGCAGGGCAAGTTCATCCTGGTGCTGTGGGCGTTCATCGCAGTGATCATCGCTGCATACTTTGGCTGGCTGGCACCCGTGCCGGATAAGCCGGTCGCGCTGACCCTTCCCATTATTCTGGCCTTCAGCTTGATTGGCATTGCAGGCAGCTACGGCGTGGCATGGTTCGGAATCCGGGTGAACACTTTCGCTAACTCGCGCACTGCGTTCGCTTCCCTGCCTGGCAAACCCTATCCCGTCTACCAAATTCCGCTTGAGGCGGGCATGAGCATTGGCATGATGCTCATCAGCGTAGAGCTGCTGATCATGCTCTTTATTCTTCTCTTCGTTCCGAGAGATTACGCCGGGCCGTGTTTTATCGGATTCGCCATTGGCGAGTCGCTGGGTGCGGCTGCTCTGCGAATCGCGGGCGGCATTTTCACCAAGATTGCCGACATTGGAGCTGATCTGATGAAGATCGTCTTCAAGATCAAGGAAGACGATGCGCGCAACCCCGGCGTGATTGCCGACTGCACCGGTGACAATGCCGGCGACTCGGTCGGACCTTCGGCGGATGGTTTCGAGACCTACGGCGTGACAGGTGTGGCGTTGATTACTTTCATTTTGTTGGGGGTGAAAAATCCAATCGTCCAGGTTCAGCTATTAGTGTGGATCTTCGTAATGCGCGTCATGATGCTGGTGGCCAGCGCGGTTTCTTACTTCTTAAACGGGGCTATCGCCAAGGCGAAGTATGGAAACGCGAATGAGATGAACTTCGAGGCGCCGCTGACTTCTCTGGTCTGGATCACTTCGATTGTCTCCATCGCACTCACCTACCTGGTCTCGTCGATCATTATTCCGGATCTTGGCGGGGACACTTCGCAATGGTGGAAGTTGGCTAGCATTATTTCCTGCGGAACATTGGCGGGCGCTGTGATTCCGGAACTGGTCAAGGTTTTTACTTCCACAGAGTCGCGTCACGTGCGCGAGGTTGTGACCTCGGCGCAAGAAGGGGGAGCGTCACTGGGAATTCTTTCCGGATTCGTGGCGGGCAATTTCTCCGGCTACTGGCTGGGGCTGTCGATGGTTGCCTTGATGTCTATTGGCTACTATTTCAGCACCATGGGCTTGGCGGTCGCGGCCACCATGCTGGCTCCCGCGGTGTTTGCCTTCGGACTTGTGGCCTTCGGCTTTCTGGGCATGGGGCCCGTGACGATCGCCGTCGATTCCTACGGTCCAGTCACGGATAATGCTCAATCGGTTTACGAGCTCTCCTTGATTGAGCAGGTGCCGAACGTCGTGAGCGAAATCAAGAAAGACTTCAACATGACAGTGGACTTCGACCGCTCCAAGCACTTGCTCGAAGAGAATGACGGTGCGGGCAACACGTTTAAGGCTACGGCCAAGCCTGTGCTGATTGGCACGGCTGTGGTAGGCGCAACCACGATGATCTTTTCCATCATCATGGCTCTGACCAGCGGACTCACCGTGAATAAGGAGAATCTCTCGTTGCTGCATGCACCGTTCTTCCTTGGTCTGATCACGGGCGGAGCGATGATCTACTGGTTCACGGGCGCATCGACGCAAGCGGTAACCACCGGGGCGTACCGCGCCGTGGAGTTCATCAAAGCCAACATCAGGCTGGAAGGCGTGACCAAGGCCTCGGTCAGCGACAGCAAGAAAGTGGTGGAGATCTGCACAAAATACGCCCAGAAGGGCATGTTAAATATCTTCATCGCTGTCTTCTTTGCCACGCTGGCTTTCGCCTTCGTGGAACCGTTCTTCTTCGTCGGTTACCTGATTTCAATTGCCATCTCGGGCCTATACCAAGCCATCTTCATGGCCAATGCCGGCGCCGCGTGGGACAATGCCAAGAAAATTGTCGAAGTCGAATTCAAGCAGAAGGGGACTCCGCTGCACGACGCAACCGTGATCGGCGACACGGTGGGCGATCCGTTCAAGGACACTTCGTCGGTGGCCCTTAATCCGGTCATTAAGTTTACTACCTTGTTTGGACTGTTAGCGGTGGAATTAGCGGTCACCCTGACCCGGGATCAGGGATCGACGCTCACCAGCGGGCTTGCCCTGGCGTTCTTCGTGGTGTCAATGTTGTTCGTCTACCGGTCGTTCTACGGGATGCGGATCGGGTCCGATAGCACGAAGTAAGGACATCGATGACAAGCAGTTCGCGAGCTTGGCTTTATGGGAAATTGCTTGTCACGCTCCTGGCGCAATCCGCATCGGTCGCAACATTTCCCCCTCGGGCTACATACTCTCGGTGCGGGGAGCAGTGCAGTCCGTCGCGTGAATTTAGCTTCGGGCTTCACCAGATCCAGCAAGCTATCGAACCAGACCTCTCTTTGGAACAGACGCTCTATTCGCGGAATCAGATTGCGCAGGCTCTTGCAGAGTGGTCGCGCAAGCGACTACTCCAATTGGCGAAATTGGCATGCCCCGTGAAAGTGCCTTCGGGACCGGCCGACCCGCTGTCTGGCAGAAGCTGACTTCGGTACCGAGGCTAGGTCCCTGCCCGCGACACTTGTGAAACTGGAGTTGCAAATATCAGATCCGCTGATTTTGCTCTCGAAAACCTCTCAACGCCGCCGTCTGTAAGTTGCCGATTCTGTAATTCAGAATCAGGCCATTAAAGGTGTCAATTAAAGATGATTCTGGATCGCGGGGTGCAGACCGCGATTGGGAGGGCGGTCACGAGAATGGGTCAATGAGAGCAATGGATATTTCACCAACCATGGCAACGACGGCCTTGCTTGAGTTCGCGTTCTCGCCCCAGCGAGTCTTGCGTCAATCTGGTCAATGTCAGTGAGTGGGAGGCGTGGCGATCTCATCAATAATATTCGGAACCCCGGCCTCTCGATCACGCGGGTAGCCGTGGGCGCTCGCAAACGCGGAATTGTTCGCCCCGGTGTGGCTGGAGGCCGACTTGCCCAGGCTCGAACCGGCCGATATTTGCGTACCTGTGCGCGAGCGAGCGAGTGCGCTGCCGTTCATCCGTGAGCCTTGCATATTGGAAACTGCACGACCCGGAGAAATCGAGGAGCTGCGCGCGTTGCTCGATAGGGGCGGCGAAGATGCCCTCATCCCGGAAGGTGCCGCGGGAGTTCCCGCACGAGCGGCACCGGCCGGGCCTCCGTGCGCCCGCGACGCAACGTTACAAAATGGTGACATGGCGTTGACCTCGCCTTGACAAAATGGCGAAACGGTTTTGCCACAATTGTTGTTATCTGCCCGACAAAAGGCAGGCCGGGCTCCTCGCAGGGGCGCAATTTGTGAATGCTTACGCTGGGGAGATCCTGACTCGAAAGCCATGATATTCGAGATGTTCCGCCCGGTGCATCGCTGGATCTGGTGCGACGCGGAGCGACGCGCGCACAAACTGCTGCGCTTCGGCGAGACCGAAACCGACGGCGGCCGCGACCTCGTGCGGGCATCCGAGACGACGCCGGATTCACTCCTTCGCCGCCTTTATCTGGAACACGCCATCGACGAGCACCGTCACGGTGTAATGTTCCGTCGACGGGGCAACGAGATTCTGCGCTCGCTCGCTCCCGGCTCGAATTCCAGCTTTCAGGCTGACTGGCTGGCACCCAGCGGGCACGGCGTCGACGACCTGCGCGTGGACGAAGAACCCGATGAGGCTCTCCTTGCTTTTCTTCATTTGTCGGAAAAAAACGCTGCCGACCGTTTCTCCGTCTATCGCGATGTGCTGGAAAACGATATACCGACGCGCGCGATCTTCGAGGAAATCCTGCGCGACGAGGTGTTTCATATGAACTACACCCTTACACAACTGGCTCGCGTCTCACCGCAGCGTCACGGGAGGACGCTGTGGTATGAACGGCTCAGACGCATATGGAAAAGCTATTTGCGGATGGCGGCCGCCTTGGGCGCCGTCATGGGCGGTTTCATCTTGACGGTTCAGTATTTTGTTATTCTTCCGCCGTTTGCTTGGCTCGCTAAACGTGCGGAGCGCCGGGAGTCACCGGGTTGGACTCCGGTCTCCCCACAACCCAATCGCCCTCTGCAGCGTCAATATTAGAGCACGAGTTCTGACATGAAGATCCTAGGGGTTTCGGCGCATTATCACGATTCTGCGGCGGCGCTCGTGATTGACGGCGTGCCGGTCTGCGCTGTGCAAGAGGAGCGTTTGTCCCGGCGCAAGGGCGACGCATCTTTCCCGTTGTCGGCGATCCAGTGGTGCCTCGATCGCGCCTGTCTAGAGCCCGATGCGCTTGATGCAGTGGTTTATTACGAGCGTCCTATGCTCAAGTTCGAACGCATCCTCACTTGTGCCTTGCGGGCTTTCCCCCATTCCTGGCGGGCGTTCCCGAAAGCGATGCAGAACTCGCTGGGCGAGAGGGTCTGGGTGCGCGGCATCATCTCATCGCACTTAGGTGTGCCGAGCAGCAGAATCTTATTCACCGAGCACCACCAGTCGCATGCCGCAGCGGCCTTTCTTACTGCTCCGACGCGCCGGGCGGCGATATTGACCACTGATGGAGTGGGTGAGTGGGCCACACTTGCCGTCGGTCATGGCGAGCGCCAGCCCGATGGGAACACTGAGATCACGCTCCTGCGTGAAATCAGGTTTCCGCACTCGTTGGGAATGCTTTATTCGACCTTCACGGCGTACCTTGGTTTTGCGGTGAATGAGGACGAGTACAAAGTGATGGGGCTGGCTGGCTATGGTCGTCCGACTATGGTGGATCAAGTCCGGCGGGTCATCCGCCGCACGCCAGACGGCGCATTCACGCTCGATCTGGGCTACTTCGAATTTCATACCACAACTGAGCGCTCCTACTCGGATCGTTTCGTCGAACTGTTTGGCCCGCCGCGCAATTCCTATGAGCCGATCGATCTGGAGACCGCTGAAGGCCAGCGCTTCGCCGATTGCGCGGCTAGCGTGCAGCGAGTCCTGGAGGACACGCTAGTAGATATTGCTCGGACGCTGCACCAGGAAACCGGGTTGACCGATTTGTGTCTGGGTGGCGGCGTAGCGTTGAACGGCGTTGCCAACACCCGGATCTTGGCTGAGTCGGGCTTCGAGCGTGTCTTCGTGCCGTCCGCTCCCGGCGACGCCGGATGTGCGTTGGGTGCCGCTCTTTACGCCGACCGCATCCATTTCCACAATCCAGACCGCGACGTGCCGGATCACCCGTTTTGGGGCCCGCCAGCAGACGGAGTTGAACTGGCACGTCTGGCCCGCGAGGACGGGCATCGGTTCGAGGAACTGGACGACAGCACCTTGATCGAGCAAACCGCCGACGATCTGGCCGCCGGCCGCGTCGTCGGCTGGATGGATGGGGCCCTCGAGCTGGGGCCGCGCGCCCTCGGTCATCGCAGCATCCTGGCTGCGCCGCACGCCGTGGCCATGCGCGACCGGCTCAATCGCGACATCAAGTTTCGCGAGGAGTTTCGGCCGTTTGCGCCGGCCGTGTCGATCGAAGCAGCCGACCGCTACTTCGAATTGCCGCCGGGTGGGGCGCGCCTGGCGCGCTTCATGTCGGGGATCTTCCCCGTGCGTAAGGAGTGGCGCCAGAGGCTGGCAGCGGTTACGCACGTGGACGGTACCGCACGCGTGCAGGTGCTGGAGCACGACATGGCGCCGCGCTTGCACACACTGCTGGAGGCATACGGACGACGTTCGGGTATTCCCGTACTGCTAAACACCTCGTTCAACCTGGCCGGCGAACCCATCGTCAATCGCGTGGTTGAAGGGTACACAACGTTCCGTCGCAGCGGGATCGACGTGCTGGTCGCTGGACAGACCCGCCTGACGAAGCGCGCCTCGCCGCTGGCGAACGCAAAGGAGGAGGTCACATGCTCAAGAAGCGTGGAGCGGTCCAGCGCAAGGTAATCATGCTGGGCAGTTCTTTCGGATCGATCGCGGAGCTGGCAGGTGGGTTATGGCGAAGCGACTCCGGCAAGCGGTGGCTGGTCCCACTGGCAGTGTTTCTGTCCGTAACCGGAATCGTGTTGGCCGTCGCGGCGACCGTCGAGGCGCTAGCTCCGTTCGTCTATTCGATATTCTGACGGTGCACACCTTTCTGGAATTACTGGCCTGCCCGGCGTGCAGGAAGGCGCTCGCACCGGACTGGTCTTGTTCCGCTTGTGGCGCGCGCTACGAGGCTCCGGACGGAATCCCCAACCTTCGTTTAGCGGGCGACTCAAAGACCGATTTGGTGCGCCGCTTCTATGAACAGGCGCCGTTCCCAGGCTATCCTCGGTGCGACAGTCTGTCGTCGCTACGGGCGCGGGCCGAGCGCAGCGAGTTCGCGCGTTTGCTTGATCAGGCGATCCCTGGTGATGCGCGGATCTTGGAGATCGGGTGTGGCACGGGCCAAATGAGCCTCTATTTGGCCCATGCGGATCGACAGGTGATCGGCGCGGACCTGACACGCGGCGCGCTCCAACTGGCAGCAGCGGCGGCAGAACGTTTTGGACTTAAAGGTGTACGGTTCGTAGAAACCGACCTGCAACATCCTGGCCTCCGTTCAGGCGCGTTTGATGTGGTTTATTCATCAGGCGTTCTACACCACACCCCGAATCCGCGATCATCCTTTTCCCGAATTGCTCGGCTTGCGCGGCCAGGCGGAATCATCGTCCTCGGTGTCTACAATTCTTTCGCTCGCATACCACTCCGCCTACGCCGAGTGCTGGCCCGTTGGTCGAGATATCGATGGATCCCGTTCGATCCGGTCTTACACGATCGCCGGAATGAGCCGGCGAGACGGGAGGCGTGGCTGCGCGACCAGTATCAAAATCCAGAGGAGCACCGCCATACTCTCGCTGAAGTTCAAGAATGGTTCGAGGAAAACGCAATCGACTACGTGCGGGCGTATCCCAGTGCATTGATGAGTGAAGAACCAGGAGATCTCTTTGCTTATGCCGCCGACAACTGGCTACCGGAGGCCTGGTTAGCGCAGTTGGGCTGGATTCCCCAACTCGGCAAAGAGGGTGGGTTGTTCGTCACTATTGGCCAGCGTCGCTAGGCATGAATGGGTTGCCGACATTCTCGTGCACCTGGAACCCTCTTGCCGAGTTGGGCTAGTGAGATGGCCCGTCACTCCATGAGTTACAAGGGCTGGGGTTCGGTTTGAGGGGCTATTGACCTGCGCCGCGACACTTAGCGCGGTGGCACCCGAGAGCGGCGGCTTCGAACTGGATCGTCGACAGGCTAATACCAGTGCGACTAATATCCAGCAGGCCAAGGATCCAGAGTGGGGCGGTTAAGGCGAGGAAATAAACCATCGAAAATCCGGCCGCAATCGTCTTGTCCTCGCCAAACAATCTAAGGGCCAAGACCGTAAAGAATTGAACGCTGCCGACATTTGCAGGCGCGTTGGGAATGGCAGTGCCGAGGCGAACCACCAGCAAGACAGTTGCGGCCGCTCCGAGGGATAGATCGGCGGAGACTGATTGACGAATGAGTTCGCTTCCTGTTAATCACGATCAATTGAATAACGATCAACGAGCAGTACCCGATGTCATTGCCGATCGAGGAGACTGTTACAAGCACATGCGCCGAACTTATGAATCATCCAGAAAACATTATCGGGCGGTCGCAGCTTCATGATGGATTCTTCTCAAGGCGTGATGAGCCACCAAAAAAACGCAGTTTCAGAGCGTAGCCGGCAGGCGTCCGGATATTACGGCGCGCGCTTGCTTGCCGAGATCCTGGTCGCATCGATCGGAGTGGCACTCCTGGCCTGCGCGCTCGGGGCCAACCAGCGGTGGCTGGACCGGCACTTCGTGCCCTCGTTTTTCTTGCCGCGCCATTGGTACGTGGTGATAGAAACACTGGTCCGCTTGGCGATGGGCATCGTGGGCGCGTGGCTCGCACTCATTGCGCGGCCGCGCGCTGGGCGCTTCGCAGCGCGCACGCCAGCCCGGGCGTTCCAGGTCGTGATCGCGCTGGTGTTAGCGCTCGGCGCAAGCGAGCTGCTGCTACGCTACGTGCATCTCCGTCCAGCCGAATGGCTGTCGCCCGCGGACGAACCCCGCCGCCAAGTCGATCCCCGGCTCGGCTGGACGTGGGTACCGGCGCGTACCGGGCACAAAGACATCGGCGGGCGCGTCATCGACTACGCCATTGACCCGGCAGGCTATCGCGTTCAGCGTGTCGAGGAGCCTGTCGATCCCGCGCGCCCGACAATTCTGTTCACCGGCGAGTCGGTGATGTTCGGCGAGGGGCTCACGTGGGAGGAGAGCATACCGGCGCAGGTCGGCGCGATGATAGGAATGCAGACCGCGAATCTTGCCGTCCACGGTTATGGCAACGACCAGGCGTATATGAAGCTGGAGATGGAGCTGCCCCGTTTTCGCCGACCGGTGGCCGTGGTGTCACTCTTCATGACGGACCTCTTCGGCCGGAATCTCGATCAGGATCGACCGCATCTCGGGCCCGGTCTCGTCTGGCTATCGCCAGAACAGCGCTCGCGTCTGCCATCGCTGGCAAAGCTGCTCGTCCCATACCGGACCGACAAGACGGTTGATCGCGGCGTTACCGTGACGCGTGAGGTGTTTCGCGCCACTAATGAGCTAGCACGCGCGCATGGCGCGACGCCGCTCCTTGTCGTGCTGCAGTTTGGCCATGAAGAGCAGTCGGAACAGATGCTGCGGCGCCGAATCCTCGACGATGCGGGCTTACCTTATTTGTTGATCGAGATCGATTCGGCGTGGCGTTTGCCTTGGGACCGGCACCCGAATGCACGCGCCGCTCGCGCAATTGCCAACGCCATCGCCGCTCAGCTGCGAGCGCAAAACCCTGCTGTCGAGCTCATCTCGGATGCGACCGTGACCTCCGCAAGAAAGCATGGGACGAAAAGTTCGAATTGACAAACTGATGGTACCGTTCGGGTCTTCCTCCGCTCTTCTGGACTACGCCCTCTGCTGACTTCTGCAGCACGGGCGGAATGAATCGCTTCACCCTCAGTCACGTTTTGTGACATGCCGCAGATCTCCCGAGGTTAGTGCAACCGCCTTCCACGCACGACCGCCGGATTTACCACCAGTGCACTTGTGGATATGGGCTTCGCAGTCAGTTGCCCGCTCGCCCGTCACCGTAGGCCTCACATCCGGTTCTTGTTCATCGGTTCGCGTCTTTGCTCCACGCTTCTTTCAGGCCCTGCCTCGCGGCGAGTGTTATTTCACCCTTGCGTTTTGCTAACCCTTCGTCTCCATCAGACTGGCTAGGGGACTTGCACCTTCTAGCTGTTGAACATGCTCGGCACACAACACCAACGCCATCCGGTAAACCGGATGGCGTTTTCACCTGTGCAATGACACTTGTCCTTTGCGAATTCCGCCTCTTAGTTCGGCCCTTTCATCTTGTCTTTCACACTGCGGGCCAGCTTTTCGATCTCATCGGCCTTCTTGATCACGTCCACCGACATGACATGTTCATTCGATTTCTCCACGTAAGTCTTCAGCTCCGTCGCCAGCTTGAACAGCTTGTCGGCATCGGTTCGCAGAGCAGTCTGGCGCTCCACGTTCGCCTTCTTGGCCATCTCGTGCATTATCTGCTGACGCGAATCCTCCTCGTTCGACGGGGCGACGTCAAAATCGCCGCGGGCATGAGGTGGTCGGGGCGCTCCGCTTTGGCCGGGCAAAGAAATAGGAGCAGTGAATAATGCACAGAGGAACAGGGTTGAGACAATCTGTTTCAGTCGCACGATATCCTCGAGAGGTGACAATCGTATATGCGATGGATTATACGTGGCGGACTTCGCCCAAAAAAGTCACTGGGGCATAATGCGCTTCGCCTGTTAAAAGCCAGGAGCAGATCCTGGCTTTGGTGAACGGGGTTGGAGTCGCTTCTACAGTGCGCTCATGTTGGACAAGAATTCGCCGTTCGCCTTGGTTTTACTCAGCTTGTCGATAAGCAACTCCATGGCTTCGACGGGAGACAGCGGATTGAGTACCTTGCGCAGGACCCAGATGCGCGACAGGTCCTCTTTCGGAATGAGCAGCTCTTCCTTACGAGTGCCTGAACGCTGAATGTCGATGGCCGGGAACACGCGCTTGTCGACCAGTTTGCGCTCCAGAATAATTTCACTGTTGCCCGTGCCTTTGAATTCTTCAAAGATCACATCGTCCATACGTGACCCAGTATCGATCAGCGCCGTCGCAATGATGGTGAGCGAACCGCCTTCTTCGATGTTGCGGGCGGAGCCAAAGAACCGCTTCGGACGCTGCAAAGCATTGGAATCCACGCCGCCGGAGAGCACTTTGCCCGAGGGCGGAACAATCGTGTTGTAGGCGCGGGCCAAACGGGTGATCGAATCGAGCAGAATCACGACATCGCGCTTGTGCTCGACCAGGCGCTTCGCCTTCTCAATCACCATCTCGGCGACCTGCACGTGGCGTGCGGCGGGCTCATCGAAGGTCGAAGAAATTACTTCCCCCTTCACCGACCGCTGCATGTCTGTAACCTCTTCCGGACGCTCGTCGATCAGCAGCACCATGAGCACGACTTCGGGATGATTGGTCGTAATCGAGTTGGCGACGTTCTGCAGCAGCATGGTCTTGCCGGCGCGCGGCGGAGAAACAATTAAGCCGCGCTGTCCTTTACCGAGCGGCGTAAGCAAATCCATGACCCGGGCGCTGGCGTTCTCGCGCGTGGTCTCAAGCTTGATGCGCTCCTGGGGATACAGGGGCGTCAGATTGTCGAACAGAATCTTGTTACGGGCTTCGTCAGGCGACTCAAAGTTGACCGCCTCGATCTTGACCAGAGCGAAGTATTTCTCTCCTTCATGCGGCGGCCGCACCTGGCCACTGATGGTGTCGCCGGTTTTCAGGTCAAACTTACGGATTTGCGAAGGCGAGACGTAAATATCGTCGGGGCCGGGCAGGTAGTTATAGTCCGGGGAACGCAGAAAGCCGTAGCCGTCAGGCAGAATTTCCAGCACGCCCTCGGCAAAGATGTGGCCTTCTTTTTCGCTCTGCGCCTGCAGGATTTTGAAGATGAGGTCGCCATTTCTATCTCTATGTCTGGTACGCAGAGCTGCTAGTAGATCGGCGACGGATTTTCGCTGTCCCGACCGCTCATCCAGACGTTGCATTCTCCGCCTCGCATTTCGTTCCTGGCGATGTTCTCGCTCCCACTGCCGTTTATGTTCTGGATTCTTGTACGGCATTTGGTTTGCTCCTCCTTTCCTGTGCACGACCCTGACCGTCTGCTTCTAATTTTCTGGCAAGAAAATCAGTGATCCTTTGCATTGTGCTGGGTTTCACCTGACCTTCATGCCTTATCCGGCGGATAATCCGGCGCGACAATCCCGTCGCTTTGTTAATTTCACGTTCTGAGAAATCATCTAGGGCGCGGAGAGTTTCTGGGTCGGCCGCGACCCGTCCATTTGCATATACCTTAACTTTCAAGTCCGTTTCGTGATCTACCGGACCTTGTTCCAATTTTCGCTTCTGACACCCCCACACCCCACAACAGAACTGGTTTTGACTTTGACCACCCCGCCCGCCCGCGCGCGCTTCGAAGCGAAGGGGAAGCGAGGCGACCCATTCGCTCCCAAGAAATTCTCAATGCATTATGAAAAAGCGCCCCCTGCAGAAAGTCGAGGCCGGATGTAGCGCCGCCTCCGCTGCGCTGCGCAGCGCAGGGGCTTCGCTCCGCTACGGCGGCGCTTGGGGAGTAACTGC
>WNGK01004641.1_pt1 | contig 21701 bp, 21 predicted proteins | sample 5400601 | NCBI WGS metagenome assembly WNGK01 (sample SAMN13153376, study PRJNA577476) | soil metagenome | isolation source: 60 cm soil or saprolite under Garry oak tree replicate 1 | place: USA:California | collected 2016-06-15
GTATCCGCAGGTTCGTGAAATGCAGAAGCAGATGGGGATGTAAAGCTAGCTAGAGAGAGCAAGAGAGCTGGTCGGTGGGATCTGTTCCACCGACCAGCTCTCTTGCTCTCTTTGTAGAGAGAAACTACAGCGCTGTATTCTAACATTTACAATTAAGGTTGGGCAAACATTAACACAATGATATAGAAGGCGGCACCCACCAGGAGGAGACAATAGCTGCCCGCCAGGATGCTGGAGACGCGGAATACGCCTGCTGGATAGGTGGGCCGAAAACTGCGAATGGAGGTACGCAGGGCAACGATACCCGTAACCAGGAGCAGGATCACATCTACAATACGAACGCCAACCGAGCCGTTGAACAGGGCAAAGATGAGGCCGACCGGCGCGAAGATGAGCAGGCCGCCGAGAATATCGGCAGCCGCTATGCCCATAAAAAAGCCTTCATCAAAGTTGCGTTTCAGCAGGTGCGGCGTTACTTTGACCAGCATCACCAGGCCGCAAACGTAGGCAGCCAGGCTGAGAAACGTCAATAAAACAGGTGACATCTTCGTTATCCCCACACGAAGTTCCGCACATTGGCGAGCAAGAGTTGTCCATGCGCTTCCCCCGTGTCAAACACATAAACTTGTGCCGCGTCGGTTATATCCGTCATATCAGTGCTTTGCAGCGCGAAAGCGGCGCTATCTGTCCTCCAGGCAACCAGGCCGGCAGCGTTTGGCGCGTACTGCTGCATGCCCGCCGGGTTCGCCAGCGTTGCGCTATAAGGTCCATCCTGGCTCAGCAGGTGAGCCTGGGTCGCGACGACGCTCTGGCTATCCGGCCCCCAGGTCAATACCAGGTCGTGCGCAAGCATCGACGCGGGAAGCTGCGCAAAGAGCGCAGTCGTCGAATTATCACTCAAGTTGAGCACCTGAACACTGCTCGCAGCCGCCGTTGAACCACTTGCGCCGATCATTTGCGCCACCAGTTGCGCTCCATCGGGTGAGATATCCCAACCTGGCTTGATGTATGGGCCGCTCTGCTGCGGACTGCACCACGCTTCGCTTCCCATAGTTTGCACCATACTGCTGGACATCCCTGGATGATCAACGGAATGGCGGTAGATGGTCAATTGACTCTGCTGCGTAAAAGGATGCGTGACGACCTGGTAATAGAGTTGCCCACTACTATAGCGCATCGAGAGCAACAACGGAGCGTTTTTCTGGGCATTGAACAGGGTAGCCACACCCAGTGAACTCAGTGGTACGACCTGCGTCAGTGAACTTTTGGTGAGATCGTACCGGTACAGACCTGCCGTGCTGCTCGTTTTGCCGATGGTGCCATTGTACCACGCCAGTAGATGTGTTGCATCTTCCCAGAAGACGTATTGCCAGTAGCCATTATGCGGACTGCTCGCGAGTGGGTCGCCACTGTCGGCTGGAACAACGAGCCGGGTGAGATGCAGCGTGCCGGTATTCAACAGGTACAGCGCGCCATTGGCTCCAAAGTCTGGAGCGGGGCAGCCACCGCCGCCCTGTCCGGCTGGCCGCGCATTCAAGATGAAGGCGAGAAAGTGGTCATCCGGCGACCATACTGGCTGATGCCAGGAAACATCGGGCAGGCCTGACACATTAAAAGATGTCACCTGTACAGGCTGCGCGCCGTGCAGGGCGATCCAGAGCTGGTTAGCATGCACATAGGCATAGGTCGCACCTAGCTCTGATGGCGGAGCGGTAACAACCGGCTGGTGAGTCGGGCTGGGCGAAGGGATAACGGCGGGTGTGCCATTTCCGTGATCAGGCGTGCCGCTAGGAATGGTGCCAACGCCACTCCCACATGACGCGAGGACAACCGCTGACAAGAGCAAAAAGCAGGCAACTATTTTGTGGTTTCGTATGCGCATTTGGAATAACCCCTGTTTCTCACTAAATATACGCGATCTGCAAGACCGCGCGCTGCACACACCAAATAAATAGCGTGAAATGAAGGTGGTGACTTTTTTTTCTATATCTCGCAACCAATTAGTAAACTCAACAATAAGAGAAAAATAGTCTTGATTGCTCGTTTTCTGCATTGCAGCCCTCAGTTCGCCCTTAACCATTTCTTAACCGAATATCCCCCGATTCAACAGGGATCCTTTGATACACTATAAGACAGAACGATAAGCATTGAAGAATGATAACTCTTTAGGACATCTTGATTTCTTCCTGCCACAGACATTTTACCGGGTCCTGTGTGGGAGAGGGGATATTCTACAGCTAGAGACAGAGGAGGGTTCATACATGCAGAAACAACCAAGAACCAGACATGTTTCAGGAATGAAATGGCGACACTCTCTCTTTTTGTCCAAAACTTCTCTCCTGCTCCTTCTGCTTCTCCTTCTATGGTCTGCTTTTCTGTGGTCTGGCCTTTCTTCTTTCGGAAGCTTGATTTCTCTGTCTACCTTGACCACAGGATTGAAGGCTCCAACTACCTCCATGAATGGAGCTAATCGCTGGGTTGGTGACAAGAAAATCACGCCACCGTCCTTCGACTTCTCACTGGCAAGCAGCCAGGCGATAAACGTCTCACCGCTTTTTGCGGATTACTATCACAAGAACAATGGTACACAAACGCTGGGAAATGCTATGACCGCCGCTTTCCAGGCCAATGCAGGCTGGCTGCAGTTCTTTACGTCGGGCGCGTTACTCTTACCAACATCTCAGCCTGATGCTACTGAACAGAGCAATACCGCTCGCGATCCTCTCCTTGGCTTAATAGCTGATGGAGTGAAAGATCCTGGCACAGGCATCGTTCGCCTTGCGCTGCTCGATTCGCTACTTACTGCCGGTAGTCAAGTGCCAATCGGCGGCCCTGGCAGTCCTCTCACGTATGTTGATCTGCGCAAGGCAACCAGTCCCGACCTGCTGCTGCCTTCATCGTCGGACAACCATGGCGTCTTCATCGCAGGCGGTACTCGCGCCGACAAAGATGTGGGTCACGTTATTGCGCAGCCTTTCTGGAACTACATCAATCGCGCTGATATCTCGCCGGGCGGGTGGAAGACCAATTTTGGCGCTCCGCTCACTGAGGCGCTCCCTTTTACGACCACCATCAATGGCCGTACCCACCACATGGTGGTGCAGGTGTTCTGGCACGATGGCTTGATTCTCGACCAAAGTACGCTCAATGCATCGGGTCAGCCCCTCATCCAACGGCTTGACACGAGCATAGCTTACCTGCGTACTTTCGGTCCGCCTCCTGTTACCGTCAAAGCGCGGCAGACTATCTGGACCCAAGACGATACAGCGCTCTTCAACACGATAGCAACGTGGACAGAAAAGAGCTTCGCGGTCGCAGACGTTGCACAGTATTTTCCGCTGGTATTACTGGGCGATACAACCTGGTATAGAGGTACGCTCTGGTATCATGTCCAATGGAATGTGTCGGGAAGGATAAAGTACGGCTGGGTAGCGGCAGATGCCGTGACTTTCACCTCGCCTGGAAATGTAGCTGCCTCGGCCTGGATGGATACCCTCTCGCCAGAACTCGCAGCATATCTTGCCGATCTCGGCAACAACGTAGATGCCGTCGTTTATGATGTGACTCACCAGCAGTACTACACCTACAATCCCTCCACCCACTTCATCATGGGAAGCTCGATGAAGGTGGCTATTATGCTGACTTTCTTCGATATGATAGAGCAGCAGGATCGTGAGCCAACCGATGACGAGATGAATTTGCTCACGACTATGATCGAGAACTCCAATAACGATTCTGCCTCTACCCTCTACTATGGTGAAATCGGCAGTGCAGCAGGAGTAGCCAGTTACCTCCAGCGCATCCATATTAGCGACCTGCATCCCAATCCCAACGCCTGGGGCTACAGTACTGTTACGCCAATGGCCATGGTGAATTTGCTGACCCTGCTCTACGAAGGCAAAATTCTGACGGCCCACCACCGCGCCCTGGCTTTCTTCTGGATGGAGCATATCGAATCCGATCAACAGATAGGAGTAGGAGATACCGCACCAGACGGGGCAACGGTCGCCATGAAAGATGGCTGGCTGGCTGGCCCCGACGACCTGTGGGCCATGAATTCTTCCGGCATTGTGATGCAGGGCCAGCAAACCTATATCATTTCTGTCTATACCCAGGGACAGCCAGCTTTAGTCAACGGGCAGACAATTGTCCGGCGCTTCTGCAGCGCGGTCGCTTCGCTGCTCCTCCCTTGAGGACAACAGAGCCAGGACGAGCCCTTGCGGTCGTCCTGGCTCTTCCCAAAGCAAGTCGACTCGGCGCCATTTCGCCTCCTGTCCCCTTGAAGCTCTTGCCCTCCTCTCATCTCCGAAAGGAGGCAAGCAATCATTCACAGAGCCCGAATCACCAGGTTCAAAGCATTGACAGAACGCGGCTACTTGCATATGATGCAGGCTGATAAACCTGTTCTACAGCGATTGCAGAACTACGTGGCTTTCTGATTGGTTTGGCCGAATGAATATAGATAACAGGAAAGAACAGTCGAGTCCAAATATGCCGGAGTTGATCTGGAAAGATAAATCGAAACAAATATTGCATAAAAACCTTCAGGAACGGGAGTCAGACGAGATTGTAACGAGTGCAAGGCCCCTCCTTATCTTTACTGAAATCATCAACCCTCACTCAGAAGACCATCCATTTACTCTCACTCCCTCCTTTACTGACCCCTGGCACAATCGCCTGATACTTGGCGATAAACGCCACGTGTTGCCAGCCTTGCTACCCGAATTTGAGGGTAAGCTCAACCTAATTTATATCGATCCCCCTTTTATGACCGGGCGCGATTTTAAGAACGGCAGCCAATTGGCCTATAGTGACAAGTGGGATAATAACCTGGATGCCTATATTTCTTGGCTATACGAAACGCTGGTGCTGCTGCATATGTTGTTGGCACATAGTGGGAGCCTCTATGTTCATCTTGATTGGCGAGTGACGCATTATGCGAAGGTCCTGCTGGACGAGGTCTTTGGTTTCAGCCCGCAGGGAGAGGGTCCCGGCTTCAAGAATGAAATTATCTGGCATTATCAATCGGGGGGACGCGCGAGTAAACATTATGCGCGCAAACATGATACCATCCTGTTCTATACGAAATCCGCGCAGTATTGCTTTCACCCGGAACGCATCGGCGAGCGACGCGGCGCGCAGAAACGGAATCATATGCGCCAACGTATAGATGCTGATGGGCGTGTATTTTGGACGATCAAATCAGCTGGCCGCATCTATTCCTATGGAGAGGATTCACTTATGACTCCCTCTGATGTATGGAATGATATCAGCCACCTGCATCAGAAAGATCCTGAGCGCAACGGATATGCAACGCAGAAGCCAACTGCGCTGATTGAACGCATTATTTTAGCCTCGTCTGAAGAGCGTGATCTTATCCTCGACTGCTTTTGTGGAAGCGGTGTCACCCCCCTGGCCGCGCAGCAACTCGGGCGTCGTTGGATTGCTTGCGACCAGAGTGAGCTTGCGCTTCAAGCGACACGGGAGCGCTTGCTGGCGAGGGAGCAGGTATATCCATTTGTCATACAGCAGGTGGCAACAACCCCATAAAGACAGGCCGCGAAGAATCGTGTGGTATAATCGAACAAACAATCAAGACACACCAAACACACAAACGATAAAACAACAAGAAAAGTGAAGATAGTGTAAGCATGTTAGAACTGTTACAACAGGTCTTCCGGCAAGTGCGTGGCTATATGCACTCGGACGCATTCAACCACAAAGGCGTGTATTCTTCCTCGCCCGAACATACTACGATGCAGTTTGACCGTGAAGCGGAGGATATCATCATTAGCGGGCTGATCGAGAGCGGCCATGGCTTCGAGATCATTACTGAGGAACGTCCTCCCTTTACGACAAGCGCGGCACCGCCCTACCGCATTATCATCGATCCTGTAGATGGCTCAACAAACGTGCTGCGCGGTATTATGACGGCCTCGGTTGCGCTGGCGGTCTTGTCGATTGATGCTCCCGTTACACCCGAAAACGTGCAATGGGCATTAGTGGGCGAACTCTATAGCGGCACGGTTTACGAGTCCAGCCGTGGCAGTGGGGCATTCTGCAATGGCCGACGTTGCCAGGTCAGCGACACGAAGCGTTACGGGGAGTGCGTAGTTGGGATGAACTTCGATGGACGTGATCGGGAAAAGCTGCAGCGCCTGCTTATCACTTCTCCTCCGCCTGCTCACGTGCGGCGCTCCGGCAGTTCTGCTATGGATACAGTCTATGTTGCCAATGGCGCATATGATGCCTACGTTGATGTTGGAGATGTGATTACCGCGGAGTCGTTTCTCGCCTCGACCAGTATCATCCTGGAGGCTGGCGGTGTGGTTAGTGATCTTCACGGCAAGCCATTACGCCCCATCAAAACGCTCAACCATGGGTATTCCATCGTTACAGCGGGCACAAAAGAGCTGCATGCCGAGATACTGTCTCGAGTGCAGGGATAATGTGACGATACCGTGACTATGACCTATTTCACAGTGGAAGATGGTATCGTGTGATATGATTCAGTATATGCTAATACTTATGCCGAAATTAAGATGAGCAATTACAAGGACTGATTTTGATGATTTTCAAATTTCGAAGTGAGCAAATGAATATATATCCCCAGAAGAAAACGCCCGCGTTCATCTTGAGCGCATTGATCTTAGGACTGATTGTGCTGCTTACCGCGTGCGGCACAACGACTGGCAACAACGTATCCAGCGCGCCAACAGCTATACCTTCGCCCACCATTGACCCCACCCTGACAAAACAGGGGGACATGGAACTCCAGGCGTTCCAACAGTGGATTGCCCTGACTAGACAGTATAACGGCGATATTACCTCGTACCAGCAGCAATATAGCAGCGATCAACAGGCGCTCCATTCCGCCCAGAGCGATGCTGCTTATAAAAACGCGCTGGCCAGGTTACAGGGACACGTGGATGCGATCAAAATTCCGGCAATGAAGACCGAGAGCACGGCGCTCTTGCAGCAGTTGAAACAGCAGGTAACGGCCTGGGGACAGACCCACCAGTATCACGATACCTTCAATAATATCACGTATCCACTTGGTTACGAGTATGGGCCAACCGGCGTTGGCGGTTGGGCCGAGCAGGAGTTGGGGCAGTCCCAAACGCTGGCGGACTACCAGCAGACGGTTGAAGATTTGAACGTATACCTGACCAACTTCCAGGCGATGATGACCAATGCCGGCGACAAGACGCCCTACAACCAGCTTCACCAGACCGACCTGCAGCTGGTACAGCACTACGGCTTCATGAACAAAAAAGTGGTGGTGGTCTCCCTGGAAGAACAGGCCCTGCGGGTCTATGACAATGGGAAGCTCGTCAACGCGTTTCTGGTGACATCAGGCCGCCAGGAGAAACCGTCGCCTCCCGGAACGTGGTGGGTCGAAGTCAAAAAATCGCCCACCGTTTTTAAGGCGGGCGTACCGCAATCGTCACCTGACTGGTATCCCGATACGCCCATCAATTATGCCATGCAGTATCACAGCAATGGGTACTTCCTGCATGATAGCTGGTGGCGCAACGATTACGGCCCTACTACCAACTTCCCTCATGCCGATTCGAGCGGTGATCCGTTCTCTGCCCAGGGGTCACATGGGTGCGTCAACATGTCCAAAGATAACGCGGCCTGGCTGTATGGATTTGTATCGCTGAATACGACGGTGCTGGTTTATTAGCAATCAGCACTCGGGGTTAGCGAGGAACCAGCACCACGCTGAAATTGGTATTCCAAATCCCCATAAATTGGGCATGCGTCAAGGCGGTACGGTTGGCCGGAGAGGAATCGGCAGTATAGACGTAGGTATCGTCACCGCCGCGCACGACCATAATATGGCCAGGTATGCCTATAATCACCGGAAAACCTTTATTGGCGGTATAGATCAAAGCCGAGAGCGTTCGCGGGGGATTGGGCAATGCCTTAAAGCCGAAGTAAGCGGCGGTCTCCGCGATACTTTTCTCACCCCCGACCAGACCGCTGTAGATACCCCACACACCCAGGTTGAGTTCCGTTTGCAAGAAATCGGCGGCGATGTAGTGGTGTCCATAGGCATTGATGACCATCTCCATAGAAATGCCCGAACAGGAAGAGTAGGACCACACTTGCCACTGGTAATCGGTGTAGTACTGACCACGGTCGGCGGAATCTACTCGCACGAGATTGGTGCTGGCTGAAAAGGGCATAGGATGGAGGGCAGTGTTGATATCGAAGCCCGCGTTGTGGTGGGATAAATCGAAAGACTTGATGCCCTGCGAGATGCGCTGGAATGCCCCATCGGCGAGGCCGCTCTGCACAAACAGGGTAAATACTACCATAGCCAAAAATGCGCTGGAAAGAAACGTGCGGCGGTGCCTGTACCAGGAAGAGGGCAATCTTAATTTGTGGGGTTGTTCCGCGATATCCAGCATTGGCAATATGGCAGTGATGCGGAGATTGTTTGGCTGCGTCTGCGCGCCTGCTACCTTCACCCGGCGTTTACGCGCGCGCACCACGCCGAAGATCAGACTGACAATAATCGACAGCATTACACAGACCAGCAGGGCTGTGATTAGAGTCGAAAACATACAAAACCTCACTATCAGAACGCTAAATACTTGATGGTACCACCGTAAAGTATAGCTCAGTTCAGACACAGATCACGAACAAAGCACGAAATACAGCCAGATATTGCTATCTACCAGTTCGCGATCTTAACCGCGTCGTTAACTTGATGACTGAACTATATTGCTCAAGAAAATAAACAGGAGCATGGCCCTTAATTCTGGCAAAACGGGGAGTATGAGGAGAAAGTACTGTTGTGGATAGAATAAGCCTTTTCCACTATGTCTACATTTTGGATAGTGTAGCTGGACAGATAGGCCTGCTCCTCGCTGTTTGCACCCACGGTCACGCTACCCGCATATCGTATATATCAATATCCTGGCTCACGCGCCTCCGATAGATGCGCACGCGATGGATACGTAAAGAGAGATCGAGTACAAGATACTCAACATCGTCTCCATCAGCACAGGGGCGTACACTGAGCGAACCATGTTTATCCAATCGAAAGATGCGCTGCTCATGGGCATCGATGATGCCGAGTTGATGGTAGTTGTGATAGACACGCCAGGAAATCGCGGTCTTATTCTCAACCCTCAATTCGTCGTCGTTCCCTGCCAGCGCAAGCTTTACACGCCGTTGTAAACGCCGAAACCACCCGCCGCCCGAACGGCGGGGATTGGTCTTCAATGGTGGAGCATCGGGCTGCTCGACCTCTGGTACATATTTTACTGCCACTGCTCACCTGAACTTTCTGTGAAGTACCCCTGTCTAAAGACAAGGGGGCTTACGGCGCGTATGCTAAAAAATGGCTCACTCAACGCGGGCTTATCTCACTAACGTGAGGCGTTCATCTTCAATTGCCACCCGCGATCCGCATACGCGCTCAATACGTTGTGCTAGCGAAGGCTCTCTCCATCTCCACTGCCGCTGTGAACGCTCACGATCCGCCAGTGAATGCAATCCCTGGCATACATGAGTTCGCCCCAACCAGCGCACCATCAACGTATCCGCGCGAAATGCCAGGGAATATCCTCGTAGATGCGATACTCCCACAAACGCTATGCCCAGTCCTGCTGTTATGGCTATAAGAATACCCAGGTTGATCGCCGTACGAGGAAAGTACAGAAAGGCTCCTACACATCCAAGCAATGCAACCACGAGCAGAAACCCGGTAATGATGGAAATCGGCTTGCGCTGGTAGTAATAGCGTGCCAGGGCTGTCGCTAAAAGCACGTCAAGCGCAGCACTCTCAATTGACCAGGTTGGATTTGAAGGGAGAACAAGCTGAATTTTTCGCCTAAGGAGGGCAATGCGTACTCTAGGAACCTTCATATTTGAGGCGAGCGTGCACTGCAATCTGCACGACTGTAGTGGCATTCGGGACTCGTGAAGGATACGCGTAAAGGCTTGCTGGATATATGCAGGCGTTCTCTCTGAGGAACGGCGCGTACTCGCTCCTGGCATGAGCCTGCGTATCTGCCATCGTGGTGGATGCAGGCGTAGACGCCTTGATGCGCGTGGTGAATGAAGAGAGGAGCTTAGTTTTAGCCAGGCAGATTCTGGCAAAGGCTGCTCGCGTAGTTCAGGGCCGTAATATGCCTCGAGCCGACTGTCCAGGCCTCTCTGTGTTTTTTCAGCAGGTTCCCGCTCGTGCATAGAGACTCAACTCCTTTCATCCAGCAGTAGCACACGGAGGCGTTCACGCGCACGATTCAGGCGTGATTTTACGGTGCCGACGGGCCATCCTAACACCTGCGCGATATCAACTTCGGTCAGATCGGCGCCATAGCGCAGCGCAATGACTCGCCGCTGGTCTGCATTGAGCGATGCTAACGCCAGACGTACTTCTTCACGCCGGGCGACCTCTTCCTGCAAATCGCTATGACCGCTTACCTCTCTACCGGCATATTGCTCTAAATTCCGAACATCTTCCAGGGAAATGGGGTGCCGGTACACACGGGAGCGCTCCATCACGTCGAGCGCGTGCCGGTAGAGGATACGCATCAGCCAGGGTCGAAATGGGCTGCCCACCTGAAAACGTGGTAATCCGCGCCAGGCCAGCAAGAATGCTCCCTGCGTGATGTCCTCAGCGAGGGAGGGTTGATGACAGAGGCGCAGCGCTGCCGCCATAGCAACAGCGTGATGTGCTTCCCAGAGGATTCGAAACGCCTCCTGATCTTTACATGCTGCGCGTTTGATCAGTTCATTCTCGCTGATCTCCACAATCGGGTTCCTCTCTTGCATATCTGTAGATGTACTACGGCAAAAAGCCAGCAAAAGGTTCCCAGTTTACACAAGTTTTGAGGAACTTGACGGGCAGCGTTCTTCGGCTTCCTATTTTGCAAGCAGTTCATCTACAACTGCTAAGAGATCAGAGATTTCAAATGGCTTGGTGAGGAACGAGATGTGGCGTTTTTGAATTTCCTTCTGAGAAGGGTAAGTAGCGCTCATCATGAGCGCAGGAACCATTTCTAATCCAGGGATGGCGTGCAGTCGATCAAAGAGTTCCAGGCCGTCGAAACCAGGAAGGCGATAGTCAAGGATAAACAAGTTCGGTTTAATGGAACCGACCGCTTCTAAGGCATGCGCTCCATCAGTCATATGGAGGACAACGTATGGTCTTTCCTCTTTCAAAACCTGAGCAATAAATACGCCCACATCCTCGTCATCCTCGACTAATAAAATGGTTTGAATAACTTCCGCAGGCGATGCCGGGTCATCATTGGTCATGGCGTACTCTCCATCATTTCGTCATCAGGCGAAATACTACTGGATAATACTACCACAGCTATCAAGTGAACAATACAATTTCTCTGCAAGTTATCGACTGCTCTAAGGCGGAACTGTAGCTTTTACCTGGGCGGTTTTCTCCTGGCTTTACCCATTAAGATCAAATCTGGTTGAGTGTAGAGAACTACATATCTTCATGTAGCGATTGCAGCGTCTCGATCGCTACGTCGACATGTTTCTTAGAGGTGTATTGCGAGAAAAAAATGCGACGGACTACACCCTGTCTATCGATGACATACGTCACACGCCCCGGCAGTCCGAACGCTGTCGGCACTCCATAGCGCTTTCGGATGACGCCGTCCACGTCGCTCAACAGGCTAAATGGGAGTCGGTTGTCTCTGGCGAACTGCTGGTGTGATTCCACCGAATCGGAGCTGACCCCGATGATTTCCGCCCCGGCATGCTTGAAGACCTCGTAACTGTCCCGAAAGGCGCATGCTTCTTCTGTGCAGATACCGGTATTACTCTTCGGATAGAAGTACAACACGATATCTGCCTTCCCCAGATACTCCTCAAGGCTTACTTCTGCGTCCGATTGGTTAGATAGGGTAAAGCCAGGTGCCAGGTCGCCGACCCGCACCCTATCTCTCACAGGTTGTGCCTGGTCATCATGCTTGCTCATCATATATTTTCCTCAGGAGCCAATTTGACAGAACTGGACAGGTGATGATATCACACTTATTATGCACTGCATTGTACCGTTGGTACCGGGATCAAGCGAGTGGTCTCATCGGGATGCGGCACCAGATTATTGAGCGTTCCCGTGTCGATGATCACATTTTCCCCATTGAAGGAGAGGGCGAAGCGATCCAGGCTCCTGGGAGCCGGGCCATCCAGGTATTCGCCAGTCACATGATAGTGAGAACCATGACAGGGACATTTGAAGCTCACGCAATCATCGCGAAACGGGACCGTACACCCCAGGTGAACACATTTTTGATACAACCCAATCCAGTACGAACCATCGGTATCCTTGACGATGGTTTCCGTGGCCAACTGGTCCCTAAGCGTTGTCCCTTGCAAGGAGAACTCCGTCTGTTTATCCAGGTGCGATACGTAGGTTTTCGCCGGCTGGACGTAGAACATGCCTGCCTGGCCAATCTTGAAATCACCCGGCTTTGCCGCCGGAAAATCCGTCTTTGTGCCGGCTGTTATAAGCGAGCCGAACTGACCGACCAGGTTGGGGTAGAGCATGAAGAGCGCGCCGGACACGCCTGCGGTGGCAGACAGCCCCCATACTGCGAACATAGAGCGACGCAGGAAGCGCCGCCGCGACAGCCGCTGCTTCGTGATTTCGGCAGCTTCAGCCCCTCCACCATGTAAGACTTCATATTGCTGTGGTGTGAGAGGTGGTCTATTGATACTCATGATGATCCATTTCCTCATCTCTATGCGCTAGTCAAATCCATAACCAGAGAAGATGTCTTGCTACCGGTCACAACAGAAGATACCTCACGGGGAGCAGAGGCACATCGACAGAATCGTGTAATTTCTCCCCGGCATTGCTTTGGGAACCTCCTAGACAGAATTACCTACTCCTTTCGTCTTGCCTGAGCGCAGCTAGCCGCGCGAGCGGCGTTGGCAAGACGGATAGGTGCCGAGATGTTGCTATCGTTGGCCTTGTTGTGAGAATCGTGAGAATGAAATGAAGTGGAAACTGGACAGTGAGTTGTGGTAGCGTGAAATGTTGTAACCTCCGTCGAATCTAATTTATGACGGAACGCTCCTACGCGCCGTTCTACAATAGAAGCTCCTGGTATCAGACCGCAAAATCGCTCTAACCAGCCCTTTTGTCGCTGGTTACCACTTTGACAATGGAGTCAGGTAGGTGATTTTGCCTCTAACACCAGGAGCTTCAGCGATCATACAAGGATACTCATCCATAGCATCCAGGTGATCGACGACCATACAGAAAGCATATCAACCTATGGATACCCAGACTACATACATGTACCAACGCAACTCCAATGATGGACGGCAGCGTCACGGAAACCCCGGCAATGGCAACGACGATAACGGCAATAATCCACAAAAGAGAGGGACTTCCTCATTGAGGATTTTCCTTTTCATCATTGCCCTGGTAGCAGTGCTGGCAGCCGGCTCCCTGTTTTTCAACGGTCAGGGACCAAATATGAATGGTCAACCAGTCGATGAGCTTCCTTACAGCTCGTTCTACCAGCAAGTCATGGATGGCAATATCAAGGATGCCACTTTCCAGGGACAGGACATCACTGGGGACTTCAAGAACGCTCTCTCTTTGCCCGATGCCAATGGTAACCCCGTGCTTGCGAACCAGTATCACCTGACGCAGATACCTAACGGCGATCCCAATCTCATCCCCTTGCTGAATAAGTACCATGTAGCGTACCAGGCGAAGCCCGTACCAGCTAATAATGGCTTCCTGGTCGTATTGCTCAACTTCCTCCCTCTCATCATAGTGTTTGGCGTCATTTTCTTCATTAGTCGCCGGGCCACAAAGAGCCAGCAGAACATCTTCAGCTTTGGGAAGACCCGAGCTAAGGTGGTACTGGGAGATAGGCCAGGCACTACCTTTGCCGATGTGGCAGGTGTCAATGAGGCCAAAGTTGATCTCGTCGAAGTGGTTGAATTCCTCAAGACGCCGCAGAAGTTCCAGCGCCTGGGTGGCAAGATTCCCCGAGGGGTGTTGCTGGTCGGCCCTCCGGGAACCGGTAAAACCCTACTGGCCCGTGCCGTCGCTGGAGAGGCAGAAGTGCCATTCTTCTCCATGAGCGGTTCCGAGTTCGTGGAAGTGCTCGTCGGTGTCGGCGCGAGTCGCGTGCGAGACCTCTTCGACCAGGCCAAGAAGGCGGCTCCCAGCATCATCTTCATCGATGAAATCGATGCCGTCGGTCGCCAGCGCGGAACCAGTATCAATAGCAACGACGAGCGCGAGCAAACCTTGAACCAGTTGCTGGTGGAGATGGATGGCTTTGATACGCGCCAGGCCGTGGTGGTCATTGCCGCTACCAACCGACCCGATGGCCTGGATAAGGCACTCTTGCGTCCTGGTCGCTTCGACCGCCGTGTGGTGGTCGAGCGCCCTGACTGGAATGGCCGCCTAGCCATTCTCAAGATTCACTCGCGCGGCGTGCCGTTGGCAAAGGACGTGGACCTCATTACGATTGCGCGCGCCACTCCCGGTATGGTGGGAGCCGACATCGCCAACCTCGTCAACGAAGCGGCGCTTCTGGCAGCACGTCGCAACCTGATTGCCGTGACACAAAACTGTTTTGATCAGGCACTGGACAAGATCCTCATCGGTGCCGAGCGTCCCCTGGTGTTGAGTCAAGCCGATGCACTGACCGGTCTGCTCCAGGAGGATGTGGATCCAGTCACCAAGGTAACGATTGTGCCTCGCGGTCAGGCGCTCGGTGTGACGCAGTATACTCCAATAGATGACCGCTACAACTACTCCAAAGAATACCTGGAAGCGCAACTGGTAACGGCCCTGGGTGGCCGCGCCGCCGAGCAGGTGGCCATTGGACATATCACGACGGGCGCGGAAAACGACCTGCAGCGAGTCACCGCCATTGCGCGCCAGATGGTCACGCGCTGGGGGATGAGCGAGCGCCTGGGGACGATCTCCTTTAGCGAACGCGAGGATCCATTCGCGGGAACTGCCCTGGCGACAGGCTCACGCGAGTACAGCGAGAATACAGCCATCATCATTGATGAAGAAGTGAATCGCATCGTCAAGTGGGCCTATGATCGTGCTGTCGGTCTATTGACTACGCACCGTGAAACACTAGATGGCATCGCTCGTTCATTACGCCTGCATGAAACGCTCGATGCCAGGCAGCTGCGCGCGATTATAGAGGATACCAGCGCGGCGCATACCGGGCCCCTTTAGGCGGTACACATACCAACGTTGCTTTGATAATCTCCCTCTCAGTGAGTCAGGAAAGAGAACATGCCGCAAAAAGATTACATCCTGAGAATGGCCGAGGATGTTGGCCGAGCTTTAGCTCAAATCATCTATCACCAAAACATTCAGGATTATGAGGGAGCCCTCTCCCTGATAGATGATCTATTCAAGCAGACAGTGGGAATGGGTTCTGGTTTTATTCACGCCGCCTCTGAAGAGACGTTGTTAGCCATGCTCACATTGCTTGGTGTAGTGAACTTAGAGAAGGCGCTCATGGTTGCAACGCTGCTCAAAGCAGAAGGGGATGTCTTTGCAGATCAAGGCAATCCCGATGCAGCCTATTATAGCTACCTCAAATCTCTCAACCTGTTTCTCGAGATCGTGCTGCGCGATGACCATCTGCATGACTTACGCTGTTCCCCGGAAGTAGAAGACCTTCTGGACAAGTTAGAAGCATACGAACTGCCTTTGAATACCAGGTATCTCGTTTTCCGCTATTATGAACAAAGAAGAGCGTTTTGAAGAAAGCATCCATCATCATGAGTAAGATAGACGAGTTAGCAAGCCAATTGACCAATGATCCCTTGATTGATGAACTAACAGATCTTCTTTATGAGGCCGCGCTGAGGAGTAGTACCCCGCATGAGGAGATCAGTGTGATCGTGAGAGGTTTCTTAGCAGCCTATGCAGATGCGGACAGGGTGCTCTGTAGTGTTTGTATAGAGGCTAAAACTGACTACATTCGGCAACAATGGCAGAGGGTGTGGCTGCAGGTAGTGAGGCGCATCCAACAACAAGAGTCAGGAAACAAAGCCTTTCTCTAGCTATATGTGACTTTACGGGTCTTACTTCATTACCTCATCCTGCATAGCTTGCGTCGTATGTACCTCGGACTCTCCCTCTCCTATATACTCCGCAAGTGCAGGCGGATGACGTTGGACTCCCGTGAAAGGCAGCCACCAGTTCAGATTTCCGAGGAGGCGCATGGTAGCAGGAACGAGCAAAGCACGCACGAAGGTGGCATCAAGGTATTCATTGAGATAGCCTTCAGAGGCAGCACGAGTGACCGGAACAGGAGCAACATGACAGGGCTTTGCTTCAGGAGATGCCATCTCGCGCAGTAGAGACTGGTTGAACATCAGGTGCGGAATGCGTAAGGGATACCCTCTTGCTTGCTTGAGAAAGTGCAGGTAACGCGATTAACGCCGCCAGCGCCACCAGCGCACTGCCAAGGATGAAGGGTGCCCCCGGGCCTCCAATCGCGAAGATGCTTCCTGCGGCTAGTGGACCTATTACTCGCCCCAGCCCAGCGACGCCCTGTGCAAGACCCAGCGTTTCGCCCTGCGCCGTCGGTGGGCTGGCAAATGAGAGGAGTGCCGATACCATCGGAGTCACGGCTCCATCGCCAATACTGAGTATACCAAGGGCGACCAACAACAGCGCCAGGTTCGTACTCCATGAGAGCAATGCCAGCCCGGCAGCGAGCATGACTAAGCCGGTGATCAACAGGCTGCGTTCACCCCAACGCTTGACAAGTTGCCCAACCAGGCCACCCTGCATGAGCACAATCACCACACCTGCATAGGTGAAAATGTACCCATTTTGTAGAGCCGTCCAGCCAAAGGAATGCTGCGTGAACAGTGGGAAGACTGCTTCCATCGCGGTAAAGGCGACTGTGAAGAGCAGGTTAATGATCACCAATCGTGCCACCGCTGGATTCCGCAGTACCCGCTTCGATCCGGACAATAAAACTCCCATACCACGATTAGTAAAAGAAACCACAGGGGCGGGAGCGGTGTTGGGTGGAGTGGAGGCCCTTGTGGTTGTCTGCATATGGCGTGTTTCCGGTAGGAAGCGCAGCACGAGCAGAGCATTGGCAAGCGCTACAATCATGGCAACCCAGAAAGGTACACCTGCTCCACGAGGTGCTAATAAGCCACCCAGAGCTGGTCCAACGACGAATCCCAGGCCAATAGCTGCACCGATAAGACCCATACCTTGTGCTCGCCTCTCAACAGGCGTCACATCGGCGACAACCGCCTGTGCTGAGCCGATATTCGAGGCGCCAAGGCCACCAATGAATCGTGCAATCAGTAAGATTGCAAGCGAACCAGCCACTGCCGAGAGCGCCAATGAAAGCGCCTCGATCAGTAGCGAAGCGATGATGATTGGTCGGCGACCGTAACGATCAGAAAGGGCCCCTAGCGCTGGCGTAAAGATGAATTGCGCCAGCGCATAGATGGTGAGAACCAGGCCAACACCTACAGGACCAGCCCCCAGTCGCTCCGCCCAGAATGGGAGCAGGGGGAGGACGACGCCAAAGCCTGCAAAGTCGATAAAAATGGTCAGCGCCATTAAGAATAACGGTGAACGTTTCGTTCGATTCATGTATGCACCTTCCAGGGCGACCCTCACGGTCGCTCTGGTAATAATTCATTTCTCCTGAACATCCAATGCAGGATGCTTGCCCCTGAAGACATGGAAAAGCAACCAGAGCGAGGGCAAGAGCAATGCCATACCAATAATGGTGCCAATCAGCAGCGCCAGGAGTGTCGCAGGTGGACTGGCAGCATTCTGTATCGTCACCGCAACCGGGACCAGGTAAGGAAATTGCGACAGGCCCCAGGAAGCAAAAATGAAAGCCGTCGCGGTAAAGGCTAGAGCACGCGACAGGCGGTAGCGCCTCAGTAACAACGAGACGGCCGCTCCCAATCCGATCAGCGCCGTAGCAATGACGAGGGGGAGAGCGTGATCGAGCATGCCGTTCCATAAAAGTGGCGCCTGGAAGGGTGACAGAATGAAGGCAACAGCATCCAACACCAGGGTTATTGCGCCAGCGATAATGGCACGACGGCGAAACGCTTCCACGAGTTCAGCATCATTGCTGTTCTGGGCCTCTATCATTAGATTGACAGCCGCGAGAACAGCACAGAGTGCGAGCGCTAATGCCCCGATGGTGAGTGCGAAGGGAGTGGTCCAGCCTGCCAATAGATCAGTCTGAACACGACCTGCCTCCACGCGAACCTGGCCGCTGGCCACCGCCGCGGCGGCGGTACCGAAGAAGAAGGGAGTGATCGTGCTGGCGGTACTGAACACGCGGCCCCAGACCCTACGCAGCGTCGTGGCATCATCAGCCTGGCCACGAAACATAAAGGCCGCTCCGCGCAGCACGATGCCGATCAGCGCCAGGGTGAACGGCACAATGAGCGCCGTTGAGAGTACTGAAAAGGCCGAGGGGAAGGCAGTGAAGAGTCCAACGATCAGGAAGATCAGCCAGACGTGATTCGCCTCCCAGACTGGCCCTAAAGCCTGCCCAATCAAGCGGCGTTGGCGTTCTGCCTGCGGACCAAAGGCGAAAAAGTCCCAGATGCCACCTCCAAAGTCTGCCCCACCCAGTACGGCATAGACGATCAGCGAAAGCCAGAGGATGATCAGGATAGTGTACGTCAGTATCATTTCGTGCCGACCTTTTCTTCATTACTACTACTCGCGAGTACAGGCCACTCCTGCTTGGGCAGCGGTGAACGTGCCAGGCGCAGCAGCAGCACGGTCAAGGTGATCGCCAGCACCACGTAGATGCCGGAGAAAAGCGCAAAGCTGATGCCCAGTCCTGGAGCGGTCGTCACCGCGTCCTGTGTGCGCAGGATGCCATAGATGACCCAGGGTTGGCGTCCCAGTTCGGTGACCATCCAGCCAAGCTCTATCGCGATAAAAGAGAGCGGGCCCGTCAGGACGATCCCCCACAGCAACAGGCGATTCTCAGGAACAACCCGTTTGCGCCTGAAGTAGAGCAGCCAGAATAAGCCCCCGATGAGTAACGCGAAGAAGCCACTGCCGACCATGCCATCAAACGAGGGATGGACAAAGAAGGGGTCGGGCCGATCTTGCGGCGCGTAGGTATCGAGGCCTCGAATGGTTGCGTTGGGATCGCCTCTGGCCAGGATGCTCAACAAATCAGGGATTTCAAGAGCATACAGCACCTGCCCCGTCTTGTCATCAACGATGCCGCCAATCTTGATGGGGGCACCTTTCTCTGTATGGAAGACCCCCTCCATCGCTGCTAACTTGGCAGGTTGGAGATCCGCAAGCGAGCGAGCGCTCAGGTCACCGCTGAAAATCTGGAATGGGATCGCAATTGCGCCCAGCGCCATCGCCAGCACGAGTCCTTTGCGATAGTACACTTCGCGCTTGCCACGCAGTAGCTGTATAGCATAGACGGCGGCAACGCCGAAGCCGGTTGCCACATAGGCTGCCAGGAGCATATGGGTCGTCTCATACGGAGTACTGGGATTGAGTATGGCCTGTAAGGGATTGATGCCTGTCACCTGCCCATGTGTAATCTGGAAACCGGTTGGCGTATTCATCCAGGAGTTGGCGCTGACGATAAACCACGCCGAAGCAGCTCCACTGATCCAGAGGGGGAACGAGCAGAGCCAGTGTGCACGCGGCGAGAGGCGCTCCCACCCATACAGGTAGAGACCGAGAAAGATGGCTTCTATAAAGAAGGCAAAACCCTCCAGGGCGAATGGTAGGCCGATGATAGCCCCGGAAAACTTCGTGTAGGTCGGCCAGAGCAGGCCAATTTCAAATGAGAGAATCGTGCCGGAGACCGCCCCGATGGCGAAGAGCAGGGCAAAGGCTTTCGTCCAGCGGCGGGTGAGCGTCATCCAGGTCGCATCTTTGTGCCAGAGGGCAAGTCCTTCGGCAATACACAGCAGCAGTGGCAGTCCAATTCCCAGGGAAGCAAAGATGATATGGAAAGCGAGCGATGTACCCATCTGAGCTCGCGCAGCTAATAGATCAGACATGAAGAATCCTCCTCATATGTACCAGCATTATTGACATCTAAATTTGGAACGCATTTTCTTCAAGGCTACCACTTCGAGCTGTCGAACACGCTCACGTGATATCCCCAGTTCTTTCCCGACTTCGAGTAATGTGCGGCTCCACCCATCACCGATACCATAGCGCAGGATGATGACCGAGCGTTCGCGTGGGGTAAGCGAAGCGAGCGCTCGGTGCAGTTCTTCACCGAGGAGATGCTGTGAGGCAACGTCAGCGAAAGCGGGTATCGCACTATCTTCAATAGTCTCGGCCAGCGGGTAATGAGCATCATCGTCTACAGGCGTGTCGAGGGAAACGGGCTGCTCAATGATATCGAGCAAATGTTTGACCTCGTCCAGGCCAAAATGACAAGCCTCGGCTATTTGTTCAGGCAGGGGATCAAGATTTCCCTGTTGTGAAAGCTGCGCCACGACACGTCGCAGCTTGCGTAAGTTTGTCGCCACATGCTCTGGCAGATGAATCAAGCGTGATTGCTCACTGGCAGCGCGACTGACCGCCTGGCGAATCCACCAGGTGGCGTAGGTACCAAAATGGCAGCCTCGCCGGTAGTCAAATTTCTCAGCGGCGCGCATCAACCCCAGGTTTCCCTCCTGGATGAGGTCTACCAGGGGTACTCCTGTAGTGGTATATCGACGCGCGATAGCAATAACCAGGCGTAAATTTGACTCGATCAGCCTGTGGCGTGCTCGTTCATCCCCGGCTGCCGCCCGTTGGGCTAGATCAATTTCCTCGGCGGGTGTGAGGAGACCGAATCTACGGATTTCACACAGGTAGCTCTGAAAAGCATCCCCGGTGCTTATAGCATGATATATGCCGGTTGCGCGAGTAGGATGTGAGCGAACAGGAAGCTCCTCAAGTACCTCAATCTCGCCCCGCTCTTCCACGTTATTGAATGCCTCATGGACTTCACTTATATAATCGATTACTGCCATAATTCCACGCTCCCTTTGGAAAACGTAGCGCTGCTACTGATTTTCAAGCTATTACATTGTTTCCGTGCGGCTTGCTAGTTGATGCTTTGTGTCTCCACATTCTTCCACTCGTCACAAGGGAAAACAGCCCAAGCGCAAAGAGGCCAAATCCAGGAAGCCACAGGGAAAGTGCGAAATGAATAGCGGTTCATCCACGACGGAGCTAGAGCGAATGCCTGTTCTCACCCTCCCACAAGAGGTATACCTTAATGAGGGCAGGAATACATCGACAGAATCATGTAATTCCTGCCCTGTATTACGGTGGAGCACTTTAGACAGAATTACCTAGCCGTGTGATTGTGCGGTTTTTCGCATGGAGTACTGGCGAGATAGTAAGAGGTTGTAACCTGCTGCGAATGTACCTTTGTGAAAAGTATTCTGATGAGAACGCTCTTCAGATAGGAGACTCTTGCTCCAAATAGTAGATACATTTAGGGAGAACATACAATGATTCTTAAACGCTCTTTAGTGATTACGCTTGGCCTCTTCATAGCGATGTTTATCGTCGCCTGTGGTGGCAACACAACTACCGGGGGTGGCCCTTATGGCAGTGGCAGTAGCAATCCACCTACAACCACCACTCCACCTGCAACTACCACTCCAACGACTGGCGGCAGCGGTTCTTCCGCCGTGCTTCAAACGGCAACTGCCACCGT
>WNGK01003324.1_pt1 | contig 21697 bp, 20 predicted proteins | sample 5400601 | NCBI WGS metagenome assembly WNGK01 (sample SAMN13153376, study PRJNA577476) | soil metagenome | isolation source: 60 cm soil or saprolite under Garry oak tree replicate 1 | place: USA:California | collected 2016-06-15
GAGCGACACGACGATGCGCGCCTCGCCGGCCGACACCGCTTCGACGCGCAGCGATTCGAGCGACACGACGGGCGGCTGCGGCCTCGTCACCAAGGTCGAGCATGCGGCGAACAAGAATGCGACCAGCGCAAGCGGCGCAAGGCAGGCGATCGCTGCTAGGCAGCTACCTGCGTGAAAGGAAGAGATCAATCGCTGCGCCATGAGGCAGCCCTCACACGTTGAACCTGAAATGCATCACATCGCCGTCGCGCACGACGTATTCCCTGCCTTCGAGCCGCATTTTTCCGGCTTCTTTTGCGCCCTGCTCTCCTTTGCATGCGATGAAGTCGTCGAAGGCAATGACCTCCGCGCGTATGAAGCCCTTCTCGAAATCGGTGTGTATGACTCCGGCCGCTTGGGGGGCGGTTGTCCCGCGATGCACCGTCCACGCGCGAACCTCCTTCGGCCCCGCGGTGAAATACGTCTCCAAGCCGAGAAGCTTGTAGCCGGCGTGAATCAGCCTGTCCAGCCCGGCTTCGGCGAGCCCCATGTCCGCGAGAAATACCTGCTTGTCCTCGCGATCGAGGTCCGCGATCTGCGCCTCCAGCGCGGCGCTGATCGCGACGACCGGCGCCCCCTCGCGATCCGCGTGTCCCTGAACGCGCGCGAGAAGGGGATTTCCGGCGAAACCATGCTCCGACACGTTGGCGACGTACATCGTCGGTTTCATCGTGAGCAGAAAAAGCGGCTGCAGCAGCGCACGCTCCTCGGGATAGAGGTCGACCGAGCGCGCAGGTCTGGCCTGATCGAGCGCCGCAGCGACCTTTTCGAGCACGGCCACGAGGCGCCTTGCGTCTTTGTCGCCGCCGGCTTTCGCGACTTTTGCATGTTTCGCGAGCTGCTTGTCCACCGCCGCCAGATCGGCGAGCGCCAGCTCGGTGTTGACGGTTTCGATGTCGGAAACCGGATCGATCTTGCCGGTGACATGAACGACGTTCTCGTCTTCGAAGCAGCGCACGACGTGCGCGATCGCATCGGTCTCGCGGATGGTGGCGAGAAACTGATTGCCGAGGCCCTCGCCCTTGGAGGCGCCGGCCACGAGCCCTGCGATGTCGACGAATTCGACCGTTGCGCCGAGCACGCGCTCGGGCCGCGCAATCGCCGCAAGCGCCGCGAGCCTCGCGTCGGGAACCTCGACCACGCCGACGTTCGGCTCGATGGTGCAAAAGGGATAGTTTTCCGCGGATACGCCCGCCTTGGTGAGGGCGTTGAACAGCGTCGACTTGCCGACGTTGGGCAAACCGGCGATGCCGCACCTGAGGCTCATGGACGCGTTGAGCTCATGTTAGTTCGATTCCTTTCCGGTGCCGGAAATCGGCTCGGACGGATCGGCACGGGGCCTCGTGTGCAACTCGTGCATCGCGCGTTCGGTTTCCCCGGAGACAAGCCGCGGCCACACCGCAAGCGCGCGCACAATCGCTTCGTCGATGAGCGGCTGCTCGCCGGCTTGCGGACGGTGCAGCACGTAATCCGCGACTTCCTGCTCGGTCAGAATCCCGTCGCGCGGGTGTCCGATGCCGAGGCGCAAGCGCCAGAATTCCCCGGTGCCGATTTCGGCGGCGATATCATTGAGACCGTTGTGACCCGCGGTTCCGCCGCCGTACTTGAGCCTCACCGTTCCAGGCTTCAGGTCCAACTCGTCATGCGCGACGAGAATTTCCGAGGGCGCGATCCGATAGAAACGAGCGATGGCGCCGATCGACGCTCCGCTGCGGTTCATGTACGTCTGCGGCATGGCAATGCGGCAGTCTCCCCCGCCCGGAGGACGCACGCTCGCCACCTCCGCCTGGAATTTCGGCTCGTTTCGGAACTCGGCGCGCAGCGTCTCGGCGAGCCGCGCGGCGAACCAGAAGCCCGCATTGTGCCGGGTGCGAGCGTAGCCGCGGCCCGGGTTGCCGAGCCCGACGATCAACCGAAGGGGATCCGCCATCGCGATGAAAGGGCCGCCTGCAGCGAAACAAAAAGGCCCGCCTGCAAAAACCGGGCGGGCCCTTGCTCGCGGGACATCCGGCTACTTTTTCTCTTCCCTCTTCCCAGCTGCCTTGTCCCTGCCCTTTTCGGAGGTCTTTTCGGGAGCTTTCTCCGCACTCTTCTCGGCGCCTTTCTCTGGACCCTTCTCGGCGCCTTCGGCGGCTTTCTCGCCGGGCTTGCCCGCTTCGGCTGCCGGCACTTCCTCCGCGCCCGGCTCCACGACCGCGGCGGCCTCCTCGACTTCGACGATGATGCGCGGGACGACCGCGGTCGCGACGACCGGGCTCTCGCCGCCGCGCGTGACCGCGGTTACACCCGCCGGCAGCATCAGATCAGAGACGTGGATCGATTGCCCGACCGCGAGCTCCGACAAGTCGACGTCGATAAATGCTGGCAGGTCCTTCGGAAGGCAGGAAACGTCGAGGTCGGCCAGCACGTGACTGATAATCGCGTCGGTGGTCTTGACCGCGGGCGACTTGTCCGTATTCACGAAATGCAGCGGCACCTTGACATGAATCTTCCGGTTCTCGTCGATGCGCTGGAAGTCGATGTGCAGCACTTCGTTGCGGAATGGGTGCATTTGCACGTCGCGGAGCAGGACCCGCTGTGCCGCGTCGCCGAGCTTCATCGACAGGATCGACGAGTGAAACGATTCCCGCTTCAGCGCGTGTATCAGGGCGTTGTGATCGAGCTCGATCGCCTGAGGTTGGGCGCTCCCGCCGTAAACGACGCCCGGCGCCCGGCCGGTGCGGCGCAGCCGCCGGCTCGCGCCCCTTCCTTCCGTCTTGCGCGGAAACGCGGTGAATTCATGTTGCATGTCGAAACTCCATGGTCTGGGGCTCGCGGTGCATTTTCACGAGCCGCTTAAAGCAGGAAAGCTTTGAATTATAACCCGAATTGGTTCGAGCTTGCAACGTGCGGCCTCGACCGAAGCCGTCTCAAGCCACGACTGATCACTCGGTAAACAGCGAGCTCACCGACTCCTCGTTGGAAATCCGCGTCATAGTCTCGGCCAGGAGCTGCGCGCACGAAAGCTGGCGGATGCGCTTGCACGATCGCGCTTCCTCCGACAGCGGAATCGTGTCGGTGACGACGATCTGATCGATCTCCGATTCGGCGATACGCGCGACCGCACCGCCGGAAAGGACCGGGTGCGTGCAGTAGGCCAGGACCTTCTGCGCGCCGCTCTCCTTGAGCGCCGTGGCGGCCTTGCACAGCGTGTTCGCGGTGTCGACGATATCGTCCATGATGACGCACGTGCGCCCCTCGACGTCACCGATGATGTTCATGACTTCGGCAACATTGGCTTTCGGACGCCGCTTGTCGATGATCGCAAGATCCGAATCGAGCCGCTTGGCGATCGCACGGGCGCGCACCACGCCGCCGACATCCGGCGATACGACCAGAAGATTGTCGTAGTTTTGCTTCCAGAGATCGCCGAGCAGCACCGGCGTCGCATAGATATTGTCGACAGGAATGTTGAAAAAACCCTGGATCTGGTCCGCGTGCAGATCCATCGTCATCACGCGATCGACGCCCACTGTGCTCAGCATGTCGGCGATGACTTTCGCGGTGATCGGCACGCGCGCCGAGCGCGGCCGCCGGTCCTGACGGGCATAACCGAAGTACGGAATGGCCGCGGTGATGCGGCCGGCGGACGCGCGCTTGAGTGCGTCGACCATCACCAAAATTTCCATCAAATTGTCGTTGGTCGGCGAGCAGGTCGACTGCAGGATGAAGACGTCGCGCCCGCGCACGTTCTCGAGAAGCTCGACCATCACCTCGCCATCGGAGAATCGTCCGACGATGCAGCGACCGAGACTGATGTTCATGTGCCGGACGACGGCCTCCGCGAGCTTGGGGTTCGCGTTACCCGTGAAGACCCGCATTCGCTCGAACGCCATCGTCGCCTTAAGAGAGCGTGGCCTGAATCGGCGATATGGCGCCGCCGCGTGCGCTCAGCGGCCCGCCGATCGCAAGCGTGGCTGGGGAGGTAGGGATCGAACCTACGAATGCCGGAATCAAAATCCGGTGCCTTACCACTTGGCGACTCCCCAAGTGAAACGGTCGCGTCAGAAAAATCAGGCCGCCGAAAGGAAACGCCAGCCGACGGTCGCTGCACTCCGGCGCGGTATCCGGAAGCCGCGCAGCGCAAGGCGTCGCCTGCCGCGCGGCCTAGTTAACTGAAAAGACTGTCATTTTCGTGGACGCGCCGCTGCGTGTCAATTCGACATTCGATCGCGTGGCGCGAATCATTGCCACGTCTCGATCGCAAGCCTGATCTCGACGTCGGCATAACTGAGCATGACCCGTGAAGGCCGCCCCGCGCCGCCCGCATCGGGCACAAACGTGTCGTAGACGATGTGCACCCTGCACCCAATACGCGAGGCCCGCGACGGGCAGTGGCCATCCGAGCCCGCGTGTGGTGAGCGTCTGCCAGTCGTTCGCGGATTCGACGCGCCCGTCCGCAGTGATCATGTGCACGCCGCCCGCGTCTCCCATCAACCGTGCGACGGTCTGACCGAGCGGCGATGAAAGCTCCAGCTCATCTCGATCGTGGTCGTGACGCCATTGAAAATTCGCGCTCAGGCCTTCCGCACCGTGGCGCGCCGAGAGCCGCCCCGTCACGGTGTAGAGCGAGCGGGCAATCGGGAACGCGAGCTCTGTCTTGGTTCGCTCCGGCGTTGCTGCGCAGCCCGCCACGAGGAAGAGAGCGACGACCGCGGCCATCACGGCCGGGCTCAGACCGCTAGACATCGAAATGACTGCGCCTATTGGGCGAGGCGACGAACAGTCTCGAGGAGGACCGGATTATCCGGATTCGACTTCAGCTGCGATTGCCACAGCTCTTGCGCGCGATCGCGCTCACCTTTGGCCCACAGCACCTCGCCGAGATGCGCCGCAATCTCCGGGTCCGGCCGGTCGGCGAGCGCGCGTCGCAGAAATTTTTCCGATGCGCCCAGGTTGCCCATTCGGAATTGCGCCCAGCCCATGCTGTCCAGGATAAAGGGATCTTCGGGTGCGAGCGTGAGCGCTTTTTCGATGAGCTTGAGCCCTTCGGCGGTGCGCGGTGTGCGATCGACGAGCGTGTAGCCGAGCGCATTGAGTGCCTGGGCGTTGTCCGGCTTGAGCTCGATCAGGCGCTTCAGCCGCGATTCGACCTCGTCGAGCCGGTCGAGCTTTTCGGCGACCATCGCGATGTCGTAGAGAAGATCCGCGGAGTTCGGGTCGCTTTGGAGCGCGCCGGCAAGAATCCCGTACGCGCCTTTGTAGTCGCCCGAGTCGCGCAGAAGCTGCGCTTCGGTCTGCACCTGCTCGGTCTGCTGTTCGTGGCCATCCGCTTTGAGCGTGGCTAGATATCGGCGCGCGCCTTCGACATCGCCTTTTTTCGCGAGCAGCGCGGCGATGCGTAGATTTGCCGCCCACGCCCGCTCGCCTTGGGTCACTTCGCGATACTTCTGGATAGCGTCGTCGTAGCGCTTGGTCTCCTCTGCTATTTGCGCACGGTAGAACGCGACAATCCCCGGTTCGCCGTAGCCGGACGCTTCAAGCTCCTGCAGCAGGCGTTCCGCGGCAGCGTAGTCCTTCATCTGCATCGACAGCGCGGCGATGGCAAAAGCGATGTCGCGATCCGACGCATCATCGTCGTGGAGCCGTTTAAACAGCGAGCGCGCCTCGGCATAGCGCTTTTGCTCGACATAAAGCTGCGCCAAGGCGCCTGTGGCCGCCTTGGACTCGGGGACTCCGGCCAGAAACGTATTCAGGAACCGAATTGCGTCTTCAGGCGAAGCCTTCGCGAGTATGTCGGCCTTGACCAGCGCAGCACGCTCCCAGCCAGGCTTGAGCTCGAGTGCTCGATCGGCGGCCCGCACCGATTGCGCCACGACATCGAGGTCGGTGAGTCCCGTGTTGTAGCCCGCCAAAGCTACCGCTAAGTGTGCTTCGGCGATCTCGGGATAGGGCTTGGCCAGCTCCACAACGAGCTTGAAGACGGCGCTCTTGTCGCTCTGCGCAGCGAGCGCGGGATTGAGCTGGACGAACGCGTCGCCGAGTGCCTTTCCGTTGGCTGCCGCCTCGGCGAGAACACGTTCCAACTCGAGCTTGAGATCGCTTCCCGTGCCGCTTTCGGAGAGCGTCGTCGCGAGCTGACGGGCGCGCTCGGCGCCTGGATCCAGGCGCATCCACAGCCGCGCCGACTCAAGCGCCAGCGCGCGCTGCCGAGCGAACAGCGCAACTTCGGTTGCGCGCCGAGCGAGCTGAGGATCTTCCGCGTCGCGCGCCGCCTCGTAGAACGCGCGCGCCGCGAGCCCTGCCTCACCTCGTTGCAGCGCGATATCCCCGACGAGCACGCGATACAGGATCTCGGCGGTAAGCTCACGCGCCGGCGCCGCCGCTGCGGGTTGCCACGCGAGGACCGCGGCAGTCAGTGCGACGAACGCAAGAGTTCGGCGAGAGAAACTATGCAAACAATCGATGGGCACGCTAGCAATCGCTTTCTGCGACGCGGCCGAGGGATTCGTCCCGGCCAACGAGGCATCTTAGGTTATATTCGGGACAGCAACAAACGTGCGCAGCGCCATCGATGCCCGAGCTTCCCGAGGTTGAAACGACGCGACGCGGGCTCGCCCCGCACGTGGAGCGTCACAAAGTGACCGCCGTCCGGCTTTACGACCGCCGTCTTCGTTGGCCGGTTCCATCCGATCTGCCGCGCCGGCTGGTCGGGCGCGTGGTCGACCGCGTGGAGCGGCGGAGCAAGTATCTGCTCTTCAGGCTGGGCCACGACACCCTTATCGTCCATTTCGGAATGACGGGAAGCATGCGGGTTTACACCGAGCCGCCCGAGCGACGACGGCACGATCACGTCGACCTCGAATTCGACAACGGCGTCGTGCTGCGCTACCGTGATCCGCGTCGCTTCGGGGCGATGTTGTGGTCGCCGGCGGGGAAGGGGGACCATCCCCTGCTCGCGGCGCTCGGCCCCGAGCCCCTGGCCGGCGCTTTCGATAGCGAGCACCTGTTTCAAGCGACTCGGAAGCGGCGCGCGGCGATCAAGCTCGCCCTGATGGACAGTCACGTAGTGGTTGGCGTGGGAAACATCTACGCCAATGAAGCGTTGTTTCGTGCCGGGATCCGTCCGACCCTTGCGGCCAATCGGATTTCGAGGCTCCGCCTTACCCGGCTGGTCGACGCAGTGCGTCACACTTTGACGGACGCCATCGCTCAAGGCGGTAGCACGCTCCGGGATTACGTCGACAGCCAGGGCCGGCCGGGATATTTCCAGCAGGGGTATTTTGTCTATGGGCGTGGCGGAGAGCCTTGCCGTGTCTGCGGAAACCGGATCCGCACGTTGAGGTTGGGGGGGAGAGCAACGTGCTTCTGCCCTCGCTGCCAGCGCTAGATGGCTCCAGGTAATTGTTTTGGCGCGCTTTATGCTAGAGTCCACGAAAATTGAGGGGAGGGGAGGTCGGGGCTCATGCACACCCGCGACTTAGCCGCGCGGTTCGAGGCCTATAGCGACTGGCGTCGCCGGTTGTCGGCCGGGATTTCAGGGCTGCACGACTGGCTGTCACAGCAGGACCTCGCCGACGCACACGCCGATCTCACGATCCAGCGCCTGCTCGAGCGTTTGCATCAGGACAAGCTCGTCGTCGCCTTCGTCGCCGAGTTCTCTCGCGGTAAATCGGAGCTGATCAACGCTATCTTTTTCGCCGATTTCGGGCAGCGACTGCTGCCGTCCTCGGCCGGTCGCACGACCATGTGTCCGACCGAACTCTTGTACGACTCGACGCGGCCTCCCTCGATTCGGCTGCTGCCGATCGAAACTCGCGCGCGCGCCGGTTCGGTTGTCGAATTCAAGAACTACGCCGACGAGTGGGTAACGTTCGGCCTCGACCTTTCTTCCGCGGACAAGATGAGCGAGGTATTGTCGCAGGTCTCGCAAACCAAGCGCGTTCCGATCATTCTGGCTCGTAAGTACGGCCTCTACGAGGAGGGCGAGGTTCTCTCGCCGATGTCGTCGGCAGATGAGGTCACGGTCGACATTCCATGCTGGCGGCACGCGGTGATCAATTTCCCGCATCCATTGCTTCAGCAGGGCCTAGTCATTCTCGATACACCGGGTTTGAATGCGATCGGCACCGAGCCGGAGCTGACGCTTAACCTCCTGCCCAACGCTCACGCGCTGCTGTTCATACTCGCCGCGGACGCGGGCGTGACCAGGACCGACATCGACGTCTGGCGCAACCATCTCGTCGGCGAGAACCCCGCGACCAAGGAAGGCCGGCTGGTGATCCTGAACAAGATCGACGGCCTTTGGGACGATCTTCGCACCACTGCTGAAATCGAATCGGAGATCTCGCGCCAGGTGCGCACGAGCGCGCAACTCCTCGAGATTCCGCCGGCGCAGGTCTTCCCGGTCTCGGCGCAGAAGGCGCTGCTCGCGAAGGTGAACGGCGACGACGCGCTCCTCGCCAGGAGCCGCTTGCCTCAGCTCGAGCAGGCGCTTTCCAAGGAGCTGATCCCGGCCAAGCGCCATATCGTCGGCTCCGCGACGCGAATGGAGGTGCGTGCGCTCGCGGCGAGCATGCGCACGATCCTCGACAGCCGCATCGCCGGCATTCGCGAGCAGCTCGCCGAGCTTCATGGGTTGCGCGGCAAGAATCAGGACGTCGTCGAGCATATGATGGAGCGAATTCAGCAGGAGAAGGATCTGTTCGAACGCGGCATGCAACGCTATACCGCACTGCGGACGGTTTTCACGCAGCAGACCAACGCACTCCACGAGTGCATCGGGCTCGAGACCCTGCGCGAAACCGCGGGCGATACCCGAAAGCGTATCGAGGCAAGCCCCTTTACCAAAGGCGTTCGATCAGCGATGAGCGATTTCTTCGCGCGAATTCACGGCGGGCTCGAGCAGAGCGCTCGGCAAACCGGCGAAATCCACGACATGATGATTGCGATGTACGCGCGCTTCGCCAAAGAGCACGGGCTCGAGCCGTTCACGCCGCCTCCCTTCTCGATGCTCAAATACCAGAAGGAGGTCGAGCGGCTGGAGCGCGCGTACAACGTTCATTTCAACACGCTGTGGAACATGGTGAGTAAGGCGAAGTTCACGCTGATGAAGCGTTTTTTCGAGACGATCGCCATCCGCGTCAAGCACGTCTACGACATCGCCAATCGCGATCTGGAAAGTTGGCTCAAGGCCGTGATGGCGCCTCTGGAGACGCAGGTGCGGGAGCATCACATCCAATTGCGCAGGCGCCTTGAAAGCGTCAAGCGCATACACCGCGCGAGTGACGAGCTCGAGGAACGCGTCGCTGAGCTGGAACAGGCCAAAGCGGGCATCCGCGCGCAGATCGATGCGCTCGGACGCGAGCTCGCAGCGATCGACGCGATCATCGAGCAGTCGGAGCTCCTGCCGGTCGCAGCGAACGCGTAGCAGGTGACCGGGGATTATTCCGGCGCGACGGGCCGGGCCTTCTTTTGCATGAGCGCTTCGTACTTGAGCGAGAGCTTTTCGCGCGACTCGATGAAGTCGGGATTGACCGGAATGCAATCGACCGGACAGACCTCGACGCATTGCGGCGTATCGAAGTGACCCACGCACTCGGTGCACTTCGCGGGGTCAATGACGTAGATCTCGATCCCTTGCGAGATCGCATCGTTCGGGCATTCAGGCTCGCAGACGTCGCAGTTGATGCATTCGTCGGTGATCATCAAGGCCATGGTTCTAGTCCGCGTGCGATTCGGCGACCTTGGCCTCAAGGCGGGCCGCTACGAGTGGATTGACGAACTTGGTGATGTCGCCGCCAAAGCGCGCGATCTCCCTGACGATGCTCGACGACATGAAAAGATATTGCTCTGCCGGAGTTAGGAACATCGTTTCGACCTCGGGAAACAGATTGCGGTTCATTCCCGCCATCTGGAACTCGTATTCGAAATCGGACGCCGCGCGCAATCCGCGCACGATGACGGTCGCCCCAATCGTATGCACGAAGTCCATCAATAAGCCGGAGAACCCGGCGACCTCGACATTCTCATAGCGTTCGAAGATCTCCCGTCCCATCGCAATGCGTTCCTCGGCCGTGAACATGGGCCTCTTGCTCTCGCTGGCCGCGATGGCAACGACGACCCGATCGAAAAGCTTCGCCGCGCGGCGGACGATATCTTCGTGGCCTTTGGTGATGGGGTCGAACGTTCCGGGATAGACGACTTTCAGCATGGGCTGCCGGTTTGGACGGGTTCGACGCGGCGCAGCAAATGATAATGTACCTGCCCCGCCTTGTCGCTGCGTAGCACGCTTAGCCCCGTAGGCGCGGCAAGCGGAGCAGGCGCCTCGAGATACAGCGAGCCTTTCGGCGCCATCCGCGCGCACGCAGCGGGCAGAAGCTCGCTCCATCGCGGGTTTGCGAACGGCGGATCGAGGAAAATGACGTCAAACAGGCGAGCTTCTCGGGCGAGATAGGCGATTGCATCGGACCGGTAGACTTCAAGTGCGCTGGTTCCGAGCGCAGTGGCGGTCGCCCGCAGCGCGCGCACGAGATCCGCATTACGATCGACCGCCACGGCGAGCGCCGCGCCCCGCGAGAGCGCTTCGAACGAGAGCGCCCCACTTCCCGCGAACACCTCGAGGGTCGCGATGCCGGTGAGGTCTTGGCCGAGCCAATTGAACAAGGTCTCGCGCACACGATCTGGCGTCGGCCGCACGCCAGGGTTCGCCGGAAAGCGCACGCGCCTGCCGCGCCACTTCCCGCCGATGATGCGCACCTGGTTGGCGGATCTTTGCGCTGATGCTCCTTATGGGAACTCGCGAAATCGTCTCGGTTAGAATTATAGCTTTCGCTTATTGATCTGATGTTCGACCTCTTCAAGCGCCCCGATGATCCCCGACCGTGGGGCGAGCGCCTCAAAGCGGGGCTCGAAGCGTCGCGCGAGCGGCTCGCGCGGCCGCTGACTTCGGTTTTCGGCCGCAAAGCGCTGTCCCAGGGGACATTGGATGAGATCGAGGAAGCGCTTATCGGCGCGGACGTCGGCGCTCCCGCCGCTGCGCACCTGGTCGCCGACCTCAGCTCGCGCTGGAAGCGCACCGGCGGCGACGCCGATCCGCGCAGCGTCCTCAAAGCCTCGTTGAGGGAGCTGCTTCTTCCGATCGAGCGACCTCTGCGCATCGGCACCGAAAGGCCGTTCGTCATCATGCTGGCAGGCGTGAACGGCGCCGGAAAAACGACGTCGATCGGCAAGCTCGCCAAGCATCTCCAGCAGCAAGGCCTGTCGGTGCTTCTCGCCGCAGGCGATACCTTTCGCGCTGCGGCACGCGACCAGCTCGAAGTATGGGGAGCCCGAAACAACGTGCATGTCATCGCGCAGCAGGGCGGCGACGCCGCGGCGGTCATGTTCGACGCCATTTCCGCGGCACGCGCTCGTGGCATCGATGTCGTGCTAGCGGACACAGCGGGGCGGCTTCCCACCCAGTTGCACCTGATGGAAGAGCTGAAAAAAATCCGCCGCGTCATCGCGCGGGCGGAGCCGGGAGCGCCGCATGAAACGCTGCTGGTGCTCGATGCGAACACCGGACAAAACGCGTTGGCGCAGGTCGCGGCTTTCGACGCCGCCCTGGGCTTGACCGGTTTAATCCTGACCAAGCTCGACGGCACCGCAAAGGGCGGGGTCGTCGCGGCGATCGCCGCATTCCGACCGATTCCCCTCAAATTGATCGGCATCGGGGAAGGGGTCGACGACCTGAGGGATTTTCGCGCAGCGGAGTTTGTCGAAGCCCTTGTCGGTTGAACCCGGACAAGTGATTGGGAGTACTTACTTCCGGCGCAAGTCCCCAACCCGCTTTGCTTTTTGGGCACCTGGTTCGACATCGAGCACATCGCGGTTGCATTCTCCCCGAACTTTTGGGGCCTTTAGCACTCTCAGTAGTCGAGTGCTAAAATAACTTCAAGCTCTCGGAAGGAGATCTCTTAATGCCGAATACTACACTCGCCTTTCCAACGCCAGCGTCGTTGGGAAGCCTCGACCACTACATCCAAGCGGTCAACCGTTTTCCGCTGCTCACCGCCGAGCAGGAAACCGAATTTGGCCGGAGATTGCAGCGCAACGGCGACTTGGACGCCGCGCGCCAGCTCGTGCTTTCGCACCTCCGATTGGTGGTCGCGGTCAGCCGCAACTATCTCGGATATGGCCTGCCTCAGGCCGATCTGATTCAAGAGGGCAATATCGGGCTGATGAAGGCAGTGCGCCGCTTCGACCCCGAGCGAGGGGTCCGGCTGGTGTCGTTTGCGCTGCACTGGATTCGTGCCGAGATCCATGAATACATCCTGCGCAACTGGAGGCTCGTCAAGATCGCGACGACCAAGGCGCAGCGCAAGCTTTTCTTCAACCTGCGAAGCATGAAGGCGGGGAGCGCCGCGCTAACCCGCAAGGAAGCCAGCGGCATCGCCAAGGCACTCGGGGTGAAGCCCGAGGAGGTCCTGGAGATGGAAACGCGATTGTCCGGCCGTGACGTGGCGCTCGAGCCTCTGGCGGGCGAGGAAGGCGAGGCCATAACCCCGATCGCCTATCTAACCGATGCCGACGCGGAGCCGGCGCAGATATTCGAGCGCTCGGAGACTTCCCGTCATCGCAGCGAGGGACTGAAGAGCGCGTTGGCCAAGCTCGACGACCGCAGCCGCGAGATCATCGAGGCCCGATGGCTGCGCGAGGACGATCCGGCGACGCTGCAAAAGCTCGCCGATCAGTACGGGGTCTCCGCGGAGCGCATCCGCCAGATCGAAAGCAAGGCGTTGAAAACGATGCGCGGCGAGATGGATTTGGCCTGACGCAAACCTTTGGTGATCCAAACCCAAAACGCCGGCGGCCACGCCGGCGTTTTCTTTGGCCGATCACGCGGACGGCAGGTGCGTCGAAAAGGCTAGAGCTCGACTTGCGTCCCCAGCTCGACCACGCGATTGGTCGGCACGTTGAAAAACTCGGTGGCCTTGGTCGCATTTTTCGACATCGAAACGAACAGGCGATCGCGCCAAAGCGCCATCCCGGGAGCCTCCGTCGCGATGAGGGTCTCGCGTGAGACGAAGAATGACGTATCCATCATGTCGAAGGCGTAGCCCCGCCTGCCGCATTCCTCGAGCAACGCGGGAACATCCGGGTCTTCCTTGAAGCCAAAAAATGCCTCGAACTGCTCGAAGTTGCAATCCAGGCGCTCGATGCGGAGCCGCTCCGAAAGAGGCACCCGGGGAATATCGCGAGTCGTCAAGGTGAGCAGCACGACGCGCTCATGCAGCACCTTGTTGTGTTTCAGGTTGTGCAGCAGGGCGTGAGGCACGCGACCGGACATGCTGGTCAGGAAAACGGCCGTGCCCGGTACGCGGACAGGAGGGCTCGCGGCGATGCTGGCGATGAACACGTCGAGGGGCATCGTTTCTTCGGCGAGCCGCTCGTACAAAATCGCGCGCCCGCGCTTCCATGTCGTCAGCAGGAGAAAGATCGCCGCGCCGGTGACTATCGGAAACCAGCCTCCCTCCGGAATCTTGAGCGCATTCGAGGCCAGGAAGGAGACGTCGATCGCCACAAGCGGAACAACGACGAGCAGAGCAACGATCGGATTCCATCGCCATAGGCGCGTCAGCACGACGAAAATGAGAAGCGAATCGATCGCCATCGCAAGCGTGACCGCGATGCCGTACGCCGCGGCGAGATTGCTCGAGCTACGGAAGCCGGCAACCAGCAGCAACACCGCGCTTAACAGCGTCCAATTGATAAAGGGTACGTAGATCTGACCGATCTCACGGTCGGACGTATGCAGAATGGTAAGGCGGGGGCAATAGCCCATCTGGATCGCCTGCCGCGTCAGCGAAAACGCGCCCGAGATCACAGCCTGCGAGGCGATGATGGTCGCACAAGTCGCGAGCACCACCATAGGCAGCAGTGCCCAGTCGGGCGCGAGCAGGTAGAAAGGGTTCTTGATCGCAGACGCGTCGCGAATGATCAATGCCCCTTGGCCGAAATAATTGAGCACCAGCGCGGGCAGCACGAAGAAAAGCCACGCCCGGCGAATCGGCTTCGCGCCGAAGTGGCCCATGTCCGCATACAAGGCCTCGGTTCCGGTGACGGCAAGCACGACGGCGCCGAGCGCGAGAAAGGCCGCGAGCGGGTTCCCGGTCAGGAAATCGTACGCAAGCGCAGGATTGAGCGCGGCAAGGACACTTGGCATCGCGACGATCTGCAGCGCGCCCAGCGTCGCGATCGTCACGAACCACACGCACATGACGGGCCCGAAAAGCCCGCCTACGCTCGCCGTGCCATGGCGCTGGATCGAGAACAGTCCGACCAGGATAAGCATCGTCACGGGCAGGACAAAGTGATTGAGTGCGGGCGCCACGACTTCCAGGCCCTCGACCGCCGAAAGGACGGAGATTGCCGGCGTGATCATTCCGTCGCCGTAGAACATCGCAGCACCGAAGATCCCCAGGCCGACCATCACCCAGCGCGCGCGCGGATCGTTGATTCCCCGCGAGGCGAGCGCGGTCAGCGCCATGATGCCACCTTCCCCGCGGTTGTCGGCGCGCATGATGAGCGTCACATACTTGAACGTGACGATGATCATGATCGCCCAGAAAATTACCGATAGAACGCCGAGAACGTTTTCGGTGCGCAAGGGCAGGCCGTGAGGTCCCGTAAAGCACTCGCGTAAGGTGTAAAGCGGGCTCGTGCCGATGTCGCCGTAGACGACGCCGATGGCGCCGACGATAAGCGTAGCGATCGGCTTGCGCGAAGGCCCCACTTCTTTTCGAGCTCTCGCCGCGGCGATCGCGGCCTTCAGCATGCACCCTCGTCGGATCGCCGGGAAAAACGGATATTGAGCTGTTTGAGCTTGCGGTACAGGTGCGTGCGCTCGAGACCGGCGCGCTCGGCGACGCGGCTCATGTTGCTTTGCTCCTTGCCGAGCAATTGTTCGAAATAAATGCGCTCGAAGGCTTCGCGCGCCTCACGCAGTGGCAATTCGAAGAATCGGGCGGTGACCTCCGGCGAGATCGCGGACGGCGGCGGCAACGCTGTTTCCCCGAGGAGCCTGCGTACGTGATCGGCGGTGATTTCGTTATCGACGGTGAGCGCGAGATTGGCGAGGACGTTGTGCAGATGATCGAGGTTGCCCGGCCAGTACGCCGCACCCAGCGCGGAAACCGCGCCCATCTGAAGCGTGCCGAGCGTGCGCTGGCTCGCGGTGATCTCGCGCCAGTAGCGATCGATCAGCGCGGGAAGATCCTCGCGCCGCTGACGCAAAGGCGGCAGCATCACGGCACCTGCGGAAAGCGACGCGAGCAGCGACGCGTCGAATCGGCCCTCGGCGGCGAGGTTGCCGAGCTGCTCACTGCTCGTACAGACGAGCACCGTGTTGTGCTTCTCGATCTTGGGTAGCAGGAATGACAGTCCCTTCTGCTCCGCCTTGGAATACGCACCGATCTCGGCGCAATAGAGGGTTCCTTCCCGGGCTTCCTCGAGTACCTGCAGGGGATTCGTTGCCAGCCGGGCGCCGTTGCCCAGGATGACGAAGGGCGTATCGGCGACTTGCAGCGCCCTGGCGACGATCTCGTGCCCTGTCCCCGGCTCGCCGATCACCAGAATCGGGCGGTTGGCGCGGAGCAGCTGCTCGATCGCGCGCTCTATTTCAATCACGGGTGCGCTGGTTCCGAGCGCCGCAAGCGAGACGCGCCGGGGTCCTTGCCCGGCCGCTGCCTTCAGGGCTCGTGACACCGTCGAGAGCAGCTTTTGCAGCCCGACGGGTTTTTCGAGGAAATCGAACGCTCCGATCTTCGTTGCCTCGACCGCGGTCTCGATCGTCCCGTGTCCGGACATGATGACGACGGGCATCGTGAGCTGCCCGTTGGCCGCCCACTCGCGCAGAAGCGTCACGCCGTCGGTGTCGGGCATCCAGATATCGAGCAGAACGAGCGCGGGCTCGACTCGCAGACGATAACTGCGCGCCTCGCCCGCGTCTTCCGCGAGGCTCACGCGGTAGCCCTCGTCCTGCAGGATCTCCGACAACAGCTCACGGATGCCGACCTCGTCGTCGACGACCAGTATCTCCTTCGGCTGCGGAATCACGTATTGGCCCCTTCGAGCGGAAAATACAAGGTCACTCGGGCTCCCCGTAATGGCTGATTCTGGATCGTCACGCGACCGTGATGCTCTTCCACGATTTTCCTCACGATCGCGAGTCCCAATCCGGTGCCTTTGGCTTTGGTCGTCACGTAGGGCTCGAACGCGCGTCGCATCATCTCTTCAGGAAAGCCGCTGCCACAATCGCTGATCGACAGCGCGACCTCGTCGCCGCGGACTTCGACATTGATTTCGTATGCCGGAGCGTCAACGTCGGTCTGGGCGTCGATCGCGTTCTGGATGAGATTATGGAACACTTGGCGAAGGCGCGTGGGCTCGCCATGGATGACGGCGCGGCCTTCGGCAAGCTTCAAGTTCACATGCGGCCGCAGATTCTCGTACAAGCCGAGCACATCGAGCAAGAGGGCGTTAACGTCGACCGCCTGCATGTGCCCCGGCCGCGGCTGGCGCGCATAAATGGCGAAATCGTCGACCATGTGCTTCATCGCCGTGACTTGCGCCACGATCGTCTGCGTGCCCCGAGCGAGCGTCTCTTCGTCGGGGCCTTCGAGCTTGCCTGCGAGCTTGACCGCGAGTCGTTCGGCGGAGAGCTGGATCGGAGTGAGCGGGTTCTTGATTTCATGAGCCAGCCTTCGCGCAACCTCGGCCCAGGCGGCATCGCGTTGCGCCTCGGCGAGTTCAGTGACATCGTCGAATACCACGACACGGCCGGGCGCCGGCTCGCCGGGAAGCCCCGATCCCCGCGTCAGCAGCACCCGCGTATGGCTGGACACCGCGAGTTCGGCCTGGCACTGCCACTGGCCGTCCCGGCCGCTGCGAAATCCTTCGGCGACGAGCTCCGCAAACGGAGCCAGCGCCGGCAGCCGCGCTCCCCATTCCGAGAGTGGCACGCCGATCAGATCGGCAAGGGGCTGCTGCAAAATCACGGCGGCGCTTGGATTGACGGTGCGCAGTTTGAACGCGCTGTCGAAAGCGAGCACGCCGGCCGAAAGGTTTCCAAGAACGCTTTCGAGATAGGCGCTCGTCGTTTCAATCGCGCGTCGGCTCTCCTCCGCCTTTTGCCGCGCCTCGGCAAGTTGCGCGGTCATCGTATTGAACGATTCGGTAAGCACGCCGAGTTCGTCACGACTCTGGACCGGATTGCGGCGGGTGAAGTCTCCTTGCGCGACGGCTCGCGTGCCTTCGGCGAGCAGGCCCAGCGGCCTGCTGAATTGCTCCGAGAGCACCACGGCGAGACCGAGCGCGGAGAACAGCGCGAGCAGCAGAGTCAGCGTCAGCGTCAGCGCGTACAGCCGCTTGAGCGCGGCCCGTGAAAAGGAAATCTCCTGATAGTCCCGATAGCCGGCTTGGACTTTTTCCGCGTCCTGTTGCAGCTGCTTGGGAACAGGCTCGACGACCTGCAGGACGCGCAATGGCTCTTTCGGGTCGGAACTGTTGACCGGTACCACGATGCGCAGGCGCAAACCCTGATCTGCCGTTTGCTCGATTTCCGCAAAGGTCTGCTGAAGCCGCGCGCGGCGCATCGCCTGCGCCGGCGGAGGCTCTGGGGTCGACGTGGAACCGGATACCCCGCCCACTGCGAGCACGCCCCCGGCCGCCGAGAACAAGCTCGCTTCGTAGATCCCCGCCTGCTCGCTTGCGCGGTTGAGGCTTGCCGCCATCCCGCCGAGCTCGCTTTCCTGCAGCGTCAGGGCAAGCTGCGTCGCCTTGTTGGTGGTTTCCTTGAGCAGATAGTCGAGTGCGCTGCGGCCGAGATTCAAGCCGCCTTCGAGCGCGCGGTCGACGCGAACGTCGAACCACGATTCGATGCTCTTGCCCAAGAACTGTACCGAGACGCCGTAGAGCAGAGCACCGGGGAGCACTGCCACCAACGCGAAGAACCAAACGAGGCGTATTGCCAGGCGCGAGCCGAAGACGCCCGCCTTCAGATTCCGTCGCAGCCTCAACAGCTGGTAGATCACCAGCCCCATCAACAGCGCCACCAGCGTGCCGTTGAGAACGACAAGGACGTTGTAGCTGCGCGCGAAAAGGCCGGTGTTCGCGCTGGCGGTGGCCAGAAGAAAAAGAAGGATCGTCCCCAGCGACGCGCATCCCAGCAGCACGTAGCGCAGCACGCGAGGCGCGCGGAGCGTGGTCAAGGGACGAAACTCCAGCGATACCACTCGGATTGCATCGACCAGTCACTCGACGCGAGGGCATTGATCTGGAATGGTTTCGGCAATTGAGTGACATCCAGGCGCAGCCGCACCGCCGCGTCGTAACGCGAGCCCATGGACAGCGCATCCTTGCGTATCACCGGGCGCGAAGCGACGCGTGAGAGCAGATGCTCGACTTCCTCAAGCGAGCCGAACTGCTGGCTTAAGAGGCCGCTGGTCACCCGATATTGCTGTGTCAGCGGCGAATAGCTGATTCGGTACTGGACCGACCACTGAAGAAGCTTTTCGTCGACCCAATACCAACGCGGGCGCGTGAGTTCGAACTCGAGCACGAAATACAGCGACACGCCCTTTTGCAGCGCCTCCTCGAGGGTGGAATTGAACGCGACGTCAAACTGCGCGTTGAGTACGTAGTCCTGGTCCTCCAGACGCAGCTCGGCCGATTGAACTCCTATCGTGTCCGCGTGCGCCGCGGAAGCGTACGGCAGCAGGAGAATTGCGCCCAGGCAACACAGCAGCCCGCACAAATTGCGAAGCGTCGACGGCATGCAACAGACGGCGGCGGACCGCGTGCGGCCTATGAGGTTTGGCGTTAGTTTTTCTGGAGGAGGGCGTAGAAAAACCCGTCGTGATTGTGCGCTGCGCCGGCCCCCTCTGGCAAGAGTTGGCCTCCGATCGAGCCATTAGGCAGCGCGAGCCGCACTCGCGTCGCATCGGCGTGAGCCGCGAGAAAAGCGTCGACCTGGTCGGCGTTCTCGGCGCGAAACAGCGAACACGTGGCATAGAGCATTGCACCTCCGCGAACCAGACACGGCCACAGCGCATCGAGCAGATTCATCTGCTGGTGCGCGAAATTCGCGATGTCGGTTTCGCGTCGAAGCCATTTCCCGTCGGGGTGCCGGCGAACGACCCCCGACGCCGTGCAAGGAGCGTCGACGAGAATCCTGTCGAATCCGACCCCGTTCCACCAAGTGCGTGTGAGCGTGGCATCCCCGTGGACCACGCTCGCAGACAGCTTCAGCCGTTCGAGATTCTGCGCGACGCGCTGAAGTCGTTTATCGTCCGCATCGAGCGCGAGCAGATCGACATCGGCGAGCTCGGCGATGTGCGTCGTCTTTCCCCCCGGCGCAGCGCACGCGTCGAGCACGCGCATACCGTCTTGTGCGCCGAGCAACGGCGCGGCGAGCTGAGCGCCCGCATCCTGGACCGAGAACCATCCTTCTTCGAAACCGGGCAGCTCGGCGATCGCGCCGGGCCGGAGGACGATGACTCCAGAGGCGGCGCCGACGGGCTCCGCGTCGACGCCTCGCGCTTTCAGATGCTCAAGAAAGGATTCGCGCTCGACAGCCCGCCGGTTGACGCGCAGCGTGAGCGGCGGGCGCGTATTGCCGGCGTCGAGAATCTCCACGGCCCGGTCCGGATACTCGGCATGCACCCGATCGATCCACCACCTCGGGTATGAAAACCGCGATTCGGGATCGTGGACCGCGTCCGCAAGCAGTGCAGCGCGACGGCGCAGGAAGCCTCGCAGGATCGCGTTGGTCAGCCCTTTGGCGGAGGTGCGCTTGATGCGCCCGGTTGCGCGCACCGCGCTGTCCACGACCGCGGGCGGCGGCGCGGACGTATGGATGAGCTGATACAAGGCGACGCACAGAAGCGCTTCGACGCTCCTGTCGGCAAACGGCCGGTCCGCCAGGGCTCGAGCGATCGAGCGCACCTGACCCAGGAAACGCAAGGTCCCATACGCAAGCTCGTGGGCAAGCGAGCGCTCGGCGCCTCGGCTCATCGGATTCTCGCCAAGCGACGCACCGAGCGACGCGCCCGCGAGAACGCGGCGGACCGCTTTGGCCGCGACTCGCTGCGCGAGCTCCATCGTTCAGCGCGCGAGTGCGAGCAGGCGCGAAACGCGTTCCTCAGTCGGCGGATGCGTGCTGAACAACCCGCTGAGGCCGCCGCCGTGGAGCGGGTTGACGATCATGAGGTGCGCCGTCGCCGGGTGCTCCTCGGCCGCCTCGAGCGGCACGCCCCTGGCGTAGCGATCAATCTTTAGAAGCGCGTCGGCAAGCGCGCGAGGATCGCCCGAGATTTCCGCGCCGCCGCGGTCGGCTTCGAATTCGCGGCCGCGCGAGATCGCGAGCTGGATGAGCACCGCCGCGATTGGCGCGAGGATCAGAACGAGTATGGCAAGAACAGGATTGCGATGATCGTCGTCGCGCCCGCCGAAGAACATCCCGAAGTGGGCGAGCGTCGATATCGCGCCCGCGATCGACGCAGTGATCGTCGACGTCAGGATGTCGCGATTCCTTACGTGCGTAAGCTCGTGCGCGAGGACGCCGCGCAATTCCCGCGGCGTCAGCAACTGAAGGATTCCCGTCGTCGCCGCGATCGCGGCGTGCTCGGGATTGCGTCCGGTCGCAAAAGCGTTCGGCTGTGCCTCGTCGATGAGATAGACGCGCGGCATGGGGACCCCCACGCCTTGCGTAAGCTCCCTGACGATCTGGTAGAGCTGCGGCGCAGACGACTCGTCGACTTCGCGTGCGTTGTACAAGCGGAGCACCATCTTGTCCGAGTACCAGTACGCCCAAAGGTTGGTCGCGAGCCCGAACATCAACGCGAGCACCATCCCCTGTCCGCCGCCCAGCACCGCGCCGACCATGCCGAAAAGCGCCATGATCGCGGCCATCAGCAGCCCGGTCCTGAACCAGTTACCCAGCATGCGCGGTCTCCACGCGAGTGTCCTCGGAATTCATGACGATCTAGATCGTGGCGTGAGCGGTGGGATTCAAGCTCGCCCGCGCCCGAAGCTCGCGTTTTTTGCGATCGGCCGGCCAGCGAGAAACGCACCCGCCTGCATCCGCTTGCCCCCGGCGCGCTGCAATTCGCGAACGATCACAGCGCCCTCGCCGGCCGCGACGACGATGCCGTCCGCGTCGGCGCGCACGACCGTGCCCGGAACTCCGAAGCGGCCCGGCACGGACTCTGCCGCGCGGATCTTGACGACCTCGCCCGCGAGCGTTGTCGACGCCCCCGGCGACGGATCGAATGCCCGCACCTTGCGTTCGATCCAAACCGCGCTCGCGTTCCAGTCGATCACCGCTTCGTCGGGGCCGATCTTCATCGCGTAGCTCGCACCCGCGACCAGCTGAGGTACTGCTTCGGGTAATTGGCCGTCGCGCTGCAGTCGAGCGAGCACCTCGATGATCGCCCCGGCGCCCTCATACGCAAGCCGGCTGCCCAGCGTCGCGGCCGTATCCCGCGGGCCGATGGGTACGACACGTGCGGCAATGATCGGACCGGTATCCAGACCGACCTCCATTTGCATGATGCTGATTCCGGTCTCTCTGTCGCCTGCGAGCAAGGCGCGCTCGATCGGCGCGGCGCCTCGCCAGCGTGGCAAAAGTGACGCGTGG
>WNGK01005521.1_pt1 | contig 21686 bp, 16 predicted proteins | sample 5400601 | NCBI WGS metagenome assembly WNGK01 (sample SAMN13153376, study PRJNA577476) | soil metagenome | isolation source: 60 cm soil or saprolite under Garry oak tree replicate 1 | place: USA:California | collected 2016-06-15
ATTGGTCCGATCCCAGGTGGCCTGGTCGTTGCTGCGGGAGTGCTATTCCATGGCGGATGGGCAGTGCTCGCGCTCGTTACGTATCGCATCGAGATCGCCTCGCGACGCGAGCGGCGGAGCCTGATTGCGATGGGATAGCGGATTAACCCCATGGCATTTACTGGACGGATTTCATTACGCTTCTCGACGGCGCGGCTGCTGCGTGGCCGCTTGCAGCAATACTCGGCGACGATGGGACGAGCAAAACTACGACAGCGACCTTGCCGCAAATCGAAGTGACGCGTGTAAAAACTGTCGAAAGAATGCCTCCGAATCTTCGCTTGAGCGACGACCTGATTGACCTGATGAAGGACTTTAGCCTTTCGAGCTCCCAGGCTATCGGTGGTGCCTGGGGGACACCACTGCCCCCGCCGACGCCCTTCACGAGCCCTACGCACTGATATAAAGGTCCTTTATTGCTTCCATCAAAATGATTGAGATTCTAAGTGTGAAGTAGCTCACACTTCTCCCCCCGATTCCCCGCTCTAAAGTCCGGTACTCCAATTTCGATTTGCACGGGCAGGAGACTTCAATGCGACGCGCAGTCATATGCGTTACCGCCGGGCTCGCCGCGGTGGCGATAGGATTTGGCCTGAACTCCGCTACTAGCAAGTCCACGACGGAAATTTCCATCTCGAATCCCACACCAACGCCTGCAATATCTATTTGGGAAATACACAATCAGGTGCACCTAGAATTTCTTCCAGTCCAGCATCTCGAGGATTAAAGCCGAGTTTTCGCTGCGGCGCCTCGCTGAGATTGTCATGGTAAAAGCGCCTACGCCGACGCCAGTCATGGCCGGAATGGTTGTCCAAAAAATGCCATCCGGGCAAATGTTGACAAGGGTGCAAGCAGTGCGAGTAAAGTAGCTGAGTCGCAAACCAAGGAATAGCGACGATGGATCATCGATCGCTGATCTTGTTCGCGTCAGTTATTGCCTTTGCGGTTGCCGGCACTTCCGCGCGCGCCGAAGATGGCGTCACGAAAGACAGGATTGTCTTCGGTCAAGTCGCGGCGCTCGAGGGCCCTGCCCAGGCCCTGGGCCAAGGTATGCGCCAGGGGCTTCTCGCTGCTTTCGCGGAAGTCAATCGTGCCGGCGGAGTTGCCGGCCGCCAGCTCGAGCTGAAGTCCGCCGATGATAGCTATGAGCCTCAAAAGACGATCGAGGCGATGAAGAAGATGCTGGCCGAAGAGAAAGTGTTCGCGATTGTCGGTGCGGTCGGAACCCCGACGTCAAATGCCGGCCAGCCGATTGCGACCGAGGCCAAAGTTCCCTTCATCGGTCCTTTTACGGGCGCAGAGTTCCTGCGCACCCCCTACAAACGATATGTCGTCAATATTCGTAGTTCCTATTTTCAGGAGACCGAGGCGTGGATCGAGCATCTGACTAAGGATCTCGGGATTACGAAAATCGCGATCTTATACCAGGACGATACCTTCGGCTTGGCGGGGCTCGACGGAGTCAAGATGGCAATGGCCAAGCGCAACATGTCGCTCGTGGCCGCGGGTACGTTCCGGCGCAACACTACCGCGGTGAAATCCGCGTTGCTCGAAATTATGAAGGCCAACCCCGAAGCAGTGGTGACGGTCGGTCCTTACAAGCCGATCGCTGAGTTTATCAAATTGGCCCGTCAGGCGAAGATGGACGCGGTTTTCGTGGCTATTTCCTTCGTCGGCTCCGATGCTCTTGCCCTGGAGATGGGCGACAAGGGAGCCGGCGTGATCGTGAGCCAGGTGGTTCCATTCCCGGCCGACAAGTCGGTCCCGCTTGTAGCGTCTTATCAGGCAGCGCTCGCCGCACACGATCCTGGGGCCAAACCCGGCTTTGTCTCCTTGGAGGGCTATCTCGTCGGCCGCCTGGTCATTGAGGCGCTTAAGCGCGTGCCCGGCGAGCCAACGCGCGAGGCGCTGCTCGACGCCATTACCTATAGCGGCGCCTTCGACCTCGACGGCATCGAGCTCACGTATGGTCCAGAGAATAATCAGGGCATGAACCAAGTGTTCTTTACGATCCTGCAGGCCGATGGCTCGTTCAAGCCCGTCACGCGACTTATCAAGTGACATCACGGCCTACATTCCTCACTCAAGCCGACCGCAACGGCAAAGGACGGGCGCGCTTATCCGGGCTGAGCACGATCCGCGCACGTCTCTACATCGCCTTAGGCTTCATGGCGATCACGACCGTGATTTGCTCGTTGATCGGGCTCTACGCATTCACAAATATTGGCGAGACCACCACCAAAATCGTCTCCCAGAGCATGCCGGCGACGGTGCATTCGCTTCGGCTAGCCGAGGAGACCAGCGGGCTTGTCGCAACGGCGCCGCGCCTGATGGCAGCAGAGGACGAGTCCCATCGTTCCGAGGTCGCCGAGCAAATCGCCCAGCAAACCCGTGATTTCCTGACGCGGATCGACCAGCTGCCGACGCTGGCGGCAAACATAAGCAAGGAAATCCAAGCAGCACAAACCGCGATGGTCGACCGGATTGCTGCCCTCAATCAGGCCGTGACCGAAAGGATCGCCATTGCTGGCCGGCGACAGGCCATGGCGACCTCCATTCGGAAAGCTCACGAGGAGTTGCTGGAAGGCACCACACCGGCGATTGACGACGCCAATTTCGACCTGATGACGAAAAGTCAGAATGCGGAAAGCAAAGCGGCCTCGAACGAGGCGGTCGAGTCGCTGCGCCGTTTGCTAGAAGTGCAAGCCGAAGTCAATTTACTTGCTGGGTTGCTAATCGAAAGTTCGCTGGTTACCGAGAGCGTGCGCCTGCAGCCGCTGCGCGAAGTGATTGACGCGGCCCGCGGCAAGATCGAAACCAACCTCAAAGCGCTTGCCAATCCCGAACTGCGGAAAAACTTAATCGGGCTCTACGACAGGCTCGCCGCCATGGCGGGCCAGGATGGGATCATTGCCGTACGCGCGCACGAATTACGGCGGCAGCAGGAGGCACAGCTTGCATTTGCGGCAACGCAAGCCGAGGCCGTCAAGCTCAAGCATGTGGTCGACAGCCTTGTTGCGCAGCAAGGCAAAGACGCGGAGGCCGTTTCCGCGCTCGCCGCCGCCCAAATCCACTCCGGTCGAATCCTTCTTATTGTACTCTCGATCACGGCCCTGATCGCCGCAGGCCTCATTGCCTGGCTGTACGTCGGGCGCAACATCGTGTCGCGTCTCGCGCGTTTGAGCGGCGCAATGATGGCCATTGCGGCCGGTCGACGGGAAAGTGCCGTTCCTGTGACGGGGGCTGACGAGATCGGCGCGATGGGAAGAGCCGTCGAAGTATTTCGCAGAAACGCCGTGGAGCTGGATCAACTGCTCGCTGAGCGCGCTGACGCAGCCATTAAGTTGGAAAAGATCGTCGAGCAGCGCACCGCCGAGCTGCAGCGACGCGGCGAGGTGATGCGCGTCACGTTCGAAAACATGGAACACGGCGTGCTCATATTCGATCGCCGGATGAAATTGGTTGTTTGGAATCCGCAAGTTGCCGAACTGCTCGAACTACCCAAGACGTTCTTGGCTGGCGAGCCGCATTTCAGCGACTTTATTCGCTTCCAAGCAGAAAGAGGCGAATACGGCGACATCGATGTTGACGCCGAGGTCCAGCGGCTCGCGGCAGAGGCTGCCGGGCACTACTTGACGGAGCGGACACGGCCTAACGGTACGATCGTCGAAATCCGGCACAATCCGTTGCCAGACGGAGGTGTAGTCAACATTTATACGGATATCACCAACCGCAAGAATTATGAGAATACTCTTACGGCCGCGCGGGATCAGGCCGAAGCGATGAGCCGCACCAAGTCGACCTTCCTCGCCAACATGTCACACGAATTGCGTACCCCGCTAAATGCAATCATCGGCTATAGTGAAATTCTGCGAGAGGACGCCGCCGCCAAGGATGACAAAGAGCCGATAGAGGACTTGCAGAGGATCGAAAGCGCAGGTCGACACCTATTGGGGCTGATCAACAACATTCTCGACCTCTCGAAGATCGAGGCCGGGAAGATGGATGCCTTCATCGAGGAGGTAAACATTCAAGCACTGGTCAAGGAAGCACTGTCGATCGTGAAGCCCCTGGCCGACAAGAGTCAGAACAGAATCGAGGTGAACTGCCCGACGGATATTGGCAGCTTCCGCTCCGACCAGACCAAGGTAAAGCAATGCTTGCTCAACTTGCTGAGCAACGCCAACAAGTTCACGACCGCGGGCACGTTGACCCTGACGGTCGCGCGGGAGAACAGTTCCTGGGTCTATTTCCGTGTTTCGGACACTGGGATCGGTATGGCAAAGGACCAGGTCAGTCGGTTGTTCGAGGCGTTTACCCAGACGGATGCCTCGACCACCAGGCGCTTTGGCGGCACGGGTCTTGGGCTCGTGATCACAAAGCACTTCTGCACTATGCTGGGCGGCAACGTTACGGTCGAGAGCACGCCCGGGGAAGGCTCGACTTTCACCATCACGCTTCCGGATCAAAGCGCTGTCCCTGCCACCGCGGAGTCGCTTGCGCCGGCGGCGCAGACGGCAGACGGACGTCCGACTGTCCTTGTGGTGGACGATGATCCTACTGTATGCAGCCTGCTAACCAAAACCCTGACGAAGGAGGGCTATCGCGTTATATCGGCACGCAACGGCATCGAGGCTCTGGCCTTCGCGCGCGAGCACAGACCACAGGCGATCACGCTCGACGTGCTGATGCCGCAAATGGACGGATGGGGAGTCCTCAAGGAACTAAAGGCTGACGCTCACCTCCGTGACATACCCGTGATCATGGTGAGTGTTCTCAACGAGCGTGGGATGGCGATCCCATTGGGCGCCACCGATTTTCTGACCAAGCCCGTGGATCGACAGCGCCTGACGTCGATATTGAGAGAGCATTGCGCTATTCCGAGCAGCGCCTCGATACTGGTCGTCGAAGATGACTTGGCGACCCGGGAAATGCTCTGTCGGTCGCTGATGAGCATGGGATATACAGCCCATGCGGCGGTCAATGGCCGGAGCGCATTGAACTGGCTTGGCAGCCATCCGGTCCCTAGCCTGATTTTGCTCGACCTCCTGATGCCCGAACTCGACGGCTTCGAGTTTCTACAAGAAGTGCGTAAACAGCCTGCTTTCGTGGATATCCCCGTTATCGTGGTCACAGCGAAGGATCTTACTGCGGAGGACTATCGCATCCTGAGCGGACAGACCGAGCGGATTATCGCCAAGGACCAAGCGTATCTGAACGAACTGACCGTCGCCGTGCGGGCACGGCTGGCGCAACACCCCACGCGTGAAGCCGAACGCCTCCCCCACTGAAGAACGAACCGCTGAGAGAACGCATGCCAAGGATTCTATTGGTTGAAGATAATGAGATGAACCGTGACATGCTATCGCGCCGACTGATCCGCAATGGCTACGAGGTCTCAGTCGCGATGGACGGGCAACAGGGTGCCGATAAGGCCTTGTCGGAGCAGCCTGACCTCATATTGATGGACTTAAGCCTACCGGTAATCGACGGGTGGGAGGCAACGCGTCGGATCAAGGCCAACGATGCCACTCGGCGAATACCCATCATCGCGCTAACCGCGCACGCGATGGCCGGCGATCGCGAAAAGGCGATGGAAGTTGGCTGCGAAGATTACGAGACCAAGCCAATCGAAATGTCGCGTCTGCTAGGCAAGATTGCGGATTTGCTCAAGCCGACCGCGGGTTGAGCCGGAGCGACGGTGGCGGTTCTCGGAGAAGGCTAGCAGCTGTCTCGCGGCCCAGGGAGAAAGCCCCTTGTCGGCCAATGCATCAGACGAGCGCTTCAATCGCGCCGTGACGGCATACTTAAGGCAAGAGGTGCAGGCTCCAGCCGCTGCCGTTTCCGATTTTCTCGACATCATCATCGAGGATGCGCGCAGGCTAAAGCTTGATCATGTGCTTGCGGACCTCGAGCGCATGCGCAGCGCAAGCATCCAGTTGACCACGTTCGTGAAGAGCGTGACCACGGATGGCTCTTCGGCCCGAGGGCAAGCCGAAAATTTCGAAGCATTTCAGCGCCGACTTCGCCACGACTTGCGATCGCCGCTCAATGTCATCAAGGGCTATAGCGAGCTGCTGATTGAGGACATGGATGCGGACAACAATCATCCGCTTCGGGAGGACCTTACTAAGCTGAGAGACTCGGCCGATCAGCTCCTTGCTCAGATCGATGCGATCGTCACCTTGACGCGATCAGACCAGACACCCCAAGAGAGCCGTGCGCAACAAGTCGGTTGTATCGAGGATGTGTTGCGTACCGTACAGCCACTGCAAATGGGTAGCGCGTCGCCGGAAACGGTGTTGTCAAGTCGTGTTTTGGTCGTGGATGACAATGCCGCCAATCGCGACGTGCTTGCGCGCCGGCTCACGCGCGAGGGCCATCAAGTTGTGACCACCGCTAATGGTGCTTCAGCGCTGGAGCTTGTCGCGACCCGAGAATTTGACTTGGTTCTGCTCGATCTCATCATGCCGGAAATGAACGGTTTTGACGTGTTGCGACGGCTCAAGGCAACCGAGCACACCAGCCACGTTCCGGTAATCGTGATTTCCGCGCTAGATGAGTTGGACAGCATTGTGCGTTGCATTGAATCGGGCGCAGAGGATTACCTTACAAAGCCGTTCAATCCCGTGCTACTGCGGGCGCGCATCAATGCCTCACTGGAGAAAAAGCGGCTACGTGACCGCGAGAGGAAATTCATCCAGGACTTGGAACAGGAACGCCAACGGTCCCAGTCGTTGCTGCTCAACATCCTGCCGCAGATCGTGGTCGATCGCATGCGGGATGGCGAAAAGGTCATTGCCGATCGAATCATCGACGCAACAATCCTGTTTTGCGACCTCGTCGGGTTTACCGCGCTCAGTCAGGAACTGTCGGCCGACCGCACCATCGCGTTCCTGAGCAGGATATTCTCCGCTTTCGATCGCCTTGCCCTCGAACACGGGGTGGAAAAGATAAAGACCATCGGCGACGCCTACATGGTGGCGGCCGGCGTTCCCGGGCCGCAAGCCGACCACGTCCTTCGCATCGTGACGCTTGCCCCGCGCATGCTGGAGATGGTCGATGTCGTTGCCAAGGAGACAGGCCTTAAGCTGCAGGCGCGCATAGGAATTCACACCGGCCCGATCGTTGCGGGCGTGATCGGGACGCACAAATTCGTCTACGACGTGTGGGGCGATACGGTGAATACCGCGAGCCGCATGGAGTCGCACTCGCTTGCCGGCCGGATTCAGATTTCAGCCGCAACGCGCGCGGCGCTTGGGAATCGATTTGAGCTCGAACCGCGCGGCATGGTGGACATCAGGGGCAAGGGAATGATGGAAACCTATTTCTTAAAGCCTTGATCAGTCGTTTGACGCTCCGAACCAGCCACACTACGATTAACGGCGGCCGTGTGGTCGTCGTTCGTTCATTCCTCGATCCGAGTTGCTGAGGAAGGGCGGGGACCGGCGCGTCGTCCCTACCGTCCTCGGTGCAGCATCCCTGAGGCGCGCGAGGTACAAGGATGGATATCCGGTTTTGGGGTACCCGCGGATCCTTGGCCAAGCCTGGTCGAATCACGCTGCGCCACGGTGGCAACACGTCGTGTGTTGAGGTGCGGAGCGACGACGGCACGCTGATCGTCCTCGATTGCGGGACCGGTGCCCATGGATTAGGCCAAGCGCTGTTGTCCGCCGGGCTGCGCTGCGACGGACACCTCATGATCACCCACACGCACTGGGATCATATCCAGGGGTTCCCCTTTTTCGCACCACTGTTCGTGCCCGGCAACACGTGGGACATCTATGCTCCAGGGGCACTCGGACGCCAGCTCGAACGGACGTTGGCGGGTCAGATGGAGTACAATTACTTCCCCGTCACGCTGGCGCAGCTGGCAGCGACGATTCGCTTTCACGATATCGCCGAGGGAGAATTCGCGATTGGTGAAATGCGCGTCACCACGCAATATCTCAATCACCCGACTCTCACGCTGGGCTATCGCCTGCAGTCCGGCGGCAATGCGGTTGTGTACTCGGTGGATCACGAGCCGCATGCCCCGAATCCGGCGGCAAGAGCCGAAGGTGAGCCACCGAGGCACAAGGAGGACCAGCGTCACATCGATTTCCTTGCGGACGCGGACCTCGTCATTCACGATTCTCAGTACACGATTGCGGAGTATCCGCAGAAGACGGGCTGGGGCCACACGCCCGCCGAGTGGGCGGTCGACTACGCGGTCGCCGCGCGCGCCAAGCGACTGGCTCTCACCCACCATGATCCGCTCCGCGACGACGAAGCGGTCGATCGCGTCGTGGAGATGTGTCGCCGGCGCGCCGGCGCTGCCGGGAGCGGACTCGAGGTTTTCGCCGCGGCCGAAGGACAAGAATTGCGGTTCATCGAACGCGACGCCAAAACGCCGGCAGCGGCCCGCGCGCCGGAGCCGGTGAGGAAGGTTGGTCCGCATACCATTCTCGTCGCCGATGATGACCCTACGATCGTGCGTCTGCTCACGCTCGCCCTCGAGCAGGACGGATTCCGCGTCGTGACCGCAGGTGACGGCGAGGCCGCGCTGCGCCTTGCCCGGCTCGAGCACCCGGACTTGATCCTGCTCGATTGGCAGATGCCGAGCGCCGACGGAATGGAGGTCACACGCCGACTTCGCAATGAGCCCGATCCTGCGCTGCGCGACGTGCCCGTCGTGCTGATCACGGCACAGTCCGGGCCCGAGAACACGGCGGCGGGATTTGCCGGCGGCGTGACCGACTATCTGACCAAGCCCTTCCGGCCCGCGCATGTTCGGGCCCGTGTTCAAGCGTGGCTGCTGCGCCGCCCGGCTGAGGCTCCGCGCGACACATGAATGACAGCAGCCATGCTCCGATCCCGCCGTCAGGAGGGACTGGCCTCAACCAACGGCTTGTGTCATCGCTCGAGGCGTTGAGCTGGGCGTCAAGCTGCTTGATCGCGGTCGTTGGTTTGGCGGTACTCCTCGGATGGCACTTCGACATCGAGCTGCTCCGGGCCGGATTACCTGGCCGCACGCCAGTGAATCCGGCAACAGCGCTCGCGTTGCTTTTAGCCGCCTGCGCGCTTTGGATGCATCACCAAGCGAGGGGCAAAGCCCACTCTGCACCGGTTCGCTGGCTGGCGGTGACCGCCGCCTCACTCGTCATCGCGCTGGGCGTGATCACACTCATTGGCTATTTCATCGGTCACAACCTTCGCGTTGACCAGGTCCTGTTTGGAGCGCAGCTCGCCGGCAATCGCGTTGCGCCCAATACCGGCTTTGCTCTGTTGCTGACTGGCGTCGCGCTATGGCTGCTCAACTCCCCGCGCCGTTTGCGGCGCGGGCTTGAGCAACTGGTGGCGCTGTTTCCAATCGGGGTCGCCCTCATTTCGCTGCTCGGCTATGCCTATAGCGCGGAGGGAATGTACGGACTCGGCGAATTGCAACGCATGGCGTTGCCGACGGCGGCGTCTCTCTTTGTGTTGGGGATAGGCATCCTCTGCGCTCGTCCCGACAGCGGATTCGTTTCCGTGATTGTCAGCGATCATGCGGGCGGAGTCCTCGCGCGTCGAATGCTGCCCGTCGCGATCCTCGTCCCCGCCGGCCTCGGCTGGCTCACGTTGTCGGGACAGCGAGCCGCGCTTTTCAGCGAAGCACTCGGCCTCGCAATCGCCGCGGCGGTCACAATCTTCGCGTTCGCGGCGTTCATCGCGACCACCGCCCGCTCACTCTCGCGGGCCGACCGCGTCCGGAAGGCGAGCGAACGTCATCTCGCCGCGCAGAACGTGACGACAAGCGTGCTCGTGGAATCGGCGACGCTGGCGGAGGCCATGCCACGCGTTCTCGAGGCCGTTTGCAAAAGCCTCGACTGGGTCATGGGAGTGCGCTGGAGCGTGGATTCCCAGGCGCACGTGCTCCGTTGCGCGGAGATGCACGTGGCCCCGCCGCGGCTGTTGCAAGAAATGGTCGAGGTCAATCGTCGCGTCACATTCCCGCACGGCGTTGGGCTTCCTGGCCGGGTTTGGAGCACTGGGCGAGCCGCGTGGATTGCCGACGTTGTCCACGACCCGAACTTCCCACGGGCGGCGGTGGCGGCGAAGGACGGCCTGCACGGCGCGTTTGGCTTTCCGATCATCGGTCCCGGCGGGTTTTTGGGCGTGATGGAGTTCTTCAGCACGGAGATCCGCGAGCCAAACGCTGCGGTGCTCGCTCTGTTTGAAGGTATCGGCGGGCAGGTCGGCCAGTTCATCGAGCGCAAGCGTGCGGAGGCTGAGCTCGAGCGCGCCAAGGTTGCCGCCGAAGCTGCGACGCAGGCGAAGTCAGACTTCTTGGCCAATATGAGTCACGAAATCCGGACGCCGATGAACGCGATCATCGGTATGTCCGATCTCCTGACGACCAGCCGGCTCGAGCCCCAGCAGCGCGAGATGGCCGAGACGATCCGCATGAGCGGCCAGCATCTGCTGACGATCATCAATCAAATCCTCGACTTCTCCAAAATCGAATCCGGGAAGCTCGAACTCGAGCAGGCGCCGTTCGATCTCGCCGACTGCATCGAGGAGGCGCTGCAGCTGGTGGCGCCAAAAGTGGCGGGTACCGACATCGAATTGACCTATGCGCTCGACGACGCCATGCCGAGGCTGGTCGTCGGCGATGGTGCACGGTTACGGCAGGTGCTCGTCAACCTTCTGGCCAACGCCATCAAGTTCACACCGGCAGGCGAGATCGGCGTGACCGTCTCGGCTCGGCGGCTCGAGGGCTCGCGGCGGGAGGTTCACTTCGCGGTGCGCGACACTGGGATCGGCATCCCAAAGGATCGGTTCGACCGTCTATTCAAGGTTTTCAGCCAGGTGGATGTCTCGACGACGCGCCGATATGGCGGGACAGGCTTGGGGCTGGCCATCAGCAAGCGACTGAGCGAACTCATGGGCGGGCGGATCTGGGCGGAGAGTGAGCCGGGGAAAGGCTCGACGTTCCATTTTACGATCGTCGCAGATGAGGTCGAGGCTTTAGAGCGTGCGGCCGCCGACCGTGAGCAACCGGAGCTGGCAGGCAAGCGCGTTCTGATCGTCGACGACAATGCCAGCAATCGTCTTTTGCTGAAGCTCCAGACCGAGCGATGGGGCATGCGCGCCCGGGATACAAACTCTCCCGCCGTGGCGCTCGAATGGATCGTACAGGGCGATCCCTTCGACGTGGCACTTCTCGATTACCAGATGCCCGAGATGGACGGGATCGCGCTGGCCCGAGAAATTCGCGCCGTGCGGGGCGCACACGCGCCGGTGCTCATCCTTCTGTCGTCCACCGGCCAGTCGCTGGCGTCTGCCCACGCCGACGCCGGCTTTGCCGCGGGGCTGTTGAAGCCCTTGCGGCTCTCGCATCTGCGCGATCGGCTGCTCGAGACGATCGGCGACCAACGCGACACGTCGGCCGGCGCGGTTCCTCCCGTGGCGCGCGATGTGGGCTCGCCGGTGCCGCTGCGCATCCTTCTCGCCGAGGATAACGCGATCAACCAAAAGGTCGCGCTTCGCCTGCTCGAAAGGCTCGGATACGGGGCCGACGTCGTTGGCGATGGACGCCAGGTGCTCGCGCGGCTCGACCATGCCGCCTACGACGTCATACTCATGGACGTCCAGATGCCGGAGATGGATGGCCTCGAGGCGAGCCGCGCCATCTGCGCGCGCTGGGCTGCAAGCGAGCGTCCGCGCATCATCGCGATGACCGCCGAGGCGATGCAAGGGGACCGCGACAAGTGCCTGGCGGCGGGCATGGACGACTACATTGTGAAGCCGGTGACGCTGGACCGACTCGCAGCGGCGCTCGCCAATTGCCGGCCTTTGGCGGCCGCCACCGCACCCGAAGCTGCGGCCGCGCCGCCGGTCGAGAAACAGAGAATCGCGGCCGGCACCGCACTCGACCGCGACGTGCTCGATCAGCTTCGCGAAGATCTCGGAGGGACGGCGGCACTGCGGGAGGTGATTAGGAGCTTCCTCGATCAGACCCCATCCGTTCTCTCGGCGCTGCGCGACGCAGCGGCACGAGCCGATGTCCCGAGCATCCGGCGGGCCGCGCATATGATCAAGGGTACAAGCTCAATCCTGGGCGCTCGCGAACTCTCGGAGCAATGTGCGGAGATCGAGCGCGTCGGCCAGACTGGCTGTATCGCCGATGCCGGGCCGCGCGTGATCGCCGTTGAGGCGTCGTACCGGACGATCGAAGCCGCGCTCAAGGCGGAGATCGAGAGGCTTCGGCCATAGCAACAATGGCGGTTGGATAGGCCGCTCGATTTCGAGCGCGCCGTAGCGCCCGTCCTCGATAGCACGCATCACGGATGGGCTTTCTGCCACGCGGCTTCCGCGCAGACGCTGGGAGTCGGCTCCAAGAACTTCACGGACAAGTTCGACGGCCACGTCATCCGCTCGCATTCTCGAAGGCACAAAGCCCTCACATTGTGCCGGTTTGTTCCGCGTGGATCTTGCGGCCCAAAGTTTGCCCGCCTGATGCGCGCGCCGCAAGCGAAGTGCGCAGCACGGAACCGAACAAGCGGCTGGAATGTGGCTGGTCAGCTATTCGAGGTTGGAGAAAGACCACTCCCGGTCGTTCTTCGTCTCGTGGCGTCTCTGTTGTTGTTAACTGCTGCAGGCACTAGAGGGTCGTTCGGGCAACTGGGCGGCCCTCCGGTCTTTTGAAGGCAGTCCGATCGCGGATCGATTGTCCCATCGCTGATGGTACGAAGCTCGGCACCTGATCGTCGGACGACGGGCTCACCGGGGCCGCGATGGCTGCGTTCGCCAAGAGCTGGCGACGGGAATAGGCCCGCCAGCGCCAGGAAGCCCGAACACAAGCAAATTCGCGGGCCAGTCGGCCCGAGTGGCTAACCAAATGGCAAGGCTCGAAGGCGTAGCATCTGGTTGGCCAGGTATAGAAATCATGAATCCCAAATTCATGTGGTCGCGGCCACCGCGAATAACGGCGCCCCCAGAACCAGGTGCCAAGCTCGTAATGGGCACACGGCGAAAAGGGCGTCCTCCGCTTGGCAGTCAGGCAATGAGCGGAGCCGAACGCACTCGCCGCTATCGCCGGCGTCTCGCTGAACTAGGCAAGCCTTCCAAGGCGAGCGAGCGCTGATCAGGTTGGCAGGGCTAACACGCCTAAATTGAAAGAAAAAAGTCGTTGAAGTGTTCAATTTTATACAGACCGCGATTCAGTAAGCGCATAACATCAATGCTAGTTGAACGTTCCTCCTACTCGTCGCGCCCCGCTTCGGCGGGGCTTTCTTTTTGCGATTGGGACTAAGCAGGCCACGCGGTGGGCCGCCGTCTATTTGAACCACAATCCTGCCGCCGCCGTCTAAATCATAGGGAGCAAACCAAGGAGCGCTCTGCGGGGCAGCAAGAACAGCGGGAGAACGGTTTGCTACCATTTTGCTACCCAACTCGGTAGCACAGGGTGCAACAACACGAATCAAGTTTGGCGGCTGACCCGCAAAACCTAAACAAAACCGCACTGTGTGAAACAGCGCGACACAGAACGAAACAATAACCGCCGATGAGTGCAATCAGCGCGGCGCAGGCGGATCCGGCCAGGCGACCCCACCGGACGGCTGCGTAGACCCGGGCCAGGCACTAGCCGCCGGCCGCTGCATCGGCGGCGGATCAGGCCACTGGACCTGGGATTGCGGTTGCGCCTGGGATTGCGATTGGGCCTGAGATTGCGATTGGGCCTGGGATTGCGATTGCTCCTGGGACGGCCGAATGGTGATGGCGGTCGGCCCCGATTCGTCTTTCGGCTTGGCCACGACTTTTGGCTTCGGCTTGGGTTTCGGCTTGCTCTCGGCCTTGGTCTCGGGCTCGGCCGGCTGCGCCTGCGCGGTAGGCTGCGACTCCTGGGGCTTAGATTCCTGGGCCTGCTCGGCAGGCTGATAGCCCTTGACCAGTTCCTGCGGCACGCCTTGCGTCACGCCGGGCGTTCCCTCTGGGAACACTGGCTTGCGTTCGCCCGGCAGCCGCTTCTTGGTGTTAAAAAAATCTGAATCCATGAAGCTGGTGGGATCGAAGCCTTCACAACCCGCCAGCAGGACGCCGAGCGACAACGCCAAGATGGTCAGGCCGATGCGCGCGAAGCGGTTCATGCTGCGCCCCTCAACTCTTGCTCGCGCTGGTGCCCAGCGCCATCAGCTTCTCGACGCGGGAGCGGGTGGCGGGTGGGGTTTGCGCATCCGTCATGATCAGATCGAACCAGTGCTTGGCCGCCGTCGCGTCGCCGGCGCGCCAAGCGGCTAGCACCAGAAATTCGCGCGCGGTGTGGCGGAAGGTGCGATCATTCGCCGCGAGCGGCTCGAGGCGCCGGCGCGCCTCTTCGAGGGAGCCGGCATCGATGAGGAGCGCGCCCGCGCGCAACGCCGCCAGATCCTGCAGCGCTGGGCCGACTGCACCGTCGGCGGCAATTTGGTCGTAGGCTGCGATCGCGGCCTTGGCGTCGGTCTGGGCAAGCTCGGCCGCTTCGCGCATGCGTGCGAGATGACGATATCCGGACGTGCCGTCGACCGCGATCTTGGCGAAAGCCGCCTCGGCCTCGCTGCGTTTGCCGGTTTCGGCGAGCGTGCTGGCAGCCTCGAAAGCAGCGCCGCTCTCGGCGGCCTTCTTGCCCTCCCACCACATATAGCCGCGCCAAGCCCCGATCGCCGCGACCAGCAGAACGGCTGCGGCGACGGCATAATTGCCGTAGCGGTCCCACAGCTTCTTGAGCTGTTCTCGACGGACTTCCTCGTCGACTTCGTGAAAGATGTCGGACACGAACGTCCCCGCCAACCCCGCGCTCGCACGCACCCACCGAAGCGCAATAGCCTATCGATGTGGCACAGGCAAGGCAAAGCCGGATCGCGGCCATTACCTCCAACTCATTGAGGAACCAGGCTACTTTGGCTTTTTCCGGAGCGGATAGACATGCTCCGGGCCGGGGAAGGCGCGGGCGCGAACGTCCGCGGCGTAGGCCGCAACCGCGGCCTCGATCGAGGGACCGAGCTCGCCATAGCGCTTGACGAATTTCGGCACCCGCGGGGAGAGCCCGAGCATGTCCTCGAGCACGAGGATCTGCCCGTCGCAGGCCACGCTTCCGCCGATGCCGATGGTCGGGATTTCGACGCCAGCCGTGAGGCGGCGGGCGAGCGGCTCGGCCACCGCCTCGATCACCACGGCAAAGGCACCGGCCTGGGTGACTGCCCGGGCATCGTCCTCGATCGGCCCCCAATCCGCCTCGCTGCGACCTTGGGCGCGGAACGAACCGATGGTGTTGATCGACTGCGGCGTGAGACCGATATGACCCATGGTCGGCACGCCGCGCTCGACCAGAAAAGCGATGGTCTCGGCCATGCGGCGGCCGCCCTCGAGCTTGATTGCTCCGCAGCCGGTCTCCTTCATCACCCGCGCCGCCGACATGAAGGCCTGCTCCTTGGACGCCTCGTAGGAGCCGAACGGCATATCGACGACGACGAGCGCCCGCTTCGATCCGCGCATCACCGCGAGCCCCTGCAGGATCATCATATCGAGGGTGACCGGCACCGTGGTTTCGAGCCCGTGCATCACCATGCCGAGCGAGTCCCCGACCAGAATGAGATCGCAGTGGCGATCAAGCAGGCGCGCGGTATGCGCGTGGTAGGACGTGAGGCAGACGATCGGCTCGCCGCCCTTGCGCGCGCGGATGTCGGGGGCGGTCAGCCGCTTGATCTCGTCTTGTACCGACATTGTCGAAAATCCTAGTGCGCCGGCGTGCCGAAGACCGCGACACCGACCACGATGGGATGGAAGATGAAACCCAGCGCGAGATAAAGGATGGTGCCCACCACGAGTGCGATCGTGTCGTTGCGGTGCCCACCGACCGGGATCGCTGGCGCGCCGGGATCGGTTCGGTGTTTGAGCGTGATGCGATCATAGCCGGCCCACGCGAGAAAGGAGCCGAACAGCACGATCGAGCCGAGATCGCCGTTGGAGATGAGGTGCGCGACCGCCCAGGTTTTCACACCGACCAGCATGGGATGCTTGAGCGTGCGCCAGATATTGCCGCGGCTATACGCCGCGACCACGAAAATGCTCGCCGGCCACATCAATAGCTGCGTGACGTAGTAGGTCCATTCGGGCGGGGACCACACGTTGATCCAGCCGGTCGCCCGATACTGCCCGAAGCCGTAGCCGATCAGAATGAGCCCGGCGAGGGAGACCAACGACATCAGCCCCTTGTAGGGCCACTCTCCGATCCGGTTGATCACCGCGGCGCGCGGTGCACGCAACGTCACGAAGACATGCGCCCCGAGGAAGACGACAAGTCCGAGCACGAGAGTCGCCAGCCCCATGGCCCAAGCCTCGCCAAAATCAGCATCGACGTTTGCGCAGCGTGCTGCCCTGCAGGCGCAGTAGAGGCCATGGCGTGCCGGGAGGCAAGGTCGTCGGCATCGCATCATCATTGCACCGCCGGCGGCGGCGCACGTCTGGTAAACTCCGCGCTTGCGATCATTGCATCTGCAATGATTACTGGATCATCCCGCTTCCCCGTCTACGCGCGGACAGGCTATGCGGGCGATGAACATTAAGGAGAGCGAGAAAATTCAATGAACAGACGCTTCGTCTTGGCCTTATCCGGACTACTGTTTGCGTGGGTGCCAGCCGCGGCGCAAGACTGGCCGACGAAAACCGTCAGGATCATCGTGCCGTTTGGTCCCGGCTCGACGCCGGACATGGTCGGGCGGCTGATCGCCGACCACATGCAACAGAAGCTCGGGCAGCCGTTCGTGATCGAGAACCGCCCGGGCGCCAGCGCCAATACCGGGACCGAGATGGTGGCGAAGGCGGAGCCGGACGGCTACACGATCGGCATCAGTCTCGGCGGCCCGCTCGCCATCAACACTTTGTTGTTCGCGAAAATGCCATACGACCCGGTGAAAGACCTCGCGCTGATCACCATGCTGACGACCCAGCCGAGCGCGCTCGTCGTGCATACGAGCCTGGGCGTCAATTCGGTCGCCGAACTTGTCGATCTGCTGCGGAAAAATCCCGGCAAATACAACTATGGCTCGATCGGCAACGGCTCGCTGTCGCATCTGGCCATGGAGGCGCTTGCGCTCAAGAGCGGCACGACGATGGTACACGTCCCCTACCCCGGCTCGCCGCAGGCGATGACCGCGGTGCTGCGCAATGACGTGCAGATGGCCTGTCTGCCGGCGATTTCAGTGACGCCGCACGTCGCCTCCGGCCAGGCGAAAATTCTGGCCATCTCGCTCGGCCGACGCTCCGCGCTGATGCCTGGGGTCCCGACGCTCAAGGAAAGCGGCATCGACGTCGAAGCGGACGCCTGGAACGGCCTGATCGCACCGGCGAAAACGCCGGATGCGATGATCGCGAAAATTCACAGCGCGGTCGTCGATGCGCTTGCCGAGCCGGCGATCCGCGAGAAGCTGGCCACCCAGCTTATGGAGCCGATTCCCACCACGCCGGCGCAGTTCCGCGCAAAAATCGATGCCGATCTCGCGCGCTGGTCGCCGATCATCAAGGCGCTCGATCTGAGGATCAACTAAGGCGCATCCTCGTTACACCACCGGCGAGCGCCCGCCGTCGACGTTGATGGCCGTGCCGGTGATGTAGGAGCCGAGATCCGACACGAGGAAGCAGGCCATGTTGGCGAATTCCTCGGCGCGCCCGATGCGGCCGAGCGGGATCTCCTTGGCGCGCGCGGCCATGTAGTCCTTGAGCTCGATGCCAGCGCGTTTCGCGGCTTGCACGTGCTGATCGGCCTCGATGAAGCCAACCAGCATCGCATTGACCAGCACGTTGTGCGGCGCGCCTTCGTGCGAGAGCACCTTGGTCAACGCCATGCCGGCAGCGCGCGTGATCGAAGTCGGCGCGCTGCCGCCGCGTGGCGCCTTGGCACCGATGTTGAGCACGTTGATGATGCGGCCCCAGCGCCGCTCCTTCATCTGCGGCCATACCAGCCGCGTCAGCCGAATGGCGGCGAACAGCTTTTGGTCGAAGTCGTGCTGCAGGAATTCGTCGGTCAGCTTTTCGAACGGGCTGGTCGCTGATGTGCCGGCATTGTTCACGACGATGTCGATCTTGCCGAGCGCCTTCATTATCTCGTCGTAGGCATGCTTGATATCGGCGGCGCGCGCTACGTCGCCCTGGATGCCGACGACACGCCGGCCGTTGGCCCGGATGGTCTTGACCGCATCATCGAGCGCTTCGCGTCCGCGTGCGACGACGGCAACCTCGGCGCCCGAGGCTGCAAACCGCGTGGCGATGGCGAGCCCGATCCCCTTGCTTCCGCCGGTGATGACCGCCGTCCGGCCGGCGAGACTGACATCCATTCGTATCCTCCCGCTCGCGCCAGAACGCCGGGCGCGTCCCTTAACGTCCTACAGCCCCGGGCGCGGGAGGGAAAGCGGCGGGGGACGGCAGCCCCGTGGAGGATGGTTGAGCGCGTCAGCCGGCGAGCCGGAGGTGGCGCACGAGGCCGGCTCGTCTAGAATGCGCGCCTGCCTTGGAGCACGACGATGGAATTCACCGCGCTGTTTCTCGCCGTCGCCGTCGTGATGGTCGTCGCCGGGTGGGGCACGCGAGCGCTCGCCCTAGCACTGTTCTCCGCTACGCTCCTCGCCTCCATCGTGACCTATCTGCACCACGCCAGCGATGTGCTGAAGCTGTCGTTCTAAGCGCGCGCCCATGCCTCGATCGCTCGCCCTCACCCTCAATGCACTCGGCCTTTACGCCATCGCGTTGGTTCTTGCGGTCGCCTTTTGCGGCGCAACTCCTGCTCGACGAACTTTCCTGTCCTCTCTGCCTGCTCCAGCCCATCCAGTTTGCGATGCTAGCGGTGGGGCCGATTCTCAACGTTCGCTTCGGGTCGCGTCCCAGCCACTATGCCGTGTCGCTCCTCGCCGCCATCGCCGGCGCGGCTTTCGCCACGCGGCAGATTTTGCTGCACATCATGCCTGGCGATCCCGGCTATGGCTCGGCGCTGCTCGGCTACCATTATTACAGCTGGGCCTTTATCGGCTTTGCCCTGGCCATCATTGCGCTCGCGGCCGTGCTGCTGTTCGACGAACAGTTCAGGGACGACGGCAAGCCGCAGCCCGGCGGCGCGTTTGCGCGCGCCGCCGTGTGGTTGGTGATCGCACTCACCGCGCTGAACGTGGTTTCGACGCTGCTGGAATGCGGCTTCGGCGCTTGTCCGGATAACCCGGTAGCCTACGAACTCCTCAAACGCGCACCGTGAGGCTGGCGATCACTCCCACTCGATCGTGCCCGGCGGCTTCGACGTCACGTCGTAGACCACGCGGTTGACGCCCTTGACCTCGTTGACGATGCGCGTCGCCACGTGTCCGATGAACTTCATGTCGAAGGGATAAAAATCGGCGGTCATGCCGTCGGTCGAAGTCACCGCGCGCAGGCCCACCACGTAATCGTAGGTGCGGTAGTCGCCCATGACGCCGACGGTGCGTACCGGCAGCAGGACGGCGAAGGCCTGCCAGATGTCGTCGTAGAGCCCGGCGCGGCGGATTTCCTCGATATAGACGTCGTCGGCGCGCCGCAGGATGTCGAGCTTTTCGCGCGTGATCTCGCCGGGGCAACGGATGGCCAATCCCGGCCCCGGGAACGGATGCCGGCCGACGAAGGCTTGCGGCAAGCCGAGCTCGCGGCCGAGCGCGCGCACCTCATCCTTGAACAGCTCGCGCAAGGGCTCGACGAGCTGCATGTTCATGCGCTCGGGCAACCCGCCGACATTGTGATGCGATTTGATCGTGACCGACGGTCCGCCGGTGAACGACACACTCTCGATCACGTCGGGATAGAGCGTGCCCTGCGCCAGAAAATCGGCGCCGCCGAGCTTTTTCGCCTCCGCTTCGAAGACATCGATGAAGAGCCTACCGATCGTCTTGCGCTTGAGTTCGGGATCGGTGACGCCGGCAAGCGCGTCGAGGAAGAGCGCTTCCGCTTCGACATGGACGAGCGGGATATTGTAGCTGTCGCGAAACAGCGCCACCACCTTCTCCGCCTCGGCGAGCCGCAGCAATCCGTGGTCGACGAAAACGCAGGTGAGCTGTTCCCCGATCGCCTCGTGGATCAAGACCGCGGCGACCGCCGAATCGACGCCGCCGGAGAGCCCGCAGATGACCGGGCCATTGCCGACCTGCGCGCGGATCTTCTCGATCGCCTCCGCCTTGAACGCGCCCATGGTCCAGTCGCCCTTGCAGCCCGCGACCTTGCGCACGAAGTTGCGCAATAGCGCGGCGCCGTGCGGCGTGTGCACGACCTCGAGGTGGAATTGGGTGGCGTAGAACCGGCGTTGCTCGTCCGCGATCATGGCGATGGGCGCATTCGCCGAGGTGCCGACGATCCGGAAGCCCGCGGGCAGCCGGGTCACGCGGTCGCCGTGGCTCATCCACACCGGATAGCGCTCGCCCTTGCGCCACACGCCCTCGAACAACGGTGAATCCTCGGTCACCGTCACCTCGGCGCGGCCGAACTCACGATGGTGCCCGCCCTCGACCTTGCCGCCGAGTTGCTGCGCCATCGCCTGCTCGCCGTAGCAGATGCCGAGGATCGGCACGCCCGCCTCGTAGACGGCAGGCGGAGCGAGCGGCGCGTCCCGGTCGAGCACCGAGGCCGGGCCGCCGGAGAGGATCACGCCTTTCGGCCGCATCGCCCTGAAGGCCTCGTCCGCCTTCTGGAACGGCACGATTTCGCAATAGACTTTTTCTTCGCGCACTCGTCGCGCGATGAGCTGGGTCACCTGCGAACCGAAATCGATGATGAGAATCCTGTCGTGGCCGGCGGGCCGATCGGTATCGGCGCCGTGCACGAGGGAGGAATCGAGGACGGTCATCCCAGCCTTATGTGCGGGGCGGGGCGCGTGCGGTCAAGGCCGGTGTTTCCGCCCGGGAAAACCAGCCATGATCGGCCCCCTTTGGTCGGCAAGCCGCCGGCCGTGCAATTCGCCAAGACCGGTGCCGGCCGCCAAGCGGGTCACCTCAGCCTTTTAGCTGCTTGTTGCATTCGCTGTAATAGCCGCCGCCTTTCTGGATCCATTTCAGACCGCCGTTGGCATTGGTCGCCTTGTTGGCGTTGTATTGATCGAGGCAAGTGTGCATCCGGGCCTTCCCCGCCGACTCGCTCGAATATTTCGGGGAGATGGCCGTGGGGAACACGGCATTTCCGCTCGGCTTGGGCGCTGTTGCCGGGGTGGGAGCCGGCGCGCCCGCAGCCGGAGCGGCGGCGGTCGCATCGGCGCCGCACTGGGCTTTGCGGAAATCGCGCCAATTCTGCCCGTTGAGAGTGCCCGCGGATTTGGCCGCTTGGTACTTGGCGCTGCACTCCTTCATCGTGAGCGCCTGTGCCGGTTGCCCGGAAGTCACAATCATCGCGCCGGCGAGCACCACGAAGCCTGCGCAGGTTGCAATCTGGCGGATCGTCATGGGAAGCCTCCCTAGATGTCGTTGGAGAGGCCATCCTCTGCCCATTCTCTGCGCCTCCGCAAGTCCATTTGCAGCCGAAGTGAATGGCCGAAGGACGAGCTGTCATAAAGGCATCAGCTTCAACAAGAATCCTTCTGACTCATAACAATCCTTCAGTGAGTCACGCGCCTTGCAACCGTCACCCTTGTGCGCGATGCTGCGCCAGGT
>WNGK01003054.1_pt1 | contig 21685 bp, 20 predicted proteins | sample 5400601 | NCBI WGS metagenome assembly WNGK01 (sample SAMN13153376, study PRJNA577476) | soil metagenome | isolation source: 60 cm soil or saprolite under Garry oak tree replicate 1 | place: USA:California | collected 2016-06-15
GACTTTAAAACCGATCCACTAATAGCATCGAATTCGTGACCCAACGTGCTGGTGTTTATTTGAACCGGTGGTTCCACGTCTCAAATGCCAATTTGGGAGTGCGCAATCCAGAATTCAACGGCGTACAAATAACTCTTGGATATCACTGGTTCAAATAAACCAGCACGTTGGGCCACGAATTCGATGCTATTAGTGGATCGGTTTTAAAGTCCGATCTAGCATCTGCCGCCCTCCAAATCGTAAACTACGCCCATGCCTTGCGAAGTCGTAGAAATGAGGAATTCCGGAGGATGCGGTCGGTTATTTGTGCTCAAGAACGGCCAGCACGCAATGTTCTGACTGCGGCAGTGAATTGTGTGAATCCCACGCGGAAACTTGTGGCGGGTGCGGCTCGATCTTCAGCCCATCATGTTTTCTCTTTCATCGAGGGCAGCATTCGAAGCCTGCTGACGGGGAATGTCGGGAGAGAAAAAGGGCCTAAAATCAAATTACAGTGAATCAGTGAGCGGCTTTGAAGCGTAAGGTTTGAAGTGCCTGTGAATACCTTCCAAAAATGTTCGCCACGCACCTTGCGGAAACAAACTCCACAACGACCCGAGCAGCAGTGCTGCAAGACCAATTCGCAATGGCTTTGGTCTCTATCGCACGCATCCACGATCCAGGTTCCATGTCCTCGGCCAGAAGGTTCTTATTTTTTCCGAACCTTCATTAAATCCTTGTGAAACTCTTGAGCAGTAGCTTTCGGATCAAACCCCTCATTGCCTTTGAAGTGCACCAAGCGATCTCTGAGACGCACCATTAGCGCAAAATCTTGATACGGCAGCGCACCTTTGTCGAGTTTCTTGCCCAGAATCTCGTATGCAAGGGCCAATTTGGATTCGAGAGATTCATGAGCCTTTTCAGCTTCGGCCAGGCGCTCCGCAAAAACTGGAACCACTTGAGGTTCCCCTGCATATTTTGAAAAACGGCCAGCCATTTCTGTTGCTTCGTTCAGAAGCGCTTCAACTGCGATGACAGAGAACACAAGACTGACCAAAGCGTGTAACTGGCCGCCTGCACGAACGGGAGCTTGAATGCTTGCGGCGGAATTCACCGCAACACCAAACAGCACGTTCGCTTCATAAATTCGTTGCGTCACGCCACTGGCGCTTTTTTTTCATCCATGTCTCATCTGCCACAGCACGCGAAGCTGGCGCGAGGCGCAGTTATACTGCTGAAACCTGGATTGCACCGCGCGGCCTAGATCCGAGGGGACGACAGGGGAAAACGAGCGGGTGTTGGATCGGGACCGCGGGCGCAAAATGCTTAGGAACGATCATCGCGCTCTGGAGCGCGGGGGGAGGGAACGCGGTCCGAGTGGTTTACGTGCAAGAGTTCTAACTGCGCCGGCGAAAAACCTACGAAGTTTGTCACGACCTGGGCGGCTCCGGCCGCACGAAGCCTGTGGAGAGGTTGATGGCCCGCTACGGCAATACACGTGACTCCTGCACCTTTTGCCGCTTTTATGCCAGAGACCGCATCCTCGATAGCCAACGCGCTCTGGGGTGCTACGTTAAGCCGTTTACACGCCAGCGAATAGATGGATGGATCGGGTTTACCCAAGGCAACATCGTCTCCAGTCAGAATCACCGCAAATTTATCGAGCAGTTGCAAATTCTCAAGAGTATGCCGTGTTCGGCTTTCGCTTGCGGAAGTGGCGAGGCCCATGGAAATCCCGGCACGCCGCAGGCCACTCACAAATTCAACCACGCCGGGAACTACTCTTAGTTGAAGGGCGGCTTTCCTAAAAAAATCATCCTTGCGATTCCCTAGTTCCTGAATCTGCTCATCAGGAAGTTCCCCCAGAAAGTGGCGCAGAATCTCAGCACGCTTTCTGCCATCCAGCACAAAATCGAGTTCGGCATCAGATACTGTTTTGTTCAAAGACTGAAGAAAGGTTCTCCAGGCTTCTCGATGAGCAGGATGGCTGTCGATAATGACCCCATCCATGTCGAAGATCACACTTTTGAACATCGTCTATTCAAGAAGTTTTAAAGCTTCGTGAAGAAGACCGCTACTCGACCCTTGGAAGGCCTGGCCAGCTATTTTGCGCAGCCTGATAATTCTCTATGGTTCCGATATCGAGCATGTAATCAGTGATCAGATAGGCCACCATACGCCCAGCAAGCTGCGGCAAGACGTCAAAGCCCAAGTCCACTGGGAGGTGTGAAGGGATGTTGTTGAGCAGTTCGGAGGTGGCGACCATTAAACCAGTAAATGCCCAGTTAGTTCTGGGCCGGACCGGTTTTTCTTTGAATTCACGAACAACAAAGTTGTCGTCAAATCCAACGACTCCACAACGTGTGGGGTCTTTCACTTGGTACAAGCCGATAGTTGCAACCGGGCGTCGGCGGCGGTGGAATTCGGCCATCTTGGCTAGGTCGGTGGTAGTGAGGACATCACCGTACAATACCCAGAAGCTGGATTCACCTGCAACCCATTCGCGATTCGCCAGGAGAGTGCCAGCTGATCCCAATAATGTGGGCTCTTCGGAAACCCGAATTTCAAGGTCAGCTTTCTTGTGTTCGATGGCTGCCCGGACGAGGTCGACATGATTGTGCAAGTTGATGAGGATTTCCTCGATGCCCGCGCGCCGACATACCTCCAACCAGATTTCAAGAATCGGAACGCCGCAAATCGGCACAAGGCATTTGGGAAACCTGTCGGTCAGCGGTCTAAGGCGAGTGCCGTGACCGGCGGCGAGCAAAAAAGCCTTCACAAGATGATCCTCATTGTCTTGGTAATCACAAAAAGATCCAACTACCTTAAGTTTCGCGGACAGCCGATGCGGGCAAAAACGTCCAGCGCGAGCCGCCGCGCTGATCGCCGTCGATAAAGGGGTCGTTAACGATTACTTGAGCACCTTGAAAATCGAACGTAAAGGTCATCTCGTGAATGTCTTCCGCGGCCATCGCTAGTCGAACGGCCTCTCGATGATCCTGTTCGCAATAGAGTAATAGGAAACCGCCCCCACCAGCACCAGTGATCTTGCCACCCAAGGCACCATGTTCACGGGCCAGTTGATAAAGCATGTCGATGCGGGAAGTCGAAATCCTGCTCGATACCCGCTTCTTGGCCTGCCAGGCTTCGTCTAGGAGCGATCCGAAGCAGGTCAGTTTGCCCGCTTGTAGGGATCTGCGCATCCGGTCCGCTAATAAGCGCACTTCGTGGAGTGCTTCCACCGCGGAGCCGGTGTGCCCTCGTGTCGACTTCTCCTGCTCCTCAAGAATTGTCCAGGAATGGTGAGCCGAACCGGTGAAGTACAGAAGTAAATTGGACTGGAGTTCGCGCATAAGGTCGGCATCAAGGTCCAGCGGATCAACCCAGGTAGTACCATCTGGATGGAAGATAAATCTCAAGGCCAGTTCTCTCAATCGTCTTCGTCGCGATGTCGCGCCAAGTCTCGAAGACACGCAGATCCGAAGAAATCACTTGGATTCGGCCATCGTCGCGCTTTCCCAATATCGTGTAAAAGTATTTATTAATAGCAGCGCTAAGTACTGCGCCGCCGAACTGTTCGTAGTAGGCCGGAAGGTCGGTACCTCCACCCGCAAAACTAATCCGCACTGGACTGCGAACGATGAGCACCTTGCAAAGTCTCCTCTGCGAATTCGGGTGTGAGCTCGTCAAATAACTTAAACCCATGGTCATTCGGGGCTGCAACACGCCGGCGGTATTGGAACAGCCGCATACCCAGAGTCCAAAAGGTCTGTAACAGGATAGAAAGGTCTGTCACCGCTGAAGGGTTCAAGATATATTGAAGGTCAAATCGCGTTTTCTCTTCAGAAGAGTTTTGATCGCGCAAACCGTGAACCTGAGCGAGTCCGGTCATCCCTGGCTTTATGTTGAGACGTTGTTGCAGCCATTCCGAGTAACGCTTCACCCGATCTGGAGATTCAGGACGCGGCCCCACCAAGCTCATCTCACCACGCAAGACATTCCAGAGCTGGGGCAGTTCGGTCAGGCTCATCTTCTCAAGCACGCGCTCGAAACGGGTTGCATCAGCACTATGTCGGTCCACGTTCAAGCGGAGCATAGAGAAAGATTTGGCGTACCGGCCGCAACGGGTTTCCCACCGAAATACCCTGACTTTCGTGCGTCGCAGTCCGATGACTGCAGGCAGCAGGACGGGTATCGCAATGGCAGAAAATAATGAACCAAGTACGATATCCACGAGCCGCTTCGACAAAAAAAAGAAATCGGAAGCGGGTGGCTCATGCAGTTCCAAGACGGGAATGCCATCGAGATCAAGAAGTGCAGATTTGGAAAGATACAGTTCATATGGCTGGGGAACAAAGCTGACCCCGATCCCGTGCTCACGACAGCGCCCCACCAGGTTTAGAACTTCCGGCAATGATGGTCTAGGAAGGGCAAGTATCACGTCGCTGATTGCTTGAGCAGATAGGAGGTCTACTAGACCCAAGGCAGGAACCGTGACCGCAGTTTCAGAATTTTGGGGAGCGATGTTTCCGTCATCCTCAGGGCACAAGAAACCGACTACCTTGCAGAGCATCTCGGGATGGCGACTGATCTTGAGCGCCAGTTCACGTGCGATCGGACCGGTACCGACAATCACTACCCTGCGAATGTGGCCGTTGCGGGACTTCGCGAGCAGTAACAACCGAGCAACATAACGGATACCGATGAAACCAACAAACAGCAATATTCCGAAATAAGTTAAAACAAGTCGTGAGACGTAGTCTCGCCACAGATAACCCGCAGAAAGGAGTACAGACATCAAGCACAATACGGCCAGAAAGATCTGGGAAGCGGCAGCTGGCAAACGCCAACCTCCGCGGAAGCAATCCAGTTTCATCCACGAGGAGAAAAGAATCCAGAGGACAGCAGCTGTAACCAGAAACGGCAACAAGGGGTAATTTGGACCCCGATCTTCTGTCCTCCAGAAAGCACCGTAGCGCAGACTTTCGGCGGCGAATAACGCCACCACGGACCATGCCAAGTCGGCGAAGAGAATCCATCGATTCACGCTGTGTGATTTCATAGGTTGATTGGGTAGTTCTCGGTACTTAGTCGCTCACTGCGCGGCAACAGCTCGATCCGGATGTTGTCGGGGGCCCGAAAGTATCACTTCGCTTGCCGCGGCTGTAAACGATCACCGGCGGCGACGACTTGAGCATCGTGGAGCACAAGCTCAAGTTTGATTTCTGAAAACCGCCCCTTAATCTCCGAATTTTGTTCAGAAACAAACCAGGATCCATCATTCTCCGCTATAAAATGCCCCTGTATGCGTTCAATAAGTTCTGAAGTCCGTGTCAGCTCGACTGCAGCTTGCCAGAAAATAGAATTTTAGTCTTTCGATGTAAATTGAGTCGTCCTGGTGAAATGAAATTCAATCCACCAAATGCGGACGCTACTAGTACGCCCCCTCCTTTTTCAAGACTTTCACCGGCGTGCGCAAAAGAATGTTGATGTCCATCCCTAGTGACCAGTTCTCGATATAGTACACGTCCATTCTCACTCGCTCCTCATAAGATAGTTCCTGTCGTCCTCGCACCTGCCAGTACCCAGTGATCCCCGGCTTAACCGAGAGCAACAGGTTTCGGTATGGGCCATACTTCTCGATCTCCGGCGGACTGATCATCCTCGGCCCCACCAAACTCATTTGCCCTCTCACCACATTGAATAGCTGAGGCAACTCATCGAAGCTGAATCTCCTGAGCAAAGTGCCTGACGGCGTTAGCCGCGGATCCTTCTTCAGCTTGAAATTTCGTTCAAATTCGCTTCTCAGCGCCTCATCCCTTGCTAGAATTGCATCGGCATCTCGTCTCATGCTCCGGAACTTGAACGCATCGAACTCCCCATTTTTCCCCAGCACACGCCTCCGATAAATGATCGGCCACCCATCATCTATTAGCACGATCATTCCCAAGAAGACCAAGAGTGGCGAGAGCAGAACAATTAAAACGGGGGCGCCAATGCGATCGATACAACCCTTTAACAAGCGCGGCATCGCATCGCCCTTCGCTGGTTGTGCCGGAGCCTTCAGTGCAACTTTCTTACGAAAGCTATCATGACCACTGAGTACTGGACCTGCTTCGAATGCGGTGCCATCATCACGGCGATCAACGCGCGCATTGCCTATACCCTTCCTCGGGATTCCTGTGCACAATATCAATGAGCTCCAACTTCATGATAAAGTTCCAACGTCTTCGCTGCAGCGGTCTTCCAAGAGAAATGCTTCACCCGCTCCATTCCCCGTCTTACCAGGTCCGCACGAAGCGACTGACTATCTTCTAGAGCTCGAATTGCGGCTACTATCGAATCCTGGCTCTCTGGATCAATCATGACTGCGGCATCTCCTACTACTTCAGGCAGAGAACCACGGTTAGAGACGACGGCAGGGCATCCGCATGCCATTGCTTCGAGGGGCGGAAATCCGAACCCCTCATAAAGCGAGGGCAGAACAAAAACCTCGGCCAAACTGTATAGCGCAACTAGGTCACGCTGCGGCACAAAGCCCGTTAGCACGATCTGCTCGCCTTTGTCCCCTAAATCGTGTTCTAAAGCGTCCGACTTCCACCCCGCCCGCCCGGCGATTACCAATCCCAGCTTGGTCTGGTTCGCCCTGCGCATTCGGCGGTAGGCTTGGACCAGAATGGGCAAGTTCTTTCTCGGCTCTCTCGTGCCCACGACCAAAATGAACCGTTCTGGCAGTCGATAGCGGGCGCGGACCGTGTCCAACAGGTCGGGATCAACTATCCTTCTAAACGTAGCATCTACCCCAAGGTGGACGACCCTCACTTTGTGGTCTGGGACATCCAATGCTTGCGTAATTTTTTGCTTCGCGTCCTCAGAATCAGTAACAAGTAACCGGCTCAAGCGCGCCGCCAGCCCACCTATCCATCGGAAGTACAACCGCCCTTTCAGGTCCATTGTGTCTGGGTATAGCCATGGCGTCGCGTCGTGAAGAGTCCAGATAAAAGGCCGGAAGCAGGACAACGGCGGCGGCAACGCAGGAAAGTGGACTACGTCTAGGTGCAAAGCATTGCAAAGGGATCCCATAAATATCTGTTTGCCGAAGAACTCCTGTCGAATGGGAATGGCGACGGTGCGGGCGTTGGGGGGCAGCTCACGGAAATCACTGTGCACCTCCCCCGCAAAAAAGAGTGTGTATTTGCTCTCATTATCGACGTGCATCAGTTCGCGCGCCAATTTCGATGCCGCGACAAAAATCCCTGTGGCCTCCCTCCAGAGTCCCGTAAGATCAATGCCGATTCTTAGCTTCCGTTTGGCACGCATGCGGCAGGTATAGTTTCTTGCGACCCTGTAAAATCGATTACGGCTTCCGCGTACGCGTCGCACAAGCCCGCAACAGAATCGTCCCAATCGTGGTGTCTTTCAACGTACTCCCTCCCTGCCTGTATCAGGTTAGCTCTGAGGGTGTGATTATCCAGAACCGATTCCACTGCAAAAACGAACTCTTCCGGTGTGTCCGCAACCAGAAGATGCTTTCCGGGTTCCACTGCAAGGCCAGGGCAGCAAATCCGCGTAGCGACGACAGGCACGCCAAGAGCCATGGCCTCCAACACCTTGAACTGAATCCCGGCCCGAAGGCGAATCGGGCAAAGGGCCACCGATGCGCGCCCAAGGCGAGGTCTCACATCGGAGACGGACGCCATGACACTGATATTGTCCTTTCCATCCAACTGCCTGACGCTTCGCGGCGGCCTGCTGCCAACTATCTCTAACTGCAACTCCGGCCTTCGTGCCCTCAGGAGCGGCCACACCGATCGCGAAAAATACAGGGCCGCGTCCTGGTTCGGGAAGTAATCCAGCTTCGCACAGAAGACGATCAGGTTTTTTTGAGGCTCAAACTGCTGAAAGCCAAAATGTTCCAGATCAACTCCATTTGGTACTACTTCGATCCTGTCCTGCATCCGGCCAAAGGTGGGGTAGTGTTCTTTGTCAACGGGCGATGAAATTACCACACGATTGAATAGCTGTGATGCCCTGGCCTCCCAACGCGCGATCTTTTTCCATTCCATCCAGGAGAACAGCTTTAAGAAAGGATTTCGAATTATCCTGTGCCGCTTCCCCTCGAGCATTGACACGCAGTCCACAGCGTCGAACACGGTTGGAACTTTCCCTATGGCATGTTCAACCATCGGCACCGACTTCAGATGCTCTGCATGGACGAGGTCCACTTCCTTGCTGTCAACCTTCGCTTTTACACGGTCGCGAAGAGATCGGGAATAAAAGTAGGCGCATCGCAATGATTTAGGGGAGAACAGCGCAACCAGGCAATTCCACACCGATCTCCAGCGGGGGAGTCCGACTATTTCTAAGCTTAGGCAGTAGGGTTGCAACTGTGAAGCGAATCGGTAGTCCGACTCGTTAGTCGCCACGCACAGCACGGATACCTCATGACTTAGGGAAAGCCTTCGAATGAAATTGAATGGACGCGGCCGGATAAAAGATGGAACATTGGGAACAACGAACAGTATTCTCATCGCAAACGAGCCAGCGTCCTAAGTTTCTGTCCCAACGGCGGTTTGGCTCAAGTTGAACGCTCCGAACAGAATCCCTAGCAGAATCCATGGAAAGATAGTACTTGTTATGGCTTTCGTTCCCCCGCCCGCGGCGGCGGTCACCAAAAAAGCCTCTCGAAAAAAACACTCCGCAATCCAAACGAGTACAAACGCCCATCCTGCCGCTGTGACCCAGTGGGGGAGGGCACTCCGATGCCCCACCCGAACTTTGAATTTCAAAAGAAACCTGAGCAGCGCGACCACCAACCATAAAAACATCAAGAGACCGGGCACCCCGGTTTCTGCCGCAACGCTTAGGAACTGATTGTGTGCTACCCCGCCTGCTGATACCTCTGCGTACGTCCGATCAAAGAACTGATAGTTGCCTGCTCCCACACCCAGGAGCGGATGAGTTGCAAACAGCTGTAGGGCAGTCACATAAAAATAAATTCTCTCCAAGCCGTACACTTCGTCCGGATTATAGAAGCGAGAGACCAGACCAACGGCACCTGAAACCAATACAGTAAACAAGAGGACCGCAATTATTATCAACGGCAAAACCGAGGTGACGTGCCGCCGAAGCCACAAAGCGGATACAAACACCAGTCCCAAGAAAGCGAGCAACCAGCTTTCCCGAGAGAAGGTAAGCACCACCCCGACAAGGCAAAGGACAAAGAGCACGCATACGGACCAATACCTTGAAAGAGAATGACGGCCAAATAGCACTCCTGAATAGAGAAACGGAAGGAGAAGCGAGGATAGAGGTTCCATCGACGAATCCCAGGGCTGTTCCCAATAGCCTCGGGTAGCGCCCAAGATGGTGTACGTCCCACCAAAACCAAAAACCACCGCGGCAGTCGTCACCAGTGTTCCCAGGGCGACTACGATACCCATCGTAATAACGATTGTCTCCACGTTCTTCCAATTCTTGATCGTTGCCGCCACGGCAAAAGCCATACAGATCGTGGCCGCTAACAAGGCGAGTTGTGAGACTTGGGCCGTAGTCCAGGAAACGTCCGCGTGTGGAAAGCTATAAGTCACCGAGGGATCGGGAAAAAGACGCGACCACAACATTGATAAAGGAGTTACAACCGCCATTCCCAATAAGGGGCGGTTGATCAGATCCGGTTGGAAAAGCCTCTTGAGCGACCAAGAGGTGCGACCCACAAGCCACGCGACAAGGAAAATGCCGATCGCCAAATCGCCGGGGTACAGGCGGGACAATGCTCCGCTTTCGAAGGGCGAATAACTCAACAGCCCGCAAGTGAAAATAACCACTGCAAGACTGCTGATTGGGTTCCAGAACTGCGCCCCAATCGCTAACATTCCTGCGCCCGCAAGCCACACTAGCGGAGATTGAACAACCAATACGTCGATAACGACAGCGACACCGACAAGAAACACACAGACCTTCCACGACCAGAGCTGCGGCATTTCCAGAGAACTAGAGTAGCGGTCCACTGATTACTCAGTTTTGTGAGTCACTGCAAAAAAAGTATCGCTGAATCAGCGTATTGCGATATAGGCCTTCGTCATTCCGACGAACCGTTCTCTGCGTACGGTGCAATTCGGGAAAAGTCTCTGCATTTCAGAGTAATTCAGCAGGCGGAGGCGGGATTGAAAATCCTTCACCTGATCCCGCGAAGGTTTCCATTTCAAACCGTAGTACGTGAAATATCGGACAAACCAGTGCCGCCTCAGGAGAAAAGGAAACCAGTGGACGAATGGCGTAAAGTAGTGCGGCTCCAAGAAGAAGCAGCGTGCAGGAGTTTGGCAGTAAACGCGCTTGCCAACGCGGCATAACTCCTGGGCGAATGCCTGCTGATCTTCCCATGTCCCCACATGCTCTATCGTTGAATTGGAAAATGAAAAGTCGAAAGAATAATCCGGGAAACCGGTCTTGCGTGCATCACCTCTAATTGCGACAAATCCAGACGGAACCTGCTGTTCGTCGATGTTGAGCAGTACTACATTGTCACGACCGATGCTTAACCATATCGACGGGGTGCCACCGAAATCAATGATACTATCAATACCTGAAAGCAACTGATTAAAATCAGAGAACCTCTTGCGCCGGAAATATCCAGCAAAGGTCCAGAGAATCCGGTCAACGAAGCTATTAGGCTTTGTCGGCGAAGCATTTAGCAGAAACGGCACATTACGTACTGACATATCGCGAGAGGGTACGGCGCCAACATCGGAAGCTTGAGGCCGCGGCTGTCGCATATTGCTCAATGGCGTTTGTTCCTCCGGAAGATAATCAGCCCTCTTCAGCGGACTTTCGACCGCTCTCTTCCAACGTTTTGGTAAAGATGTGCATTGTTTCCCGCGCGCAGCGTTCCCAGCTAAACTCTGCGGCCCTTCCCAAGCCCTTGTCCCGAAGTTGGTCGCGCAGACCAGAATTTTCGAGAGCGCGCTGGATCGTTTCCGCCATCTCCTCAACGGAATGGGCATCAAAGTACTCCAGTACACCTCCGGAAACCTCCGGGAGACAGGAACTGTTCGAAACGACGGTCGGCACGCCGCACGCCATTGCTTCCACCATAGGAAGACAAAAACCCTCGTAGAGCGAGGGAAAAACGCACAGAGAGGCATTCTTGACGAGGAGAGCCAGGTCTCTATCAGCCAATGCGCCAGTTAGGATAATCTGACCGCGGTTCGCAGAGGCCTGCCGTATCTCTAGGATTTTCTCGCTGCCATGGCCCATCGCGCCACACAAAACCAATTGCGCGTCAAAGTCCTCGCAAGTTTCATGAATCCTATCCCAGGCTTGAATCAGGCGGTGGACGTTTTTTCGAAGTTGCACCATTCCGTGGTGCAACACATAGGGCCGGCGAACTCCTAACCGGAACAGCATTTCTGTACTCTTTTCAGGGTCAGGGAGCAGGGAATTAAAAAGATGAGAATCGTAACCAGGGTACGTAACGTCTACTTTTTCGGGCTTAACACGATAAATCTCAACCAGATCTCGCTTTGACCAGGACGAGATCGTAATAATCCGGCGAGCGAACTTCGCATTAATCCAAGTCATCGCATCCAAGCGGGTACTGGTCCCATTCATATTTCTGGGAAGCCGCTTGGGGATAGCGTCCAAAATCGCAGTAACAGCGGGAGCAGACCATCCGGGCAGGGAATGATGCGCGGTTGGCAGAAACACCAAGTCAGCTCCGACTTTAACGGTATGGTATGCCATCCCACCTAGCAACCAGAAGTGTTTCCTTCCCAAAGATCGAGCTTCGTGCACATGTAGAAGGGGAGAATCGAAACCGTTTAGGGTCCAATTGTCGCTGGGAGCTTTGAAGCCATGGAACTCAACGCCCGGAAATTCACTCTCACCAATCCTCACACATTCGGAGACGAGGTGACGGAGATACGTTCCTGTGCCCGTGTGCCGGAACCGCTCGGACATAAACAACGTGTCAACAGCCACTATCACACTGGTCGAATCAACCTTCGAGCTTAGCGTTGTCCATCACCAAGCGGCTTTTTGGAACGCGCAGAACCGAAGCCAAACCCCGCCCTTGGATCAGCGTATTTACCGACTCGGTCAAAAGTGCCGCCCACGCCGCTCCGACAGCACCGTACTTTTGTGCCAACAACAACACTAAAGCCAAATTGAGGCCCAAGTTTATGGCGGCAATTCTCGTAACCGTTGAATACATGGCCCTGGAATTAAATATGGCCGTAAGCCCCATGTTCAGAGATCTCACCAAAAGCGTGATGCTAAGAATCGCCATGATCGGATATGCCGACAGATACATTGGAAGGAACCGCGCGAGAAATATCTTACCCGCGAGCAGCGCTATCACCGCAAAACCTGCGAGGAGCCCATAAGCTGGCCACATTATCCGCAACACAGTCCGTATCACGTCACTGACACTGCCATTACTCCGCTCCGCACTGGAAAGGACGGTATATGCTGTGGTCGAAAACGAGTGGGAAATCATTAGAGCCGGTTCTATGATTCGGAAACAAGCTGCGTAAAGACCTAGAGCGGCTGCACCGGCGAACTTGAACACGAACAGTGTGTCGAGACGAAAATAGAGAATGACCAGGGCGCTTGTGATCCCGACAGGAAAACTCTCTCGCAGCAAAGAGAATGTCTCCCGAGGATCAAACCTTCCCCGGAAGCGGAGCTCCGATGTAGAGCAAAACAAAACCAGATTCAAGGCGTCCGCCAAAGGCAGTGCGACTATCACAAACAGAAGTGATGTATTGCTGTGAATCGCTATCGAAGCGAAAACGACCGATGCGGCGCTACTTAGAAGGCTTGTCCTAAGAATGCGCGACATCGAAAAGAAGCTCTGGAGATAACTCGAAAAGGCACCTAGAGCGCCCGAAAAGAAAAGCGAAAGACCAGCGACAAGACCAAGAAGCACTTCGAAATGATCATCGGCAAGGAAGAAAAGCACTCCTGTAGCCAGGCTGTAGAAGCATGCCGAAAGCAGTAGTTTGGCGCCAAGAATCGATTCCAGCAATTCCGCGCGCCTTGTCGGCATAGTATGCGCGAACCTACGGATTGAGATCGTATCGATGCCAAAATCTGAGAACGTGCGAAGGATTTCTACCATCGAAACCGCCAGGGACAGTTTGCCGAAAGATTCGGGGCCGTATGCACGAGCTATCGTTAAAAGAATTCCTATGCGCGCAAGGCCTGAGATCGCTCGCACCCCCACCAACGATGCAGAATTTAGAAACTGACACTCCCCTCTGACCTTGGAAAGCAGGTTGTACCATCCCTGTTTAACCGACACGGGTGTCTGCCCAATCTCGCTCACTGTTAAAACCGCAAGTGACTGTTAAGAGGCCTACTTACGTGCGACCGCCACCACATCGCCGCGATTTGCCAAACCCCAAAACCACAGACGGCGAAGAAAACCGCCAATGCGCCTATAGGGTACTCTGCTGTACCTCGTGTACTTGTCCTCGAAACAGTGCACAAAAGTAAAACCAACCTCTTCCAAAAGTCCATCCAGCAAACGTGCCGGATAAAACCGTACGTGAGTGAGGTCCAGCCAAAAAATCTCCGTTAAAATAAGAAGGTTTTGGGGATTGGGTGTGACCAGGATCAAAGTGCCACCGCGAATGAGGACGCGATAGGACTCGCGAATCAACCGTAGCGCCGCCGGCGGGTGGAGATGCTCAATTACGTGGGAGCAAAAGATGCCGCCCATGGAGGAATCGTTTAGTTCAGCCAGATGCGAGAAGATATCGCTTTCAGTAATTCTTAAACCTTTTTTTCGACACACTTCCACGGCGGGGGAAAAAGTGTCGACGCCATAATTGGTTACTCCGCTTGACTTAAGCAACTCCAACATTGTTCCCCGGCCACATCCGAGATCGACAACGGGGCCGGGCGCATTCATAAAATACTTTGCAAGATCCTTCTGTTGTCGGATGAACAACTGCTCATCCGAGCGATAGCGACACAGGTCGATGCCAAGCTCATTGAATCTCGATTTCTCTCGACTGTCCTCGACTCCTAAAATGCATTTGCTTGCAACTGCCATCAGATTCCTCCGTTTCAATATCCACGCGTCGCATTAAGGCGTCGCAGGCCGGCGAGTTTTCCCTCCGACTTTCGACTGGGGAGTGTCGACTTTTCCCACCGGCTCCACCTCCAGAGTCGCGACTTCGACTGCCACCGAGCGTCTCATAACGTCTAGCGAATCAAAAAACCTGGACCGGTTCTTCCCGCGGATCAACCTGCCTTCGATCCCACCAGCACGCCGGTTGTCACGTGTATCCGCCTACCAACTTGGACATATGAATGCGGCTCTTACTCCGCTTGCCAGGCTCCCTCGCAACGCTTCGATCTCCCGCTTCAGGCAGCGCCGTCGGCAGCCCGAGCGTGGGTAAACAAGTGTGTTGCCTTTTGCGCCAGCGCTTCTCGTTGCGCTAGGTGTTGATCGGCTTCCACCATTTCGACAATTAAGTCTCTCCAAGAAACCTGGTTCCGCCACCCAAGCTTTAGACGGGCTTTGGAGGGATCCCCCACCAGAGTTTCAACGTCAGCGGGTCGAAAGAGCGCGGGGTCAACTTTGACCCAGTCTCGGTATTCGAGGCCAACGTGCCCAAAGGCAACTTCACATAACTCGCGCACCGAATGGCTCTCTCCGGTGGCAATTACATAGTCGTCGGGCCTAGTCTGCTGGAGCATCATCCACATGGCCTCGACATATTCGCGGGCGTGGCCCCAATCTCGCTTTGCGTCGAGGTTGCCTAGGCGGAGTTCCTGAGCCGCTCCAATTTTGATCTTTGCCAGCTGAGAAGTAATTTTCCGAGTAACGAACTCGATTCCACGACGAGGAGACTCGTGATTGAAGAGGATTCCACTGCAGGCAAACATGTCGTAAGCCTCGCGGTAATATTGGCAAAGCTGGAAACCGGTTACCTTGGAGACTGCGTAAGTCGAACGAGGGTGGAAAGGAGTAAGCTCGTTTTGCGGACTGGAGTGCACTTTGCCAAACATTTCACTAGATCCAGCAAAGTAGAACTTGCATTCCGGGGATATTTGCTTCAATGCAGCTAATAATTCATGAGTGCCCTGAACGTTGGTCCGCAGCGTGGAGAATTCGTCCTCAAACGAGTAGCTCACATAGCTCTGGGCAGCCAAGTGATAGCACTCATCGGGCTTGACATGTTGCAATAGTCGACAGAGGCTCGCATAGCTCTCCAGCGATGCGCCGTGAAGTTGGACTTCTGCCAGCAGATGGCGAATGCGCCAAAGACGGTGCTCCGGATCCTCTGTTGCAACACGTCTTATCATTCCGTGGACTTCATATCCTTTGGACAGAAGGAATTCGGCAAGGTAGGAACCGTCCTGACCTGTGATACCCGTAATCAATGCTGTGCGTTTCACTTCATTCATCCTCTTGAGAAAAATTTGCACCGTCGGTAGCGCTTACCTGGCACAGCCGGTGCGGTGACTCGAATTTGTCAGGGGGGCGAAAGCGTGTCATCCACTCGATCACTAAGAGGACACCTCGCCTTACTTCACGCTGCGGCAGTCGCCGGGGTTAGCCATCGGGGCAGATTGCTGTCACTGGAAAGCGTCCCGTTCATCGTGAAGTCCTTGCTCCGCCGGACAGGACCACCGGGTTTGCTTTCGCATCCCGATACCCACGTGGGTGCCTTTGCTTCCAGTCCCACGCACTCCGAACGATCATACGCAAGTTGGAGAAATGTGGCCGCCAACCGAGTTCTCGCGTGAGGCGTTGCGATCCTGCACAGAGGATCGCGGGGTCGCCGGGGCGCCGAGGTGCTTCCCTCACAGCCAGTTTCCCGCCCAATTCCTGTTCTACAGTGTCGCACACCTGCCTTACCGAGTAATTCGTGCCGGTACCGATGTTATAAACCCACATACCAGGCCTATCCTGAACCTCAAGAGCTAGTAAGTGAGCCTCGGCGATGTCCCGGACATGAACATAATCCCGCAAGCACGTACCATCGGGCGTCGGATAGTCACAACCGTAGATTTCAAAGAAGTCCCGTTCTCGCGCACCCGTCGCTAGCAGCAGAGGAATGATGTGCGTTTCTGGATGATGGTCCTCGCCCAGAGTTGTGGTGGCGCCGCAGGCGTTGAAATAGCGGAAAGCGACGACCGTCCACCGGTACGAGATCGCATACCAGTACAGCATACGCTCCAGCGCTAGCTTGCTTTCACCATATGAGTTCGTCGGGTTTTTGGGATGGTCTTCGTCGATCGAGGTCGACTGCGCATTGCCATACACCGCTGCTGAGGAAGAGAACACGAACTTGCGGATGCCAGCAGCACGAATGGTTTCCAGCATGGCGATGCTCGAAGCGACATTTGAATGAAAGAACATGCCCGGATTAGTCACAGACTCTGCAATAAGGGCCTTGGCTGCGAAATGAAAGACCGCATCGAAGCGATCTGCGGCCAGCACCGCAGCCAAGGCGTAGCGGTCGCCGATATTCAGTTGTTGCAGCAGGGCTCCTTGTGGTACTGCCCTAGCATGGCCTGTAGAAAGGTCGTCCACAACCGTCACTCGATGTCCCCGCTCTAGCAGTTGTAAACAGCAGACAGAGCCGACATAACCCGCACCGCCCGTTACCAGAATTCTTGCCATCTTCGGGATGTTCCCTCGCGGAGAATTACGCTCGCAGATTCTTGCGCAAGTTCACGGAATCGACCAAGACCCAACCCTAGTGATAAGGTCTGTATTTTCGAACCTCGACTGCAATAACCATAGTATCTTACCAAGTACCCCGTCCTTGAGAACGTTCAAGAGCTGGGGCAGTTCATCAAGGTATATTTCTCAGAAACTCGCCCCCATCATGAAGTCGTGTGAGTAACCGTTGCTGCCGAAACATGCACCTCGAGTCTGCGGGTGCCAGCACTTTTGCCCTCGGCTGTAGGGAGATTTTCTAGAAACATTTTTTGGTTCTTCGAGTTGGAATCGTTGCTGGGTAGTTGGTTCGCGTGTTCCGGGACTAGTCAGCGACTTGCGACGCCGTGGAGAGCATTAACCTGTACATTGTCGGAGAGGCGCTGCCGAATGACGGAAAAGATGGCGTGCGTGACACTCAGGTGTAAGTCCTCGATAATCTGCATGTTTTCGGAAGGAATGATGATGCAGATATCGCATAAATGCTTCATGTCCCCCCCCCGAAAACCAGTCAACCCGATGTTGACGGCGCCGGCCTCACGCGCCACCTCCAGCGCACACAGGACATTTGGAGAGTTCCCGCTGCCGCTGATTGCTAGGGCAACATCCCCTGGCGCAACGAAGTTGTGCAACTGCTCCGCAAAAACCCTCTCGTAGCAAGTGTCGTTAGCCCACGCCGTCATCAATGCGACATTGTCCGTTAATGCCAGGACGCGAAAGCGTTTTTGGCCATTGCCATTTACGACCGCGCCCTTTCCAAGATCGCATGCGAAGTGTGAAGCCAGCGCGGCACTTCCTCCGTTACCGAACAAAAAGATACTCTGATCCTGCTCGTAGCCGCGAAGTAGTGCCTCTTTCGCTTCTTCAATGGCGGCATAAGGAAGACAACCGAGCACTTTCTGATACACCTGGAAGTACTGTTTCACACTGCCGATCTGCATGGCGACGCCCCATGGCGCTTTCGCAGACTGTAGCTCATTCATGCACCGCTCTCCAAGCAAGCTCGATTTGGATATCAAATCTAGACTACGGATCTTGAGGTGTGCAGGGATACTAGTTCTTGGCGACACGTCGATACATCTCCGCGTTCGCGGGACGCGAACAGTCGTCGCGCTTAAGTTGCATCTATCAGGCGAGCCTTCTGCCTATGCTCGACGACTTAAAGCGCATTTCCGTTTTGGCGATCGTCTTCGGATTGTCCCTTTAATCGATCCCTCAACGTGTTCGCCTTCGCGCGCACGTCCGAATTGTTCCGCGAGTTCCGGGACAGATGCGTCATCACATCGGCGACTACTTGTTGTAGTAGCACTTTTCTCGGGTCCCCAGGGTCCATTTTTTTCCAAATCTCGCTTCCAAATATCCAGGCAATGGCCAATGCCAGGGCGAGCATAGTCCCAAGTATCATGGTGATGAGGAGTGGCGGAAACGATTTCCTTTCCGGCACGTTCGCGGCGTCGAGAACCTTAACGAACGGGATTTCCTTCACCTCCTCTATCTTGGCCACTTCGTACTGCTGGGTAAGAAGCTCGTAGACGGTCTCCTGGATCTTGCTTTCGCGGAAAAGATCAAGCCAGCGCACGCTAAGGAGCGGCAGCTGGCGGATTGGAGGGTAAAGCTGGTCCGAATTGGAATCAGGTTTCGAATTGGCTTGCTTGGCACTTGCCGGTGTGCTGCTGCCCGCTATCTTGCCAAGCTGATTTTTCAGCTCGTCAATACGTGCGCGAAGGGAGCGGACTCGGACATTGTTTGAGGTATAGATTTGCTCCAGGCCTTCAAGTTCGGATTGGGCAACAATCAGTTCTGCCTGTAACGTAGCAGCTGTTTCTACCATGGCTTTGGTCTGAGAAGTCACATCCACTATTGTGTTTTTGCTGGCATATTCACTGAATTGCTCCGAAGCGGAGTCGAGGTCGTGTTTCACGTCCTTAAGGCGCTGCTCGATGAAGATCCGTTCGCGACGCGCTGAGGAAGTTGAAACCTCCGCCACTAGACGATCAAGCTCCTCAACGTAGGCTTCTGCTATTTTTTGGGCGCGACGCGGATCTCGATCAGTGACCGTGATTGTGAGCACGCCGCTTTTTCTATCTTCTGTAATTTCCGTGCTCTTTGTAAGGTCTTTGCGAGCGTCCTCCCAGTACCGATCCCAATAAACTTTGCGAAGGTCGAAACGCGCGATGACTCGATCTTGAATGGTGCGACCTCGGAGAATATCAACAAACAGTGCACCAGAAGTTTTGGCTCCTAACAGGTCACTTGCAATACTCCCAAGGGGGAGTCCTCCCAAAGATCCTGCGCTTGAGCTTGAGCTCGAGCTTGAGCCCCTGCCGACTAATCCTGCCAACATGGCTAGGCCAGAACCAGAATGCTGGTCGGGTGGCATGAGTCTAGTCATGGATTCATATCGCTTGGGAATTAAGAAAGCGGCGATAGCGACGACCACAAAACCCCAGACTGTGACACCGCATAGAAATCTTCTGTAGCTCCATAGCAACCATAACCACTCCGTACTGTCATGTCCGTCTCTGAGGTTTGTATCTTCTTCGATGTATGCGGACGCGCGGTCGATCACTTGCGATACAGATTGCGTGGCTTGTTTCAATTCTGTGTCCTGAGCCAGCTGTTCCTGGCAGTTAGAAATCTTCACCGCATGACTCGCCGAAACAAATACGTTTGCTTCTTTGTACTTATCTCACTTTCGTACTTGCCAGTGAGGATAGAAAGTTACCTGGAATGACGCTGTCACGTCCGATTGCGTACTCGTCGACAAGACGGGAAACCACCACTGTTCATATTGTAAAAGGCCGGAAAGTCCAACTTCGGAGCCCAACATATATTCACCACGAACCGAATAGTCAGTAAGCCGCCCGCCCTTAATGAAATCCTTGTAAGCCATTTGCTGGCGATATCCCAGCTGTATCTTCGTCCGCGGTGAAATCCAGTAGGTTGCCCAGCCCTGTCCGCCTCGGCCGGCACGTCCGATCCAGCTCGCAAGAAGATTGCCGTCGTTCGTATAACCCGAACGGAAGCGGCGAAAATCGGAGTAGACGAAGCCGGGAACGAACTCTGAGGTATGCGCGGTCTGCAGAAATTCTGCGCGAAACTCCAGCTTATGAAGTTTCGCTATTTGGGGAAGATAGATTCCCGGATTTAGCGTAGGGCGCGTTGAACCGATCGGAGAAAACTCGTCGACGACCAAGGAGTCGCTGTAAATGGTGAGCCACTTTCGGAGTCCAGGTACCCGATATGAGAAATCAAATGCGGAACTGCGCTTTCCCGGATTACTAGCAGCGTTCGGGGAATGGACATAATACGTGCGCAGAAAATTGCCCCACGTGACCGGCAGACCGGGGCCGCCGAACATTGCGGTGACGCCAAACCCGAACTCCAGGTTTTCAGTGGGCTTGAAGCTAATCTTGTCTCCATGGATGAAGGGTTGTGGTGCGATACTTGGACCGATAACACCTTGAGCATTTACGTTTGCCAAACAACTCGGAACAACACAATACTCCCAATGCAGACCTGAAAGTTGTCCAACAAAGAACTCCGTGCGGATAGATCCCAGCAACTTCGAAACGCCGGGAACCTCGAAGGGAGAGGCACTGCTGATCTTCAACATCGTGAACGGCGTTGCGTTGTCGCTCAGGAGTAAAGGACCTGCTTCTCCGGGGCCCATCCACTGGCTCTGTTTACCGAAAGAAATCTGAATGTTTCTCACCCTCAGTGAAACCGCGCCACTGAGCAGTCGCAAACGGTTTATTTCGCGCCTACCGTTCGGCAGGGGAGAAGTAAAATCGGCGGCAGCAGTGGCTGCGAGCACCTGCGGGAGATCGGAAGGCACAGCAGGCGCATGTTGGTATTCTCCCTGAACATCGAACGACAACGGACCCGCAACCGCGTGCGCGGTAATGCCGGTTATGGAATTAAAACCTGTCCAGTAAGGACGTCCGTGATCATTGACAATCGTTTGACCGAAATGGTACCCATCCCGCAACGGGGTACCGGAAACTTCGGTGCCGCGCATGTAGATAGAATCCAAAGTTGCCCCTAGATTGGCGGTACCATTCAGGCGCGCCGTTTCATCGCTGAATTCGCGAGATAGTACCAAATAGATTCGTTGGACCTCCGGCTCTTCAAGTCCTCGATATCTAATGCGATCTTCGGCCTCTTCCAGCAGGCGCGCGCATTCCATTCGAGTCCACGGACGCATGCCTAAATAGGCACTTTGGATGTACCCAAGAGCGGCCATGCGTTCGAACAGCGGATAAACCCAGCTATCAACCGGCACTGCGGGAGATCCCATGTTATCCGGATTCGGCGTACCGGTCTCGTGATTATCGTTCTCCAGGAAGTTCCCCCAAGCTGCGCCACCCAACTCGGCATCGTGGTGTGCCCGATAAACCTCGCGCCCGAAATACCATCCCATCAGACTTCCTATTACTGCATCGGAACTAAAGTGCTGCCCGCTCGTGATGCGTGTCAGGGTTACGGCAGATGCGAGCCCATAAGCGATCGCTTTCGTGAATGACCCAGGGTATTCATGAGCCACAACGCTGGCGATTGACCAGGCAAACGCCGAGTGTTCAGATGGAAAAGAACTGCCGCCGCTAAAGAAACTACCATTTCCGCCGTCCTGAAATGGCCGGGGCCGCCACCTGAGATCTCTAATCCTCAAATGCGTGGGAGCCGTCCAGAAATGCTCCTCATCTGCCACAAAGTGCTTGAGTGCAGGAAACAGTAGTCGGTTCTGAGGATCATCTCCAGGCAGCAAAGCGTAGTCGTTTTCGGATCGTTCCACAATCGAACCCGGATTCTCTATCTTCCCTAAGTCGCTCGACCCCGACCGTGTGTCCCGCTGTGCCCAGCTCACCCCCACCATAGCGCTCGTGAGGAACAGAATCTGCAACGTGTGTCTCGTGACACGCGACTGCATACGTTTCCTCTCCCTAGAACCCGCGTGCCACCTGCACGGCAATGCCCACCGCGGAGACCAATTGCGCCACTTGCAGCGTCTCTCTCCACTTGAAG
>WNGK01007987.1_pt1 | contig 21683 bp, 18 predicted proteins | sample 5400601 | NCBI WGS metagenome assembly WNGK01 (sample SAMN13153376, study PRJNA577476) | soil metagenome | isolation source: 60 cm soil or saprolite under Garry oak tree replicate 1 | place: USA:California | collected 2016-06-15
AAAATCCCGAGCCTTCACCCCTTGCAGGCGTCGAGGAATCTCCCGCGCCCACCGGGAGTGCGGCAACACGTTTTCCAACCGAAGACACTTCGGTCGTTTCATCAGCAGCTGCAACGGCCCTCTCTCCCGGGCCGAGCGTAGCGGGTACAGCTCCATCAGAAGGCTTTCCCACGACCGATACCTCGGTCGTCACATCGGCACCGGAAACGATCTCAACCACTGGCGCCGGGGCGTCATTAACGCAGCCAATCACGATCGGTGGAGGCAAAGCTTACATGAACATTTCGCTCGACGGTTTATTCGCGCTCGCTTATTCCAGCGCGCGCAACCTCGATGAAATCGAAGTGGGCGATCACGATCCGCAACAGCGGGGTTTCAACGCGCGCAATATCGAGCTCGCGTTTGACGGAGCTGTCGATCCCTATTTTGAAGGTTTCGCGAACATCGTTTTCAAATTGGATAACGACAATGAAACTTCCGTTGAAGTTGAAGAGGCTTTCATGCAAACAACCAGCCTGCCATTCAATTTGCAATTGAAAGGCGGTCAATTTTTTGCCGCGTTCGGCCGACTGAACCCCACGCATCCGCACACCTGGGACTTTGCCGACACGCCTCTCGTCAACGGCCTATTTTTGGGGCCCGACGGCTTGCGCGGCGTTGGTGCGCAAATCTCATGGACGCTACCACTGCCGTGGTATTCGCAGTTGATTTTCGCGTCGCAAAATGGACGCGGCAGCACAGGATTTTCGTTCCGAAATCCTGGCGATAACGGGATGTTTTTCGATCGCATAACGACCGATCGTGAGGCGCGCGGCTTGCAGGATTTTGTCTGGCTCCCACGCTTCGAAAATTCCGTTAATTTGAGCGACACCCAAACGGTGTTGGTAGGCGTCTCAGGAGCGTTTGGCTCCAACGAAACCGGCGCGAATTCGCGAACTCAGATTTACGGCGGGGACCTTCTTTACAAATGGAAAAGCTCCCATGCCGAAGGCGGTTTTCCCTTTGTGAAATGGCAGACGGAATTCATGTATCGCCGTTTCCAGGCTGGCCATGGCGCGGACGATTCTTTTCCTGTGGCGGAAACTTTTCACGACTGGGGTCTGTATTCGCAGGTGCTGTGGGGATTTAAGAAAGGATGGGTTGCCGGCATTCGGGGTGACTATGTCCATATGCAGAATTCCGAGTTTACCGACGACTTGGATCGCCAATCACGCTCTCGCATTTCTGCGAATCTGACCTGGTATCCCACGGAATTCTCGAAACTTCGCTTGCAGTACAATCACGATTTCCTCGAGGAAAACGTGTTCCTATCGGAGCGCGAGGTCGATTCGCTTTTTTTCCAGTTTGAATTCATCCTCGGTGCTCACGGAGCCCACAAATTCTAAAGTCATGAAGAAGACCTCATTTATCTTGTGTGCAATTGTCGCCTGCGCTTGTTCAGCGCAGGCAAAGCTCAACGTCGTTGCGACGTTGCCGGATTTCGGATCGCTCGCTCGTGAAATCGGTGGCGATAAAGTCAATGTAACGGTTCTGGCGAAACCCACGGAAGATCCGCATTTTGTTGATGCCCGACCAAGCTTCGTGGTTTCAATGCGTAACGCTGATGTATTGATCGACGGCGGCGCAGAGCTCGAGCTCGGCTGGTTGCCGCCACTTCTCCAAAACGCGCGAAATCCCAAGATCGAAGTCGGCAAACCAGGGCGAGTTCAGGCATCGCAAGGTATTCGCCTGATGAACGTGCCTGCGAACGCCACACGCGCCGCAGGTGACGTGCATGCGCTCGGCAATCCGCACTTTGCTGTCGACCCGATCATCGCGAAGGCGATTGCTCAACATATTGCGCAATCGTTTTCCGCTCTGGACCCGGCGAATGCTGCGTTTTACGAGGCGAACTACAAAAAATTCGAGGCGGCGATCAATGCGAAGTTGCAGGAATGGGGCGCGGCGCTGCTGCCTTTTCGTGGACAACACGTCGTGGCGTATCACGATTCGTGGCCGTACTTCGCGCATCGTTTTGGCCTCGATATTGATCTCTTCCTCGAACCAAAGCCCGGAATTCCGCCCTCGCCTTCGCATTTAGTCGAAGTGATCGCGCAAATGAAAGCGCAGCACGCCAAAGCGATTATCGTCGAACCGTTCCACGACCGGCGCAACGCCGAGAAAGTGGCGAGCGCGACCGGTGCAAAGGTGGTGAACTTCTCACAATTTCCAGGTGGCCTGCCCGGCACGGACAGCTACGTAAAGTTAATAGACACGCTCGTTTCGCGGCTCGCCGCGGCGCTGAAATGAAGTCGCATCTTTTGCCAGGGCGCGACGGCAGCACGCCGCTTGTTGGCACACAAACCACGCGCGGGTCGGTGACCGTCCCTGGCTGATCTATGTGGGAAGTAATGTTTTGGCCGATTATGGCCTGCGTGCTGCTGCCGTGGTTGCTGGTCTATCTCGGTCTGCACGTGGTTCAACGCGGCATTATTTTTATCGATATCGCCATGGCACAAATGGCTTCGCTCGGAATTTGTGTCGCCATTCTATTTCGTCTGGAGTTGGAGAGCTGGACCACGTTTACCATTGCGCTCGGCTTTACCTTGCTGGGCGCCGGAGTTTTTTCGATCACAGGAAAACGCACGAGCCGCATCCCACAGGAAGCGGTTATCGGAATTGCATACGTGGTCGCCGCTGCCACAGCGGTGTTGTTGCTCAGCCGTGCTGCGGAAGGCGATGAAGAAATTAAAAACATGCTCGTCGGAAACATCTTGCTGGTTACACCGCGGGAAGTTTGGGAGCGTTTCGCGCTATTCGCAGCCGTCGGTGTTTTTCATTTCATTTTCCGCAGCAATTTCCTGCTCGTATCGTTCGATCGCGACGGGGCTTACCAGAAAGGTCTGCAGGTGCGCTGGTGGGATTTTTTCTTCTATGCAGTTTTCGGCTTGGTCGTAACGAGTTTCGTTCGAATCGCAGGCGTGCTGCTCATCTTCAGTTATTTGATTGTCCCGGCAGTTTGCGGAATCAATCTGGCGCAAAAAACCGCGAATCGCTTGCTCATCGGCTGGTTCATCGCGCTTTTAGGCGGCATCGCGGGGTTATTCCTGTCCTACTGGTGGGACTTGCCTTCCGGTGCAGCGATCGTCTGCACGTTCGGTGCATTGTTAATCCTTATCTCGCTTTTCGCGTTACGGCGACATCATCGAGCTCGTTCTGTCGCTATGCGGGATTTACAATCATAGTGTGTTCGCGCCGCAATTCGGTCACCGTCGCGGTTTCTACGGCACCGTCGCTTACAATTCTTGACAAGTTCGACGCGTCTGATCGAGAAACGGCCGCTGTTACACTACAACATTCTTGCGATTCCCATTAGATCTCGTGCAGCTGTTGCTCCCCGCTTATTGTGCATTTCCTCGATGACAGTCCAGTCGTATTCTTTGAGCGATGAGAACACATTTACACGTGAAACCCCTCTGCGTGTTTTTCGCGCTTCTCTTGATCGGCTGCGAGGAAAAGCAGGATCGCTATCAAATCATTACACGAGGCGCAGTCATTATGAAGATCGACACGAAAACGGGAAAGTCTTGGAAGTGGCAGCCTAGTATCGACGGTGGTGGAGAATGGCGGCCCGTCCAAGAATCGCGGTGACAAGAGATATGACCAATCACCGCGCCACAACCGCTGGCAATTCAGCCTGATTTCCGGTAATCGCCCTAAGTTGAACCGAAATGCATCGGACTGATCATTCGCGTTTTCGCAAGCCGCACGATTTCGTTTCGGATTTTTCTCACGCGGAGCGGCGCACGCGCATCGTGATCGCTCTAACAGCCGCGATGATGGTGATCGAGATCGCCGTCGGCTTGAAGTCGCACTCGATGGCGTTGCTGGCCGACGGCTGGCATATGAGCACACATGTGGTTGCATTTCTGATAACCGCAGTCGCCTACTATTTCGCCAGAACGCAAGCCGGCAACGCGCGCTTCAGCTTCGGCACGGGCAAAATTGGCGTGCTTGGCGGGTTCACCAGCGCTGTGGTGCTTTCGATTGTGGCGTTCCTGATGGCTGCCGAATCTGTGCACCGGCTGTTTGCTCCGCTGGAAATTCATTTTAACGAGGCCATCGGCATTGCCTGCGTCGGCTTGCTGGTAAACCTTGGTTGTGCGCTTCTGCTCGCGGATCGCCATCACGAGAGTGGCGGTGACAGCGCCCATCGTGAAGATTTGAATTTGCGAGCGGCGTATCTGCATGTGCTGGCAGATGCATTTACCTCGGTCCTCGCCATCGGTGCATTGACCGGCGGGAAGTTCTTCGGTTGGGCGTGGCTCGATCCAGCGGTGGGAGTGGTTGGAAGTGGTGTCGTTTTTTCCTGGTCTTACACACTCCTCCGGGACACCAGCGGCATCCTGCTCGATTGCACTCCGGCATCGTCCAATTTGCCTGCCGAGATTCGCAGGGCAGTGGAGAGCGATGGCGATTCGCTGGTAACCGACCTGCACGTCTGGCAGGTGGGGATCGGAAAATTTGCGGCCATGATCTCTGTTGTGGCGCACCAGCCAAAGAGCTGCGATGCGTATCGAGCGTTGCTCCGCGGTTACAAAGAGCTGGCTCACGTCACGATCGAGACACATCTTTGCCGCGAAGATCATCCCGCGCCTGCGGGAAGCGCGGGCTCCTAAATGGTCAGCGCGTACTGGCAGGTCATTGCGGCTTACCTCTTCGCCCTCGCCGGTGGATTAATCAGCGCCTCGCTGCGGCTGGAACACAAGCAGCTTTGCGCACTGATCAGTTTCGCAGCCGGAACCCTTCTTAGCGTCACGGTGTTCGCAATTTTACCCGAAAGTTTGAACTACAGCGGCACTTGGCTTGTAATCGCGGCGGGCGCTACCGGTTACGTGCTGTTCTACTTCGTCAGTAAATATGTCCATCATGTGTGTCCTGCTTGTGCCGCCAGTCATTTCGACGCAGATGCGACACGGCATTTCAGCGACATCGCCACGGCGCTAATTGTCGCATTGGCGATTCACAGCACAACCGACGGTTTGGCGTTGGGAATTCAACAGGAAGCGCCCACGATGGACGCGACTAGATGGTCCCTGTTTTCTGCTCTTTGCATTCATAAAGTTCCCGAGGGACTTGCGCTCGGTAGTTTGTTGGTCGGCGCCGGATTGCACCGCAGCGCGGCGCTTGGATGGGTCGCGGCGGTTGAAGCGACAACGTTGGTCGGCGGTGTCATCGGCTATTTGTTTCTGACGAACGTTCCGACTTTTTGGCTCGGTTTAATGATGGCGCATGTGGGCGGCGGGTTCATCTACTTGGCGACGCACGCTGTTCTTGGAGAAATGTTGAAGCATGGAAAGAAACTCGTTCTGGCAAGCTTTGCGGTCGGCATCGCACTGATCGCGGGTCTGAATATTGCTTTGAGGCTGCTTGGATAGCGCGTTGCGCTTCGCGTAGCGAAGCGGCTACAGTGATCGGTGCATCTCTTTCAGTATCGTAACGGCGCGCTCCACTGTGAAGATGTCGACCTTACACGGGTGGCCGAGAAATTTGGCACACCGACGTATGTTTACAGCGCCGAGACCATTCTCGATCACTACACGCGACTTGATGCGGCGCTCGCGCCGCTAGATCATCTCATTTGTTACGCGGTTAAGGCGAACTCGAATCGCGCGATCCTGAAATTGCTCGCAGATGCGGGCGCAGGTTTTGACATCGTATCCGGCGGCGAGCTTTTTCGCGTCCTTGCGGTAACTCCAGCAGGTGCGGGAGCAAAATGCACGTTCGCCGGCGTGGGCAAATCGCGTGAGGAAATCGAGTACGCGCTCGAGCAGCGAGTTTACAGCTTTAATGTCGAGAGCGAAGCGGAACTGGAGCTCATCGATTGCGTCGCTGGCTCGAAAAAGACGCGCGCGCCGGTCGCGTTGCGCGTGAATCCTGACGTCGATCCGCATACGCACGAATATATCTCCACGGGTTCGCGCGAGAACAAATTCGGGATCGCATTTGATCACGTCCAGCCGCTTTACGAACGCGCCGTCAAAATGCGCAACATCGACATCGTCGGCGTACAGATGCATATCGGGTCGCAGATCACTGACGTCGCACCGTTCACGAGTGCGATCGAGAAAGTGGCGCCGGTCGTGCGCGAGCTAAAATCAAAATACGCCATCAAGTTCTTTAGCGTCGGCGGCGGCATGGGCATCGTTTACCGACGCGCGCTGGAGAGTGGATCAGGCAAATGGTGGCACGACCATGGCGGCGAATCGTCCGCGTTCAGCGTTCGCGATTACGCCGGCGCAATCGTCCCACCGTTACGCGAGCTGGACGTTCGAATCCTGGTCGAGCCGGGTCGTTTTCTTGTCGGCAACGCAGGAGTGCTGCTGACACGCGTGTGCTACATTAAAAAATCGGGCGTGAAGAAATTCGCCATCGTCGATGCTGGAATAAACGACCTGATTCGGCCGGCGCTGTATCATAGCTATCATGAAATAGTGCCGGTGAAGGAGACGAAGAGCCGTATGTGAGTCGGGTGATTTCTTTGCGCTCGATCGTGAAATGCCAGAACTGCACGAGGGCGATCTGCTCGCAATCATGAGTGCAGGCGCCTACGGGTTTGTGATGGCTTCCAATTACAATTCACGTCCGCTGCCGGCCGAAACAATGGTGCGCGGCGACAAGGTCGAGTTGATTCGGAGACGACAGACATGGGAGGATCTGGTGCGCGAGGAGATTTAGCGCTGTAGCCGGCGTAGGTAATGCCGGCAGACCGCGATTACCGATCCTGCCCTATCCACTTGCGCAATTTCGCGCGCTGCATAAATAGTCCTTTCGCTGTTGATATGAAACGCCTCTTGCTCGTCGTTCTTTTCACGATTTTCGCCCTTGTCTCGAAAGGGGCGGCGGCACCCACTTCAGGGGAATACATAATTCTGGTGGGCGGCCCGTCGATGTATCAGTGGGAAAAGTACAAGGCTTATCCGCACGATCATTGGTGGGCGAACTTTGTGCGGGCTGCGCGCCTGCGCACCGAACAATTACGCACCGAGCTCGGGCCGGACGCTAAGGTTACATGGCTTGTTTACAGGCAGGGTTACGAGGATCGCGCAAAGCAGGAGCATCAGGACCTGATCAGCCTCATCGGTACGGTTCGCGACAAACTTAATCTCAATTTCGTCTGGTTTGGCCCAGGCCATGAAGTGATCGATTATCTCAACCACGGGCAGCCGCGTGATCAGCTAAAGGTCATTGGGTTTGAATATTTCGGTCATTCTAACCGAGCGTGTTTCATGTTCGATTATAGCAATAATATCGACAGCGCTTGTAAATCATGGCTGCACGATAGCGACCTGACGAAAATTAATCGGCATGTTTTTGCCCGGCACGCCTACGTTAAGAGCTGGGGTTGTCACACTGGCGAAGAAATGTCGAAGAAATGGTACGCCGCGACCGGCACCCACATGATCGGCGCCATCGGCAAGACGCAGTTCATGATGGAAGAATTGCCGATCCTCGTTTCCGAGGGCGGCAAGTGGGTCAATTAATTTTCGATTGCCGATTTCCGATTGGCGATTGAACATCGCGCGTAGCGATGAAATTTGCGGAACTCAGCGCGCTCTATCATCAGCCGTGCTTTTGTCATTCCGAGCGAAGTCGAGGAATCTCTGGAAGTTTCTGTACCCGCCTCTCCGCGTAAGCCATGAACTTCCAGGAGCTATCTTCGCTCTATCATCAGCCGTTATTCGATTTGATCTCGCAAAGCCGCGCTGTTCATCTGCAGCATTGGCGGGGTGAAGAAATTCAGCGGTGCACGCTGCTAAGCATCAAGACGGGCGGATGCAGCGAGGACTGCGCTTACTGCGCGCAGTCCGCTCATTATTCCACCGGCCTTGAACGCGAAGAACTGTTGTCGCTGCGAAGCGTGCTAGCGGCGGCGACGCGCGCCCGTGCACACGGCGCAACGCGTTTTTGCATGGGCGCGGCCTGGCGTGGCGTACGCGACGGTTCGGAAAAGTTTGAGCGTGTGCTGGAGATTGTGCGCGAAGTGAGCTGCCTGGGAATGGAAGTTTGCGTTACGCTGGGCGAGATCGGACTGCCGGAAGCGAAAAAACTCAGAGACGCCGGAGTTACTGCTTACAATCATAATATCGATACTTCCCCGGAATTTTACTCCGAGATTGTCAGCACACATACGTTTCAGAATCGGCTCGACACGATTGCCGCCGTGCAGCAGAGCGGAATGTCGGTTTGTTGTGGCGGCATCATTGGCATGGGCGAATCGGAGACCGACAGGCTGCGAATGCTGGAAGTCCTCGGCAGCTTTGATCCGCCTCCTGAAAGTGTGCCGATTAATTGTCTGATGGCCATGCCGGGAACGCCGCTGGCCGATCAGCCACCAGTCGATATTTTTAAGCTGGTTCGGCTAATCGCCGTCACGCGCATCGCGCTTCCGAGAGCGCGCGTGCGCCTCGCGGCCGGGCGCACTAGACTTTCGCGCGAAGGCCAGGCGCTCTGCTTCTTTGCCGGCGCGAATTCAATTTTTTACGGTGACAAACTTCTCACTGCAAAAAATCCCGCGGCTGACGTGGACGTTGCGCTGCTACGCGACCTCGGACTGCAGCACCAAGGAGTGACGACTTCCTAGCCGTCACTCCTTGATTACAGAAATTTGGATCGACAGCGGTCTCCGGTTTTGCGATGAAGCGTTTGGGCGAACTGGGACTCACCGAGAACCTCAACGGAAACGCATTATGAACTGGAAAAAATTCTTCTTCGCATTCATTGCAGCCTTCGGTTTCATCTTCTTGTTTGGCTTTCTTTGGTACGGAAAGCTGATGCATGGCGCGCATCAGGAAGTGCCAACGCTTTGGCGAACGGAAACCGATTTTGGGAATCACTTCTCGACCCTGGTGTTCGGACACATCGTGATGGCACTCTTTCTAACGCTGCTTTGCGCTCGGTTTGTTCCCGCCGGCGGTGCTGGCCCGTGTGCGGTGCTGGGAATTCTGGTAGCCCTGGTATATGCCGGCGCTGACATGATCACGTTCGCAGTGCAGCCGCTGACGACGAAAATTCTATGGGGCTGGATCGTCGGGGTCTTAATCCAATTCACCATTGGCGGGGCAATCATCGGCGCCCTCTACAAAGCGGCCCCCGCGAATATTACATTCGTGAAGGAACGGCCTCGTTAAGGAGGTTGACTAATTTTCTGACCGGACCTGGCCGGTACTAATTTATGAAGCGTTTCATCCTCGCATTCGGCGCCGCCTACATCTTCATATTCTTGTGGGGCTGGCTGCTTAATGGCGTTCTGCTCAAAGATATCTATGCGCAAACGCCAAATCTGTGGCGGACGCAAAGTGAAATGATGAGTTTGTTTCATTGGATCATTATTGGCCAGGCGCTGATCGTTTTTGCGTTCGTAATGATCTATGCCAGCGGTTTCGCCGGCCGAGGCGTGCGTGCGGGAATTCAGCTTGGCATCCTGCTGGAAATCGCAGCAATCGGCATGCGCATGGGCTTTTACGCGGTGCAACCGATTCCCGGAAAGTTGATCTTCTACGGGAGTGTAACCGGGATCATCGAGATGATCATCGTCGGCGCAATTGTCGGCGCGATTTATAAGCCGGCTGCTGCACGCACGTCTTAGCGACGGCTCCGATCTGGAATTGCGCGTTGGACGTTGAGTGTTGGGCGTTGGACGTTCATCTATGTTGTCCCAAACTCCAGCTGCACTTGGCTATCGCATGCCCGCGGAATGGGAACCGCACGCCGCGACGTGGCTCTCATGGCCGCGACGCGAAGGGATTAGTTTTCCTGATTCATTCGGTCGCGTTTTACCGGTGTTGCGAGCCATGGTCGAGGCGCTGCTCCAGTCGGAACAGGTCTGTATCAATGTTTGTAATGGCGCGCATGAGGCAGAAGCCCGGTCGGCTCTGGCTGGATTGCCCAACGAACGGATCACCTTTTATCGCATACCAACGAATGAACCATGGTGCCGCGATCACGGGCCGATTTTTCTCACACGCGATCGCGATCCGAAACTCGCGGCGGTGGACTGGGATTACAACGCCTGGGGAAACAAGTATCCACCATTCAATCTCGATGAAGTCGTGCCAACACGTGTCGCTGAGCTTCTCAACGTTCCGGTTTTTTACCCACGCATTATCCTGGAAGGCGGCTCGATCGACGTCAACGGCGCGGGCGCGCTGCTCACGACGGAATCGTGTTTACTAAACAAGAATCGCAATCCAAATCTTTCGCGCGACGAAATCGAACGGTGTCTGCGGGATTATTTAGGGGTCCAGGATATTCTATGGCTGGGCGATGGCATTGCGGGCGATGACACCGACGGTCATATCGACGATCTCGCGCGGTTTATTTCCGAAAGAACCGTTGTCGCTGTCGTCGAGGAAGATCAGGATGATGAAAATTATGGGCCGCTCCAGGAAAATCTCGCGCGCCTGCGCCAGATAAAAATCGCGAATGACAAGATTGAAATCGTAACTTTGCCGATGCCGAAAAAGATTGTGCGCGAAGGACTGCGTTTACCAGCGAGCTACGCCAACTTTTATGTCGCGAATACTTGCGTGCTCGTGCCAACGTTCAGTGATCCTGCTGATGAGGTTGCATTGTCGACCTTGCGCAAGTGTTTTCCAGGTCGCCACGTCATTGGAATCGATTGCCGGGAACTAATCTGGGGACTGGGCACGTTTCACTGCCTTACCCAGCAACAGCCGGCAGTGTGATGAATGTGGGACGGACCTTAGTGTCCCGACGATCGCGGCACTAAGGGCGCTCCCACATTTACTCATTTGCGACCGGGATCGTTTGGTCGCGAAGGGTCCATCATTTTTCTTTTTCTAACATGCCGCAACCGCGCGCCGATTGTCTCTTGCATGCAGGTAGGGGCAATTTGACCTCAATTGCCCGCGGACGGTTCGGCCGAACCGCGCTACCGTCCGCCAACCTCGCGCGCAATTGGTTCGAGCACGTGCCAGACGTTTTGCTGTGTCATCCTGAACGAAGTGAAGGATCTCAGGTCAGGTTATGGATCACACAAGCTTAATTGTGTGACCGAGGATCGTGGGCGAGATCCCTTGCTTCCCTCGGGATGACTGCCACCTCGCGCGCGATTGTCTGGAGCACGTGCCAGACGTTTTCGGCGAGAATCTTTTGGCCGGCTGCGTTTGGATGAATGCCGTCTGGAAGATTCAATGAAGGATCGCCTGCCACGCCTTGCAGGAGATACGGGACGAGCGCGGCGTTGTTGTAGGTTGCCAGATCGCTGAACAATTTGCCAAATGCCGATACGTAATCGTCTGCCGAATAATTGGGCAATTGCATTCCTGCGATTACAATGCGCGCGTTTGGATTTCGCACTTTCATCTTATCAATGATCTGCTGAAGATTGGTTTGAATCGCATCGACCGCCAGGCCGCGGAAGGCATCGTTGATTCCGAGTTCCAAGATGAAGATGTCGATTCTGCGTTTCAAATGTGGCGGAAGCCGTTCCAAACCGCCTTCTGTTGTCCCGCCGGATGCGCTGGCGTTGATCACTTGAAAGTTCAGACCGGCCGCCTGCAGCTTCTTCGCAAGCAAAGCTGGATAGGCCTGGCTGCGTTTAAGCATAAAGCCGTCGGACAAACTGTCGCCGAAAACAAGGATCGTTTTCATTTCAGCGGCGGAAGCCAGTTGCGCGAGCATGATTGATAAGATCGCCAGGAATCCCCCTATAGCGCGCCTCATTCAGAAACGTCCAACGTCCAACGGCGAACGTCCAACTCCGAAGTATTCGCGAGTAAGCACTCAACAATTTTGAATTGGGCGTTGAGAGTTGAGCGTTGAGAGTTGAGCGTTTTCGGTTTAACAATTCAGCTCTTCAACTATTCCATTTTTCCTATGCCAAACTACGCTATTAACGGTTTCGGGCGCATCGGACGCAACGTGCTTCGCGCCATGTCACAAAAACAAGTCGAGCGCGTGCTCGCGATCAACGATCTCACTGACACGCATACGCTGGCCCATCTGCTCAAATGGGATTCGGTGCACGGCAAATTCGACGGCGAGATCGGTTACGACGACGAAAATATTATCGTCCGTGGCCACAAAATTAAAGTGTTGAAGGAGCGCGACCCGGCGAATCTGCCGTGGAAGAAACTGGACGTTGATGTCGTGCTCGAATCGACCGGATTGTTCACCAACCGCGAGAAAGCCGATCTGCATTTAAGCAAGGCGGGAGCGAAGCGCGTCTTGATCAGCGCGCCGGCAAAAGATTCCGACGCGACGATTTGCATCGGCGTCAATGACCAGATCTACGACCCCGAAAAGCACAAAATTGTGTCCAACGCGAGCTGCACCACAAATTGTCTGGCACCCATGGCCAAGATCTTAAATGACAAGTTCGGCGTGGCGCACGGGTTCATGACTACGATCCACAGTTATACAAACGACCAGCGCATCCTCGATTTTCCGCACAACGATTTGAGGCGTGCGCGCGCTGCGGCAATCAACATCATTCCATCCACGACCGGCGCTGCCAAGGCGATTGGCGAGGTGATTCCAGAATTGAAAGGGAAACTGAACGGCGGCGCCTTCCGGGTGCCGACTCCGGACGGCTCTGTCACCGATTTCACTGTAATGCTCGACAAGGATGCGACGGTCGACACCATCAATGCCGCATTCAAGGAGGCAGCAGCAGACAAAAGTTATAAAGGCGTGGTCGAATACAGTGATGAGCCGCTCGTTTCCGAGGACATCGTCGGAAACCCGCACTCTTGCATCTTCGACAGCAAGCTGACGCTCACGCTCGGGAACCGTTTCGTCAAAGTGGTCGGCTGGTACGATAACGAGTGGGGTTACAGCAATCGCTGCGTGGAATTGATGGAAATGCTGGCTGACTGATTACGAGCACGATCAGGAGCACGAATAACAATGCAAAAGCTTTCGCTTCGCGATCTCGATGTGCGCGGAAAACGCGTGTTGGTGCGTGTCGATTTCAATGTGCCAACCGAAATGCGCGGACGCAAAATTCGCGTCACTGACGACACGCGAATCCGGGAGACGTTGCCGGCCATCAACTACTTGCGCGAGCACGGCGCCAAAGTCATTTTGATGTCGCATTTTGGCCGGCCCAAAGGAAAGCCAGCGGAGAAATATTCGCTCCGGCCGATCGGCGAATATTTGTATTCGCTGATTCATCACCCCGTTATTTTCAGTCACGACACGATCGGCGATGTGCCCAAGAAAATCATTGACCACATGGAGAGCGGCGATGTTGCGCTGCTTGAGAATGTCCGCTTTCAGCCGGGGGAGGAAGCTAACGATCCGGACTTTGCGAAGGCGCTTGCCGAACTTGGCGATCTTTATGTGAACGACGCGTTCGGAGCCGCACACCGCGCGCATGCATCCACAGTGGGCATCACAAAGTTTGTGGAGAAATCGGCGATGGGTTTTTTGATGGAGAAAGAGCTAAAACACTTGAAGGAAGGCCTCGAGAAACCGGCCACGCCATTCGTCGTTATTTTGGGTGGGGCAAAGGTGTCTGATAAGATCGGTGTTTTAAAAGCGCTAATGGAAAAAGCTGAGACAATCCTCATTGGTGGCGCCATGGCGAACACCTTCTTAAAAGCACAGGGGATTCCGGTTGGTGCAAGTCGGGTCGAACCCGACAAGGTGGATCTTGCGCGCGAGCTTCTCGATCTGGCCAAGCAACGCGATGTGAAGTTTTTGCTTCCGGTTGACGTCGTGGAAGCGGATGAGATTCGCGCCGGCGCTGACATGCGAAACACGAGCCGCCTGTCGCCGCAACATGGGATCACCGATGGATGGCAGGCAGTCGATATCGGCGCCGCAACGATCGCGCTTTATCAGGAGGAAATCGCCAAGGCGGAAACAATTTTGTGGAACGGACCGATGGGAGTTTTCGAGATTCCGGAATTTGGTGAGGGGACAATTGCAATCGCGGAAGCAATGGCGCAATCGGGAGCCACGACGATCGTCGGTGGGGGCGACTCTGTAACGGCGGTGAAACAAGCCGGGCTCGCCGGCAAAATAACGTTCATCTCTACCGGGGGCGGCGCGTCCCTTGAATTACTGGAAGGGAAGGAATTGCCCGGCGTGGCAGCGTTAAGCGACAGGAAATAGCAGTGCCAGTTCGCGAGCCCGTTTCGAAGGTTCAAGTTGAACCTCCATTGCCGCGCAAAGCGACTGGGCGCAAGGCTTTCGTGTGGGCAGTGACCAATTCGGCCATTGCTGCAGCCGCATTCCTTATAACCTGCATAGGTCTGCATGCGGTGCTGCCATTTCCGGAAATCGACGGTGGTGTCTCACAGAAATTCCGATTTTTCGCCGCGCACAAAGACGAATTTGACACACTCTTCATTGGATCGAGCCGGATCTACTTTCAGATGTCGCCCGCTGTTTTTGATCGCGTCACGCACGAGAGCGGGCTGCAGACACATAGCTTCAACTTCGGCATTGGCGGTATGTATTTGCCGGAAACCGCCTATCTGCTCGAGCAGATCTTAAACCTGAAGCCGCGCAACTTGAGATGGGTCTTCATTGAATACGACGAACTGCAAACGAAGTGGTCGAGCGAGAACCAAAGCAGCCGTCGCGCACTCTATTGGGCCGACTGGAAGCGGGTATCGCTGCTTTTGCGAAAACTTACCGACTCCGGCACAGGTCCGCTTTGGCTGCCGAATCCAACAAAACTTCGCGACATTATGCTGCGCCAAAACGACGAGACAAAGACGCGTAGCCTGCTCACATTTTATGCGGCACAAATGGAAAAAAATTATGCCAACGTCGCAAGAGCGGCCGACGTTCTAGACTATTTTTGGGGCCGCGATACAAAAGGACGCCGCGCGCGCTACCTTGGCGTAGCCATCGATGGTTACGTCACCAGGCCGAATCGAATAGCTTCCAGCCAGATCGCGGCGTATGACCGTGAGCTTGCGGCTGCGATGGCAGAAAGCAGCACACGCTCTCTTTCACCTTATGCCATGGAAGCCTACCGGCAGTGCGCGACAGAAGTCAGGAATATTGGAGCCACGCCAATCTTTTTGATCACACCAAGCACAACGCAAATTAACATCGCCATCGAAAACACCGGGCTGCCGGGTGTTGTGATGGCGTTTAATAACCCTCGAGCTTATCCGAGCCTCTTTCGCAGCAGCGTACGTCGCGATGGGCAACATCTGACCAAATCGGGAGCAGAAGAATTCACGCGCGTTGTGGCTGCCAATTTTGTGGAGCTTGCGCGAGCAGGGGGAATCAAGTGATCAAAAACCATTGGCTCGTGGCTTAACCTCGGTTTTGCGTTCAAATGTCCTTCGTTGAATTCCGTTTCCTCTGGTTTTTTCTGCTTGTGTTCATCGTCTACTGGGCGATGCGCGACAACACCGCGCGGAAGGTGTGGCTTTTCTTCTGCAGCTATGCTTTTTATGCCGCTTGGAATTGGAAATTTACATTCCTACTCCTTGGGTCGACGACGGTGGATTACGTCGTCGGCCAAATGCTCGGGCGGTGTGAAACTCCGGCATGGCGGCGCTTTTGGATTGCCACAAGTGTGTGCGTCAATCTCGGTGTCCTGGGTCTTTTCAAATACTTTAACTTTTTTGTCTCTTCGACGTCCGACTTTCTGGCCTGGCTCGGTTTACCGGCGAGCGTGAACACGCTCAACATTATCCTGCCGGTCGGCATTAGCTTCTACACGTTTCACTCAATGAGCTACACGATCGACGTGTACCGTCGAAAGCAGCCTCCCGTTTCAAACTTTGTCGATCTTGCGTTGTTCGTCAGTTTTTTCCCGCCACTCGTAGCCGGGCCGATTGTCCGTGCGGTGTACTTTCTGCCGCAGTTGGTTTCATCGCGCAAATTTTCCAATGTCGATGTGCGCGGCGCGGTGATGTTATTCCTGGCGGGATTCATTAAGAAGGCGTGCATCGCCGATGGAGTTGCACCGACCGTTGATCGCTACTTCGCTCATCCAGCGAATTTCACGCCAACGAGCGCCTGGATTGGCGTGCTCTTCTACGCAATCCAGATTTACTGCGATTTTTCCGGCTACACCGACATGGCCATCGCGGCTGCCCGGTTACTCGGGTTCCAATTACCGAACAACTTCCAGTTTCCCTACTTTGCCCGGAACGTTTCGGATTTCTGGCGGCGCTGGCACATTAGTCTCTCAAGTTGGCTGCGTGATTATCTCTACATTCCACTCGGCGGAAATCGTGGGTCGCGCGGATTTGCTTACCGTAACGTCATGATCACCATGCTGCTCGGCGGCCTATGGCATGGAGCTGCATGGACGTTCGTAATCTGGGGGGCCTTGCATGGATTCGCGCTCCTCATTCATCGCGAGTGGATCCGCTTAACAGACGGTTTCAAGTGGGCCATCCGGGCGATGCGCTGGCTCGCCTGGCCGATTACGATCTATGCCGTGTGTGTTGCCTGGGTCTTTTTCCGTGCGCACGATCTCGGCAGCGCGGGAACAATACTCAAGCAGTTCGTGCTTTTTCGAGACGGTGGCAGCGAACATTTCCATCGATGGTTGCTTTTGCTGGTTGCCGCGCTCGCCTTGATCCATTGGCTCAACTCTCGCCGATGGTTTGCAGAATCATGGCGACAATGGCCCGCCCCAGCCTTCGCAGCGGCTTACGGTTGCACTTTTGCGGTCGTGCTTTTATTTGTTCCGCCCCACTACACGCCCTTCATTTATTTTCAGTTCTGAGTGTGTAAGTGAGAATCAAATCACATGCGCAAAAAAATTGTCGCTGCCAATTGGAAGATGAACATGACGCAGGCCGAGTCGGCACGGTTTGTGGAGTCGTTGTTGCTTCGGGATATAGGCGAAATCACCGATGTCGAAGTGGTGATCGTTCCACCGTTTACGGCAATTGCGAAAGTAATGGATGCGCTCGGCAACGCACAGAACATAAAGGTCGGCGCGCAAAATATGTATTGGGAGAACAACGGGCCCTTTACCGGCGAGATCAGTGCTGCGCTTTTGCGGGACTTATTTGTGCACTATGTCGTGCTCGGGCACAGCGAACGCCGCAGGTTGTTTGGTGAGACGGACGAAATAGTGAATCGCAAGGTGCGCGCCGCACACGAAGCGAAATTGCGTCCGATCGTTTGCGTCGGAGAAACGCTCGAGCAGCGCGACAAAGGAAACGTCGAGAAAATTTTATCGATCCAACTGCGTGGCAGTCTTGCTGGTCTCAATCCAAAGGAACTTCAGGAAACAGTAATCGCATACGAGCCTGTCTGGGCGATCGGGACTGGACGCAATGCGACACCTGCTCAAGCGCAGGAAGCGCACGCTTTTGTTCGCCATACATTGCGTGAAATGGCCGATGATGCGACCGCGGACCGGGTGCGCATTCAATACGGCGGCAGCGTGAAACCGGAGAACGCACGGGAACTAATGAGCCAGCCGGATATCGACGGCGCACTCGTCGGCGGCGCCAGCCTGGATCCGCGCAGCTTCGCCCAAATCGTCAAGGCTTCGGTGCTTGACACAAGCACCGCTACAACTCTCCGCTAGTAGCCGCTAGCGGCTGTCCGTAACCCAGCCTTGTTCACTTCAATCTGAGCACTCACCTTCTGAATTTTGTCGTCCTGCCCTTTGGAACGAGTAACGACACCCTGTATCTCTTTTTTCAGCTCAGTAATCGTCGCCTCGAAATCGTTGCGCTGCTGTGCAACAGCAGCTTCCAGTTGCCGGACCTTTTTGTGCTCTTTGAGAAACTCGTTGAGCAACATCGCATTGATGTATTCGTAGCGGACCGATTCGGGCTGCCCCTCTCGATTGCGCGCCACCAGGTTCGGATCCACTCTTTCCACGTCCTCAGCGATCAAGCCAAAGCCGCGCGTCTGCGCTCCATCAACCTTCTTCTTGTAGCGGAAGCTGACCGGCTTGAGCGCGAAGATCGCTTCACTGGTTTTGTCCATGGTTTTAATGTCCTCCTTATAACGGCGCGACGATGGAAGGTAGCCAAGCTCATTGTTGGCTGAAGGATTCACAGTGACAGGCAGCCCGCCGCCCTGCGGGGTGTCACCGATGTTTGCAATGTGCGTGGTGTTATTCTCGCCGGGAAAGGCGGTGTCCGAGAATGCACCGATACAGACATTGCCGTCCCCTGTGATATTGTCGCCGGCGCCATTCCCGATGACGGTGTTAAGACTGCCAATGGTGTTGGCTGATAATGCGCCACCGCCAATAGCGGTGTTGCGGGAGCCAGTCTCGTTGCTGAACAGTGCTTGGGCGCCAAAAGCTACGTTGTCAAAGCCATCGGTATTATGAAACAGCGCCTGGTAACCAAAGGCGCTGTCGCTTCCGCCACCATTGGCACCGTTGATATTCGCAAGAGCTTGAAAGCCGACAGCCGTACAGAGACCGATATCCGTGCCATCGAGTCCGACAGCGAGACTTCCAAGCGCCTGATAACCTATTGCGGTGTTGGCGCTAGCAATAGTGTTGCTTTCCAGTGCTCGCCACCCGACAGCGACGTTGGGCCCTACATCGAAACCATTGGTATTGCCCAAGGTCCCGCCAGTTGTATTGTTTAGGAGCGCCTTAGAGCCAATTGCCGTATTTCCGGCCGCGGTATTGAAAAAAAGGGCGAACGCTCCGTTTGCAGTGTTGTCCATGCCGGTGGTGTTGCTTAAAAGCGCTCCCGCGCCGGTGGCGGTATTTTGGTCTGCGGTGTTGGCAAGGAGCGTCCCGGCGCCAATCGCCGTGTTGAAGCCACCGGTCGCGTCGCTCCGCAGCGAGAGGAAACCAGCTGCTGTATTAAAACCGCCGGTGGTGAGGCTTAAAAGCGCTGCCTGTCCTTCCGCGGTGTTTCCTCCGGGATAGCCTCCGTCTGGCGGCGGGCTGACTGCTTGCACTTTTGCCATAAGCCCAAAGCTGCAAAACAGCATTGAAATGAGAACTAAGGTTTGAGGATTTGTATTCAACTTTTTCATCGTTTGTTCTTTTTCGTTTGGTGTTTGCATCAAGGAGTGACGGCTTCCGAGCCGTCATGTCCCTTCGACGGCCGAGAAGCCGTCGTTCCTTGTTTCAGAGCGACTTCCTTCGTCACAGCTCTGTTCAGCTCGACGGTAGCGATCACTTTCTGAAGATCTGACGCCAGCGCCCGGATTTCGCTTTTCTGTTCGGCGAACTTGGACTGGAAGGTCTTCTGTTGCTGGGCGGCTGTGGTCTCGAAGTCCTTTCGTTGCTGAGCGACAGTTGACTTTAACTCGGTAATGGTCGCTTGCTGTTCCTCGACTTTCTTGTGCTCCTTGAGGAACTCATTGAGCAACATCGCATTCACCTGGTCGTAACGGACACTGTAAGGTTTGCCTTTCTTATCACGTGCGACCAAGTTCGAATTCACGTCGGCTACTTCCTCGGCGATCAAACCAAATCGGGCGCTGCGTTTAGCGTCGTTCTTGTAGTGGAAGGTCACTGGCTTGAGTGCCAGGATCGCTTCGCTCGTTTTGTCCATTGGTTTGATGTCATCCTTGAAGCGCCGCGACGATGCCGGCGTACCCACCTTGCCATGAACATCAATTGCCATAGCGAGGTTGTCGGGATCAATCGCTTCCTGGAAGACACGGCCGATGTAGCAGCCGTCGGTCGTGTCCACGCCGACTATACCGATACAAATCGTGTCGCTGGCGGTGTGAATATTGAGGCCAGCACCGGCGCCCAGTGCGATGTTGTTGCTGCCACTGGTGTTGTTAGAAAGGGCGTTAATACCCACGGCTGTGTTGAAGTTGCCAGTCGTGTTGTTAGGGAGCGCACCGTCACCCATGGCCGCGTTGAAAATGCCTGTCGTATTGCTAAAAAGCGCACCTTGACCATTGGCCGTGTTCGAGCGTCCGGTCATGTTTTGATACAGCGCAAAAGTGCCGGTGGCCGTGTTGCTCTCGCCACTGGTGTTCAGCTCGAGTGCTCCAAGCCCGTTTGCCGTATTGCTGTTGCCCGTGGTGTTGCTAAAAAGCGCGAATGCTCCATTGGCCGTGTTGTAGAAACCCATAGCGTTGCTTAAAAGCGCTCCAGCGCCGGTCGCCGTGTTGTCATTCCCGGAATTGTTGCTGCCTCCGGTATTGACAAGGAGGGCCCCAGCGCCAATGGCCGTATTGAAGCTGCCGGTACTATTGCTCCTGAGCGATAGAAAACCGACGGCCGTGTTGAAACCGCCGGTGTTGAGACTAAAAAGAGCGTTCTGCCCTTCTGCGGTGTTTCCTCCGGGATAGCCACCGTCCGGGGCTGGGACGACTGCTTGGGTAATTTGGGAAAGAGTAAGAGAGGCAAGCGCAAAGAGTATTGTTGCGTGTTGATGTTTCATGATTTGCTGATTTTCTTGTGTTTTTGTTCTTGTTGATTTAGGTCGAATAGATAGCCGCAGGTTTTACGGTTGATTTACCACGACTTTTGTGCTGACCTGCTCGCCTCAATCCGCGCAGTCACCTTCTGAAGACCCGCCGTAAGGGCTTGAATTTGCTTTTTCTGTTCGGCGAGCGCGCACTGAAAATCGTTCTGCTGTTGTGTGATCGTGGCTTCCTGCTTTGTCACCATGGACTCTAGTTGAGTGATGGTTGCTTGTTGTGCCCCGACTTTCTTGTGCTCTTTAAAAAACTCGTTAAGCAACATCGCGTTAATGGCCGCGTATCGGACGCTCTCGATCTCACCTTTTCCATCCCGGATTGCCAACTTGGGATCGACCTTTGCCACATCCTCGGCGGTAACCCCGTAGTCGAGGCTTTGGCTGGGATCAATGTCTTTCTTGTAGCGATAAGTGACCGGTTTGAGCTGGTAAAGCACTTCACTGGCGCTGTCCATCGGCTTGACGTCCTCTTTGTAACGCATCGAAGAACTCGTATGGCCCAGCAGGCCATCGGAAAGTCGCACCGTAACGTACTCAGAACCATTGACGGGCGGCTGGACGGTGCTCTTGATGTTGGAAATATAGGTGTGACCGACCTCATTCGTCTGGCCGGGTATATCCCAGCCAATATACACATTGTAACTACCCGTGGTAACTCCCAAGCCAGCGTCGATACCCACAGCCGTGTTGTAAGAGCCGCTGGTATTGGTGAAGAGCGCTCGAGCACCGATGGCCGTGTTGGCGCTACCATTGCTGTTGTAGTACAGCGCCTCGGCGCCAAATGCGGAGTTGGCATCGCCGGTACTGTGGTGGAGGGAATCAGATCCAAAGGCGCAATTTTTCCATCCGGTAGTATTAGCAAAGAGCGCATAGCTTCCAAAGGCAGAGTTAAAAACTCCCCTTCCTTGGAACGGGTCTCCGTTGTTGGAAAAGAGGGCGAAGGCTCCGTTGGCCGTGTTGTTGGTGCCGGTGATGTTGCTTAAAAGCGCTCCAGCACCAGTCGCGGTATTGAGTGTCCCGGTGTTGGCAAGGAGGGCGCCGGCACCAATGGCCGTGTTGAACTGGCCATCCGTGTTGCTCCTGAGTGAAAACAAACCAACCGCCGTATTGTATGTGCCGGTGGTGAGGCTAAAAAGGGCTGATGTTCCCTCCGCGGTATTGCCCCCGGAATAGCCTCCGTCCGGCGCGGGACTCACCGCTTGCGCGCTCTGGGAGAGCGCAGAGAAGCCAAGCGCCACGGCGATGAAAATAAGACGGGACCACGACAACGGATGTTCAAGTGACGTTTCTATTACTGGAATTGTAGTTTTCATATTCTTA
>WNGK01003387.1_pt1 | contig 21676 bp, 24 predicted proteins | sample 5400601 | NCBI WGS metagenome assembly WNGK01 (sample SAMN13153376, study PRJNA577476) | soil metagenome | isolation source: 60 cm soil or saprolite under Garry oak tree replicate 1 | place: USA:California | collected 2016-06-15
CAGCATCTGCCGCGTGAGTGTACCTCGATTCAGGTGCTCCCATAGGGTCTTACCCGGTAACTTATCGACACAGACCGTTTTCACGCCCGATGCGAAGACGCGAAATCGATCGCCGTTCAGCATTTGAAAGCACTCCGATTCCCAACGCCGCCAGTCTTCGATTTTGCTCCAAAAACGAATCGGTATGCTGGACATGCGAAAATACAAATTGGCTAGATCAGCCAATTGCTCGCTGTAAGCGTTGCGACGCTTCAACACCACTCGCCTGCCACAGCGGACTCTCTCGGAGACCGAACTGAGTTTTACAGAATCGACGAATGTCGCCGCCGCATCGGTTAGAGCTTGGGGGATAAATCGCTCCGCCAAACTTGCCCCATTGTCCCGAGTTAGCATTTTTTTCTCCCTATTCGACTTCATTGCTCCTTATGGCCGTGTGAATTGGACAGTTAAAACTGGAAAACGTTACAATGCTGAAACGGTCTCTGGAATTTGCCGCGCGGCTCCCTTTTTGACGTCGTAACTGTCTTAGCAATTTAACCGGTGTCTAGCACAATCGTCTCACCGATCTTCATAACGCGCAGCCCGGCTTTTACGTTGCGTTTTTTTAGTTCGCGCTCGAACGCTTCCGGCGTTCCGGTCAGAGCAGGAAATGTCGCGTAGTGCATTGGAATCACCGTGCGCGGATCGACGAGCTTCGTCGCTTCGGCGGCGCGTGCCGGCCCCATCGTAAAATGGTCGCCAATACAGACGAGCATGATGTGGATCTTGTTAAATCGCGACACCAGCGCCATGTCCGAAAACAAATCTGTGTCGCCCGTGTGATAAATAGTCGGACCGCCGCGAATCGCGATGATCAAGCCGCTTGGGTTGCCGCTGTAATAAGGCGGCGAATTTTCGTCCTTCTCAACTGCGGTGCCGTGCCACGCGGGAACAAAGGTTACTATGACATCACCATCAAGGAGATTGAGCGTCCCGCCGAAATGCCCGGTTGTCTCCGTGTCGGCGAGCTCAGCCGGATACCCGAGTACCGTTGTCATCGCCGCTGAAAGATCGTACGTGGCCACTAGCTTGGCGCGCGTGTGTTTCCCGATTTCGACTGCATCGCCGACGTGATCGGAATGTCCGTGCGTGACTAAGATTAAATCAACATGCTGGAGCGCTGCGATTTCCTCCTTGCCTTTGTCGTAGACCGGATTCGTGAGCCACGGATCGACAAGAAGAACATTGCCGCTTGGCGTAACGATTTTAAAGGCCGATTGGCCATACCAAGTCAGTTGGGTTGTCATGGTGTGATAAAACTGAAAAGACTTCGCCAGGCAAGAGCAATGAGATATTTGCGAGCCCGTGTATAGTTAAGATCGACATATGGATCACGAGCAGGCGCATCAACATCTTGCCGCAACCGACTCTCGATTGGCCGCGCTGATCGCGCAATCGCGTCGTTACAATATCAAACCAGCGCTATCCATCCGCTCATTTGACGCGCTTGCCGAATCAATTGCGTATCAGCAACTCAGCGGCAAAGCTGCCGCAACCATCTTCGGTCGCGTTCGCGCGCTCTACCCCAAAAGAAAATGGCTCGATCCGGATCAAATTCTCGCGACGCCGGACGAAACTTTTCGTGCGGCTGGCCTTTCGCGCAGCAAGACCGCTGCGTTAAAGGATCTTGCCGCGAAAACCATCGAAGGCATCGTGCCGTCCGGACGTGCACTTGTCCGCATGCGTGATGAGGAGATCATCGCGCGCCTTACCGCCGTGCGCGGAATCGGCCGTTGGACCGTCGAGATGCTTCTTCTTTTTGATCTGGGCCGGCCCGATGTCTGGCCGGTCGATGATTACGGCGTTCGCAAAGGTTTCGCAAAAACATTTGGCCGGAAAAAATTGCCCACGCCGAAACAGCTGATGAAATTTGGCGACAAATGGCGGCCGTATCGCTCTATCGCTGCGTGGTATTTCTGGCGCGCTCTGGATGTGCCGAAAAAGTTACAAGGTTAAAAACGTTGCGAAGGTTGAGAAGGGCCACCCTTTGTAACTTTTGTAACTCTTTTAACCATTTAACTTGCGCTCTCCTCTCCGCCTCACTAAAACGCGGGGATTATGGCAATGATCCACGTCAATCGCGGTGCGACCAGTCTGGGCACTTTTTCAGAAGAGGAAATACGCGAGGGGTTACGTGCAGGTCGCTTTGCGTCAACCGATCTCGGCTGGCGCGAAGGAATGGCGAATTGGCAAGCGCTTTCGCAATTTCCAGAGCTCGGTGGCGTTCCGCCTGCCGCGCCGCCTTCGCAAATCGGCCCACCATCGCCAACTCCCCCCCCACCATCGCCAACTCCCCCGGCCAGCGCTGGAGCGGCATCCGCTACACCGGCGCCGCGTAGCGGATTGCCCTGGGACCACCGTCAAGAACGCGGGTTTTGGAATGCTTTCGTCGAAACGCTGCTAATGGTCTTGAGCAAACCGGGGGTGGCATTCACGGCAATGAAACGCGAAGGCGGCCTGGGCGAACCGCTGCTTTACACTGTGGTCGGCAGCAGTTTTGGCATCATCGTTTACTTCCTGTTTGCTTTACTCATGCCGTCATTGATGACGTTTAGTGACAGAAATGGTCTCGGTCGGTTTGTGGGCACGGGCGTCGGCTCCGTCGCCCTTATCATTTTAGCGCCGATCTTCGCAGTCATAGGCGCCTTTATCAGCGCCGCGATTTTCCATGTTTGTCTGATGATCGTTGGTGGCGCCAAACAATCGTTTGAGACAACCTTTCGCGTTGTTTGCTTCGCAACCGGATCTATCGATCCGCTTCTCATCATCCCTTTCTGTGGCGGGTTTATTGTTGCCGTTTGGAAAATCGTCCTCTACTGCATCGGGTTCGCTCGCGCCCATGAGACAGATAGCGGCCGCGCAGTCGTGGCGGTGCTACTTCCATTGATTATTTGCTGCGGTGGCGGTTTGCTCATCGCGATGATGTTCGGTGCGTTGGGTGCCTGGAGCGCATCGCAGCACTAATTACCGAAGAATGCAGCTTTCCGCTCGCCGGCTCGCTCACGGTGAAATTGATCACGAGCTGATTTGGCTAGGCGTCTCACTTTCGTCGCTCGCAGTCGCCGCGACCTGGCTCGGGCTGGGTCTGCCGTGGCCGCGTTGCGCCTTTCATGATTTCACCGGTTTGCCTTGCATAACGTGTGGCGCCACGCGGACGGCGATCGAATTTTTCCATGGACATATTTCCCGTGCGTGGAAATGGAATCCGCTCGTCTTCACTTTTTTGTGCGGATTGTCGGCCTTTAATGTCTATGCGCTGATCGTGCTCGTCACGCGGTCGCCGCGGTTGAGAATTGCGCATTTCACTTCGGCGCAGAAAATTCTTATTCGTGTAATGGTCATAACGTTGTTCGTAACGAACTGGGGCTATCTGCTGCTGCACTGGCGCAATTTTTAGCGATGAGCCAGCGGTGCGCTCGTCCTAACGAATTGGAACGCGGCCCACGTCATCCTCCGGTGCGCTGCGGTGCGCCTCGATGAACGCCGTGGGATGTAGCCAGCCCCGCGTGTCTGCCCGGTAACCCGGGCCGATAAAAGGAGTGATGAATTCGCGCATCTCGAAATGGAGATGTGCAAAATAACGACCATCAGCGGTCCCGACTGTGGTCATTTGCTGCCCGCGCCGCACCTCGTCGCCTGCGCGAACAAGCATTGTTTCCACATGGCCGTAGTACGACTGCACATATTTTCGTTTGCCGTTATCGATGTAGGAATGCAAAACGATGATCATATTGCCCCAGCCCGGGCCGCCATCGCGTGCTAGTAACACCCGACCGTCGGCCGCATAGATTGGATCTCCCAGATCGCTGTCTTCCCCACCGATGCCGTCCAGGTCGTCGCCAAGGTGATGCTTCTCCGTGAAGCGCTGCGCATTATAAGCCATCGCGCCACTCTCGCTGCCTAGCGGAAAATCGAAACGAGCCGCGGTTGGAAGAGAGGCCAGTTCGATTGGAAACGGAAGACGAAATGCTGGATCGACATATTTCGGCCGCGTCAATTCCGGCCAAAGTCGCAACCAGAGTGTCGCAAGGAATCCCATCGTAAATGCGACGGCGCGTAGCGGGATCAATCTCTTCATTGATTGACTACGAATTGACACGAATCACAAAACAACTTGCGGTTTCTTCGTGTCCATTGGTGTTTATTCGCGGTTAATGAGAATTCTGGTCACCGGTGGCGCTGGTTTCATCGGCTCGCATCTTGTCGAAAAACTGCTCGCGGCCGGTTACGACGTCGCCATCCTCGATGACTTCAACGATTTTTACGATCCGCAAATCAAACACGCAAACATTGCCGCCGTCGCTAAAGACGTGGCCGTTCACTATGTCGATCTCCGTGACAACGCCGCGGTGCGGAATTTATTTCATCGCGAAAAATTTCAAACGATTGCCCATTTGGCTGCGCGCGCCGGAGTTCGCCCATCGATTCAGCATCCGCAACTTTACTATGACACGAATGTCAGCGGCACGTTACATCTTCTCGACGCCGCGCGCGTGACCGGGCTTGAGCGATTCATCTTCGCATCGAGCTCATCTGTTTACGGCATTTCGAAAACAGTTCCGTTTTCGGAAGATCAACATCTCAGTCAGACCATTAGCCCGTACGCCGCGACGAAAATTGCGGGCGAATTTCTTTGCTCCACGTTTTCTCATCTATATCAAATGCGCGTGATTGCGCTGCGCTATTTCACCGTTTACGGTCCGCGGCAACGCCCCGATCTGGCGATCCATCAATTTACCCGACGCATCTACGCTGGCCAGCCAATCGATCAGTTCGGCAATGGCAGGACGCGCCGCGATTACACATACATCGACGATGTGATTGAAGGCACGATGGCCGCGCTCAAATATGACGGTCCTCTCTTCGACATCTTCAATCTCGGCGAGAGCGAAACTACACAGCTCAAAGACTTGATCGCGGCAATCGAGAATGCGCTTGGGAAAAAAGCAAAGATCAACAGGCTACCTGAGCAACCGGGGGACATGCCTCTGACTTGCGCGGACATTTCCAAAGCGAGAAAATTGCTTGGTTACAATCCAACCACGCGATTGCGCGACGGGCTCCCTCGTTTCATCGATTGGTTTTTGCGTACGCAAAAGTAGCGTAAGCCTCTGGCTTGCGTTTCTTGCGAGGAATCACAAGCGGGACGCATGTGCTACGTTATCTTCGAAAACGATGATTTCGGATTTGCCGTTTGATCAACGCGCCTGTTTCGTCGCGGGTCAGGCGAAATCCGGCACGACGCTTTTAGTGGCGTTGCTAGATAATCATCCCGAGTTGCTCGTGCTGCCGGAGGAAACCGCCTATTTTCCAACCGTCCTCACGAAGTATGGGCCGCGCGGCCGCCGCGCGCAGTTCGATTACCTGACGAAACAGTCGCTTTCCAACGTGCTATTCGGCGGGCCATGCAAATGGGGCAAGCGGAGTTACGCCAGTTTCCCGCGTGAGAAATTTCTCGAAACATTTGAGCGCGCCGCGTTCGATCCCGCCAACGCAGAGGACGATTTGCTTGTCCTGATGGTGAAAGCGTACGCGGCGACGCTCGAACGTCCGCTCGACACGATTCGGCGCTGGGTGGAAAAAACACCGGCCAATCGGAATCACATTCCCGCGATTCTCACTCGTTTTCCGCATGCAAAAATTGTCGTCACGATGCGCGATCCGCGTGCCATTCTCGCGGCGCAAATCGCGCTCGAGAAAACAAGAAAAACCGGGAGGTTTTCAACATACTACGTGATCGCCCACTGGCGCGTGGCCGCCAGACTAGCTAAACGTGTGCGCGATGGCGACTCTCCGGGTCTGGTCGTGCCGTATGAGCAATTGGTCTGCGAACCGGCCAGTATGATGGAAAAAGTTTGCGCTTATCTGGAGATCTCCTTTGATCCGGCAACGGTCCTGACACCGACAAAAGTAGGCCAGTTCTGGAGTGGCAACTCAGCGGCGCGGATCAATTTTTCCCAGATCAGTCCTGAACCGGCGACGCGCTGGCAGCGCGAGCTTTCCGAGGATGAAATTGGCTGGGTGGAATGGCATTGCCGCGATCTCATGCCGGAATTCGGCTACGAGCCGAAGCTGAACCGGCGCGACTTGCGATATTTTATGCGGCCAATTCAGGGCGAACGTCCGAGAGAGTATTTGAAATCGCGCCTCTACTCCTTTCGCGACGATTGGATTCGACGCTAAACGGAGCGATCGCGGGCTTGATCTGCATATCACTTGCAATCACACACGCCGCGAGTCATAATCACGCGAGATGTCGGGAATCTTCTTCGATCTTCCGAGCCTCCGTTTTCTACGACGATTCAGGTTTTTTGGAACCATGATGCGAACTTCAGCATCTTTACTGCTTCGTTGGTTGAGTGCGCCGGCTTGTATTTCGAGACAAGTGCATTTCCGGCTCAAAGAGGCGGAGTTCCCGCCGGCGTCGCAGAGTGTTTGCAAATTGTTGTTTGAACGGACCCTGGGTGGTTCGCACGCCGTGGACCGTGCATCGATCGATGCGCTCCGCCTATTTAACAATTGGGTTAACCTTAAGGATCAACATGAACTCTTATTCATCCGGGAGACGCTCGCGCCACGCGCGCGGTGGGTCCCGACGCAGAGGCAATGGCCGCTCGCGCTATCAACGCGTGGAAGCGAAAATTCAAAAGAAGACATTCTGGCAGCGCATCGCTGCATTTTTTGGAAACGGGAAAACTGCAAAGAAAGGAGCAACGGCAGCAGCGCCCAATGGCGCGCAGCCCTCGCGACCGTCGCGGAAACCTGAGCCGGTCGAGGTAACGTCTCCGCGTCTCTACGTCGGTAACCTATCCTTCGACGCCACCGAGAGCGATCTCTTCGAATTGTTTAATGGCGTCGGGCACGTCCAAAACGCGGAGGTCGTAAGTTATCGGCACAACCAGCGTTCGAAGGGATTCGCCTTCGTGCAGATGCAAACCGTCGAGGAAGCGAAACGCGCTGTGCAGGAACTGCATGACAAGGAATTCCTCGGCCGCAGGCTCGTGGTAAGCGGCGCAAAGTCCAGCGAGCATCAGGTGCGAAGTTAGCCGAGATCGGTGATTTCAATCGGGAGACGTCGCGCAATTTGCGCGCGTCTCCCGATTTGTTTTTTGGCAATGATGTAGGGCGTGTGTGTCAGACGCCAATCTAAGTTTGCGGCGTTTCACAGAAACGCCCTACAATTTGTTTGTGCGACGCGCCTTCTTCATCGTCGGTCCGACCGCGACTGGGAAATCCGAGCTGGCAGCCGATGTTGCACGCGGAACGGGCGCGGAAATTGTCAGCGCTGATGCATTCCAAATTTATGGCGGACTCGATCTTTTGACCGCAAAACCGGATGCCGCAACACTTGCGAAAGCGCCGCACCAGTTGATCGGTGCAATTCCGCTTCGCGAAGAGATGAACGCGGAGAAATTTCGTCGCGCCGCCTCGCGCGCGATCAATGAAATTCATTCACGCGGCAAACTCGCAATCGTTGTTGGCGGAAGCGGGCTTTACATCAAGGCCTTAACGCATGGGTTAGCCTCGTTACCCGTCGCTGATGCAAGACTGCGCGCGAAATTGAACAGCTTGAGCCTTGGCGGATTGCGCTCGCGGCTCATCGCCCTCGATCCGCAAGCCGCGGGCAAAATCGACATGCAAAATCGGCGTCGTGTAGTGCGAGCGCTCGAAATTTGTCTCACAACCGGGCGGCGTGCATCTGCGCAGCGCACGCAATGGCACATTGTAGCCGGGGTCGTTGACCCCGGCCGGCCGGGATCGACAATCCCGGCTACAGATCGCGGCGTCTTCGTCTTTCGCGACCGCGGCGAGCTTTACGCCCGAATCAATCAGCGTGTGGAAGTAATGTTCGAAAGCGGTGTGATCGAAGAAGTGCGCGCCGCTGGAGCAATGAGTTCGACTGCGTCCCAGATGATCGGTTTGCGCGAGATTCGTGAACTGCTCGAAGGGAAAATGTCGATTTTGCAATGCGTCGCTGCGATTCAGCAATCCACGCGCCGTTATGCCAAAAGGCAGTTGACCTGGTTTCGGCGCCAAACTAGTTTTGAGCCGCTGAACTTATCGCTTTTCAGTCACAACGAAGCTGCGAAATGGATTTCGCAGCGAGCGCAGCGCTCGTTCGCGCACAGGGATGATTGAAACGCGTCCGCAAAAAACACAGGAGCGTGCGCTCCTGATTGGCCTTGAAAAGGAAGGTGTCTCAAAGTGGGACTTGCAGGATTCGCTCGACGAGCTGCGAGAGTTGGCGAACTCGGCCGGCGCTGAAGTGATTGATACCGTCACGCAAAAATTACAGAAGCCGACTGCGCCATATTACATCGGCCGCGGGAAAGCTGAGTCGATCAAAGACTCATGTCAGGATCGACAGGTTACCTCGGTCATCTTTGACGATGAACTTTCTCCGGCACAGGGTCGGAACCTGGAGAATTTGTTCGCACGCAAGGTTCTCGATCGGACGCAGTTGATCCTCGATATTTTCGCGCAGCGCGCCCGCAGCCGTGAAGGCCGATTGCAGATCGAACTGGCCCAGTTGCAATATCTTTTGCCGCGCCTTACCCGGATGTGGCATCACTTATCACGACAGACTGGTGGTATCGGTACGCGCGGCCCTGGTGAAACACAGTTGGAAGTCGATCGTCGCCGCGTCCAGGAACGGATCGCGCGACTCGAGCGGGAACTGGAAGCGGTGCGCAAGACTCGCGCGGTGCAGCGACAAGGACGGAAGCGCCATCAGTGGCCGGTCGCTGCGGTTGTCGGCTACACAAACGCAGGCAAATCGACCCTGCTCAATCTGCTCACGGGTGCCGATCTCGTGGCCGAGAACAAACTTTTCGCAACGCTCGATCCGACTACGCGCAGTTTTGTTTTGCCCAACAAGCAGCGCGTCCTGCTTACCGATACGGTCGGTTTTTTACGAAAACTTCCGCACACATTGATCGAGTCGTTCAAGGCGACACTTGAGGAAGTGAGCGAAGCCGATTTGCTTATCCACATTGTCGACCTCAGCCATCCGCGCGTGGATGAGCAGATGGAAGCGGTCGACAGCGTCATTAAAGAACTCGACGCTTTCGGCAAGCAAACGCTGATTGTTTTCAACAAGATCGACAATCTCGAGAACGGAGCTGGCGGGAGCCGAGCGACGTCTACGGGAAAGCCCGAGAGGGTTGACGAGCTGGGAAGTGAGTCAATCAATCGCGAGATCGCGGAGACTTATGTCAAAAGGTTTCCGGGGAGCGTGGCGATCTCCGCGCGCACCGGCGAAGGTGTCAACCGGCTTGTGGTGGCCTTGGAAAACGCGCTCAGTTCATGGCGCTTGCGCTCACGTTTTCGCATTCCATCCGATCAGTCGGCATTGATTGCGGAGATCCACCGCGTTGGTCACGTGCTTGAGTTACGCTACGAAGGCGACGACGCATTGATTATCGCGCACGTGCCGCCGGAACTTGCGCAAAAGCTCGCTCGTTACGCCGCGGAAAGTTAATTGTCGGCGGCTGCGTTGCGTTCGACACTAATCGAATGACAACTCGCGAACGCGTCGCGCAACTTGTTAAAGTTTGGCCGCAAGTTTATCCGGGTGCGCGTTGCGAGCTGGATTTTCGAAATCCGCTCGAGCTCCTCGTGGCGACGATCCTCTCGGCGCAATGCACGGACAAGCGCGTTAATATGGTCACGCCCTGGTTGTTCAAGAAATATCGGACGGCGGCGGATTATGCGAATGCGCCCCAGGCCGAGCTTGAAAATGCGATTCGCTCGACGGGATTTTTCCGCAGCAAAACCAAGAGCATTCGTGCGGCGATGCGCACGATAGCTGAAGAACACAAGGACAAAGTCCCCAACACAATGGAAGAATTGCGTGCACTGCCGGGTGTGGGACGGAAAACGGCCAACGTCGTTTTGGGTAACGCATTCGGAAAGAACGAAGGCGTTGTAGTGGACACACACGTGGCGCGACTTTCGCAGCGACTTGGCCTAACGAAACAAAAAGATGCGGAAAAGATCGAGCGCGACTTGATGAAGATCGTGCCCCGCGAACATTGGACAGACTGGAGTCATTGGCTTATCTGGCACGGACGCCGCCGCTGCTTTGCGCGAAAACCAGATTGTCGTCAGTGCGAAGTTTTCCGGTTATGCCCAAGCGGCAAAATTTTCCTGCGAACAGGCGTGGCGCAGAAATCCGAGAAAACGGGCTGATTAGTGAACTGGCCCACGCGACTCGGTTGGCGCGACACCGTGGCGATGGTTTCCATCGTGCTCTGCTTTTCGACGGATGCGCTGGAATTGTTTCTCGAGCTTTTTCAGATCCTCGTCAGAAAGCTCTTCGAGATCGACCAGTTCATTTCGCGCGCCTTTGACGGCGCGAATAATCTCATCAAGCTTCAAATGAACGGCTTTGGCATCGCGGTTCTGCGTGTTTTGAATCAGGAACACCATGAGGAATGTAATGACCGTCGTGGCGGTATTGATGATGAGTTGCCAGGTGTCGGAGAAATGAAAGGTCGGCCCAGTGAGGCTCCACACGGCGATAACGAACACGGCTCCGGCAAAAGCCCAGGCGCTGCCGAGAATAATAGAAGATTGGCGGGCGAAAACGCGAAAGGAATCCCGCACGACGCAAAGGAAATCCCGGGGCCTTTCGTGTTCTTTTAACCTTTTAGTTTGAGGCTCGTTCGCGGTCACTACCTTTGGTTCGCGCGTAATTTGGCAAATGCGTGCATAAGATCGCCAGTGGACACCAGCGAGTTGCCTCCAAACGCAGCATTGATTTTCCCGCCGGGTTAAGGAAAACTTACGTCCCGAATTCATGCAGCACGTCACCGCGTTTTCACGTCCACAAACCGTCCCGGCTGTACCTGCCGCTCCGCGAAAGCTCAATTTGTGGATTCTAGACAGTTGGCGTGACCTGATTCTCTACGTCGGTACGCCACTTTTTCTCTTGCCGGTTTTTGCGCTAGCCCAGGCGCGCTGGAGTCCGCAAGATATTTATCTCTTCGTCGCGGCGTTCGGCGCGATGGGACATCATCTGCCGGGGATGATCCGCGCCTATGGCGATCGCGCTTTGTTCAATCGCTTCAAATGGCGCTTTATTTTGGCGCCGCTCTTTCTCGTCGCGGTCTGCATAGTCTTTTTTTGGTGGGACCTTAAAGGGATTGTGCTCATCGTTTTCTTCTGGGGCGTTTGGCATGGATTAATGCAGACCTACGGGTTCTGCCGCATCTATGACGCGAAAATGGGATCGTTTGCCGCGCTCACGCGCCGGCTCGATTTTGCCTCGTGCGTAATTTGGTTCGCCACTGCTATCGCGCTTTCTCCGTTGCGCATGGGCGACACACTCGACACGTATTACGCCTGTGGTGGGCCCTATATTTCGCCATCCCTATTACATGGTTTTCAGCAACTGATGCTCGGCGGGGCGATCGCAGTTTCGGTCCTTTTCGTCCTGCATTTTGGCCGGATGTGGAACCTGGGCAAACGGCCGAACCCGGTAAAGGCGGCGTTGCTGGTCACGACGATTGCTTTTTGGTGGTACTGCAATAACGGCGTCACGAACATTCTTGTTGGCATTGCGCTCTTCGAAGTCTTTCACGACGTGCAGTACCTGTCGCTCGTCTGGATCTACAATCGCAATCGCGTTGAGAAAGACAGCAACATCGGCGGATTCATGCGCTTTGTGTTTCGGCGGAGCGGCTCGCTGATCGGACTCTACGTGGGCCTGGTCTTCGCCTATGGGTCGCTCGCCTATTTCAATCAGCATCTCGGAATAGAAACGGTCAAACGCGTCCTGACTGGCGTGGTTACCGCCTCTGCACTGCTCCATTTTTATTACGACGGATTCATTTGGAAAGTTCGCGAAAGCTCCACCCGCCAATCGCTCGGGCTCGCCGGAGGAACGGACGCAACATCGCAGACTGGACTCGTTCCCAGCTGGATGTTGCATGGATTAAAATGGGCAGCCGTATTTGTCCTCCCGCTCAGCGCCTTATGGTTCTGGCAATTGCATCGTCCAGTTGCCGAGCTTCAACGGCGCGCATGGGTGGTGGCCGACCTCCCAACCGGCGCGCGGCAGCATTTTGATTATGCGCTCGTCCTGCAGAAAGCAGGCGAGCTGGAGAAGGCGGCCGAGCAATACAATCTCGCGCTCGGATTCGACTCGAACGACGTGAAATCGCACATGAATCTCGCTTCTGTGCTGATGAACCAATCCAAATTTGACGCGGCTGTGCCGCATTTCGAGACCGCATTACGCCTGCAACCAAATAACGGCACCTTCCATTTCGATTACGCTAATTTACTTCAGCGCCTCGGGCGCGGCGATGAAGCAGGGGCTCAGTACGAAGCGGCGACGCGCCTGAAGCCGGACTTCATGGAGGCCCATTACAATTACGCAACTTTCCTAGCTGCGGAGGGGAAAGAAAACGAGGCGATCGACGAGTTTCGCCAGGTTGTTCGGCTCAAACCGGATCATCTGAATGCTCAGCTTCGTCTCGGCGATGCGCTTTTTGGCAAAGGAAACTTCGACGAAGCCAAAATGCATTATCTGGAAGCGCTTCGCTCCAACCCTAAGTTGGCGGTTGCTTACAACAGTTTGGGAAACCTTTACCTCAAGCAAGGACAAGTCTCTCAAGCCATTGTTCAATTCAGCGAAGCGCTGCGTCTGGATCCCAGTTACAAAGATGCCGAGGAAAACTTGCGCATCGCCAAGGCGAGCGACGCTCAGTTTTTCCCGCGAGCGCCCAAGTAGAATCTTTGATCGGCCACGCTCTGCATCTCAATTTAGATGACGCGTGGTCGAACGAGCCGTTTGCTCTGCCTGTTGTTGACGCACTCGATTGGGGACCTCAACTGCGCTTCTCCGCGCCGCCGCCATTGATCGCCGAATTTTATCGGGAACACGAAACACATCTCGCGGCGCCGTTCATGCTTTACGGCTCGGGCGACTTTCATTATTTGACGGCGCTCCGGCTGCGCTGCGTTGCCGGGCCGGGCATTGTCGTGTCATTCGACAACCATCCGGATTGGGATGTGCGCCCGCCGAAATGGGGCTGCGGCGGTTGGGTGAATCGCGCGCTGGAACTTCCTCACGTGCGCCGGGTCAGCGTTTGGGGTTGCGGAAATTTTGAATGTTGGTGGCCGCACCAGCTCTTCGGCAATCGTCGCGCGGAACGTGCAGGCGTTCTAGAAGTCCATCCCTGGGCAGATGGGCATCGCCCGAAAGATCAACAGCGTCGTGGCGCAATTTTGCGCAACAACTGGCGCGAGCACTTTGAACAATTCCTAAAAAACCTCAGGGGAATCAACGTTTACATCACGATCGATCTGGATTGTCTTCGCGTGGAGGACGCGGTGACAAACTGGGAAAGCGGCCGATTTAATCTTGCCGATCTGGAGTGGGCCTTAACCAAATTGCGCGAATCATCCCAAATTATCGGCGGCGACACCTGTGGCGCCTATTCGTCGCCGCATTACGCACGTTTCAAACAGCGCTTCGCCGCGGAATTCGATCACCCAAAACTTCAAGTGCCGGCTCTCGACCAGATTCGCACCATCAATTCGGCTGCGCTGGCAAAGCTCTGGCCTCTCTTAGCTCAATGAGACGAGCACGATTCCAGCGCTGATCAGCAAGGCGCCGATCGTTAGTTGCAAGGTCAATCTTTCCTTCAGCATCACCGCCGCCATGACTGTGATGATGATGACGCTCAGACCTTGAAACGGGTAGAGATAACTAAGGTCGAATCGTTGCAGCAATCCGAGCGTGAGAAAAAACGAAATCGTCATCAAAAAGATGCCGACGGCAAAGCGTGAAACAAACCGCGGATTACGAAAGCCAGTTTGCGCAGTGGACACCATCGCTCTTTTCAAAATGAGCTGAGCCACCACAAAGCTCAGTAGAGAAGCGACGATGAAGAAGAAGGAGAGGAACGTCACAGGCGCTCCTCTATCCGGGCGATAGGCTTCGCCACGAGCGCCAGACCAATGACAACCAGACCTATACCAATCCAGCGGCGAGCCGAGATAAATTCGCCCAGAAAAAGCCAGCAGCTTAACGGGACCAGGATATCGACCACGCGTGAAAGAGGAAACGCGATCGTGAGCGGAATGTATCTAAGGACGTAAAGCCAGCTGATGAAGCTGGCAATGATCAGGATGATTGCCCACCACACGAGTGGGGAAGCCAAACCGTTAATTCCCGTCCACGACCACGCGCTTTCAAGATCTGCGGTATCTGTCGCGCCGCGTTTCAAGAGCAGCTCGGACACGAGCACACACACCACGCTCAACGTCAGTTGCAGCCAGGGATTGCCAAAACCCGAAGGTCGATCCTGCATTTATGTTTTTAAACTGCCATCGCATCCTCGCAACGGATTTCGATCCGTCGCAGAAAAATGCGCGCGATCAAAGCTCGTCGGCGTTTGGGAACCGCTGCAAGATCGGATCGTGCCGCGTCGGGCCGAGATATTTGATGGTACGGCGGAAGATCGGGTTAAGAAGCGTGGCTGTGTGCCTCACATAAAGGTCGAGAGGCACGAGCTCGCAGTCGAGATGCAGCTTTGGTTCATAATTTAGCGGATTGCTGTAGTAGTATTTCAATCGCTGTTGCAGCGACCATGAGATGATGTCGCGCAGCGTGTAGAAATAAAGGTGCAGATCGAGGGCGACGCCGTAATCCAAGCCGATGCATTCATCGTAAATCGCTTCCTCGCAAACGAGGCAAAAGCTGAATGCGACGATCTTGCCGCGTTGTCGCCAGATGAAGAAGCGCGCCCGTTCCGGCATCCGTTGCGCAATAGCGCGAAAATAATCTTTCGTCAGTGTCTCGAATTTTAGCCGCGAACGCTCATGCACCCGAAGATAAAGTGGATAGATTTCATCGACGTGAGGAGTGATGTCATTCACGATTTTCATGTCGATCTCTGGCGCGCGTTCCGCTTTCTGGAATTTTCGGCGCAAATCCTTCCGGGTCGCCTTGCTGAGCGTGCGAAAATATTCGTCCCAATCGTGGTAATGGAGGACGAGCCGCGTCATCGGCATGCTGGGCACACGCGTGTAACCGTTTGAGGAAAAACTTTCGAGTGTCGGACGATAATTTGCCGGGAAATCTTTCAGAACAACCAGTGAAGCTCTGTTTTGCCGGGCATATGTCCGCAGACTGGCAGATAATGCTTTTGCCACCCACGCTTCATACTTTTCATCGCACGCGCCCAAATCGCCTGCACCAGCCGCGCAGCCAACCATCAAAACGCGCATGGTCAGGAAGCGCGGGAATGTTTTTCGAATAAAATCGACAACCGAGCGGATTTTGCCCGGCACGCCTTCGACGAGGTTCTGCCGGACAAAGAACACGGGCTGGATTGCCCGCACGTTGCCAGAAACATCCTCGAGCACGAGATAATGATGTTCGAAATCGCCCTCCAACGTCTCTTCGACGATTTCGTAGTAACGATGATCCTTGCATTTATTCCGAAACGCTAGTTCCCATGCATCGCAATTCTGTAGCTGGGCGCGCGTAACGACTTTCGCCACGCCCTGCGGGAACGGAATGGTGTTGCCATGTGGCATAGCAAAAAAATAAATGGTGACCGAATAAACCCGCCGACAAGGGAGAATGTGAATTTACAGGCGCTGAACTTATCTCAAGCGTTGCGCGGACGGAAGTCACGCCGGCGGTTGTCTGACATGTCGATCTTGCGGCGCTGTAACGGTGTTGCTCACGGCGGAAATAAACCAAACCATGAACGAAATTCCGAACCGCCTTGTCAAAGTCTCCAGCACTGAGTTCCAGGTGAATCTAAGGGGAGAGTTTTGTATGCGATCGAAGGTGGTCGCGACTGCCGCAGCTGTGATGCTGGCAATTGTTCTCGGCCTTGTGGATTATCTTACGGGTCGTGAGTGGGCAATATCGGCTCTTTACTTGCTGCCAACATGCCTTGCGGGATGGATGGCCGGGCGCTCGGCCGGATTCGCAGTGGCAGCGCTTTGTACGGGCGTGTGGTTCCTCAGCGACATACTCAGTGGGCCGACGTATCAGCATCCGCTGATTCCCGTCTGGAACGGCATCATGCTTTTTGTGTTCTTTTTCGTCGTTGTCTGGTTGTTGACGGCGTTTCGCAGTTCTCACGATCATCTGGAGCAAACAGTGGAGCACCGAACTGCCGCGCTGCGGGCGGAGATGGAAGAACGCAAGCGGCTGGAGCATGCTAAGCTCCAAGCGGAGCGTCTCGCAGTGGTCGGCTCGATGGCGGCCCAGGTTGCTCATGAAATTCGTAACCCGCTCGGCTCAATCTTCCTTAACCTTGACCTGATCGGGGAGGAACTTAACGCTTTCGTAAATTCCAACGGCCGTTCAGCTGCCGAATGCAAGGCGCTCCTGCGCGAGATGCGTTCGCAGGTACTGCGAATCCGTCAAGTGCTACAGGAGTATCTCCGATTCGCGCGAATGCCGAAGTCCGAGCGCGCTGTTGTTTCGCTGAAGGGCTTTCTTGAGGAAAAACTTAATTTCGTCCAGCCGTTGCTGGATCAACGGCACGTGGACTTGAGAAAGACGTTTGATCCGAGCCTGCCACCGGTTTACGCGGATGCCGAGCAACTCTGGGAGGCCTTTTTGAATCTAATCCGTAATGCCGTGGATGCGATGCCCGCAGGAGGAAATCTGACAGTCAGCGCAAAAAGGAATGGTGCGGAGGTCTTGGTATCTGTCAGCGATAACGGTCGGGGCATGACCGAGGAAGAAGCTCGGAATCTTTTCGTCCCATTCTTCACCACGAAGAGCGATGGCACCGGCCTCGGTCTAGCATATGCCCAGCAGGTCATCAATGAACATGGCGGGAAGATTGATTGCGCCACGGTGCGGGGGAAAGGCAGCACCTTTAGCATTCAACTTCCGCTGGCTGTCGGCGCCTGACATGACGATTTACTTCTTCCAACTGTCGGATTTCCGCGATTGCCCGGTAATTGCCGCGATTCGGCTGAATTGGTTCGCGCGGGAGATCGTTGCACCTGGGCGACGTGCCGTATGGCGCAGCGCTATTCTTTGAAAAAAATTATGGACGAGTTGCACGATAAATCTGTTTTGGTGGTAGATGACGATCCGGGAATGCTCCGGGCAATGAGTAAAGTGCTTGCCGGTGAAGGCATGCAAGTCACTGGCGTGTCTGATCCGGTTGCAGTGGTGAAGAAACTTGCGGATTCTGAAAAACGATTCGACGTGGTCATCACTGACCTGCGGATGCCGGTGTTCAGTGGGCGCGGGGTTTTGGCGCTTGCCAGTGCCCTGCCGGAATTGCCGGTTATCATCCTCACGGCATTTGGCAAGCCTGATGTCGAAGCTCAGGCACTGCGCCTGGGTGCCTTCGCCTTTCTCGAGAAGCCTGTTGCTGCTGCCCAATTGATTGAAGTGGTAAAGCGCGCTTTGCTACGGTCGCCAAATCCGGAACGCACAGGCTAGATAACGTCGGATATAGGGTTTAGGTCTTGGCTTGGCCTCGTCGAGAATCTTCGCGGTCTTCGACGAACCTTGTCAGGCGGCAGCCTAAGAAGAATTGTTCGGCATTTTTTAAGCGCAATCATCCGATCTAATCCGCTCGCTTTCCCTCGTGCGAACGGACGAAGGGACGAACGGGTCTGCTACGATTCGGACCGTTTTGTTGTCCCAAGCCCCGCGCCTTCCACTTTCAGGACGCCGCTGCGGATATGGAGATCACGTTGTGGAAACGCAATCTCGATCCCGGCTTCGCGAAACTTCTGCTCGATGGCAAAATTGAGATCGCTGCGATAGCGGCTCGGCCGAGCGCTCATCTCACTACTCCAGACCACCAGCTCAAAGTCGATCGAGTTGTCGCCAAATTTCCCAAGAAAAACGCTCGGCGCCGGGTCCTTTAAGGTGTTGGGATTTTCACGCCCAGCGGCGAGCAAGGCCTCGCGTACCTTGGCGATATCGCTGCCGTAAGCGACGCCGACCGGGATGCGAAACCGCACCCGCGGATCTCCATAAGTCCAGTTGGTTACCGGCGAATCAATGAATTTCGTGTTCGGCACGATCATGGTGATGTTGTCGTTCGTGCGAATCACTGTGCTGCGCGCGCGAATTTGCTGCACTTGACCGGTGATCCCGGCGACTTCGACGCGATCCCCGATTGTGATTGGTCTTTCCGCCAGAATCACCAGACCACTAATGAAATTGCTGGCGATATTTTGCAGGCCGAAGCCGACGCCCACGCCGACCGCGCCTGCAAAAACAGCCAGCGCGCCCAGGTGAATGCCGGTATTTTCCAGAACAATCAAAACGCCAACTACCAGCACGACGTTGCTGATGATTTGGGCGATGGCGTACTGAAGCGCACGATCGAGTCCGCTATTGACGAGAAACCGATTGAAAAGAAAGCGTTTCGTTCTGGACGAGATCCAAAAAACCGCAACCAGAAGAGCAATAAGCAGAAAAATCTGAAGAAGACTTAGCGAGACGGCTGGAAGTGGCGCAGTCCAAGCCAGTGGAACGCCGGCGGCATTAATCGCGCTGATCGTGAAAAAGACGAGCGCTGCCAGACTTAGAATCGTTGTGACGATCGCGATGAAGTTGGTGTCGATTTTGAAACGGCTGAAGAAGCGGCGGACGAACTGGCTTTGCAGCATTCGGGCGATGATGAGCCCGGCCGCAAAAAGAGCGACGAACGCAATTAATCCGAGAAATGTGACGTAGTGGCCGCCTACTTGAAATAGGGGTCGTTCAAAAAGCGAGAAACTCATCGCACTTTAGTCTGAGCCTCTTGTCTCTCTTCGCAACCCATAAGCAAAAAACACGGCCAAAGCCGTGCTTTTCGTCCTATGAAATTTACCGCGGGCGGATTGCCGCGCTGAACTACTGTTTGGAAGATTTGTCTTCGATGTATTTAATGACGTCGCCGACCGTTTGCAGCTTTTCGGCGTCTTCATCCGGTACTTCGACAGAAAATTCCTCTTCAAACGCCATTACCAGCTCGACGATATCCAGCGAATCCGCGCCCAAATCTTCGATGAAAGACGCCGTTGGTGTGACTTGCTCTGGGTTCACCCCCAGTTGCTCGACGATGATGTCCTTAACCTTCTCTTCGATTGGTTTTTCCGCCATAAAATTTGTTCCGTTCGTGTTGGTTGCGCGTGGAAAAGCTTAAAGCATTCCGGGCACAGGATGGCAAGTAAATGAATTAGAGAGCTTGTCAATCAATTTCAGGCGCGCATGCAGCGCGCAGGGGGAGAACTGTAATTTGCTGCTGCGGACAGCCGTCACTTCACCTTGGCGTTTACTTCCTCTCGCATTCGAGTAGATGGAAACGATGGACACTTCGACCGCCGAGCCGATTGATTTGCTCGATCTCAAATTGCTGCCTGCATGGGTGAAAGAACCCGCCGCGGCAAGAAGCTATGAGCATTATGCGGGCGAAGAAGAAAACTGGCCGGCGCGATCACCGTCCCCATGAAGCTAAAGATCGACATTCGCAAGGTACGCATGCTCCGATCACGCGACCGCCGCCAGAAATAACGATCCGTTTTCTGCCATATTCCCTCGCGTTTGATAACGTGGTCGCGCAGATCAAGTCGGGCTCCGTCGCCTATTCTGTTTTTGCGCTGGCGCGTTTGTTCCTGGAAAAACCGGAACGCTACGAAGTTCGTTTAATGGCCAAGGTAGAATCGCCGCTTTACCGACTCGGCGACAATGGCGCGATTTCTTTGGATCGAGAGTTCCTTGAGCGGAACGCATTTCGTCTGGCTCAGGAAGATTTTTACAAGATCGACATCACGCAGTCCGATCCGATCAAAGGAAATTTTTCAAACGTCGCACGATGCAGGCTCAGCGGAACGCTCCTTGGCCCGACCAATCATCATAATTATCAGCCGCAGCTGCGCAGCCTTTACGAACAGCGCTTTAGCCGTCGGATGAGCTTTGCCGATTATCAGCGGCAAATCGAGATCGTAAGCGACCCGGCATTGATTGAGCAGTGGAAGGAACAGGCGCGAACAGTGACGACCTTTACGTCATTGCATGACGAGGCTTCCTCAACGTTCGCGTCCGCGGCGGAAGCAGAACGTCATTTCCGGACGAACCATCTGCCGGGTTTGCTTCGCAACGTGGAGGAAACAACCATCGGTGGAGTCTTGAGCCGGCGTGTACCCGATCGACTGCTCAACCGCGCGATCGAGGACGCATGGACGCACGAGACCCGCTCGCCCTCGAACATGATGCAGGAACTGGCTGGCCGATTTCGACAAGCTGGGCTCAATGTGTTTCGGCATCGTCGCGGCATGTTGTTCGTCTCGCCAATCCGAGTGCGGGCGTTTGTCCACGAACAAGCCGGCGTATCGTCATCCGTGAACGCGATTCTCGAAGCACTGACCGCAACACCGGGAATCAATCGCAAAGATCTTTGGGAAAAATTGATTACTGATGGTGCGAGCGAAGACGCGGAACAGCGCAAACTGGCGCTCGCATCCGATCTGCGTTGGCTGATTGACGAAGGTTATGTGATCGAGTTCAACGACGGCTCACTCGATTTGCCGCGGAAGAAACTAAACGAATCGCAAGCTTCTGACTCCACGATTGAGAGTCGGGAGCCGGAGGTCAATGATGCGCCGGCTCACTCGCCGACCACCTTAAGCGCTGGCTCGGAAGCACCGCCTTCGTAGCGAACGATCTCGTTTTTTTCGTTTAAAACGAGAATGCGCGGATGATGAACGGCCGCTTCTTCGGGCGTGTAACGCGCGAAACTCATTATCGTGATGCGGTCGCCAATTTTTCCAAGATGCGCGGTCGCGCCGTTGAGCTCGATGATTCCCCCTCGAGCTTCGCCGTAGATCACATAGGTCTCGAACCGCTCCCCATTGCTCAAATTGCCAACAAGAATTTTCTCATAGGGAAGCAAGCCGACCAGCTCTGCCAGATCGGCTGAAATCGTAAGGCTGCCTTCGTAATGCACGCTCGCGCCGGTGACGCTGGCGCGATGAATTTTCGATTTGAGAAGTGTGGGTTGCATCGCCAATCGAGTTGGGTCGAATCCCGCCGGAATGCTACGCCAATTTACTTCGCAATAACGCCGGCCTTCTTCAGTGTCGCGTAAGCGCCGTTTTTGTTGATCGTCTTAAGACCGCGCGCCGTCACGCGAATACGCACAAACTTCTTCAGTTCCGGCACCCAAATGCGCTGGTGGTGCAAATTGGGTCCGAAAATGCGCGATACATTTTTTGTCACATGGCGGCCGACTCCACCCTTTTTCTTGGCCATACCGCGTCGATGAATGACGCTGCCTCTCGTGGCTCTGGAACCTGTGATGCTGCAAACCTTTGACATGATGTAACCCCAAAGACGGCGCGTAAGCTGGCGCTCAGAGGCGGGCCGGTCAAGTGAATCTTGAACGGAGAATGCGCGCCGCGGTCAAATTTATCTCGCATAAGGGGCGACCTGTTTCGCAAGATCGAAATTGCATTTCAAGCATGACGCCAAAAAATAATCATAAACTGCGGATCGGAATTGTGGGAGCGGGCAGCATCGTTCGCGCACGGCATTTGCCAGCGCTCAAAAACCATCCCGAAGTCGAGATCGTGGCGGTGTCAAATTCGACCTACGAGAGCTCCGAGAATTTTTGCCGCGAAAATCTTCCGCACGCCACGCCAA
>WNGK01002294.1_pt1 | contig 21673 bp, 24 predicted proteins | sample 5400601 | NCBI WGS metagenome assembly WNGK01 (sample SAMN13153376, study PRJNA577476) | soil metagenome | isolation source: 60 cm soil or saprolite under Garry oak tree replicate 1 | place: USA:California | collected 2016-06-15
CGCTGGTGTTCAGGCAGACCTGAAAACCTTTTCCGCGCTCGGTGTTTACGGATTGACCGCCGTGACCTGCATTGTCGCGGAAATTCCAGGAAAAGTTTCGCGGATTGAGCCGGTGAGCGCGAGAATGGTTCGCGAGCAAATCGAAGTGCTTGCGACGAATTTTGACATCGCCGCGATCAAGACTGGGCTGCTTTGCTCTGCGGAGATCATTTCCGCCGTCGCGAAGACGATACGGGGCATAGACAATCTATCTGTGCCACGGATTCCGCTCGTGATCGATCCGGTCATCGTCGCCACGAGCGGCGATCGCCTTCTCGAACCGGCAGCGATCCAAGCTTACGAAAAGGAATTGTTCCCGCTCGCGAGCTTGATTACTCCAAATCTCGATGAAGCAGAGCGGTTGCTTGGAACCAAAATCGAAGATCGACAATCGATGCATCGTGCCGGGAAAGAGTTGGAGAGGAAATTGGGAACTGCAATCCTTCTCAAAGGGGGTCATCTGGCAGGCGAGTACGCCGTCGATCTTCTCTTTGTCGACGGAAAAGTTGTCGAGTTCTCGGCACCGTTTGTCCGCAGCGTCGCAACGCATGGAACCGGCTGCACGTATTCCGCGGCAATCACAGCCGGCCTTGCCTCCGGTTTGTCACTGGAAGAGACGATCAGGCGGGCCAAGAAGTTCGTGACCGAATCGATCACGCGACATTTTCGATGGACGTCGCGTTCTGGCAAAAATCTGGACGCACTAAGGCATTCGATCTGAATTTGGTAGGGCGCGACCGCCGGGCGCGCCGCAACGCGGACCAGACTCACACGTCCGTCTTTTTCTCCCAACGCCTTAACTGCATCGCTTCAAGCGCAGCCGCGGTTTCCGCCTGTTTTTTGCTGCGCCCGCTGCCCTCACCGAGAACGATTCCCTCCCAAAGAACTTCCGAGACAAACGTCTTTTCGTGCTCAGGTCCGCTTTGCGAAATTAATTCATAGACCGGGCTGCTCGGCGAGATGCTTTGCAACAACTCCTGAAGATGGCCTTTAGGATTGATGTCCACTGGCTTTTCCGCCAGTTGCTCGATGGCCTTTAGGATTGATGTCCACTGGCTTTTCCGCCAGTTGCTCGAGATCAACGCGAGCCTGCCTCAAAATAAACTCTTTCGCCGCATCAAGGCCGCCGTCGAGATAAATGGCACCGATGAGCGCCTCGAACGCATCCGCTAATGTGGACGTTCGTTCCCGGCCACCACTGATTTCTTCGCCACGCCCCATCAAAAGGTAACGCCCTAAATCGAGCGTGGCAGCGTGCATCCTCAATGCTTCGCGAGAAACCAGCCGCGAACGCAATTTGGTTAGTTGTCCTTCGGCTTCGCCCCCGAAGTGGCGGAACAGATACTCGGTAATAACAAGCTGAAGAACGGCGTCACCCAAGAATTCCAAACGCTGATAATCGAAATGATAACGTTGTGTCTCATGGCCGAGGCTGGGATGCGTGAGCGCTTCAGCCAACAAAAGCGAATTTCGGAATTTGTAACCGATGCGTTCCTCGAGCGGTGTCACGTCACGTCTCTGTCATTCTGAGCGAAGTCGAAGAATCTCTCAACTCAGTATAACGACTACAGCCTGGCATTGAGCCTCGGAAGTTTTTTTGGTCCTATGCAAATCGGGCTCTTCTGGAACCAGTCTACCTTAGCGTTTTTGATAAACCTCAAGCGAGGTGACCACATCCAACGCCCGCTGCAACACTGGATCATGCGCTGGGGGCTTCTCCGGCAGTCGGCCACGGCGTTGCTGCGCGGCCTCCGCTGCTTCAACCTCGGGATTTGTTCCGGCCAACAGTGCCGCCTCGTTCATGTGCGGCCGACCCGCTTCGTAAACAAATAGGCCCATTCCTTTTTCGCCGCTCAATTGAAAAATCTGCCGCTTGTCCACCATCGACATCTCGACAGGTAAGTCTGGCTTTATCCCATCCGGAAATAATGAACGACCTTCGGGCGAAATCATTTCCGCCACGGCAACACGCAGAATTTTGCCGCCCGGCAATGCCAAATCGGAGTATTCGGCTGCGCGACCGGCAGTCGATTGTCCGATGACCAGGGCCTTGTCGTAAAACCGCAGCGTGGCCGCGATTGCTTCGGCTGCGCCGGCCGTATCGCCATCGGCGAGCACCATGACCAGGCCGCGAAATGCCGGATCACGGTCAGAGCTAAACACGCGATCCTGACGTCCCGCCGGTTTGCGCAAGCTAAAAAGCGCTTTGCCCTTCGGGGAAAACCGCTTCGCAAATTCTGCGGCCAATGCCAAATCAGTCGTTGCCGGGCTGGAGCGAAGATCGACAACGAGCGCGTCCACCTTTTTCCCGGCGAAATTGCTGAGACTCTTGTCTAACGCCTGAAGATTAGCGCTGTTCAGCGATCCGACGCGCAGGTATCCGATGTGACCTCCGATAATCTCGCTATAAAAGGGGGCTGGCGGTTCCGCCGGCGCGCTCTCCTTGCCGGGCAAAAGCATCACGCCACGCGGCAGCCGCACCATTAAACCCTCAACTGTCGCCCGATTTAATTCTGTGTCGGTGATTGCATCTGGATTTGTGAAATTACTTTTCAATAGCGTGATGACTGCTTGTAGATCGGCTGGGCCTAACGAATTGACCAGGTCCTCCGCAGTGGGGCTAGGCGATGGCAGTGCAGGCGATTTAGACGCAGTCTGCGGCGCCCTTCCCGGTGGTGCCGGTGCAGAAGATCCCGGCACGGGCGATTGAGCGAGGAGATTCGTCGCGACGATCGAGATGGTGAACGCAGTCAGCAAGAATCCAGACATCACGGTAATTTGCCGATGTTATCCGCAGCAGCACTTAGAGCAATATCGCGCCGGTAATGGCAATTCTCGAAGTCAATGCGGGAGACGGCCTCGTATGCGCGTGCACGCGCGGCTTCGAGGGTTGATCCGAGCGCGGTCACTGCAAGAACACGGCCGCCCGTAGTCATAATTTCACCGTTGGCGCGTTTGGTGCCGGCATGGAAAATTTGCACGCTCTCAAGTTTGGCTGCCTCGTCAAGCCCGGAAATGTTTTTACCGGTTTCGTACTTCCCCGGGTACCCGCCTGAGGCGAGCACGATGGTGACCGCAGCTCGCTGGTCCCACTCGATTGTCGAGTCATGGATAGTTCCATTGATTGTCGCATCCAATAACGGCAACAAATCGGATTTCATCCGGGGCAAAAGCACCTGCGTCTCCGGGTCGCCGAAACGGCAATTGAACTCTAGCACGCGGGCGCCATCCTCGGTGATTATCAATCCCGGATACAGAAGTCCGCGAAAGTTGATTCCCTTTTGCAGGAGACCGCGCAGCAGCGGCCGCATAATTTCCGTTTCGAACTGCGATTGCAATTTGCTGTTCCAATTGTTAGCAGGGCTGAATGCGCCCATCCCGCCCGTGTTCGGACCCTGATCGCCGTCCAGCGCGCGCTTGTGATCGCGCGCCGACTCCAGCAGGCGATAATTGTTTCCGTCCACCAAAGCGTGCAGCGAACATTCCGTCCCCAGCAAAAATTCCTCAATCACTATCCGTCGGCCCGCGTCGCCGAAGCGGCGCTGATTTATCATCTCATCTATAGTCGATCTTGCCGCGGCAACATCAGGGGCAATGGTTACCCCTTTACCCAAGGCAAGGCCGTCAGCTTTGATCACGATGGGAAATTTCAGTCCCTCGCAGTAACGAAGCGCCTCGCCGCTATCGGAGAATGTCGTCGCTTCGGCTGTAGGGATTTTTTGCGCGCGCATCACCTCTTTTGCGAAAATTTTGGATGCCTCGATGCGGGCCGCCGATTTAGTGGGACCAAATGCGCGCAATTTTTCAGCAGTGAAAAGATCTACAATCCCCGCGGCAAGCGGATCGTCAGGACCGACCACCGTTAGATCGACACGATTTTCTTTGGCGAAACGAACGAGCGCCTGCAAATCATTTGCGGGAATCGCGACATTATCGGCAACTTCGGCAGTGCCTGCGTTTCCCGGCGCGCAGAAAATACGCTCGGCATGCGGAGATTGCCGCAGTTTCCATACGAGCGCGTGTTCACGGCCGCCGCTGCCAATGACCAGAATTTTCATAGATCAAAAGTAGCGTAACCGTCTCGGTTGCGCCGTGAATTCGCAAGCCAGAGGCTTGCGCTACCTTGCCGATCGCGATTCAGCGGGCAAGATCGGCAATTCCAATTTCTCGGTGTGCCGAATGACCGTGAGCCTGGCGTTGACGCCAATTTGATCGCCGACCAAAACTTTATGCAAATGGTGCACGCTCCCAATGGATTGACCATTGAAGGCGACAATCAGATCGCCTTCGCGCAATCCAGAGTGTTCGGCGGGACTGTTCTTCTCGACTGAAACAACGAGGACAGCCGTGCCAAGGGGCAAACCATAAAATCGCACGACGCGCGGATGAATCGGCACATTCTGGCCCGCCACGCCGATATAACTACGCCGGATTTTCCCGTCGCGGATTAACCATCCGGCGACAAGCTTGGCGGTATTGCTGGCGATGGCGAAGCAGATGCCTTGCGCGGGTCGAATCATTGCCGTGTTGACGCCTACCACTTCGCCGGCTGAATTGACCAGTGGTCCACCAGAGTTCCCTGGATTCAGCGCCGCGTCGGTTTGAATAATGTTGTCGATCAAACGGCCTGATTGCGCACGCATCGAGCGGCCGAGTGCGCTGATCACGCCTGAGGTGACGCTGGCTTGAAAACCGAGCGGATTTCCGATTGCGATCACCAGCTGCCCAACGCGCAGATTTTCGGAGTCGGCCAGGCGCACATGCGCGAGCTGCGGCGCATCGATTCGAATGACAGCGAGATCAGTATCCGGGTCATCACCTGTCAGTTGCGCCGGGTATTCGCGTCCATCTTGCAAGTTCACAGTGATGGAATTCGCCTCATGAACAACGTGGCTGTTGGTCAGGATGAACCCATCGGGCGTGATAATGAAACCTGAGCCGTTTCCGCTGATTTCGCGCGCTTCGCGCCGGACGTTGACGCGTTGTTTGATGTCGATGTTAACAACGGCTGAGGCGACACGCGCGACTGCACTCACCACGGTACGCGAATACTCATCGAGCAGGGCGGAATCGTCCCGGCTCCCGAAAGCTTTCCGGGCTTCGGCTTCCTCGCCCGCGGGCTGTGCGTCACCTCCGGAGTTTGCATCGTTTAAGAGAAACTCCATCGACGCGGTGTTTTCCTTTGAAAGAGATGCGATTGTCATGACCTCAAATTTCGAATCAGACAAACCGCCAGTCAACTACACATGCTTCTTGCCTATACAGACTTTGTTGAACGTTACTCTCCGCTTGCACCTCAAAGAGAATTGTTTTACGCAGAAATATGCGAAAAGCTGCTTCGACCGCTTCGGTGATGGATGCGCAATGCCCGTCCCGGCTTGTGCTCGATCGGATTGCGGATAAATGGACTGCGCTCATTATCCAGATTCTCGCGCGCGGGACGATGCGTTACGCCGCCCTCCAGCGCGAGATCGGTGGAATCTCGCAAAAAATGCTGACGCAAACGTTGCGCAGTCTGGAGGGCGACGGTCTCGTGAAGCGCACGGTCCATCCAGTCGTGCCTCCTAAAGTGGAATACTCACTCACGAAATTAGGCCGCACATTGATTGAGCCGTTGCACGCGCTTTGTCGCTGGTCGGAAAAACATTTGCCCGAGCTCCAAGCGAACCGTGCGCGGGCAAAAGCTGTAGCCCGACAGAATTCGGGCCTGATTGAGGTATGAGCCGCGGCCTGAGATCAACGAATCCGGCTACAGCAGTTGTCGATCGCAATGGATAACTTATTTTCCAGTGTGGAATTTAAGCAAACCAATCGCACCAGAAGAGAAGATCGAAATCATCGGCAAATCCCACCAAGAAACAAAGAAGCGAAAAGCCATATCGCGCCGGCCAACTTCTGGCCGGGCCGCCTAGCTCAGTCGCGCATGCTTTGAGTTCCTGTTCAAAGAACTGGGCGACACCTGACCGCACTTTAGCAGTCAACTGAAGCTTTTTTTTTCCGGCATCGTCGTTGTGATCCGCCTTCAATCGGCTGCTTGGCTTGTCCGGATCGGCGCCCAGAAAAAGGAGGATCGAGCGCCGCAGTTCAGCAGGATTGTGCTCCAGATCGTCGAAGAAGTAGGTGCGAAATAGCTCTGGACGAACATAGCGCTTCCAGCGCGCGACGATCTTGCTGGGATGCGAGCACAGGATGACCCCCGGAATCAGCAAATTCCGAAGCACTTGGTCGATATCAGTCGCGTCAAACGGACTAATCACCCCCAGACGCACTCCCATGGACAACTGCGACCAAGCTCTCTCAACGGGGTCACGCGCCAGAAAGAGTACTTTCAAATTTGGAAAACGAGTGATGGTTCGCTCAATAATCTCGTCATTCAGCGTCGAATAGGCCGGCGAAATGTCACCAGAGAGGAGCGAGTCTTTGTGCTCGAACAATCGCCCATAACTCTCGAGATCGATATACGATTGGGTGCTCAGGCTTTTCATGCTTTCCAGAAAACACACATCGCGTTCGTCTCTGCATCGCGGAGGACGAAATCGTTTCGTTCTATTTAAATTATTCAGGTAATGCAGTTCCTTTAATGGAGGCATCCAGAAATCGGGGTGCGGCTCGAGTTGCCGATAAAGCCACGTCGTTCCGCCTTTCTGAGATCCCACACACAAAAAATCGGGCTGGGCATCGCCTCTAGAAGAGTAATTTTCTTCCTCTTCCCAGTCGTCATCGACGCGAGCTTTAGATGGCCAAACCCAACGCATTTTTTGCACTATCTTCTTTGCTGGTCCAAAAAAGCAAGCACGGAGAGCAAAACATGCCGACGCGAAAGGGTAGGGACATCGCGCTGCGATGTGTCGCCGCGGCGACCGCAGCGTGCCGTCCCTACCTTAAGCGATCCAATCGCACGACAGAAGCAGATCAAAATTGTCGACCAACTGGGCAAAGAAATAGAGCAAGGAAAAACCATATCGTGCGGGCCATTGCCTGGCTGGCCCGCCCAGTTGCGCTGCGCAGGTCTTTAGCTCTTTCTTGAAGAACTGAGCAAGATGCGACCGGACCTTATCTGTTAACTGAAGCTTTTCCATCCCGGCCCAACTGTTGTAATCCGCCGTCAGTCGGTCGCTTCGCTTGTCCGGATCGGCACCCAAGAAATGGAGGATGGAGCGTCGCAGTTCAGTGGGATTTCTTTGCAGGTCATCAAAGAAGTACACGCGGAACAGGTCCGGATGGACATGGCGTTTCCATCGCGCAACGGCCGCGCTCGGGTACGAGCGCAAGAGCATCCCTCGACGGAGTAAATTTCGATTCACTTCGTCGATATCGGTGACCTCAAACGGCTCAATCTGGCGGTAACGCACTTCCATTGACAAGTGCGACCACGCTCGCTCAACCGGATCACGCGCCAGAAAGATCACCTTTAAGTTCGGGAAATATTCGACGATTCGCCGAATGATCGCGTCCCTCAGCGTCGAATAGGTTGGCGTAATATCACCGGAGAGGAGCGATCCTTTGGGTTCGAACAGCCGGGCATAATTCTCAAAGTCCATAGACGGTGCGGCACTGAGGCTCTTCATGCTCTCCAGAAAGCAAAGATCGCGCTCGTCTCTGCAACGCGGAGGGCGTGCGCGTTGAATCCTGCTTAGTTCATCAAAATAATGCAGTTCTTTTATAGGAGGCATCCAGAAGTCCGGATGTGAGTCGAGTTGTTGATAAAGCCATGTCGTTCCGCCTTTCTGAGCTCCCACACACAAGAAATCAGGGCATGCATCGCCGGTCGAAGAGTGATTGTCTTCTCCATTGCGGTCGTTATCTACGCGAGATTTGAATGGCCAGATCCAACGCACGTCGCATTATTTCCATCCTGCTTTTAAAAAGCAAGCCGGGATGCAAGACAGCCGCTCCAGATTGATTGTTGAACGCTAAACGTTGAGCGTTTCCTCAGCCGATGAAGCGATCCACTCTTCTCTACCCACCTGGACGGAATTAATGTTAATTGGGACGCTGCTGCTGGACGATGTTGGCCGCTGCTATTAAACGGACAATGTGACTTAAGATTGTAGAAAGTGGCCCACAGAGCAACAGAGTCGCAGTTATGATCTGGGGAGATGGTCTAATGCGGGAGCTTGAGCGATCCGTTAGCTCGATCTGGCTACAAACATTCGTTCGTTTCAGAAGGTGGATTAGCGCGAGATCTCGTCTGCTTGCGCTTGGTGCACCAGGCGTTCTCTTTGCAGTCCTACTGACACCTTCGATCTGGATGCTAAGCACGATCCCTCCGCTTTGGAGAGACGTCGACGCCTATGTCCAAGTAACACAGCCACCCGGGCTGGGAACGATTCTGCAATATGGCCCACTCTATTGTTTCGTCGCACGAATTCCGCTCTACTTCGGATACGCCATAGACTGTGTAGGAGCAAGGGCTCCGCTTCCAACGCCTTCCTTCTTTGTTCATCCGATCCTGACTGATTCGGGCGTCTTCGTACTGCTCCTGTCACAACATATCTTGCTTTGCTTTGCCACATTCCATGTGATCGCTGTAGCGACTAGATTGTTCTGGGTTCGTCTCGCCCTAGCCGTCGCTTGGGCGACCAATCCGCTTTTTTACACCTTTGCCCATTGCATAGGTACTGAAACACTCAGTACGGTTTCTCGTGCTTCTGATTGCGGCAACAGGACTGAGAATTATTGGATATTCGCGCAGGATTCCTGGGAAAGAATGGCTTCATTTCGGTATTCTTTTATGGCTTTGTATCCTGACTCGGCACATCAACGCCACTCTGGCTGCGCTGCTGCCACTTACCTTCTTCCTCCTGAGCGCATATCGGCTAATCATGATCAGATTCGCTCGATCTCAGTTACTTCGCCGCTGGCAACGATTACGGGTGAAGCAGGCCTTACAAAAAGCAGCAATTGCTGCCGCTGTCGGCATCAGCTGCATCGTCCTAGCTAACATTTCTTTACGGGGGTTATCCTACGCCGCTGAAACACCTTACCATTCCACGATCGGTCTCACGTTTCTGTTTAGATTGAAATTTCTTGCGGCGCTTCCTGTTGAAAAACGAAACCAGTTACTCGACAAAGTGACAAAAAATACCGACTCCGCGGATGTTAAAAGGCTCATTTCCCTGCTGCGGAATTCGTTCCGCGACGAAAATCCGAATTGGGATGTGACAGCCTTCAAGAAGAAGGCACAGGCATGGCTTTTTTCAGCACAAACGGATACGAGCGGGAAACGGCTGAATACTGTCCTCAATCGCACGGCGCAGGCTTTTCTTTGTCCACCGGAGAAGATATTCTTAAGCGTGGTTGCCAGCGATTTTAAGAGATCCCAAGAGGTGACAATCCCGAATGTTGTGAGACAACTGTTTGTCGCCACCACGTTTTACTTTTCTCATCCTGGAATCATGCCTGATTGTGCATCGCTCTATACATTTCGCGACAAGAGCTCTGCCCAGGTGATGGATTTTTTCAAGAAGCACTCTTACTTTCATCATCCGAAGAACTTTAGTTACAGTGGCGTTCTGCTTTTCTGGTGCGTAAATCTTGCGCTGCTTGCCGTTGTCGCGAAGATTCGGACGAAGGAGTTCGCCGCGGTCTCTTCGTATGCTGCGGCATTGACGCTGGTCGGGTTACTCATGATGCTCGCAAACTGTTTCCTGACTGTGTTTCAGCCGCGCTTTACTCTTCCGATGTGGGAACTGACTGTTGTTTCGTTGTCTATTTTGTTTGGAGAAGCGACAGGGTGTTTGTTTTCTCCCTCAGCCCGTCTGTTAGTGGGGCTTGATGAACAAGCAAAACAGCCCAAGAAGTGAATCCCGAAAATTGCAACCAATGAACCACAGCACCGGCCGCCGCATTTTTCTTCTCTCACCTGCTTACGCGGGCGGTGAACGAGCGCGGATGATTCTGAGCGACCGGGCGGAATTCGAACTCGCGCGCAAGTTGCGCGACAAACAAGGCGCGCCGATCGCAGAGGTGTTCGCTTTTCTGAGTGGGCTTTACTTTCGCGGAAAAATTGCGTACGCAACCGCGTTTGCGCGCCCGGCGCGGGGAACCCCAGGTGTGTTTGTCATTACGCCCACGCGCGGACTTGTCGATGCAGCAACGCGAATTCATCTCGATGACTTGCGCGAATTCGCCACGGTCAACATTCACAAGAACGATCCGCGTTATCGAGCACCGCTTGAGCGCGACGCGCGACGTTTGGCAAAAAAGCTACCGGCCCGAAGCGAGATCATTCTTCTCGGTAGCATTGCCACAGGAAAGTATGTCGATGTTCTGCTGGCGAGTTTTCGGGAGAAGTTGCGATTCCCTGCTGATTTCATCGGTCGCGGCGACATGAGCCGTGGCGGATTGATGTTGCGTTGCGCAGCGGATCGGCTGGAGCTTCCATATATTGGCGTGGCGGGCGCGATTGTTAATGGAAAGCGCCCGCCCAAACTCGCTCCGCGCAGATATCTCATCGCGGATGGAGTTTCGGCGACGCCGGCACACGCCTCCGGCAGCCAGAATTGTTTTGCCTCGCGGCCTGGAGGTGGCCTATCTTAAGGTTCTTACTGTTGGGGTGGCCAAATTTACTGAATGATATGGACGTCAGCGGCACGATCGGCGCGATTCTGAATCAAAAGAGCCACGACATTTTTTCCATCCGGCCGGACGCAACGGTCTCTGAAGCGATCGAAATGATGGGCAACAAAAACGTCGGAGCGCTATTGGTGATGGAACAGGATCGACTGACAGGGATCATTTCCGAGCGCGACTACACCCGCAAAGTTTTCCTGCGCGGCAAACGTTCCCGGGAAACGAAAGTTGCCGAGATCATGTCGACCAATTTGACCGTTACGCATCTGCGTGAGCCGGTTGAGAAATGTCTGCGTCTGATGACCGACAAACATATTCGCCATTTGCCTGTCCTCGAAGGTGATCAGGTGGTCGGAGTGATCTCGATCGGGGACCTCGTCAAGCACGTCATTTCCTGCCAAAGCGCGGCCATCGCGCACCTGGAAAACTACATCCACGGCGGATATACGGGGTAGGCAGGGCGCAACTGCCGGGCGCGCCGCTTTTCAGTCAAGCTTCCAAACTGTTTTTCCGCCTACGATCGTGCGGACGGCTCGACCCTTAAGTTCCCAGCCTTTGAACGGCGAATTGCGCGATGCCGATTGAAATTGATCAAGGCTAACGGTCCATTCCAAATCCAGATCGATTAGCGTGACATCGGCCCGCGCGCCAGGCGACAATGTGCCGGCATCCAAGTTCAACAATCGCGCCGGCTCGAGCGTGTACATCTCGATCAAACGCACGACATCGATTTTAGAATGCTTATGCACGAGCAGATCGATGAAAAGACCAAGCTCGGTTTCCAAACCAATAATACCGAACGGCGCGACGTCGAACTCGACTTCTTTTTCAAAATGCGCGTGCGGCGCATGATCGGAACACAAAATGGATAAGGTCCCATCGGCGATTCCCTCTAGCAGCGCATCGACATCTACCGGCGATCGCAGCGGCGGGTTCATTTTGTAATTCGTATCGAAATTTTGGATCGCTTCGTCAGTTAACGCGATGTGATGCGGGCAAACTTCGCCGCTAATTTTTACTCCGCGCGCTCGCGCTTCGCGAAGCAATCGCACACTTCCGGCGGTCGTGAGGTGTTGGCAATGGATCGGATGATCGCAAAGTTCCGCGAGCAAAATGTTGCGCATCACAATCGCTTCCTCGCCTGCTGCGGGCCAGCTCGGCAAGCCGAGCAGGGTGCTCCAATAACCCTCATGTACAACTCCGTTGCCCACCAAATTGTAATCCTGACAATGATCCAGCACCGGCAAGCCAACCATGCGGGCATATTCCACCGCCCGCCGCATCACCTCATGATTTTGGATGCAATGACCGTCATCTGTGATCGCCACAATGCCCGCCTGCGCCAGTGATCCAATCGGCGCGAGCTCTTCGCCTGCGAGGTTTTTTGAAATTGCGCCCGTCGGCAAGACATTTACGCACGCTGTTGCCGCCGCGCGATCTTTGATCCATGCGATTGTGCTCGGGTTGTCCGCGACAGGCGACGTATTCGGCATGCAAACGACGGTGGTGAATCCGCCGGCCGCTGCCGCTCGCGCCCCGGACTCGATCGTTTCCTTATGGCCAAATCCCGGCTCGCGCAGATGAACGTGCACATCGATCAACCCGGGGCAGACGATAAGATTGTGCGCGTCAATCTCATCGATTTCCGTCGTCTGACCTTTGATTTCTGACTTCTCCGCAATTTGTCCATCGACAATCAGAAGATCAGCGATTTCATCCCGCTTATTTGCGGGATCGACCACGCGACCGTTGCGAATAATGGTTGCGCTCATGTAGCATCACTGATCCGGGGAGCGCGAGCATTCTGCTCGCTCGATCCGGCATTTTGCCAGACGGAATCTGCACGAGTCTCAGAGCAGAGATTGTTCGCGCGCGAGTGAACGCGCGTTGGGTTCGCGGCAGTATGCCGCGAACAGCGGGCAACATGCCCGCGCTCCCCGTTCCAGTTTGATAGCCGCACGTACATTAACTCGATATTCCTCCACACAAATAAAGAACGGCCATTCGAACAGCGAGGCCGTTGGTGACTTGATCGAGGATTACGCTTTGCAATCCGTCGGCGACTTCGCTGTCGATCTCCACGCCGCGATTGATCGGGCCGGGGTGCATGATCAGACAATTCGGTTTCAAATGTTTTGCGCGTTCCTTTGTCAGGCCAAACAACCGGATGTATTCACCGATTCCCGGAAAATATTCTCTGCGCTGACGTTCGTGTTGAATGCGCAAAAGATTCACTACATCTGCGCTTGGAAGCACTTTGTCGATGTCGTACGAAACTTCGACGCCAAGTTTCTCAAAGTCGCGCGGCACCAAGGTGCTCGGCCCAACCAACGTGACACGCGCGCCTAGCTTAACCAGACCGAAAATGTTCGACCGCGCCACGCGACTGAACAAAATGTCGCCGATGATCGCGACGCGCAGCCCGGCGATCTTTCCCCGCTTCTCACGAATCGTGTAAAGGTCGAGAAGCGCCTGGGTCGGATGCTCGTGTGCGCCGTCACCGGCGTTGATCACGCTCGCTTTAAGCCGATTTGCCAAAAATTGAGGCGCGCCAGCGGAGCTATGGCGCAACACGAGAACGTCGGCGTGCAGCGCCTCGAGATTGCGCGCCGTGTCTTTGAGTGTCTCGCCCTTGGTCAGGCTGGAAGTGGTTGCCGAAATATTGATCACATCCGCGCTCAACCGAAGTGCGGCCAGCTCAAATGATGTGCGCGTACGCGTGCTCGGCTCGACAAAAAAATTAACCAGCGTCTTTCCGCGTAGCGCCGGGACCTTCTTGATCTCGCGGGTTCCTACTTGTTTGAATGCGTCGGCCGTTTCGAGAACGAAATTGATTTCGTCCGCAGATAATTCGCGTAGTCCGAGAAGGTCTTTGCGGTTCCAGCGCGTAGTCATGAAATTTGGCTAGCGCATGCGTCTCGCGTGTTGGTTTCGGCGTCGGGCCGAAACAGGCTTTCCTTGGGCATGGTCACGCTCGGTGTCGCAAGATTCAAAGAAACGTTCGCAAGCGCGAGGACGCACCCGCCAGCACGCGAGGCGCGTGCGCTACCCCGGACTGGCGTGTGCACGTTCATCCTTTTTCTAACCATACTCCGTCCGGGTCACCATCGGTTTCGGTGAGTTGCACTCGGACCTTCTCGGTGGCCGCGGTCGGCAAGTTCTTGCCGACGTAATCGGCGCGAATCGGCAGTTCGCGATGACCGCGATCGACCAATGTTGCAAGCTGAATCCGGTCGGGCCGGCCAAATGAATTGATCGCATCCATCGCCGCGCGGATGGTTCGCCCGGTATAAAGAACGTCATCTACGATGATGACAGTGCATCCTTCCAGTGGCAGCGGAAGTTTCGATGCGCGCACCACCGGCAGTTCCGGGCGCGTTCCCACGTCGTCGCGATGCATCGCAACGTCGATGACGCCAGTTTCAATGGCGACTTTTTCGATCTCCCGAATAAAGGCAGCGATTCGCCGCGCGATCTCCACGCCGCGCGAGGGAATCCCCGCGAGCACGACGCTCGCAAGCTGCGGGTTCCGCTCGATAATTTCGTGCGCAATTCGCCGAAGCCCCCGGCGAATTGCCTCCGCGTCCATGATCGGGAGAGCGGCGGATGATTGTTGTTTTGGTTGTTTCATGCGTTTCCTTGGCGACCTCCCAGGATCGCATTAAAGGAGCAAAAAATCAGGAGGCGGACTTTTCGGTGCGCGCCTCCTTTCTTCGTCGCTCTCGCCAGTTGGAGCGATGTTTCACTATCCAATCGAGCAAAGCCTTTTCAAAGCCGATGTCTTTACCGGCTTTTTCGCTCTCGATCCACTTGTGTTTCAGAATCTCGGCGCGCTCGGCAAGGAACTCCTTGTAAAGAACAGAATTTTTAACGAATTGAGATTGATCCTCCTCCGAAAACGGCATCTCACGATTCTCTTTCATAAAATTTGGAACGAGTCAACAAAATCGAAGCATCCGAATTCGACGGGTTAACCGCGCCATTTATTTAACTCCCATCTGCGTTGACCGTTGCGGACGCTTCACTATGGCAAAGCCTTACGAAGATTTTCGGCAATCTTTTTAAACTCGGCTGTCACGGGGGATTGTCGATCTTCGCTTACGATTGGAATCCCCCGATCACCCGCTTCGCGCGTGGCAATGTCGATCGGGATTTGACCGAGCAAAGGGGCACGTAATCGTTTCGCTTCGCGTTCACCGCCACCACTTCCAAAGATATTATAGCGTTTTCTATCGGAGGGAGAGACGAAATAACTCATGTTCTCAATCAGCCCGAGCACCGGCACGTTCACCTTCTCGAACATGGTAGCGGCTTTGCGGGCATCGATGAGCGCCACTTCCTGAGGCGTGGTCACGATGATCGCTCCGGAAAGCGCGACCGTCTGGACAATGGTGAGCTGAATGTCGCCGGTGCCGGGAGGCAGATCGAGCACCAGATAATCCAGCTCGCCCCATTCGACTTGTCGCAGAAATTGCTGTGTGTAGCGCGTTACCATTGGTCCTCGCAAAATTGCCGGCGAAGTATCGTCGAGCAGAAATCCCATCGACATGAGTCGCAATCCGTATTGTTCGATCGGGACGATCTTGTTTTCTTCCGTCGCCGTTGGTCGCTCGCGGGAGCCGAACATTATCGAAATGCTCGGGCCATAGATGTCACAGTCGCACAAACCAACACGCTCTCCGGTTTGCTCCAGTGCTACCGCCAGATTCGCCGCGATAGTCGATTTGCCTACGCCGCCTTTGCCGCTTGCCACGGCGATGACGTGTTTGATTCCCGGGATTCGGGTCGCGCCCATCCCGGCTCCCGCGCCTGCGGGCGGAGCATGAATATCGATCAAGACTTTTGCGCGCTGAACACCATCAATGCTCCGCAGCGCTTTTTCGGCATCATTTTTAATTGCCGCTGGAATGTTCGGATCATTCGTTGCCAACGCGAGCTGCACCTTGACCTCGCCATTGTCGATGTTGATCGACTTCACCAGGCCGAATGAAACGATGTCGCGAGTGAACCCGGGATATTTTACCGATTTCAATGCGTTCCTCACGTGTTCTTCCGCAATCGACATGCCGAAACCTACGCGCGACGCCCCAAGAGGTAAACCCATGATCGGTCCTCTCTGGGGAGCACAGGCTGCCAGCCTGTAGTTCGCGGCAGCTTGCCACTCGTGAAAATCCAGTTTGTAGCGAATCTGATAGTCGCTTTCGACAGAGGGGCTAGAAGTTTATTGGTCCCGTCTTAGATTGTAATGATCAGGGCGAGCTTGCCGGTGCCGGGCTGCCGAGAAGATCGATCCGCTGATGCGTTTTTTCGATTTCCACAGTGAGCCCCGAGTAGTTCCATCGACCGAGCGACTTCTTTGCTGCCACGTAAATCGTCCCTTTTCCGTGTGGGCCGGAGATGGGAATGGACAGGTTCGCTTCTCCGGATGCGCCGTTGACATTGGTGTTTCCAGAGACAAGAAACCCCTCCGTAATCGGAGAACCGAGAGCCTCAATCACGGACGGTTCCACCTTCGCTATGGCCAAAGCGTCTTTGTAAACGTCAGTCGATTTCATGGCGCTGAATATGATCAAGGCAACAGAGCCAACAAAAGCGACTAACAATAGCAGCATGGTGAAACCGCCAAGCGGCACGAACCATCGCCAGTTCCGTATCCACCAGTTGCGTTTTGCCCTTGAAGGAAGCGGCGGCGCACTCTGCTCCACCGAGCTTTTCTACTTTAATCATCAAGCTCTTTGCAACTGATCTCTTGGAGTGACGGTTTCCCAGCCGTCATGTTCTCTTGGTAGCGGCCGCCCAAAACTTTCGGTCGACGAAAACTAGTCTTCGCTGCGATCTAAGCTTGACGGAATTAGCTGCGACCAGGCAGGATCGCCCCCATGAAAATACCATCCTTTCTCCGAATTATTTTCGCAGGTGCTTTGATCGCGCTGGTTAGCGCCTGTGCAACCACCCTGCGCTCCGGCCCGGCAGCGCTTGCCGGCACATGGAATAACTCGCTGGGCACTGTATGGACGATCAAGGCCGACGGCACATTTGATGTCGTTAATCCGAAACGCCACATCTGGGGCAATTACACAGTCGCTGGCGATACGGTTACCATCCAGGAAACGGGTGGTAAGGCTGCGAAAGGCTGCAAAGGCCCTGGCGTCTACAAGTTCAGTCGACCCAACGAAAACACTTTGACCTTCACGTTGGTCAATGACGCCTGCGGCGAGCGCAAGAGAAACGTCTTGCTGGCCTGGCATCAGAAGTAACCTTGATAGCAGAGGCTGTCCGCAGTCCACGGACCGGGAAGGATCCGCTGCACGGGAGTTCTGGGAGCGCAGGGTGCTACCCCTGCCATCAGAACAGTGCTCGTTTATCGTCAGTCGGGTTGGGAGATGGCGAACAAATGAAGCGTGGACTTCCAGGAACACAGATTTGGAGTCTGTGCTGCCAGCGGAGTTGCACTCCGCTGAGTCAAAAGCAAGTCCATTCGCACTTTTTGATCTCGACAAGTCGGCGGGATTTTTTGGAAACTTGCTTCCTCCCGGCGGTTTAAAAAAAGAAATTAGGCCGATGGAGCAGGCCAGCGAAACGCTCTACGCGCTCAAGCCGGTTACCTTCCGTTACAAGGAGGGCATCGATCCGCAAGGCGTCTCCCAGTTTGGGCTGGTGGCCGAGGATGTGGAAGAGGTCAATCCTGATTTGGTAGTGCGCGATAAGGGAGGCAAATCCACACCGTGTGCTACGACGCCGTGAACGCGATGTCGCTCAACGAGTTCCTCAAAGAGCACAGCAAGGTGCGGGAACGAGATCGCAGGATTCAGGAACAAGAAACGACGATCGCTCAGCTGAAGAAAGACGGGAAACTGTGGTTGCGCATGCCAAGGAGCAGGATCCAAAATTCAAAGAGTGAGTCATCAGCTTCAGGCGGGCAAAGCCGAACCCCGGTGAGTCGCGATCGATCAATAGAGTCGTAGCGGCGCTTGTGCCAAGCAGCGAATCCATTGAGCAAGCGTTTGACACAAACGCCTCTACAGGAGTTTGAAATAAATATCTTCGAGCCGCTGTGCCTGGACGCGAAGATCGAAATTCTCGCGAACGACCTCGGCGCCGTTGCGCGCGATCCGCAAAAGGAAACCGGGATCTTGCGCTGCGCTGAGCAAGGCGCGCGCCAACTCTTCGTGATCATGTTCAGGCACAATCACGCCGCTGACGCTGTTCTCGATTGCTTCGGGAATGCCACCATGCTCCGTCGCAAACACCGGCAGGCCGCTGGCCATTGCTTCTAGCATGGAATTTGGGATGCCTTCCTGATTTCCGTCATGACCAGTCTGGCTCGGGTGCAGGAAAATGTGCGACGCATAATAGATATCGCGCAGTTGCTCCTGCGAAATAAAACCGGTAAACGCAACGCGCTGGTCAATCTTAAGCTCGCGGGCCAAATCTTGGAGTTGGGCCAGCAGCGGACCTTCTCCAGTAATCGTCAGCGTCGCGTTTGGATACTGCCTGAGAAAATTCGCGAAGGCGCGGAGCGTGACCGGCAGACCTTTCTTCTCGATCAACCGGCCAGCCTGCACAAATCGCCATTCGCCCTCGCCACTGCGGGGCGTGAAGCTCCGTTCGCGAAAAGGAAATTCCTCCAACGGAATTCCGGTTCGCTGGACTTCGATCTTTTTTGGGTGGCAGCCAAGATTGACAACTGCCCGCCGCAGCGATTCCGATCGAACCAAAACCAGCTCCACTGCGTCGAGCATTCGCCTCGTGCCCTCTCGATAGGCTGGTTTGTTCATGTCCACTGTCACATCGGCGCCGTGAAAGGAAACGATTGACGGGTTTTTCCACACGCGGATCAGCGGCAGCAAATGGACGGCGATTTGGCCGAAGTAAATGTGCAAAAGGCGAGCGTCGGTTTTGCTTAAGACATCCAGCAACGCGCCCAGCTCGGTGCCCGAAATCTGCCATGGCGCGTCGCGTAGTTGCCTGAACCAAAAGCGCCGCAGGAAATGCGTAGCCGGCTTGGGAACGATCTGAACGGACTCAAATGGATAGCGCTCAGTTTGTTCCCGTTTTTGCGCAATCACCACTGGAATGCATCGTTTAAGGGCGATTATTTGCCGATAAATATGCAACATTTCCGGCTTTAGAAACGTCGCGCAATAACAAGCGATAACCGGGCGTGACTCGGGAGGGGCGTTCAATGCCCAAGGTTAGATGTTCAACGTTCAACGTCCAACTCCGAAAGCTTTCGCGAGCAGGCTGCCGAACGTCGGAAATCTTTCGTGCAACTCAGACGGAAAACTCCGCGCGCACATCCGCTGACACCCTGACCGGCCGGCCGGTTTGCGTATTTATCGGGCACCACAGGGTCCGGGCTTTTGACAAGAGCCGGCCATCGCTGTTGCGCCGGATTTCGGTGAAGCGTTCGAACGTGAGCCGGGTGGCTTTGCCGACCCAGGTGCGCAGCACAATTTCGTCGCCGAAGGCGGCGGCCGTTTTATAGTCGATCTCATGTCGCACCACTACCCAACCGATGGCGTCCTGTGCCTCCGGGCTGGCTATGGCTCGCCAATGGGCAGTGGCAACATCCTGGACCCACCGCAGATAAACGGTGTTGTTCACGTGATTTTGCTCGTCGATATCATTTGGCAAGACTGGAACGGTCATTTCGAAAGGTGCGGAGGACATCGGAAGCAAGAGGTCAGAAGTCAGCAGTCAGTTGAAGATCTGTGCCTTGAGAATTGAGAGAAAAGTAACACAGCGGCTGAAATACACCTACGGCCTCGGCCCGATATTGCGGTAATATCGCCGGGCAGATGAACGAGCGGCATGAAGAGATCGGGTCCACGATGCCGGCGGAGTTGGATACGCTGCCGCGGCTCGGCGGATTTCGCTTGCGCGGCATGGTGATGACGCGGCTGGAAACTTTCATCGACGCAGCCTTCGCGTTCGCAATCACGATGCTGGTGATCGCCGCGGAGCGGATCCCGGACGATATCGAAACGCTCCTGGCCGCCTTCAAGAATGTGCCCGCTTTTGTCGCGAGTATCGTTGTGCTCGGAATCTTTTGGCGAGGACATTGGTTGTGGAGCCGGCGTTACGGTGTTGAAGATGGCACCTCGATCTTCATTAGCTGGGCGATGATTGTCACAATCTTGATCTATATGTACCCGCTGAAAGCGATTTTTAGCTCCATGTGGTTTTTGCTAAGCGGTGGTCGAGTAGGCCACACACTGGGGGCGCATTCCGAATCGCAAGTGCGCGCCCTGTTTGCGGTCTTTGCGCTCGGGTTTACTGCCATCGCACTGGAGGTGGTGCTGTTGAATGTGCGTGCCTGGCGATTGCGGCAGCCATTACGGTTGAATGCAAAGGAAAGGTTGATCACCGTCTATGAGATAACCGGTTGGTGTGTCCCAGTCGGCGTCGGAATCATTTCGCTTGTTCTGGCCCTGACTCTGCCGAGAGAACAGATCGCCTGGAGCGGCTGGGTTTATTTCTCGATGGCCATTCTTGTACCCGTGCATTCTGCATATCGCAGGCGGAGGATCGAGCAGAAGAAGGACGTTAGAAGTCAGCTTATGTGAAATCGCCGCATCAATTCTTGCCGGGCCTCCATGGCAAGTTGCGGGGTCATGCGGCTGAGCATTTTTTCCCGGCGTTCCGGGTCCATGGCTGCCAATTCGCGCACGATTTTGTCGCGCGTTTTCCACTTGGCGTAACGACTCCAGCCAACACCGATGGCAAGAAACGCGGAGATGGTCCAAACGGTAAGGTCTGTCGCGGTCACTGGGTAATTATAACCGATCTCATAAACATGTCGGGTCGCATTTGGAAGCGCGCTACCGCCGGGCGCGCCGAAGGGAACGGACGCCCAGCGGTCCATCCCTACCATTTGTGAGATCAGTTCTAGTAAAAATTCGTCGTTCCTGGCTCAGGGCAGAGTTCACGCAATAAGGTCAGAAAGCGGTTATTTGACGTTACCAAGACGGGGCGGAAATTTCCCTCATGCGCCTCCACGGAGGAATTCTCCCAGTCCTGTGCAGTGGCGTTGCGCTCGCTGGTACACCGTCAGCGCAGGCTCAGGATGCAACTTCAACAAATCTTCGGGATCCTCTAGAGATCGTCGAGGCAATGCCAAATCCCAGCCCGAAAAAGCCAAAGCCAGAACCGAGCCTGGAAATTTTAGCCAAGACATCAAGCCAACAACCAGCACCGGTGGCGGAGAAGACGCCCCTTGCGGAAGAAATGGCAACGCCTGCTGTGAAAGCAGAAAGGAAAACTCACGTCAAAAAGCGGGCGACTTCCGCCGCGCAATCCGCCTCAGGCGTACCGGCGAGCTTCTCGGTTGCGGCTCCGTTGTCGATGTCGGCCGCACAAGCAATGGCAGTGAGTGCCCCTTTGCCCGAGTATCCATACGAAGCGAGGCACGCCAATATTACTGGAAGCGGTGTTTGCGTTATGATCGTTGATACTACGAGCGGAAAGGTTACCAGCGCGATGATGGCACAGAGCACTGGTAATGCGGTCCTGGATAAAGTCACCACCGATACTTTTCAAAGATGGCGGTTCAAGCCCGGAACAGTATCGCAGATTCGTGTGCCGATTACCTATGAATGATCCATCAGTTGCTAGATTCATTCTCCTTTCGGGAAACCCGGAACAGGCGATTTGCTGGTAATCAAAGAGCGGACTTGCAGCGGCGACCGCAGCGTGTGATCACGAAGAATGTATTCAGTTGAGCTCGATCGATCGAAACGTCTCCTGGTGATCAATGCTCTGCAAAGGGTCACAGCGGAGCAGGCGAAGCAGGCCGCACAACGTGTACGGGAGCTCTTGCACGATGTTACGCCCGGGTTCCGTGTTCTGGCGGATTTCCGGTGGCTGGACTCAATGGATTCAGGCGCGGCGCGTCACGTTGCCGAGATCATGGATGCATTTGCCGAAAAAGGGGTCGCCTCCGTGACGCGAGTGATGCCTGATCCGCACAAGGATATCGGTCTCAATATTCTCTCGCAATTCCACTATGGTCCCGAAATCAAAATCGCGACGTTCGAGACATTGGCTGACGCGCTGC
>WNGK01002081.1_pt1 | contig 21666 bp, 20 predicted proteins | sample 5400601 | NCBI WGS metagenome assembly WNGK01 (sample SAMN13153376, study PRJNA577476) | soil metagenome | isolation source: 60 cm soil or saprolite under Garry oak tree replicate 1 | place: USA:California | collected 2016-06-15
GCGCAGTGGCGTTCCAGCATATGGCCCAGCGCACCGGACTGATGGACATTCGCTCGCTTGCCAGCATGATCGTCCAGGCTGAGCGATTCGGCACGGGTCTCTCGCAGGCCTTGCGCATCTACGCGGATTCGCTGCGTACTAAGCGCCGGCTGGAAATCGAAGCCACCATTAACAAGGCAGCCGTGAAAATGGTTTTCCCAATTGTGTTGTTCGTCCTGCCGGCGCTGTTTGTGGTGATCCTGGCGCCCGGTATAATCTCCATATTGCGCGACCTGCAAGTGCTGGGACAATAGGCGCGGTCTTGGGGCCGCGCGCATTTCGTGATTCCTGGAAGAACGCGCGATCATAGACCGCGCCCTGGAGTTTGGACATTCTTCGAGGTGCACAAAAAATTCCCCTCCTAGATTAGGCTTGCCATGTCCCACATCTTTTGCTGGACACGGGGCATTGAAAACAACTGAAGGGAAACCCGAAGTCCCCTCCTTGGACAAGTCTTGGACAAGGAGGGGTGGCTGCGCCCATTAAGAAAATGCCGCGAAGCCCCTTAGCGGGCGCAGACGGGGTGGTTGGTTCAAGCCACCGATTATCGGAAGTTGAACGAACCACCCCGGCCTCGCCTCCAAAGGAACGGGACCATTTACTTGATGGCGCGGCCACCCCTCCTTTGCCAAGGAGGGGACTGACTTCGCGTTTCCCGGTTGTCCCAGAACGCCCGTGTCCAGCGGACGACTTGTGGGTAATCATCAGTACCCAGGAGGGGAATTCGGGCACACGTTCGCCGTTCACGCAGCCCCGGCAAGGCTTGCGAGCGCTTCAGCAAGAACGAGAGTGCCCTGGCCGATGGCTTCCGGTGAGGCGTACTCGTCGGGACGGTGACTGAAGCCGGAGCGGCACGGGATAAAGAGCATTGCGGTGGGTGCGATGCGGGAAATAAAAAGCGAATCGTGATACGCGCGGCTGATCATGCGCATGTAGCGAAAGCCGCAGGCGTCGCAGGCTTGAATCAGAACGTCAACCACGGCCGGAGCGCATTGGGCGGGCGGATCCGCATTCAACGGTTCAATCCGTATTGGGACGCCGCGGCGTGTTGCGACCTGATTACATGTTTCGGCGATCTTACGAAGAACGTCGTCCCGGCGCGCCTGGTCGATGTCGCGCACGTCCGCCTCGATCCGCACGCGGCTCGGAATGCTGTTGACGGCGCCGGGAAAGACATCGCAAACTCCCACGGTTCCCACAGTGTCCATCGCTCCGGTCGAGCGGGCCGCCGATTCCACTGCGAGCGCGATTTCCGCAGCCGCGAGGAATGCATCATGCCGATCGGGCATCAGAACGGCGCCGGCGTGACCTCCCTCTCCTTCGATCCAGATCCTGAGGCTGGCCGGCGCAGCGATTGCCGTGACGACTCCGATCTCAATCTGCCGCGCCTCGAGAATGGGGCCTTGCTCGATGTGCAATTCGACAAAAGCCGAGTAGTAGCCGTCGCGGAGGCGAACCCCGGAGAGCGGGCCTGCGAATCCGGCCTGCAGGCGAGCCTGATCGAGCGATGTGCCGCTTCGATCCTTCAATTGTTCCGCAGCAGAAGCTTCAAGTAGCCCACTCAGCAGCCGGCTTCCCAAGCAACCGATACCGAAACGCGTGGGCTCTTCGGAGGTGAAGATGACGAGTTCGATCGAGCGCCGCGGACGAAAGTTACCGCGCGCCAGAGCGCGGATGGCTTCGAGTCCACCCAATACGCCAACTGTCCCGTCGTAACGGCCGGCATTCGGGATCGCGTCAATGTGGGAGCCGGTTCCGACCGCCGGAAGATCCGGATCCTTCCCCAACCAGCACGCGAAAGTGTTCCCGACGGCATCCTCACGAATAGTAAGGCCGGCATCGCGGCAGAGTTGCTTCACGAATTCGCGGCCGCGGCGGTCTGCCTCCGTGAAGAGAACTCGCGTCGTTACCGGCGGCGGCGACTCGGAGATGGCCCCCAGCGTTTCCAATTCACGCGACAGCCTGGCTTCGTCGATGGAGAGGTTCATAATTCTTCGTCACCAATTACGCGAATGACGCAAACTGGCGGCCCATTCGCGTTATTCGCGTAATTAGCGGCATGATTTAATACCGGTTCCAGTCCTTATATATAAGGTATTTCGCCGGCGTTTTGCCCAGGGCTCCGAACCACTGTGGACAGTAAGGAGCCATCCAGATAAAATCGCCGGCCTTCACCGGATACCAGTAATCGCCCAGCCGATAGATCCCACCGCCGGATAGCATCAACAGACCGTGTTCCATCACGTGACTCTCGACCATCGGCAGTGTTGCTCCGGGCTGATACATCATGGTGTTCACAGCGAAGTCGAAAGCGGGATTGTCTGGAACAAGGTGCCGCACCTCAAGCCAAGGATCCCCATCCAGCGGCTCGGCTTTAACAAGACTCTCGCGGCCCGTGAAAAATTCCGGGGCCGGCGTCCCGGCGAGTGGCTCATAAGGCTTTTCAATGACGGCCGCGCGCGCAGGTCGTTTCGCGGCGACGGTTGTGCCGCTGCCTGTGGGAGCATAAGCAAAGTCGCCCGCCGTCAGAGTACGGCCATCCATCTGCAGCTCACCCTCAATGACATAAAGAAAGCGCTGAGCGGACGCCGGCCCGAGCAGGCCATCGTCCTCAAACTCGACCGAGAACTGCGTGAACCGGGCGCCGGCGGCCGGCGCCACATGAAGGATCGCGGTCGCATTGCGCATCCCGGGTAAAGGCGCGCGCACAAATGTATCCGGCGTCAGGACGAGGTGGTCATGACGATGAACGCTGCGCGTGTGGCCAAGTTCGTGCATGTTCTTCATTGCGAAACGGATTCCCTCCTGTCTCAGGTTGCTGGATCGCAAAATGTCAAATGTTGGGATGTCCAATGAACGATGTCATATGTACCTGTCAAATGACTCAACTACCAAATGACCAGATAGTGCAATTGGGTTTATTGGGTCCTTGGGTAATTCGGTCGTTTGACAAGTGCATATGACATCGTTCATTGGACATCCCAACATTTGACATTGAAGAGCAGAATCCATTTCCGCCGCTACAGCGGCCGCACGAATTTGCCGCCGCCCTGTGCGGTGGCCTTGCCTCCATCAAAGATCGTTTCGCCCCGGCGGATCGTGCGCTTGACGACGCCACGGAAAGAAGCGCCCACATAAGGACTCAACGTGTGACGCTGCAGGAGGTCCTCGGGCTTCAACGTGCAAGCCGCGGAGAGATCGACTAACACGAGATCGGCGCTGGCGCCAGCAACGAGACGGCCACGGTCCGGAATCCGGAATCGCCGGGCGGGCTCAGCCGCAAGCAACGATGCAATCCGCTCCAGCGGCAAGCCGCGGTGATGATAACCCTGATCGAGCAGTACCGCCAGAGTCGACTGCACGCCGGCAATGCCACCCCAGGCACGCCAGAAGTCGCCTGTCTTACGGTCCGGTGACGAGGGCGAATGATCCGATGCGACAACATCGACATTGCCACGCAGCAGTTCGGCCCAGAGATTGCCTTGCTCCTGTTTGTCGCGGACCGGTGGCGCACACTTGGCAATTGCCCCGAGGCGTTCCACGTCCTGATCCGTGAAGAACAAATAATGTGGACAGGTTTCGATGGAAATGTCTGCGCCCCGTGCTCGCGCTTCTGCCGCCAGTGCGACACCGCGGCCCGAGCTGATGTGGATGATGTGCAACTTCGCGCCGGCCTCGCCAGCCAGCAGCGTCGCGCGCTGGATCGCTTCCAATTCCGCGATCACTGGACGCGACTCGAGGAAATCTCGAATACTTTGCCGCCCGTGCTCCGCCATCCGGCGCGACAGGGCGTGGATCAGTTCGTGATTCTCCGCGTGTACCGCGACAGGTAGCCCCAGGTGCGCCGCCTCGCGGAGACCTTCCCACAACGTGAGGTCATCCGCGCGCGGAAATTCTTCGAGGCCCGAGTGGCACAGGAACGCTTTGAAACCCACAACGCCGCGCTCCGCGAGTTCTGCCATCTGCGGGACGTTTCCCGGCACCAGTCCACCCCAGAGAGCAAAGTCGGTGATGGAAGAAGCTTCGAGCGCCCAACGTTTCCGGTCAAACTCTCGAGCATTCACCGTGCAAGGAATCGAGTTGAGCGGCATGTCGAAAAACAATGTTCCGCCGCCCGCGGCCAATGCTCTGCTTCCGGTTGCGGCGCCTTCCCAGTCGGTGTGACCGGGCTCGTTGAAATGCACGTGGACGTCGATCACGCCAGGAAACACAAACAGTCCCCGGGCGTCGATCTCTTGAATACCACCAGCGAGTTCCGGCCCGATTACGCTAATCACACCGTCCTCGATGGCGATGTCGGCTGGATTCACGCCTTCCGGCGTCACGACGGTTCCACCGCGAACGACGACATCAGTCACGCCCCGCCTCCATCTCTTCCAAAAACCGCAAGCCCGTCACCAGCGCGGCAGCGACGTCTTCCTCCAGGACGGTTTCGCTGAAATGATGACTGATCCCGCCCGGGCTGCGGAGGAACAGCATCGCAGCGGGCATACGCTGGGCGACGATCATCGCGTCGTGGCCGGCACCGCTGATCATCCGGTGAACCGGATAACCCGAGTTGGCCACCGCGCGCTCCAGGGCGTCCGTGAGAGAAGTGTCCATCGCGACCTCAGCCTGATCGAGATGGCGCTCCCAGGAAACGGACAATCCGCGCCGCGCGGCGATCTCCTCGGCGGAACGTAGAAGGCGCTCGACCGCTGGCCTGCGGACCGCATCGTCTGCATGCCGGACATCAAGACTAGCGTGGACGATGCCGGGAATGACGTTACTCGCTCCGGGCTCGGCGTGCAGGCGTCCTGTAGTCGCAACGAGGCCGGCAGTCGCATGCGCTTCTCTTTCCACACTCGTGATCCATTCCGCGGCGCCGGCCAGCGCATCGTGGCGAAGGTGCATGGGTGTGGTTCCCGCGTGGTTGGCTTGACCCTTGAAGATCACGTCAAGACGGCTTTGGCCGGCAATCGCCTCCACAACTCCCAGGTGGAGACCGAGGCTTTCGAGTATCGGGCCCTGCTCGATGTGGAATTCGACGTAGCCGAGCGAATCTCCTCCAGCCTGGGCGTCACCGATTCGCAAAGGATCGAGGCCAAATGCGCGAATGGCATCGACGACTCGCACGCCATTCGCGTCGCGCCGCTCGAGTAGCTCGCCATCGATGCCGCCAATCAGAGCACGGCTGCCGATGAAAGGGACGCCGAAACGCAGTCCTTCTTCTTCCGAGAATCCGACGACTTCAATGTGAAACTTCAGGCGGCGGCCATCGAGCAGTTCGACCAGAGCGACTCCCAGGACGACGCCAAGAACGCCGTCATACGCACCCGCGCGGGGAACGGTGTCGAGGTGCGATCCGATGAACAACCGCGGCGCCGATGATTCCGGGGCGGCGTAGCAGCCTCGGAGATTGCCTACCGCATCAATCGAAACGCTCATGCCGGCTTGCTGCATCCAGGCGCCAAGCCGCAGGTGGACCTCGCGCATCGGCTCGGAAAGAAATGGCCGCGTCGTGAAACCGGATTCCGAAGTGCATTCCGCAAGCGATTTGCAACGCGCGATGACGCCGCGAGCCATGGCAAGAGGCCGCTCCATCAGGATCCTCGATAGGTGCTGTAGCTGTAGGTGGAGAGCAGTAGAGGGACGTGGTAGTGTCCAGCCGGATCGCCAATCCCAAACCGGACAACGATCTCGTCGAGAAACGGTGGATCGGGCAGCTTCATTCCAGCAGATCGAAAATAGTCGCCGGCGTGGAACGTCAACTCGTAGAGACCTCGATCGAGATCGCCCGGCGAAAGAGGCTCGCGCGGCCGCCCATCCGGATTCGTTGCCGTTGTCTTCAGGTGGCGCCTCTCCCCATCTCGCAAAGCGTGCAAGTCGATGACAAGCCCCTCAGCGGGCTTGCCGCGCACCGTATCCAGAACATGTGTCGAGAGCGACGCCATCTTATCTCCGAAGCCTTAGCCCGAGACAGCCGTAGGGTGGGCGCGGCTCGGTGTAGACACCAACCTCATCGCCACGTTCACCGATGGCGTCCCATGTCCGATTGTTCGCTTCCAAATGGATTTCAGCGACGGCAGGTATTTCCGCAAGAAGTTTGGCGCCGATTTGATAGATGACCTGCTGGATGCTTCCCGATTCGAAAGCGCAGAAGACTTCGTGAACCAGACGGCGCACCGCCCCTGTAATCGTGCCTGAACTGAATCCGGCTGAAGGGACCGAATAAAGCCACTCGAGATCGAGCCACATGTGCAACGGCCGATTGGCCACGTCCGGCAACGTCGTGTACTGGTCGCGTACAAATCCCTGGAACGCGCTTCCACCGAGACGAAGCAATTTGAATCCGCGGATGCCGGAAGCGACCTCGACGGTTCCCGTACGGTTGAGTTCAATGCGCGCGATGGCTCGCTCCGGACCAGACGGAGCGAAAGAGACCTGGTCATCCGTCAAGCTGGAGTACGGGATTTCGATGGACGAGACCTGAACACCCTCGACTTGGGGATACGTTTCAAGAAACTTTACGCCGAGAAATCGGCAGCAGTCTTCCAGGTCCGGGCCCGTGTAGTTGAGCGCCTCCCGCTGGATGAAGTTCTTCATCGAATCGGTTGCGATCAGCCCCGCGTTGTCTCCGGTGGTGTAGGTCTGCCAGAAAGCATCGCCATACACCAACATCTTGATGTTCGCGCCGAAGACCGGGCTCTGGCCGGCTGCTGTCTTCCCGTCTCGGCGCAGGCGATAGACGATCACATCGCCCTTGCCGTAATAATTACGTTTCCACCCGCTGGCAAACTGCTCCACTTGAATGTTCCTTGGCTTTCTTTACTGTAGCCGGCGCTCTAAATTGTCGCGCGATGTGCATCCGCATCGCCGCGGAGCGGCAATAGAAAGTAGCCACGCGTAAGCGCTGTGAAGTATACGCATTTAGCCTTGCTGAATGGTCGGAGCAGACTCCCCTCCTTGGCAAAGGAGGGGTGGACGCGCCATCAACAAAAAATTCCCGTTCCAATGAAAGGCGCGGACGGGGTGGTTGGTTCAAACTCCAAAACAATTTTTTTTGGAACCAACCACCCCGTCTGCGCCGGACTCGGTGGCTTCGCAGCATCTTTTTGATGGCGCAGCCACCCCCCTTTGCCAAGGAGGGGACTTTGCTCCGCTCCGCGGCTGATGCGGTACTGCCGCTACAGAATTATGTCCCGCAAGCGGAACTCCGCGATGCGATAGACGTGCCGCAGCGCCTCCCGGTACTCCTCTTCCGGCAAACCATCGAGCCGCCGTTCCAAAGCATCGAGCACATCGTACTTCGTGCTTCCTTTGACCGCGAACAAAAAAGGGAAACCAAACCTATTTCGGTACGCCGAATTCAGCCGCTGCAGGCGTTCGAATTCCTCCGGCGTCAGGCGGTCCAGGCCCGCGCCGGCTTGTTCCCCCGCTGAGGTTGCGCTAATGCGGGCGCGTGTTCCCAGATCGGGGTGCGCTCGGAGAAGATCGAGTTGTTCTTCCGGCTGCGCTCGCTCCACTTCGGCCTTCATCGCCGCATGCAAGGCTTCGAGATCGGCAAACGGCCTCGCCGCCCATGTCCTCTCCGCCACCCACGGCGAATGCTCGAAAACCCAGCCAACGGCTTCAACGAAGCGCGCGCGGTCGAAAGTGTTCAACTCCGCGATTGTCATGAGGCCACAGCCTCTAGCTTCAAAGCGTGAAAAACGGAACAGTGAGGGTTTCTCGTCCTATGCCAACATGAGACGGGCTGGCTGTAAGGTTCGATTGAAAGGATTCAGAACGAGACCTAACTCTTCGAGTGTTACGATACCGAGAAGCGCTTCATCTCCTGCTTCGCCGAGAATCACCGGAGTATGTCCATCGCCGAGGGACAGTGCAATGTGGCACTCCGAAATCTGGCGGTCAATGGTTGTTCCGTCGGCCAAAGTAAAAGTTCCGACGCGCTTTGGAACCAGTTTGATCTTTTTCCAGACGTCGTGCCGTAACAGCGTGTACTTTGCGCCGCTGTCTACGAGGAACTTCACTTTTGCCTTCTTCCGGGTGGGACCAGTGACAGTGGCCCTAACGTATGTAAGTCCCATCGGATCTCTTTCCCTCTTGAGCGGAATCGTCAGCTGCAGGAAACGCTACCCTGGATTTCTCACCGGCTTGTGACAATCCACAGCCAAGTCCCTCTCCCTCTGGGAGAGGGTGCCGCGAAGCGGCGGGTGAGGGTTAACAGAGTGCATTCTTATCGACCCTCACCCGGCCTTCGGCCGCCCTCTCCCAGAGGGAGAGGGACGCGCCTCCGGCATAGTTGCCCAAGATTCCGGTGAGAAATGCGGGCTAGCGCCGTGCGCTCCGTGCGCTCACTTCCTTACTGACCTTCTTATTCTTCGAGATTACGTTCTCGTCAACCCAATTCAGGATGACATCCGCGATCTCGAGGTTGTTCGTACCCAACATCATCATGTGCGTGGTGCCGTTGAAGATCGGGTTCCCCAGTTCGTCCAATTTGACATAGTCGGCCTTCGCCGTGCCGTGTCCGGCAGCGCGTCTGGCATTGATGGCGTCAACGGTGGTCTGGCACACTTCACTTGTCGCCGTATAGTCTCCTTTGAGGGCCATGTACGGGATATTATCGAAGTCCTCTGCTTTGAGCCCGCTGTTCGGCAAGGAGCAGGATCCCTCAATGGTGATCAAGCCCTTCAGCATATCCAGATGACCCCGTTCCTTCAGTATGCGGACCATGTGATGCCCCATGATTCCCGATTGCGAGTGGGTCGCCACGATTGCTCCACCGAGCTTTTCGACCAGCGCCGCCAGGTTTTGCGGGGTCCAGGTGTTGGCGGGAGAGAGCGCCTTGGGATCGCAGGTAACGCAACTGGAACCCGGTAGCGTGACCTCCGCGTTGGGAACCAACTGCTTGTAGTACTCCAGAGCATAATAATTGTTCGGTCCTGCAGGCGCAGCGGATATGGCCCCCGCGCGCGCGACGACGTTCGCGTCCACGGCCCCGATCGGGTATGCGGGGTAGTAGTTGTCTTTGTGGTTGGCGTCGTCGGTCGGAGGGTCGCCGGTGTCGCCATGCCGTATAAGCGTGCCGGTAAGGATGGTCGAGCCCGCGGGTATAAGGTGGCCGAACCAGGCCGTCCAGGCGCCGTTATCGGTGATCCTGCCGAAGCCCGGGATCAAGGCCGTCCCCGCCGCGACGTCACCGCCGTTAATCATGGCTTCTCCCTCATGGATGACGGACTCGTCGAACCCGGAGCGCCCGCGTCCGGATTGATCGACAACGTAGGTGGAAATCCCGCGACGCACGAAATAGGGCTCCCAGCCTTCGCGCCCATCCGGGGTCGACTCCAGACATGCTCCTGTATGACTGGACCCGTGCACCATGATGACCGGAGGTGCGTTGTTCTTCTTGCGGTCCGGTATCTGGAACTGCACATACATCTGGCCGATCATGATCTGGTCGGGATTGCCCGCCGTTTGGTTGGGGCTGCCCGGGGGCGGTGTCGTGGCGTACCTGGTGACTTTAGGCACGCCACCGATGAAGAAGCTGCCCTGGTCCTCGATCACCAACGGTTTGGTGAGGAATTTTTTCGCCTTGTGGTTCTCTTGCGCCGGGACGCTCGCCGTCATCGCGACAAGCAGGACCGCAGAAAACAGGCAGCAGCCGATTTTGATAATGCGATTTTCGTGTCTCATGGAGCCTCCTCATCATTGTATGGATGCTTGATGGATCCTTCAGTTATTGTTGGCACCCTGGCCTTCGTAGATGGTCATCGTGGCGGGGCCGTAGTAGAGCGAGTTGAACAACAGTTTGTACGTGCCGCGGACTTGTGCGCGAAACTGTGGCCTTATGGAGAGCAGGATCATCTTGCCCCTTCCGACCGGGACTTCAGCAATCGCAGTCTTGCCGAACAGGCGCTGCTCGCCAAGAATCCATCCGCTCATCAAAGGATTCGTTAGCGGGTATTCGCCGACACTTTTTCCGATGCCCGTCACGTCATAGGCTGCATTCCGCTCGAAAAAGACCGCGGTTTCTCGAGGCATGCCGTAGGCGATCGGATTCTCGGTGTCGAGCACAACCTTCAGCAGCGAACCCGGAACGTAGAAGTCCTGCGGCCGAACGTTTTCGACGACATTCTTTGCGGGTAATCCGAATTGACGGACTGCGAATTCCGTGGCTTCGTCCATAGTGACCAGTGTTCCGCCGTCATTGACGAACTCGCGAAGATTCTGAACTCCATTTTCTCCAATACCGCCGGCGTATTCGGCCGGCATCGAGCCTGGACGTCGTCCTTGAATAATCTGAGTCTCGCTGAGTTCACCCGGGATGATGATCACGTCATACTTCGACCGCAAATTTCCGGTACGGATGTCTTTGTCGACCACATTCACAAACGGGAACTCGTAGTTTTCGAAAATGAAGCGCGTCCAACCTTCATCCATCGAGCCCACGTAGCTCCGGTACAGCGCAATACGCGGCGCGGCAAGTCTGTAGGACTGCACGTTGAGCCGGTCGTTTGCCGCGGCAAAGTGGACTGAAGTGTCGCGCGCAATCGTCTGCAGCTTCGCTTCGACGCCGGAGGCAGCCGGAATGATCATCGTGCCGGACGGAAACACTTTGCCCTTCACTGTAATCGGTTTTGCGGTCCAGTAGACCTCGACCTTTTCCTTCATGAGGCGGTTTAGGGCTTTGAACGATGCATTGGTATCGTGACTGAGCAGGTACGCTCTCGCCGGTCCTGTTTCGACTGTACCGGGCGCCGCCTTGATCGTGTCCATCCTGGTGAGATTCGCCTCGAACGAGCGCGTAACAGGAACGACTTTCACTCCCATCTGCATCGGGAGTGTGTGCGCAACGACGTCGTAGGGCCGTTGCGGCGGACCGCCGGGATACTCGCGCAGGTCTGGATAAACCTGTTTCTCCATCATCGTCTTGGCGAACATTCCGAAAGGCTGCGCGACTTTGATCACATAGCTTCCCTTCGGATATTCGACGCCATCGGCTGTGAACGTTGCCTGCGCCTGATGGACTTCGACCTCACCAAACTGCAGGACCTGCAGCATCTCAATCGCAGATACCGGGTCGCGCTGATCCGGAGGAATTACAAACGCATAAGGAGATGTCTTCCATTCCACTGCATGCTTCTGCACGGTATAAAAATTGCGCAGCCATCGTTCGCGATAGAGCGCCATGTTTTCCAGCGCAGCCATCGCCGCAGTAAGTTCGTAGTCGACGATGTCGCGTAACTTCCACTCGCCGCCGCGCCATACAGACGGAAATTTCCAGCTGGCGTTGCGCGGATCGTAGCCAAGGCCGGGCCGCAGATCGTCGAAGCTCAGCCGGATCGGCGATGCCACATTCACGCTCGCCGCTTCCGAAAGGATGCGCACGGCGCCGTGATAGTGCTGGTAGGCGCGGGCCGGCGTCCAGGCGTCGTAGATCGCATTCGTCGTGACGCCGCTCTTTCCTTCGCTGATGAGACGGTTCATCATGGCCTGGCCGATGAAGCTGGCGCCTTGAATTAGAATCGGATCGATGTTGGGCTCGTACGGATCGAGGAATGGCGGCACAAACAACCGAGCACCATTCGAGCCCATCTGGTGCACGTCGTAGAGAACTTGCGGATGCCATCGCTTGTAAACGCCATCGACCGTGGCGCGCGTCTCGGCTTGCGTAAACATGTACCAGTCGCGATTGTTATCGTGACCGGTGTAGTGATGAAAGATCTCCGGAAGGGGCGCATTTTCGAACGGTGTTTTCAAGTTTTTCTTGTACCAGCTCACGACCATGTCGAGGCCATCCGGATTCAGCGACGGGACGAGTAGAAAAATCACGTTGTCGAGGATATTTTTGATTTCAGCCGTGTTCTTCGCCGCCATGTTGTAGGCGAGTTCCATCGACATCTGCGCCGCCGCGACCTCAGTGGCATGAATGGAGCACGTGATCGCAATGACGGACTTCCCTTCACCGATCAGACGCTCGGCCTCCTCGGGCGCGAGGCTTCGGGGATCGGATAGCCGCCGCGTGATTTCCATATACCGGTCGATCTTCGCCTGGTTTTCGGGTGAAGTAATGGTCACGACGAGGAATGGCTTTTTCAGCGTGGTCTGGCCGACGACTTCAGTCTTCACGCGGTCCGACGCCTTATCCAGGTCTGTGAAATACGTAGTGATCTGCTGCCAATCTGCGAGTTTGTAGTCGTCACCAACTCGGAATCCTAGAAAATCCTGAGGCGAACGTACCTGCGCCTGGACGGCAAGCGCCGGCATCAACATTGAAAGCAACACAATCGATGCAAGTCTTGGTTTCATTGAACACTCCCTGGAGGCCGGGCTCTACCTTATCAAAGCCAGTTTGCGGCGACGAAATAAATGTGAAGCTGTTTTCAGATTCTCCGCGCGGCGTCTCTGCGGGCCAGTGACTTCGACCGCCCGTACAGATGCGGGGCTTCCGCCGAGTACGAGCGGTAGGCTTCCAGGACCTGAGGAATGCGGCCGCACCTGGCGGCCGCCGATTCGAGCGCATTCAGGTACTTGAAATAGGAGAGATTGGCCCGGACGTGCGCCAGAAAAAGCGTGCACGCCAGATCGTAGGCTTTTGCGCGATAGCAGATCCATGCCACTTGAGAACCGGTCTTCGCGTCCAACCCTCCCATTTTGGCAGTGATCTGTTCGCGCGCCTCGAGTGTCTGCCCAGTCTCGAACAGCTTCTGCACGTACTCCAGGAAAACCGCCGCCGGGAGGTCTTCCCCGAGTTCAGCCAGCGCGCCGACTTCCTCAATCAGGGATTCCGGCTCAAGTATGCGCGCCTTGATCCGGAGGCGCTGCTCAATAGCGAAGGAGTGATCGGGATGGACGGCGAGGAACTCGTCATACGCCTTCAGCGCCGCTTGCAGGTCGTTTCTCCGCTCGTACAACCAACCGAGCTCCAGCACGGCATTTGTGGTTCGCTCCCGCACCGACAGCAGCAGGGATTCGGCTTCCCCAAATCGGCCCGACTGCGTCAATGTCTTACCCAACCAGTACTGCGTCCGCCAATTCGGATAGATGCGGTGACTCTCGCGGAAGTGGGACTCGGCTTCCTTGTAATCCCTCAGCCGATAGGCCACCTTGCCCGCCAGGAAAAAGATGCGCCCCGACTGCGGAAATAGCCGGCACAACTGGCGCGCGAGCGCGTTTGCCTCAGCGATGCGATTTGAATTCAAGTAGAACTCCAGCTCGAACCCGCGTGTTTCCTGGCTAAGCGGATCCTCCTGCTTCAGGCGAGACAGGATCTCCTCCGCGTCTTCGAGGCGCCCTTCGCTCAAGGCACGCCACATGTTCTCTCTCAGCGCCGCGACGATCGGCTTAAACATGGTTCTCCTAACTTTAGCCGCAGATGACGCAGATTTCGCGGATTAAATGTGCGGAATCCGTGTAATCTGCGGCTATAAATGAAGATCCGCGAACACGTCGACGTCACACCCCAGCCGGCCGTCGTCCGGCTCGAGCACCTCCAGGGCGAGAACGCCCGGTGGATCAGCGACACCTACTTCATCACCGAGGAGACCGAGAGCCATCTCGAGGCGCTCCGCATCCTGTTTTCGAAGGACGCCGGCTGCGGCGTGTTTTTGATAGGGCATTACGGGTCGGGAAAGTCGCACTTGCTCGCTTACCTGGCCCAGCAGCTTCGGGACAAAGCATTCTCGGCGCGCAACCCGAGTGTGCTTCCGATTTCGCTGCTGAACTACAAGGCGGCGCAATCGCTGGAATCCATCGTGGAAGGGGAGTTGGGAATCGCGGAAGGCCAGAACGACCGCCGGGCGGTCTGGAAGAAGGTCGGCCACCGATATCCCACCGGATTACTTCTAATCATGGACGAGTTATCCGAGTACCTGCGCTCGAAGCCTGACGCTCAAAGCTTCAACGAGGATCTTCGATTCCTGCAGTTCCTCGGAGAGTGGGCCCAGGGGTACCCGTTGTGGATCCTGGCTGCCTTGCAGGAGCAAATCGAGCACACTGGGGAAATCGAGTACGATCTCTTTCGGAAAATCAAGGATCGTTATCCCATCCGTTTTCTGCTGACGCCTTCTCATGTCCGCGATCTGATCGCCAGGCGCATATTGCGGAAAAGGCCGTCGTACCACAGCGCCGTCGAAAGTCTGGCGCAGGAATTCAAGCATGTTTACCCTGACGCGTCGGTCAACTATGCGGAGTTCTGCGAGATCTACCCGCTCCACCCCGTGACTCTCGAACTACTCGAAGAAGTGCGCGACCGCTTTTCGCAGGCCCGCGGCATCATCGACTTCACACTGACGCAGTTGCTTGGAAACGAAGCGCGAGGAATCGCCCCATTCCTGGATCAACCGTGGGGACACCTGCTCACTCCCGACACGATCGTGGACCATTTCGCCGACCTGTTCGAGGTCCAGCAGGAGTTCCTGCCGATCGCACAGAAACTCCTTCCCTATTTTCGAAGCCAGATTCCAGTGATGTTTCAAAACCACGCGCAGCAGGATCTCGCCTGGCGCCTGCTCAAGTTGATGATCCTGGTCCATCTTTCGCCACGGCGGGAAGCCCTTGACGCCGATGAGGCAGCCGAGTGGCTCCTGTTCAAAATCTCGAGCATTGACCCGGAAAGAAATCGGGACATCATCAGAAAAGTCCTCGACACGCTCGCCCGCCAGGGCTCTTATTTGAAGCAGCAGGGTGCGCGCTTTCGCCTCGATCTGGAGGACGATAGTAAGGAGCACCTGGATCAACTCCTTTCCAAAACCGTCGCGGAGGTCGAGAGTCGAGGCGACTCCATGTTCGAAATCCTTATACCCTCACTCGAGCAGGCGGACTTCAATCCCTTCTCTCTGCCTCGGGACCGATGGCACACCCGCAAAGTGCGGTGGCATTTCCACGACTGGGAACTCCAGGTGTACTTCGGCGGCGGCACGCCTCCGGAACAGAAGGGCCCGGCCCAACTGGCGCTGCAGATCGGCTTGCCGTGGGGTCCACTGGCGGCCGGCGCCTGCACCAGGATTCTTCCCAACCCGATCGAGCCCAATCCCGACATTCTTGAGCTGGCCGCCTTGCATCACTTGAAAGACCGGCCCCTGCCGGCGCGCGTGTTGAGCCGCATCCAGGAACGCATCGCCTCGCGCAGTCCCTGGTTCTCGTCCATCATCCGGACAGCCTACATAGAAGCAACGGTCGCCGACTCTACGGGCGCGAAGGCCCAGCCGCCGCTTCACTCCCTGTCCTCGCTGCACGGGGGCCACACGGGATGGCTGAACACATACGGCGAATGGCTGCTCCGGCAAACCTATCCGTTGTTCGAACGTTTTGCCCCGGGATTCGAGCCGTTGCCGAAAGAAGCCTATCGCCAGTTCATGAAGTTCGTATCGGAACACGACCTCGGCGCACAGGATGCCCCCGACTTCGTGAAGTTGATCCGCGAGGCCTATCTGGTCCCGATGGGTCTCATGCAGCGAAAAGGATCGGAATATGTCATGAGCCCGAAGCTCGACAACAATGAGCTCGTCCGGCTTCTCTCTCCGATTCTCGAGCATCACCCAAGTCCCGCACGCGTCTATGAACATCTGAGCGCCCCCGTTTACGGTCTGGTTCCCGATCAGATTCAACTGCTGTTGCTGGTTCTTCTGATTCAAGGCGAGCTGGACATCGTCAAAGGAGAGCACTCGTATCGCGAGATCTACGACACCCTGATCAGTCCCCTGCAATACGACAGGATCCTGCCCGGCCATGCCCTCAGTCTGAACCAACTGCGCAATCTGCAGACCCTGTGCGAAGGCTTTCGAATTCCAGTGCCCAGGCAATGGAGCGTTCTGGCTCAGAAGCGAGCCGTGGAGCAGTTGCGTAAATACGGCCGCAGTCAGAGGGACCAGATGAGCGGTTTTGTTACGAAGCTGAAGGACTACGGCGAGGCAGGCGATGTGGTATCCCAGGTGGAGACGCTCATCTCCAAATGGCTCGCGCTGGAAAAGGGAGATCACGAACTGCAGGGATTCCAGCATTTCGAGCTGGCCATCGGCTCGGCCCGGCGGTTCGTCGGCGAGGCGAACGATATGGCATCCCTGCCTCAGCGCTTCGAACGGCTGTTGCGGGAGACCCAGCGTCTCCGCCATCTGTTCAGCGATCCTGCCATTGCCCGCTCGGTTAATCCGGATATCGTGACGCGGCTGGAAGCGATGCAACCGGTCCCGCCGTTATCGCAGCCCGAAGCGCTCCAGGCCTGGCTCGACGGAGCGCTGGCGCTCTACCAAAGCTATCAGCAGTGGTACCGCCAGCGGCATGAGCAGTGGCATAGCGACGCGAGCCGCCACCCGATTTGGTCGTACCGGACTCCGGGAATCGCACGGAGCAGGCATGTGATGGTGGATGGGCTGGCGCGGGAAGTGGAGACGTTGATCGCACAGGCTAAAAACCAGCGGTGCCCCGGATTGGCGTCGCTGGAATTCCAACCTATCTGCCGCTGCGGTTTTGACGGCGCGGACAGCCCTCTATCGGAAACGTTGCGGCGCTTCGAGACTGCCTGTCACCGGCTGGAAACCGAAATCGGTTTGTTTTTCCAGCAGGACCGGGTGAAGTCCAAGGTGCGTGAATGGGTGAATCAGGGCTTGGAAGTGACCACAACGGCGCTTTCATACCTCGAGGGCAAGAGCGACTACCCCGAGGTGGAAAACCTGTCGCTCTTCGATCAGCACCTCTCCGGCCTGGAACTGGTGAAGCCTGTGCGCGCCGAAGCGCTGCTGGAATTTCTCGGAGAGCGCGTTTGGGAAAAGCCGGATTTGATGAGAGCCCTGGAACAATTCTTCGACCGCGCCGGATCCCGCATCACTGTTCGCCGCGCCGGCAGCTCTTCCAGCGAAGACCAGCCCCCGAAGCGGGATCTCCTGGCCTGGTGCTATGAACAGGCGCTCGGCCAGGGACATCCGCTGCCGCCGGCCTTTTCCCGCGCCGAGCAGGCGCTCGGTGCGGAGCTGATCGAGCCACGATGGATCGGCGAAGCAAGCCTGCGGAAGCTCGAGGATATGCAACTGGGCGAAGAGGCCGTCCAGCGCGTGCTGGACATGATGCTCAACGGGTTGGTGCGTGTCCCCGAAAACGCGCACGCCAGCCGTGCGGTGGCTGCAGCCAGGGAACTTCTCAACCCACAGCCGCCGGGCGACGTGGATCAACTGGCCGCGAAAATCGAGTGCGTCTACGCCGAGCACGAGCGATTCCTGAAATTGCGGCCGGAACCCTGGCTCGCAATGCTCGATCAACTGGCCAGGACGGAACTGGCTGTTCCACCAGAGAGTCTCGAAGTGAAATTGCGCGCGCATCTCGACGCTCAGTGGGTCGTGGTCGACTGCCTGGGACTGCCGCTCGCCGATACCGTGCGTCGCGTACTGTCCGGCTGCCTTGCACCATGGCAGCTACAGTCATTGGAGTTCGCATTCGTCTCGCAAAGAACCTCGACGGAGGCGTTCTACCTTACGCTGATCGCGCAGGAATTCAGGAAGGCCTTCGACAAGATCGATGTTGTCGATCACCTTGTCCATCAGCGCAACCTCAGTTTGGGAGACCTCGCCCGGCTGGCGCGGGCAGAGTTGGAAATCGCATTCCAAAAGCTGGTCCCGCGTCTCGATCCCACGCTACCTGTGCTCATCTTCGGCGATCACGGTTTTCGGCTTGCCCCTGACGGAAGCGGCTTCACGCACGGCGGGCCGTCCACCCTCGAGCGCCTGACCGTCGTGTTGCTCCTGAACTGAACATCTTCAGCCTTTCCAATCCTCTATGGCGCTAGCCGTCCCACCGGCACTTTCCGCCCCCGTACTTACGTCCAATTTTCCGTTTCGGCCGGACCGACTAGAATCCGTTTGCGGATTTCCTGCGCTTCCGCATGGAGCGGACACTGCCATGCGGCGGCGGATCACATTGCGAGGTAAATATGCTAATTAGAAGATCGGTGCAGTTCGCGGTCAACGCCTGCGGAACGATCCTCCTTCTCTTCACACTCGCGACCATGGGCCTGCTGCTCATCATGATCGCTATCTTGCGACACCCGCATTAGGGCGCCCCAAGGGTTTTATCTAGTCGTCCGATGACTGCGACTGCCTGGGCTGGGATCGTGCCGAAAATATAAGGGCGGTAAAGAGGATCGACCCGAACGTTGCCAGGAAGATCGCCACGAAGAAATATACGGGAACCTGGGCGGATGTGGCGGAAACGCCAAGGAAACGATCGAGGTAGTCTGTGATACCTCCGAGGCTCTCGGCCATTCCTGAGAACGGCGTAGCTCCAACCTTTTTGCTGCTCCAGTCTGTCGTGCCCGCCATTATAGCGAGGATATTCGCGGTCCCTAGCTCGATCATCTTCATCATCGTTCCTCCTGAACGCGTCCATTTGCGTGTTGCGAAGATACACGCATGCGGCAGGACTGATAATCGAACAATTGAGCCAACAGCAAGTACCGTCTTGCTTAGCCCAGTAATAGCACATTCGATCGATGGGCTTTTGCCACCTGGTGCTGCATCATGTGACACTAAAGTTAGTTCTAAAATATACCGTTTTTGGGAATTTGCTCAGAGGGAGCGTAAACAATGGGACGCCTTCTTATCCTTCTCACAATAGGTTCAGCCGTAATTTTCGCGATGGTCGTGAACACGCGGCCGAAATCGATCACAACTGCTGGCCTCTCGGCAAACGAGAGTAAGAACGCCAAGCCAGAAAAAGTTCCGATCCGGATACCGGTCTCCCACCGAGCACGGAAGCCAGCGCAACGGAAAGCGCTCCGGGGTCCTTCGCCGCTGAGACCTAGCACAGCCGGAACGGAAACGGCTAGACAAAACCTTGAGACCCCGCCTTCGGATAAAGCAGAGAATGTTTCCTGGGCAACCGTATCCAGCGACTCCGCTGAAATTTATTCCATGAATTTTCCCCGCGGCACCATGTTGCACTCGCTCAATAAAGGCGAAAAGGTTCAAACCGATCTGGAGGTAGTCGACGCTGAAGGGGGGTGGACTCTCGTGAAAGGGCCCGGCCAGCGCGCAATCGGATTTGTGCGAAGTGAAAACCTGGAGCGAAAGCCGTCTGCAGAAGTAACGCGACAATAACTTCAGACATCCTGATCGGAATTCCCCTCCTTGGCGAAGGAGGGGTGGCTGAGCCCATCAATGAAATGTCGCGAAGCCACCTTAGCTGGGCGCAGACGGGGTGGTTCGTTCTAGTTCCGCATAGATTCTAGCGGTAGCTTGAACGAACCACCCCGTCCGCGCCAAACACGGTGCCTTCGGGCCATTTTTTTTGATGGCGCGGCCACCCCTCCTTTGCCAAGGAGGGGAGTTTTCGCTTCGTAAAGGTTCGTCCTGAATTCCTCGATCTCAGGAACTCTGAACTCGCCCTCGTCGTTTTCCTATGCAGCATTCATATGAGTATCGCGTTTAGCCGCGAATTGCGTTCGCGGCTGAAAAACTTTGTCAACTCCGTGCTTCGGGATCTAGGCTATAAAAAAGAGGAGGTCGTTATGGCTTTGGCTCTCTGGCTGATTCAGGCAACGCCGGAAAGTGGCTCCGACAACACCACGATGATTCGGGTCGTCGCGGGCGTGCTGGCGCTGGTGTGCGTGATCGCGATCGTGGTGCGACGGAAACGGAAGGCCTCCAAAGAGGATTGGTCCTAGTAAGCCATCCAAAGTGATGACCATCGTGGACGAACCGCAATCTTTCGACGCACGCCGCGTTGAACGGCCCGATTCATCGCTTCTCAAGTATTACGCCATCATTTCCCTCCACCTCTCGCGAAATCTCATTCAGCGCTGGCTTGGGCTTGCAACACTGTCCATAAGGCTCTTCAAGGATTCTTTCCTCGGTGAGCCGCCCAAAGCCGATCCAACCCCGCCTACGCGTACTTCAGAAAAGCTTGATATGCCAGTGCGTTAGCCGTGTGGAAACGGTCATGCACTCAAACCATAGTGAATGATTTATTCTCCAAGGAGGCATAATGAAAATCACTTTTAGCATGCTTTTGGCTTTCTTGCTTGTAGCACCCGGGTGCAACAGTTCCAATTCGACGAAGGCGGCATCCGAAGAGCGGGACAACGTTAGGGAGAGCTTGAAACAGCAGCGGGACGAGTACATCAAAATGACCCGCGCAATGCTGGATGACTTTGATCAAAAGCTCGATGGTTTGGATCAACGTGTTTCGGCAATGAAGGGAGCGGCTCAGACGGACTTCAAGAACGTCATCGCTCGTTTGCGCGATCAGCGAAAAATTGTGGCGGATCGATTGGCGGACATGGAAAAGGTCAACGTCGAATCCTGGACGACCATGAAACAGGAAGTGGATTCTGCACTCGAAGAACTGGAGCGATCTTACGATCAACTGGGCGCGACATGAGCACGCGACGGCCCCACCGGCCAAGACTCGATCCAGATAGTAAGATATCGCACAATTCCAACTGCCGCCTGTGCCGGAAGCCGGCGGCAGTTTTTTTCTCAGTGAGGCGCCCATGATCCTTCGTGTCGGACCTGTGCTTTCCATTCTGTTCGGGTTCTTGATCTTGCTTTTTCCGCGATTCCTGAATTATCTGGTGGCGATTTACCTCATCTTAGCGGGGCTGGTCGGCCTCGGAGTGGTTGTCTTCCGCTGAGCGACAGTCATGAGGATCGAGAGCCGTTTCCGTCGTCACCGAGGACTAATCCCAGGATGGCGGGTTCCATGGCTCACGATGCGCTTTGATGCCTTCTTCGATGTCGCGCGCAAACTCGTCATCAATGACTGCGGTTGAGCCTGGCGCTTTCAGATCCGCGAGGACATCCGCGATCATCCGGCCCGCCGGTGTGGAAGCCTTGATCACCGCGAAAGGCCGATGGTCTTGTTCGATGATGACCTCGACGCCTTGCCGGACTTTCTCCAGGACGGCATGCACATCGCGGGCAAGTTCGGTTTCCGTAATGCGAACGGTGTTCATGTCACCGATCATAGCCTGTTGTTCTCCGCTTCGTTGTCTTCTTCGGATTCGGTGGACAACCCCACCGCAATCGCGACGCCTCTGCGCGAGCTTGTCGGCGATCGACTCGAACCAGCCCATCTAACCTGCCGGCGTTTTCGCCCCTCTACTGCTTCATTTGCAATAAAATGACGTCGAACTCGCCGCGATGCGCGAGGTGAAGAATCGCTTCGATCCGCTTGAGCGGTCCCGGCGAGGGACCTCTGTTCCAGAAGGAAAACTCGTGAACAAGTTTCGAATCGCACTCGCCAATATCCGGTTCCCGGCCACTTCGGAGGAGTCGATCACGCTCGCCGTGGAGGCCATCAATCAAGCCTGCATCAAGGGAGCACGGATCCTCTGCTTTCCGGAATGCTTCATCCCCGGCTATCGAGTCGGCAAACCCGTGCCGCCTAACAATCCCGAGTTCCTCGAACGCGCCTGGTCCGTCATCGCCAAAGCAGCCGCGAAGGCAAACCTCACCGTCGTTCTCGGAACGGAACGCTTTGTTGACGGTGCACTCGTAGCGACCGCCCTGGTTATCAATCAGGACGGGATCGATCGCGGGCTTTCAGGACAAGGTCCAGATCGACCCCTCCGAAGAGGGCACCTACACACCAGGCTCCGGCCGTCGCGTCTTTCAAGCCGGCCTCTTGACTTTCGGTGTCGCGATCTGCCACGAA